>Ga0315910_10000809_pt1 | contig 30084 bp, 37 predicted proteins | sample EdamamesoilMG_FD_204470 | JGI IMG/M metagenome (GOLD analysis project Ga0315910, IMG submission 204470) | Garden soil microbial communities collected in Santa Monica, California, United States - Edamame soil | ecosystem: Environmental > Terrestrial > Soil > Garden | place: USA: California... | reverse complement strand
AGGGTCTCGTCCTCCCCCACCGCGGCGATGCCGACCTGCGGCACGAGCGTCGTGAAGGGATAGTCGGCGATCTTGGGCGTGGCCTGGCTGATGGTGGCGAGCAGGGTCGACTTGCCGGCGTTGGGCAGCCCCACCAGCCCGACCTCGGCCAGGAGCTTCAGCTCCAGGCGCAGGCGCCGCGCCTCGCCGGGCTGGCCGGGCTCGGAGCGGCGCGGGGCCTGCTGGACCGAGCTCGCGAAGCTGGCGTTGCCGCGTCCGCCGCGCCCGCCCGCGGCGACGACGCAGCGCTCGCCCGCGTGGACGAGGTCGCGCAGCAGGTGCCCGCGCGCGGCGTCGAACACCTGCGTGCCGACCGGCACCTCGATGCACAGGTCCTCGGCCTTGGAGCCGCTGCGGTTCTTGGGCCCGCCCGGGCGTCCGTCGGTGGCGTGGTACATCGGCCGGCGGCCGATGCGCAGGAGCGAGTTCACGCCCGGCGCGGCCTCGAGCACGATGCTCCCGCCGTCGCCGCCGTTGCCGCCGTCCGGGCCGCCGAAGGGCATGAACTTCTCGCGCAGGAACGAGACCATGCCGTCGCCGCCCTTGCCGGCGCGTACCTCGATCTCGCACTCGTCGCGGAACATCGGCGGTCGGTCGCGCGGTGCGGAGCGCGCCCGGGCGGCGCTCGGCAGGAGGGCGCTAGACGGGGTCGACGTGGACCTTGCGCGACTGGAAGCGCACGCGACCGTCGATGCGCGAGTAGATCGTGTAGTCGCTGCCCATGCCCACGTTGTGGCCGGGGTGGATCACCGTGCCGCACTGGCGGACGATGATCGTGCCGGGCGTCACCGCCTGGCCGCCGTAGCGCTTCACGCCGCGGTACTGCGGATTGGAATCGCGCCCGTTCTTGGTCGAACCGCCGCCCTTTTTGTGTGCCATCGCTCGCTCCCTAGGCCTGGATGCCGGTGATCTCGACGCGGGTGTAGCCTTCGCGGTGGCCCTGCTTCTTGCGCACGTTCTTGCGGCGCTTGAAGCGCATCGAGACGGTCTTGGGCCCGCGGAAGGCGCCCAGCACCTTGGCCTTGACCTGGGCGCCCGCGACCGTGGGCTTGCCCAGTTGCACCTGACCTTCGTTGCTGAGCAGGAGCACGCGGTCGAACGTGACCGTGTCTCCTTCCTTCCAGTCTTGGTTCAGGTCGCAGGCGACGACGTCGCCCACGCGCACGCCGATCTGGCGCGTCCTGTCGGAGATGACGGCGAACACGGGCAGGGACTCCTTGGTGGGGAAAAGGGCCGAAGAGTCTAGCCCCGGCGGCCGAGCCGAGCAAGGCCGGCCGCCGGAGCCCGTCGGCTAGCGCCGGCGGCGGCCCCCCGGACGCACCTCGCGCCCGTCGGCGCGCAGGTAGTGCAGGACGCTGTCCTCGATCTGCTCGGGGACGGACAGGAGGTGGATCTCGCGCCCGCTCTCGGTCTGCAGCTTGTCGAGCTCGCTCTTGAGCTCCTTCTGCAGGTACTCGATCACGTCCGGGTGGGTGCGCACCTCGACCATGGTGTAGCCCTTGAGGGCCAGGGCGGCCGCCAGGCGGCGCATGATGGCCTGGGCGCGCGAGGAGGCGTTGCGGCGCCGGCCCGAGCCGCGGCAGCGCGAGCAGGTGTCGTACACGAGCTTCGACAGGCCCGGCCCCAGGCGCTGGCGCGTGAGCTCCAGCAGGCCGAACTGCGAGATGCGCCCGATCTTGGCGCGTGCGCGGTCGGCCTTGAGCGCCTCGCGCGTGGCGCGCTCGACCGACTTGCGCGAGGACCCGCGCATCATGTCGATGTAGTCGAGCACGATGATGCCGCCCAGGTCGCGCAGGCGGATCTGGCGCGCGATCTCGGGCGCGGCCTCGAGGTTGGTCTTGAGCGCGATGTCCTCGAACTCGGCGCCCTCCTCGCGCGTGCGGCCCGAGTTGACGTCGATGGCCACCAGCGCCTCGGTCTGCTCGATCACGATCGAGCCGCCCGAGGGCAGCTCCACGCGGCGCGCGAAGATCTTCTCGAAGTCCTGCTCGACGCCGTGGTTGTGGAACAGTGGGCGGGCGCCCTCGTGCAGCTTGACCCGGTCGAGGTGCTCGGGCATGAGGCGCTTGGTGAACTCCACCATGCGCTGGAAGACCTCGGGGTCGTCGACGATCACGGCCTCGGTCTCGGGCGTGAACAGGTCGCGCATCGTGCGGATGGCGACGTCCGACTCCTGGTACAGCGGGGCCGGGTTGCGGCCGTTGCGCAGGCGCTTGGAGAAGTCCTCCCAGGCCAGCAGCAGGTAGTCGAGGTCGCGCTTGATCTCGAGCTTGGTGCGCCCGATGCCGGCCGTGCGCACGATCACGCCCATGCCCTCGGGGATGTCGAGCGACTGCAGGATGCGCTTGAGGCGCCGCCGCTCGCGCTCGTCGTCGATCTTGCGGCTGACGCCCGTGCGCTCCAGCGAGGGCATGAGCACGAGGTAGCGTCCCGGGATCGAGATGTAGGTCGTGAGCGTGGGCCCCTTGTCGCCGATCGCGTCCTTGGTGATCTGCACCGCGACCATCTGGCCCTTCTTGAGCAGGCTCTCGATCGGAAGGCGCACGCGCGCGCGCGGCCGTGAGCGGCCGCGGCCGCGTTCGGGCGCGGTGCGCTCGGCGCCGGCGGGCTCTTCCTCGTCCTTGGCGCCGTCGTCGCCCTCGCTCTCCTCGTCGCCGCCGTCCTCGGCCACGGGCGTGGAGAGCAGCTTCTCCAGGTTCCAGTCGGGCTCGCCGTAGCTCGTGAGCACGTCCGAGGCGTGCAGGAAGCCGTTGCGCCCCTCGCCGAAGTCGACGAAGGCGGCGCCGATGGCCGTCTCCAGGTTCACCACGCGCCCGCGGTAGATGTCGTTCACGTAGGAGACGTGCTTCTTCACCGTCATCTGCAGATCGACGATGCGGCCCTCCTCCACCACGGCCACGCGCTTCTCCTCGGTGTCGCGCGCGTTGACGAGGATGAGCCGGCGCCGGTTGGGGCGCGGCGCCTCGCGCGGCGCGTCGTCGTCCGCGTCCTCGTCGTCCTCGGCGGCGTGATCGTGGTCGTGGTCGTGATCCTCGTCGTCCTCGTCGCGGGCGCGGCCGCGGGTCGCGGCCGGAGCCGCGCCGCCCGCGCCCGAGGGCGTCAGGAGCACCGCGTCGTGGGGCAGCTCCTGCAGCTCGGGCAGCTCGTCGTCGTCGCCGGGAATGACCTCGATCGAGACGGCGCCGCCGGCCTTCTTGCGCCGGCGCCCACCGCGCGAGCCGCGCTTGCGGCGCGGGCGCCCGTCGTCGTCGCCACGCCCTTGGCCGTCGCGTTCCGCGGCCGGAGGCGCCTCGCCCTCGTCGAGGTCGGGCGGCGGGGCCGCCTCGACCGGACGCGCACCCTGGTCCTCGCGGCCGCGCCGACGGCGACCGCCGCGCCGGCCGCGGCGACGGCGCGGAGCGCCGTCCGGACCGGGCTCGGGAGCCGCGCTGCCGGCGTCCGCCGCGCCGGCCGCGACGGGGATGGGCTCGGGCTCGCCGGGTTCGTCGGCGAAGTCGGAGGGCTCGGGCTCGCCGGGGAGCGGGGCCTCGACCGGGCCGGTGCCCTCGGGGCCACCGCGCCCGCGGCGGCGGCGGCGGCCACCGCGGCGACCGCGACGCGAGCGTCGGCGCTCGCCGGGCGGCGCGCTGACGCCGGAAGGCGCGTCATCACCGGCGAGGGCATCGTCGCCGGCGGAGGAAACATCGTCGGAAGGGAAGGAACTGTCCCCCGTGGTCGGCTCCGTGGGAGCGGGCGGGGGCGGGACCTGAGACTCTCGGTCCGAGAGCGGATCGGTCATGAAGACTCCGAATTGGGAAGTCCCCTGGGACAGCGCCCGCTCACCTCGTTCGAGGTCGGCGCCGGTCGCAGGGGGGGCCGTCGCAGCACCTCGCGCGGAACGATCCGCCGAGGGCGCGCCGGAAGTTGGGTGTTCTACGTGGTGAAGGTTCCCCGAGCCCGGGGCGAGACGTTCTCGCCCGCATCGCTCTCACCCGGCTCGCCCTCGGGCTCGAAGCCCGGGCGGACGTGCAGGGGAAGGGGTCCCCGACATGCTGGACAATGCCTCCCCCCAAGTCGAACCCCGGGGGGGAAAAAGCGCTCCGGACCGGTCCGATGGCCTCGGGTACCGGTCCGGAGAGGGGTCGGGCGCAGTTCCTACTTGGGCTCGTCCGCGGCCGGCTCCTCGTCCCCGCCCTGCTCGACTTCGTCGATCACGGCCTGGTCGGAGGGGTCGGTCGGGCTCTGGACGAAGGTGGCCCACTGCTCGGCCTGGGCGTCCACGTCGGCGGGCGGCGTGGCCGTCGGCGGCGTGGCCATCAGGGCGGCCCCGGTCGCGCCGGTGGCACCGGTGGTACCGGGGGCGGGAGCGCTGCCCTCGGGGGCGGTCTCCATGAGGATGTGGCCTTCCTCGCCGGCCTGGTCGCCGTAGAGGATCTGCTCCAGGCGCTGCCCGTAGGCATCCTGGCGGCGCAGGACCTCACGCTCGAGGAGACGCTGCTGATCGGAGCTCGAGCGCACGACCTGCGGCGTGATGAAGACCCACAGGGTCTGCTTGTCGCGCGTGCGCGACTTGTGCTGGAAGAACCAGCCCAGCAGCGGGATCTCGGAGAAGAACGGCACCTCGGAGACGGTCTCCGTGTCGATGTCGGTCGAGAGGCCACCCAGGATGGCGGTCTGGCCGCTGTCGAGCAGCGTGCTGGTCACGATGGTCGAGGTGCGCTCGCGCGGCAGGGCGATCGTGCCCTCCAGGCCCGAGGCGCCGACCGTGTACACGTCGAAGCCCGGCGGCGCGACCGAGGGGTCGCCCGTGCCGGTCAGGCTGGTCTCCTTGGGGATGATGACCATCTCGACCTTGTTCGTGCCGGGGATGACGTGCGGCTGCACGAGCAGCTGGAAGCCCGTCTCGACCGGGGAGTTGTCGGCTTCCTCGACCGAGAGCTGCAGACCGCCGGCCTGGCCCTGCTCGCTCTTGGCCTGGGCATAGCGCACGGTCTCGCCCACGAAGATGGTCGCTTCCTTGCCGTCCAGGGCCACGATCTTGGGCGCCTGGATGACCTCGGTGGTCGTGTCGCGCTGCAGGAGGCGCAGGGCGCCGGCCCACTGCGTGAAGGACAGGGCGCCGAAGATCGTGGCCGGCACCTGCGCGCCGGTCACGAACGGACCCTCACCACTCGGATCGGCGATGATCAGGTCCTCCCAGCCGCCCGAGCCCAGGTTGAAGGGCAGGGTGATCGGGATCTGGCCCATGCTGTAGTTGACCTGCGGGCCGAGGTCGCCGTAGTCGACGCCCAGGTTGAACAGGTCGCGGTTGGCGCTGCTCACGAACTTGACGTCGATGAACACCTGCGCCGGCTCGACGTCCAGACGCTCGAGCATGTCCTTGATCGTGGCGTGCACCTGGGCGGTGTCGCGCACGATGATCACGTTCTGCGGCGGCGGCACGTAGTCCAGGTCACCGCCGGGCGAGAGCGTCTTCTTGAGCGAAGCGTACAGGGGGAAGATCTTCTCGTAGTCGATCATCCCGCCGGCGCTGGCCGCGCTGCTCGTGCGCTGGGAGATGGCCACGAACTCGGAGTTGATCACCGGCAGGAAGCGCGCCGGCGGACGGGCGAAGCGCAGCTGGTAGCTGTGCGATTCCATCTGCGCCTGCAGCGAGAGCGGGTCGACCACGCGCAGGATGCCGCGCTCCTCCTCCACCACCACGAACCCCAGCGTCTTGACGGCCACGTTGAGGGCGTCACGCCAGGGCACGTTGGTGAGGCGCAGGCTGAGCGTGCCCTGCACCTCGGGGGCGATCACGATGTTCGCGCCCGAGAGCTTGGCGATCGTGTCGATCACCTGCTTGATGTCCGAGTTGTCGAAGGCGAAGTCGACGCGCGGCGGTCGCACGACCGTCAGCACGCCGGCCGTGCGCTCCTCGACCGTGCAGCCCGCCAGCTCGGCGGCCAGGTCGAGCGCGTCGCGCCAGGACACGTCGGTGATGTCCAGCGAGACGGGCGTGTCCCCGCCTTCCAGCACGACGATGTTGAAGCCGGACTGCTCGCGGAGGTACTGGACCACCTCGGAGAGCTGACGGCTCTCGACCCGCAGCGACACACGCGCGTCGGGCATGGAGATCTGGGCATCGGCGGTGGACAGGGCCCCGAGCAGGGCCAAGACCGCGCCAAGGATTCGCTTGTTCATGACGGGCGGGGATGCGGGGAGGGACGGGGGATTCGGGTGGGGAACGGGGGGCGGGCTCAGGGCTTGGCGTGGGCGTCGGGCTTGTCCTCGGACTCGAGAACGCGCGCCAGGACTAGGCCGCGGAAGGCGAACTCGATCTGGTCGGGTCGGATCTGGTGCACGACCAGCTCCTCGCCGAGCATCTCGCCCTCGGACAGGGGCTCGCCGTTGATGAGGGCCACGGGCGGGCGGTCCTCGTAGATGGCGATGCCCTGGATGTCGATGTCGATGGCCTCGAACTCGAGCACGGTCTTGGCCAGGTGCTCGAGCTCGCGGATGGTCTTGACCAGCGGTTGCTTGAGCGGGTCCTGCTCGGCGATGCCCAGGCGCTGCTCGATCGTGGCGTAGGCCTGGCGTGCGAGCTCGTACTCCTGGGCGACGATGTGGCGTTCCATGGCCTCGGCCGTCTCGCGCAGCAGGGCGTTGGAGGGCCCGCTGCCGCCGTCGCCGCTGGACATCTGCGTGCGCACGTCGGCCACGACCTGCACGACGTTCTTGTCGAAGCGCCGCAGGGCCGGCACGAACACCAGCAGGCCGCCGCTGTCGACGCGTCGGACCTCCTCCTCGAGCAGCGCCAGCTTCTCCTCGAGGTCCGCGCGCAGCTTCATGGTCTGGATGAGGTTCTCGGCGCCCTTGGCCTCGTCCCACACCTTGAGGATCTCGTCGGCCTTCTCGGCCAGGCCGTCGACCAGGGCGATCTGCTCCTCGATGGGCAGCTGCGGGCCGCCGTCGACCGGGACGCGCGGATCGATCCACGGGTCGCGCCGGCCGCGCTGGCCGCGATAGTCGTAGCTGGGGACGCGCAGCTCGGCCGCGCGCTTGTTGATCTCGCTGACGAGCAGGTCCTTCTTCTTGTCGTAGTGGTCGATCTTGACCTCTTTCTCGTCCTTGCTGGTGGGCGCGTAGACGTAGGTCTCGAGATCGAGGTTGACCTTGTGGCGCGGCAGCTCTTCCTCGGTGTAGTCGCTGCGGTTGGCGGCCGTCAGCTTGAGCTGCGTCACGCACATGAAGCGCGTGTGGCTCTCGACCTTGTGCATGAAGTCGAGCAGCTGGAAAGCGTCGGCGTCGAAGGTCAGGGCGTAACCCACGCGCCCGAACTCCTCCTTGCTGCGCTTGGTGTCCTTCTGCTTCTTGATCGAGGAGAAGGCGATGCCCGACTCCTCGCAGAACTTCGTGAGCGTGCGCACCAGGTTGTTGATGTCCTGGTCGTCGGCCAGGATGCCCTTGATGACGCCGTCGGTCTCGCGCTGGATGATGACCTTCTTGACGAGCTCGGGCGTCTCCTGCAGGAGCGCGCGGTCCTCGTCGATGGTCTTCTTCAGCGTGGCCACCTCGGCCCGGCGCTGCTCGATGCCCTCGTGCTGGAAGTAGATCAGCGTGCCCGCGCCGGCCGCGGCCAGCAGGCTGATGCCAGCGAAGAGGAGGTTTCGCTTCTTGTCGCTCATTTGCGCTTCTTCTCCTCACCGCTCTTGGCCGGGGCGTTCTTGGCGTCGCCCTTGGGGGCGCCCTTGCCGCCCTTGGCGGCGGGGCCCTTGGGGTCGGCCGTGGGCATTGTTCCGTCGGGGCGCTGGCGCTCCTCGGGCGCCTTGAGCTCGGCGTCCAGCGGGAAGTTCCACACCTCGGAAGGCATCAGGCCCTCGTCCTTGGAGGTCTGCGTGCCCTCGGGCGGTGCGGGCGGCTTGAAGTCGAAGCAGAAGGGCGAGGTCTCCAGGTCGTCCAGGAAGTTGGCCACGTGCGAGGGGTTGGTGGACCCCGAGTGCCCGCTGGCCTTGAGCTTGCCGAAGGTCTTGGAGCGCGCGTTCTCCTTCTGGTCGACGGACAGGTCGTCGAACCAGACCAGGTACTTCTCGCCGTCGCCGCCGACGTTGACCACGTCGATCAGCTCGTCGATCTTGCGCGACCACGAGATGCGGTTGGCGGTGACCTTCTTGAGCATCTGCTCGCGCGCCTCGAACAGCTTCGACTCCTTCTCCAGGTCGCGGTGGTACGCGACCTGGGGCTCGAGGCCGGCCTTGGTGTCCTGCAGGACGTTGAGCTCGGACTTGACCTCGGCGGCGACGCCGAAGGCGGTCCAGGCCCAGTAGGCCACCAGCGAGGCGTTGACGGCCACCGAGGCCGTCACCGCCAGCATGAACTTGATCGGAGTGCGCCGCTTCTGGCGGAACTCCTCGGGAAGCAGGTTGATGAGGATCATTCTGCGCACACCCTCGAAGCCAGGCCGATGGCGACCGCGAGGGACGGCGCGCAGGCCTCCATTTCCTGAACGTTCACGCGACCCTCGGCAATGCGCAGCCCCTCGAGGGGATTCCAGGTGCGCGCGGTGCGTTGGGTGGCTTGCTCGAGGAACGACACCACGCCCGGGGCCAGCACTCCGCCGCCCGAGAGCAGGATCTCCTCGACTCGCAGGCCCTCGCGGTTCTCCACGTAATCCAGGGAGAGCGAGAGCTCGCTGACCATGTCCTCCAGCACGGGCGTAATGGCCCGGCTGACCTCGGCCTCGCGCCCGGCGGGGTCGCGCTTGATGGCCTCGGCCTCGGTGTTCTCGACACCCAGGCGTCGCGCAGTGGCCTGCGTCATGTCCTGACCGCCGATGCCGATCTCGCGGCTGAAGCAGGTCTCGCCGCCGCACAGCACGTTGATCGAGGTGGTCGAGGCGCCCACGTCCACCAGCGCGATGGCGCGCGTCTCGCCCTCGGTCGCGACGTCCGACAGGCCGCACAGCTCCCAGGCGTTGGCCAGGGCGAACACGTCCACGTCGACCGCCAGCGGGTTCAGCCCGTGGCGCGTGACTTCCTTGAGGCGCTCCTCGATGGCGGACTTCTTGCACGCCGCGATGACCACGCTCATCTGCTCCTGCCCTGCGTTGGCGCCCTCGGCCGCAGCGTGCGGCTTGCGCTTGAGGCGCTGGCAGTCGATCTGCACGTCCTCGGCCTCGAAGGGCAGGTACTTGTCCGACTCGAAGCGGATGGCCTGACGCAGCTCGGCGTCGGTCATGTCGACCATCGTGATGTAGCGCACGACCACGGCCTGACCGCTGACCGAGGTCACGACGGTCTTGCTGCGGAACTTGCCCTGCGCGAAGACCTTGGCGATGGCCTCGGCCCGATCACCGCCTGCGGGCACCTCGGCCCGGGCGAAACCCGTGATCACCGGCTCCGGGCCCTCCAACGAAATCTCGACGCCCTTGACGACCTGGTGACCCAGGTCGAGGCCGACGACGCTCTTGTGCTTCCGGAACACCGATACCTCTTGCTTGGTTGGCTTTCCGCTCGGAGTGGGGAGTGCGCCGCGCCACACCGGGGGACGGTGGGTGGCGGGTCGCGGAAACGCCTTTCGGTTCGGCCTCGGAGGAAGCTGGAGGGTCTCCTGCCGCTTTCCTTCCGACCGGGGCTCGCCGGCGCGCGCCCGGGAAAGGCCTTCTGGCGGTCCCGGACGGAGGGATCGGCCGGCGGCGGGTCAGAGTCTGAGCCAGAATGCCGGAGGCAGGCTGGCTCGGGCCCTCACCGCTCCAGCTCTTCGCCGAAGCCCTGCGCGAACAGGACCTCGACGGCGGCCAGGAGCGGCTCGGCATCGGCGCCGCGCGCGCACAGCTCGAGCTCGGTGCCCGGCCCGGCCGAGAGCGTCATCAGCTCGAGGATGCTCTTGCCGTTGACCTCGCGCGCGCGCGAGCGGATGCGCAGGTCGCTGTGGAAGCCCAGGGCGGTCGAGACGATCGCGTGGCACGGCCGGGCGTGCAGACCCTGCGCGTTGACCACCCGAACCGTGCGCCGCGCCTCGGTCGATGCGGGACGGCCGGTCACGCCTCCGACTTCTCTCGCAGGAGGTCGATCAGCCCCTTCTTGGTCGTGAGCTGCTGGGCGAAGCGCCGGAAATCGCCGTCGTGCGCCAGGCCCGAGATCCAGCGCATCATGTCGAGGTGGCGCTCGGGCCGGTAGCGCTCGCCCGCGCGCTCGGGGCGCAGCACGGTGAAGAAGATCATGACCGGCTCGCCGTCCAGGGCGGCCCACTCCACGCCGGTCGGGTGGATCGACAGGCTGAAGATGGGCTCCTCCAGGCCGGCCAGCTTGACGTGCGGGATGGCCACGCGCTGGCCCACGCCGGTCGAGGCCAGGGCCTCGCGCTCGAGCAGGGCCCGCAGCGCCGCCGCGCGCAGCGCGGCCGGCAGGGCCTTGGCCTTCACGAAGTTGTCGACCAGCTCGGCGAAGACCTGCTCGCGCTCGACGCCCGCGAGCGTCACGCTACAGGCGTTGGCCTTGAAGAGCTTCCAGTAGTCCTTGGCCTCGGTCTTCATCGCTCGTTGCGCCGCCGTCGAGGTCGGGCGCAGAGTGTAGCGCAGGCGCTCGCGGACGGCGCGGCGCGGCCGGCCCTCCTTCAATCCTGGAACACGCCCGGGCGCCCGCGCGGTCCGCGCACCGGACGGGTGAAGGTCGGCTCGCGGTACAGCACGCGCACGAGGTACAGCCCGCCGGGCGGGGCGGTCGCTCCCGCCAGGCGCCGGTCGCGCGCCGCCAGGAGCTCGGCCACCTCGCGCGGCGTGCGCCGGCCGCGTCCGACCTCGAGCAGCGTGCCGGCCAGGGTGCGCACCATGTTGTAGAGGAAGCCATCGCCCTCGACCACCAGGGCCAGGCGCTCGCGGCGTGCGAAGAGGTGCAGGGCGCGGATGCGGCGCACGTTGGAGCGGCGCGGCGAGCCGGAGCTGGCCAGCGAGGTGAAGTCGTGCTGGCCCACGAAGGCGCGCGCCGCCGCGCGCATGGCCGGGAGGTCGAGCGGGTCGGGCACCCAGTGGGCGAGCTCGCGCGCGAAGGGCGGCGCGAAGCGGCAGGTCTGGACCAGGTAGGCGTAGCGCTTGCCGCGCGCGTCCTTCTGGGCGTGGAAGTCGCCGCGGCAGGTCTCGAGCCCGCGCACGACCACGCCCGGCAGCAGGTGGGCGTTGAGCGCGAACAGGAGGCGCTCGTCCGCCAGGCGCGTGTCGATGTGGAAGTGCGCCACCTGCCCCAGCGCGTGCACGCCCGTGTCGGTGCGGCCCGCGCCGCGCACGGTGATGCGCTCGCCCGTGAGCGCCTCCAGCGCCTCCTCGAGCGTCGACTGCACGCTGGGGAAGCCCTCCTGGCGCTGCCAGCCGAAGAAGCGCGAGCCGTCGTAGGCGATCTGGATGCGGACGTTGCGCACGCGCTCAGGCGGGCCCGGGCTGGCGCAGGGAGACGCGCCCCTTGAGGGCGTCCTCGATCACCCCGCGGTGCAGGTACTCGAGCGCGCTCCCGGCCGGCACGCCGCGCGCGAGCCGCGTGATCGTGAGCTGGGCGCGCGCGCGGTCGAGCGCGCCCAGGACGAGCTGCGCCGTGGCCTCGCCCTCCGAGTCGGGATCGGTGGCCAGGATCACCTCGCGCACGCCGCCGCGCTCGACGCGCGCGACCAGGGCGCGCACGGTCAGGTGGCGCTCCTCGGTGCCCATGGAAGGATTGAGCGCGCCCAGCAGCACGTGGTAGCGCCCGCGGTAGGCCAGCGCGCGCTCGACGGCCTCGACGTCGCGCGGCTCCTCCACCACCAGGATCGTGGCCGGGTCGCGCGCGGGGTCCGAGCACAGCGCGCACGGGTCGCTCTCGCTCACGTTGTGGCACTGGCCGCAGCGGCGGGTGGCGCTCGCACCGCGGATGGCCTCGGCCAGCTCGCCCGCCTCGGGGTCGCGCAGGACGTGGAAGGCCAAGCGCTCGGCCGTGCGCCGCCCGATCCCGGGGAAGCGCTCGAAGGCCGCGATCAGGCGCTCCAGGGGCTTGGGGTAGGCCACGCGCGGCCGGGCTAGCCCGGGTTGTTCATGAGGCCTCGAGCGAAACGCCGCGAATGGCCGCAAGTGCAGCGATTCGCGACCGAGAGCACCGGAGACGACCTCTGAGAGGTCGTTGAGGCCTCGCAGGGAGCGAAGCGCTGCAGGTGCGGCCATCTGCGACGTTGCAGCCGGGGCTTCATGAACAATCCGGGCTAGAGCAGCCCGGGCAGGTTCATGCCGCCGGTGATGCGCCCGATGGCCTCGCGCTCGACCTCGCCCGCGCGCCGCAGCGCGTCGCGCAGCGCGGCCACGAGCGCGTCCTCGAGCTGGCGCGCGTCGCCCGTCGCTCCGCTCAGGCGCACCGAGCGCACCTCGTGGCGGTCGGCGCTGATCTCGATGCGCACCGCGCCGCCGGCCGCCAGGCCCTCGACCGTGCGCGTGCGCAGCTCGGTGCGCACGGCGTCCAGCTGGCGCTGCATTTCCTGGGCCTGCTTCAGCAGGTTGCCCATCTCGCCCAAGCCACTCATGACAGCTCCTCCACGGTGCCCTCGAACTCCTGGGCCACCTTCTGGGTGAAGAGATCGCGGCCGGGCGCCGGGGTCTCGGGTGCGCGTGCCGGTGCCGGGCCGAGCGTGATCTCGAGCTCGCCCGCGTGGCCGAAGGCGCGCGCGTAGGCGCGCGCGCAGGCGGCCAGGTTGCGCTTGTCGCGCACCTGGCGTTCCTCCTCGGGCGCGAGCGAGGAGAGCGCCAGGCGCAGCTTCCCGCCCTCGAGCTGGAACGCGCTCGCGCCCAGGCGCGCGAGCAGCGTCGACAGCGCGCCGTGCGACTTGGCGAGCTCGGCCAGGAAGGCCTCCCAGCCCCGCGCCGTCGCGGCCTTGGGCGCGGCCACGGGCGCGGCCAGTGGCGCAGCCACGGGGGCGGGCCCGGCTGGCGACGAGGGAACGGCGCGCGGGCGCTCGCTGGCCGCGGCCGGCGCCGGCGCGCGCGCCAGTGCGGGGGCGGGCGAGGGCGGGGCGACGCCGCCCGCCAGGCGGCGCTCGAGGGCCTCCAGGCGCTCGACCAGCTCGCCCAGCGGCAGCGTGTGCTCGACGCGCGCGAGGTCCAGCAGGGCGAGCTCGAGCACGACGCGTTCCTGGCCGGGCAGCTGGCGCATGCGCTCGCGCGCGCGCAGCAGCTCCTGCATCCACAGCTCGAGGCGCTCGCCCTTCAGGCGCTGGCCGCGCTCGAGCGCGCGCTTGCGCTCCTCCCCCGCCAGGGCGACGAGCGGCGTCTCGGCCCCGCACCAGGCGAGCAGCGCCGCGGCGCGCAAGAGGTCGAGCAGGCCGGTCAGCACCTCCTCCTCCTCGCCGTCCACGGCCTGCAGGTGCGTCAGCAGCGGAGCGCGCTCGCCGCGCTCGATCAGGAGCAGGAGCTCCTCGAGCTCGCGCGTGCCGGTCTCGCCGCCCAGCCGGCGCAGGTCGGCCAGCTTCGGCTCGGCGCCGGCGAAGGCCAGGAGCTTGTCGGCCTGCGACAGGGCGTCGCGCATCCCGCCGCGCGCGTGGCGCGCCAGCTCGGCCGTGACGCCGGCCTCGGCGCGCACGCCCTCGGCCGCGAACACCTCGTCCAGGCGCGCGGTGATGCGCTCCTCGGAGAGCGGGGCCAGGCGCAGCATCTGGCAGCGCGACAGGATCGTGTCGAGCACCTTGTGCGGCTCGGTGGTCGCGAACAGGAAGACGACGTGCGGCGGCGGCTCCTCGAGCGTCTTCAGGAGCGCGTTGAAGGCGCCCTTGGAGAGCATGTGCACCTCGTCGATCAGGTACACCTTGAAGCGCGCGCGCATGGGGGCGTAGACCGCCTCCTCGCGCAGCTCGCGGATGTTGTCGACGCCCGTGTGCGAGGCGGCGTCGATCTCGATCAGGTCGACGTCGCGCCCGGAGTCGGCCTCGCGGCAGCGCTCGCACGTGCCGCAGGGCGTGGGCGTCGGCCCCTTCTCGCAGTTCAGGCAGCGGGCGAAGATGCGCGCCAGCGTGGTCTTGCCCGTGCCGCGCGGGCCGGCGAACAGGTAGGCGTGGCCCACGTGGCCGCCCGCCAGCGCGCCGCGCAGGACCTCGGTGACCACCTCCTGGCCGATGACCTCGCGGAAGTCGCGCGGGCGGTACTTTCGCGCCAGGACCAGGTAGGAAGACATGCGCGGGTGGTGTGAAGGTAGCGCGGATGAACGCGAGCGCGCCAGTGGGCCCGGGCCGCGCGCACCTGGAACCCTGCTCTTAGGGCTGCTCCGTTCCCGGCCTGACCCGGTTCGAACTGGTTCCACTGCGTCGGACCGAGCCCACTGCCGCGTTCGCATTCCCCGCTGGAAGAGGTTGGCGGAGAGGGTGGGATTCGAACCCACGGTGCCCTTTTGGGACACACACGCACTCCAGGCGTGCTCCTTCGGCCGCTCGGACACCTCTCCTTGCACGGCCCTCCGTCGGACGGGGAGCCGCGCTCTTTCGCTCGAGCGTCGGTCGCCGGTGCCGCGGCGCGCGGGACCAGGTGGCGGAGAGGGGGGGATTCGAACCCCCGATGCCCCGAAGGACATACCGGTTTTCGAAACCGGCGCGTTCAGCCGCTCTGCCACCTCTCCACTTGGTCGCTTCCCACTCAGGGTCCGCGCCCGCGCCGCGCGCGGAAGAACTCCTGCAACAGCGCGCGCGCCTCGTCGGCCAGGACACCCTCGCTCCAGGGCACGCGATGGTTCGCGCCCGGCAGCTCGAGCAGCCGTCCGAGCGAGACGCACCCGCCGAACTTGGGGTCGCGCACGGCCCACACGGCGCGCCGCACGCGCGCGTGCACGAGGGCACCGGCGCACATGCAGCACGGCTCGACGGTCGAGTACACGACGCACTCCGTCAGGCGCACGACCCCCAGCACGCGCGCGGCCGCGCGCAGGGCCAGGATCTCGGCGTGCGCGCTCGGGTCGCAGCGCGCGCGCACGCGGTTGTGCTCGCGCGCCAGGAGCTCGTCGCCGCACGCGATCACCGTGCCGATGGGCACCTCGTCCTCGGCCCCGGCCAGGCGCGCCTCCTCCAGCGCCAGGCGCATGAAGCGCACGTCGGCGGCGGTCGGGACGCGGTCGGACGGGGCGGAATCGGACCCGGGGACCAACGCTCTACTTCACGTTTTCAAAGGTGGGGCACGGCTTGCGCCCCGAAGCCTCCGCTTCGCCCCCGCGGTCCGGCGGACCGGCGGTGAAGGTGGTACACCCAGGAGGACTCGAACCTCCAACCTTCTGATCCGTAGTCAGATGCTCTATCCAATTGAGCTATGGGTGCACGGAGGGGCAAAGGTTCTAGCGAGGTGCGAGGGCGCGTGTCAAGGAGCGCGGCGCGACCCCGGGCCCGGGATGGACTCGCGGGCCGAGTTCACTAGCCTGTCTCCCCATATGGCGCGCGCTCCCCGGCACCTGATCAGCCTGACCGACCTCGACGACGCCGTCCTGGACGAGATCCTGGAGCTGTCGGCGCGCCTGAAGCGCCGCGCCGGGCGCGGCGAGCTGGCCGGCAAGACCGTGGGCATGCTCTTCTTCCGCGGCTCGCTGCGCACGCGCGCGTCGCTGGAGACGGCCGTGCTGCAGCTGGGCGGCAACGTGGTCAACCTGACCGCGATGAGCGACTTCTGGGAGCTCGAGGAGCGCGACGGTGTCGTCATGGACGGGCGCGCGCCCGAGCACATCAAGGACGCGGCCGCGGTGCTCTCGCGCTACGTGCACGCCCTGGCCATCCGTCCGGCGCCGGGCGGCAACTCGTGGGAAGTCGACCGCAAGGACGAGCGCATCCGCACCTGGGCGCGCCACGCCTCGGTGCCGGTGATGAGCATGGAGAGCTCGCTGTGGCACCCGCTGCAGGCCCTGGCCGACCTGCTCACGCTCAAGGAGCACCTGGGTGACCTGAAGAAGCAGACGCTGGCCGTCACGTGGGTGCACTCCCCCACCCCGGCCTCGCCCTCGGCCGCGCATTCGCTCCTGCAGGCCGCGCTGCGCGCGGGCATGCGCGTGCAGCTCGCGCACCCGCCCGGCTTCGAGCTCGACGGCGGCGTCCTGTCCGAGGCCGACGAGTGGGCCAAGCGCTCGGGCGGCGAGCTCGTGCGCGACCTCGCGCCCGAGGAGGCCGTGCGCGGCGCGCGCGTGGTGTACGCGCGCTCGTGGCAGTCGCTCGAGACCTACGGCAACCCGACCCTGGCCGCGAACCAGCGCGCGCGCCACACGAACTGGCGCATCGACGAGCGCCTGCTGGCGCGCGGCGCCGATGCGCGCCTGATGCACGCCATGCCCGTGCGCCGCAACGTCGAGGTCACGGACGAGGTGCTGGACGGCCCGCGCAGCCTGCTGTACGAGCAGGCCGCCAACCGCCTGCCCTCGCAGATGGCGCTGCTCGTCAACCTGTTGCGCTAGTCGAAACCCGCCCCGTCCCCGTCCGTCCACTCCCCGCGCGCCGTGCCGGCGCGGGGAGGTCCCGCCCGCCCGTGCCCGCCCGATCCGCAGCATGAGCTCCCCCGATTTCGCCCACCTGCACGTCCACAGCGAGTACAGCCTGCTCGACGGGGCCAACCGGCTCGACGACCTGGTGCGCGCGGCCAAGCAGGACGGGCAGCGCTCCCTGGCGCTGACCGACCACGGCAACCTGTTCGGGGCGGTCGAGTTCTACCAGAAGGCCAAGAAGGCCGGCATCCAGCCCATCCTGGGCTGCGAGATCTACATCGCCCGCGACTCGCACAAGAAGCCGCACCACAAGGCGCACAACCCCTACAACCACCTGACGCTGCTGGCGCGCGACCGCGTCGGCTACCAGAACCTCCTCAAGCTGGCCACGACGGCCTACCTGGAGGGCTACTCCTTCCGGCCGCGCATCGACAAGGCCACGCTGGCGCAGCACGCGGCCGGCCTCTCGTGCCTGTCGGGCTGCCTCTCGGGCGAGATCAGCGACCTGGTGCAGGCCGACCGCATGGCGCAGGCCGAGCGCGCGGCCATCGAGCTGCGCGACCTCTTCGGGCCCGAGCACTTCTGGCTCGAGCTGCAGCGCAACGGCATCGACCTGCAGAACCGCGTCAACGAGGCGCTGGTCGACATCGCGCGGCGCACCGAGATCCCGCTCGTCGCCACCAACGACATCCACTACCTGCGCCACGAGGACTGCGCCACGCAGGACGTGCTGCTGTGCATCAACACCGGCGCCAAGCGCGCCGACCAGAAGCGCTTCAAGATGGACACGGACACGCTCTTCTTCCGCACGCGCGCGGAGATGGCCGACGTGTTCCGCGACCTGCCCGGGACGCTCAAGGCCACGCTCGACGTGGCCGAGCAGGTGGCGCTCGACCTCGAGTTCGGAAGCTACCACCTGCCCGTGTTCAGCGGCGAGGGCGGGGCCGACCCGGAGGCGCTGTTCGACCGCCTGTGCGAGGAGGGCCTGGCGCTGCGCTACGGGCCCGAGCACGCCGAGGCGCGCGCGCGCATGGAGTACGAGAAGGAAGTCATCCGCCAGATGGGCTTCGTCTCGTACTTCCTGATCGTGTGGGACCTGATCCGCTGGGCGCGCGAGCACGGCATCCCGGTCGGGCCCGGGCGCGGCTCGGCCGCGGGCTCGATCGTGGCCTACGTGCTCGACATCACGCGCGTCGACCCGCTGCGCTACGGCCTGCTGTTCGAGCGCTTCCTGAACAGCGCGCGCATCTCGATGCCGGATATCGACATCGACTTCTGCAAGGAAGGCCGCGAGCGCGTGCTCGAGTACACGCGCACGCGCTACGGCGCCGAGCGCGTGGCGCAGATCGGCACCTTCGCCACGCTCTCGCCGCGCTCGGTGCTGCGCGACGTGGGGCGCACGCTCGACCTGCCGCTGCCCGAGATCGACAAGCTGGCCAAGATGGTGCCGCAGGGCCCGAGCGCGCCCGCGCTGGAGGAGGCGGTCGAGCAGGACCCCGAGCTCGCGCGCGCCAGCAAGGACGAGCGCTACCGCGAGCTGTTCGCCTTCGCGACCAAGCTGGACGGCCTGGCGCGCCACATCTCGACCCACGCCGCCGGCGTGGTCATCGCCGACAAGCCCATCGTCGAGTACGTGCCGCTGTGCAAGCACAACGACGACGTGGTCACGCAGTGGCCGTCCAAGCAGCTCGAGGACCTGGGCCTGCTGAAGATGGACTACCTCGGGCTGCGCACGCTGACCATCCTGGAGAAGACGCGCGAGCTCATCGCGCTCTCGGGCCGCACGCCGCCCGACCTGGACGCGCTGCCGCTCGACGACGAGCCCACCTACGCCCTGCTCAACCGCGGCGAGACGCTGGGCGTGTTCCAGCTCGAGTCCGAGGGCATGCGCAAGCTGATCGCGCGCCTCAAGCCCGACTGCTTCGAGGACCTGATCGCCTGCCTGGCGCTGTACCGGCCGGGCCCGCTGGAGTCGGGCATGGCCGACATGTTCATCCGCCGCAAGCACGGCCTGGAGAAGATCGAGAACGCCCACCCCTCGCTGGCCCCGATCCTGGCCGACACCTACGGCTGCATCGTCTACCAGGAGCAGGTCATGCGCATCTCCAACGCGCTGGCCGACTTCGCGCTCAACGACGCCGACAACCTGCGCAAGGCGATGGGCAAGAAGCAGCCCGAGATCATGGAGAAGTTCTCGGCCCAGTTCGTGGCTGGCGCCGTCAAGAACGGCTGCGCCGACGGCACGGCGCGCGAGATCTGGGACGGCATCGTCAAGTTCGGAGGCTACGGCTTCAACAAGTCGCACTCGACCGCCTACGCGCTCATCACCTGGCAGACGGCCTACCTGAAGGCGCACCACCGGATCGAGTTCCTGGCCGCCAACATGTCGTGCGAGATGCAGAACTCCGACAAGATCAAGGAGTTCGTCGACGACGCGCGCGCGAGCGGCATCGCCGTGCTGCTGCCCGACATCGCGCGCTCGGCCTGGGAGTTCCGGCCCGAGGACGGCGCCATCCGCTTCGGCTTCGGCGCCATCAAGGGCACGGGCGGCAAGGCCATCGAGGGCCTGCTGGCCGCGCGCACGCGCCTGCTGGAGAAGAAGGGCGCGCGCCTGGGCCTGCACGCGCTGTGCGCCGAGGCCGATCCGAACGCGGTCACGAAGCTGACCTGGGAGGCACTGCTCAAGGCGGGCTCCTTCGACTCGACCGGGCACGACCGCGGCGCGCTCCTGGCCGCGCTGGAGAGCGCCATGAGCGACGGCGCGCGCGCGGCCAGCGACCGCAAGGCGGGCCAGGGCTCGCTCTTCGGCTCGCCGGCCGAGGCCGACCCCGGCCCGGCGGGCGAGGGCATCGACGCCGCGCGCGCCTTCGCGCCGGCCGAGCGCCTGAAGGCCGAGTACGAGGTGCTGGGCTTCTACCTCTCGGGCCACCCGCTCGAGGACCGCGCCGGCCTGTTCGCGCTGCTCTCCAACACGAACACGCGCGACCTGCAGGCTTTGCCCGGTGGCGCCGAGGTCACGCTGGCCGGGCTCGTGGTGGCCCTCAAGGAGACCCTGACCAAGGCCGGCAAGAAGATGGCGCGCTTCCGCCTGGAGGACATGCAGGGCGGCGTGAACGTGACCTGCTTCCCGCGCACGCTCGAGCAGTTCCGGCCGCTGCTGGTCGAGGACTCGGTGCTGATCTGCCGCGGGCGGCTCGAGGAGCGCGCGCAGGACGACGCCAGCTCGAGCCTGGGGCTGCTGCTGGACGAGGTGCTGCGCCTCGACCAGGCGCTGGAGACCTTCAAGGGCGGGCTCGTGATCCGGCTCTCGCCCTCCGACGACGAGAAGCTATTCGACCTGCGCACGCTGGTGGGCGGGCACCGCGGTCCGAGCCGCCTGTTCCTCGAGATCGAGGGCGCCGACGGACGCCTGCGGCGCGTGCGCCCGAGCGAGCGCCACGGCGTGCGCATCAGCACCGACCTGGCGCGCGGCATCGAGGGCCTGCTGGGCGCCGGGCGCGCCAAGCTGGCCCGTATCTGAGGAAGAATGCCGCCGGCATCCTTCCTCGGGCTCGAACGCGGCGGGAGCTCGAGGCCCGGCCCTACTCGGCGGTCGCGGCCTCTTCCTTGGGCGTGCGCTCGACGAACTCGAGCAGCGCGCGCTCGCCGTTGTCCCCCAGGCGCGGCTTGCCGAGCTTGAGGATGCGGCAGTAGCCGCCGCGCCGCGCCTGGAAGCGCGGGCCGAGCACGTCGAACAGCTTCTTGGTGGCGTCCTTGCTGCGCACCTGGGCGAACACGCGCCGGCGGTTGTGCTGGGTCGCCTGCTTGCTGAGCGTGACCAGCTTCTCCACGAACGGCTTGACGTTCTTGGCCTTGGGCAGGGTGGTCACGATGCGTTCGTGCTCGATCAACGAGACGGCCATGTTGCGCGCCATGGCGGCGCGGTGGCTGCTCGTACGACCGAGCTTCTTGCCTGCTTTGCGGTGCCGCATGGGAGGGTGCTCCTCAGGAGCTGACGGTCATGCCCAGGCTGAGGCCCTTCTCGGCCAGGCGGTTCTTGATCTCGGTCAGGCTGGTCTTGCCCAGGTTCTTGAGCTTCATGACCTCGGCCTCGCTCATCGTGACCAGGTCACGGAGCGTCTGCAGGTTGGCGCTGTCCAGGCAGTTGCGCGCGCGCACCGAGAGCTCCAGGTCGGCGATGGGCCGCTCGAGCATCTTGGCCAGCTCGTCGCTCTGGCGGTTGCGCTGGTTGAACTCCGAGCGCGCCGGGTCGCCGGCCACGGGCAGGGCGGCCAGGCTCGGGTCGAAGAGCACGAACGGGTTCAGGTGCTTGCGGTAGATCTTGGCCGATTCGACCAGCGCCATGTGCGGCGAGATCGTGCCGTCGGTCCAGATCTCGAGCACCAGGCGGTCGTAGTTGGTGAACTTGCCGACGCGCGTGGCCTCGACCGCGTAGCGCACCCGGTGCACGGGCGAGTAGATGGCATCGATCGGGATCGTGCCGACCTGGTGCCACTCGGAGCGGTTCTCCTCGGAGGGCACGTAGCCGCGGCCCTTGGAGACCTCGAGCTCGATCTGCAGCGCGCGGTCGAGCGTCAGGTTGGCGATGACCAGGTCCTTGTTGACCACGGTGGCGTCGCCAGGGCACTCGACGTCGGCGCCCGTGACCGGGCCCTTGGTGCTCTTCTTGATTCGGCAGGTGATCTTGTCCGCGCCCGGGTGGCGGATGCGCAGGCGCTTGATGTTGAGGATGATGTCGGTGACGTCCTCGTACACGCCCTCCAGCGAGGCGAACTCGTGGTCGGCGCCCTCGATGCGCACGGAGGTGACGGCCGTGCCCTCGATCGAGGACAGCAGCACGCGCCGCAGGCCGTTGCCGATCGTGTGGCCGAAGCCGCGCTCGAAGGGCTCGACCAGGAAGCGCCCGTACTCCGAGGTCTGCGTCTCGGGATCGGGCGTGACCTTGCTGGGCAGCTCGAAATTGCGCCAACGGATTCGCATGTGGTTGTCTCCCTGTCTGTTGTTCGTTCGCGGCCCGGGGCCTACTTCGAGCACAGCTCGATGATGAGCTGCTCCTGGATCGGGTGCGGGACGTGGTCGCGGCGCGGCATGGCCATGACCTCGGTCTCCAGCTGCTCGGCGCGCACCGACAGCCAGTCGGGCACGACCTGCGACTTGTTCACCTCGACCGCTTCCGAGACCATCTTGCGCGTCTTGGCGTGCTCGCGCAGCGAGACCTTGTCGCCCGGACGGACGGTGAACGAGGCCACGTCCACGCGCCGGCTGTTCACCTTGAAGTGACCGTGGCTGATCATCTGGCGCGCGTGGTTGCGCGACAGCGCGAAGCCGCTGGCCAGCACGACGTTGTCGAGCCGGCGCTCGAGCAGGGACAGCAGCGTCTCGCCCGTGTTACCCGGCTGGCGCTCGGCTTCCTTGAAGTAGCCGCGGAACTGGCGCTCGAGCACGCCGTAGATGCGCTTGAGCTTCTGCTTCTCGCGGTGGTGCAGTCCGTAGTCGGAGACCTTCGAACGCCGCTGCGCGTGCACGCCGGGCGGATAGTCACGACGCGACAGCGCGCACTTGTCGGTGAAGCAACGCTGGCCCTTGAGGAAGAGCTTCATGCCTTCCCGGCGGCACAGCTTGCACTTGTTGTCGACGTATCGGGCCATGTGTTCTTCCTCTACTACACGCGCCGGCGCTTGCGCGCGCGACAGCCGTTGTGGGGCAGCGGCGTGACGTCCTGGATCGAGAGCACCTTCAGGCCGGTGTTGGCCAGCGCGCGCACGGCCGACTCGCGGCCGGAGCCCACGCCCTTGACCAGCACGTCGACCTCCTTCATGCCGAAGCGCATGGCGTTGGTGGCCGCCTGCTCGGCCGCGCGCTGGGCGGCGTAGGGCGTGCTCTTGCGCGTGCCCTTGAAGCCGACGGTGCCGGCCGCGCCCCAGGCCACGGTCTCGCCGTTCTGCGCGGTGATGGTGACGTGCGTGTTGTTGAAGGTCGCCTTCACGTGCACGATGCCACGCGCGACGTTGCGCTTGATCTTCTTCTTGACTGCTTTGCCCATGGACTACTTCATCCCCTTCACGGACTTCTTCCCGGCCACCGTCTTCTTGGGTCCCTTGCGCGTGCGTGCGTTGGTGCGCGTGCGCTGACCGCGCACGGGCAGGCCGCGCCGGTGGCGCGTGCCGCGGTAGCAGCCGATGTCGCGCAGGCGGCTGATGTTGCCCGCGATCGCGCGCCGCAGCGTGCCCTCCACCGCGTAGTTCTTCTGCAGGTGGTTGGCGATCAGCGTGGCCTGCTCCTCGGTCAGATCGCCGGCCTTGAGGCCGCGGTCGAGCTTGAGCTCGTCGCACACGCGCTGCGACGTGGGCCGACCCACGCCGTACACGTAGGTCAGCGCGATCTCGAGGCGCTTGTTGTTGGGGATGTCGACGCCGATGACGCGGGGCATGGCTACTTTCCTTGCCGTTGCTTGTGGTTGGGATCGGCCTTGCAGATCACCCGCACCACGCCTCGGCGCTTGACGACCTTGCACTGCATGCAGATGCGACGCACGCTGCTGCGGACTTTCATCGTTACTGCTTCCTCCGGTCGCCGCGGTACACGATGCGGCCCTTGGTGAGATCGTACGGCGACATCTCCACGGTGATCTTGTCGCCGGGCAGGATGCGGATGTAGTGCATGCGCATCTTGCCGCTGACGTGGGCCAGGATCTCGTGACCGGACTCGAGCTTGGCGCGGAAGCGCGCGTTGGGCAGAGCCTCGGTCACGATGGCTTCCACGGTGATGGGTTCTTCCTTGGCCACGCTAGTTGCGCTCCGGAACCAGGCTGGCCAGGTGGTCGAACACGGCCTCGGGGCTGCGTTCGCCGTCGATCGAGTGCAGCAGGCCGCGCGCGCTGTAGAAGCGCACCAGCGGCGCGGTCTTCTCGCGGTACACGCGCAGGCGCTCGCGCACGACCGGCGCCGCGTCGTCGTCGCGCTGGGACAGCGGGCCGCCGCAGTTGTCGCACGTGCCGGCCTTCTTGGGCGGCGCGTTCTGGGCGTGGAACACGCTGCCGCACTTGCGGCAGGAGAGCCGGCCGGCGGCGCGTTGCACGATGCTCTCGTCCGAGACCTCGAGGTTGATGACCTGCACCTCGTCGTCGCCCTTGAGGCGCTGCTCCAGGGCCTGGGCCTGCACCTCGGTGCGCGGGAAGCCGTCCAGCACGTAGCCGGCGCGGCAGTCGGGGGCGGTCACGCGCTGGGCCAGCATGTCGAGCACGAGCTCGTCGGGCACGAGCTTGCCCGAGTCCATGAAACCCTTGGCCCGCAGCCCGAGCTCGGTGCCCTGCTTCTGGTTCTCGCGCAGGAGGTCGCCGGTGGAGACGTGCGCCAGCCCACGCGCCCTGGAGAGGCGCACGGCCTGCGTGCCCTTGCCCGCTCCCGGTGCTCCGAGGAGGACGACGATGCGCGCCATGACCATCACTTGCGGGCCCAGCCCGCCCCGCCCAGGCCGCCGCCGCCGCCCGTGCCCTTGCCCTTCACGAAGCCCTCGTAGTTGCGCATCACGAGCTGCGCGTTCAGGCGGTCGACCATGTCCATGGCCACGCCCACGACGATCAGCACGGAGGTCCCGCCCAGGAAGTAGGCCAGGCGCCCCGAGAGCCCGGGGATGTTGCCGGTGATGAAGTTGGGCAGCACGGCCAGGAAGGCCAGGAACACCGCGCCCGCCAGGGTGATGCGCGTGAGGATGTCCTTCAGGTAGGCGGCCGTCTTGGCGCCCGGGCGGATGCCAGGGATGAAGGAGCCGTGCTCGCGCAGGTTGTCGGCGATCTCCTCCGGCCGGAACATCAGGTTGTTCCAGAAGAAGCAGAAGAAGAAGACCAGCGCCACATACAGCGTGACGTAGACGAAGCCGTCGGTGTCGTTGAACACCTGGGCCACGCGCTCCAGCCCGACGACTTTGAAGAGCACGCCCGGGATGATGAAGATGGCCGAGGCGAAGATGATCGGCATCACGCCGGCCATGTTGATCTTGAGCGGCAGGTAGTGGCGCTGCCCGCCGTACACGCGCCGGCCGCGCGTCAGGCGCGCGTACTGGATCGGCACGCGCCGCTCGCCCTTCTGGATGTACACGACCACGAGCACGATGGCGAACCAGATGCCCGCCAGCGTCAGCATCGTGTTGTAGGGGTCGCTCTGCTGCTTGACGATGTTGTTCATGCTGCCGGGCATCTGCGCGATGATGCCGGCCATGATGATCAGCGAGGCCCCGTTTCCCAGGCCGTACTCGGTGATCAGCTCGCCCAGCCACATCACGAAGATCGAGCCGGCCGTGAGCGCGACCACGACCACCATGGCCTGACCGACGGTGGGCTCGCCCTGCATCATCGAGGCGTTGCGGAACACCCCGAACCAGATCATGAGCGCCTGCACGAAGCTGATCGGCACCGTGGCCAGGCGCGTCCACTGGTTGATCTTCTTCTGGCCCGCCGCGCCTTCCTTCTGGATGGCCTCGATCTGCGGCGAGACCTTGCCCAGCACCGAGAAGATGATCGAGGCCGAGATGTAGGGCATGATGCCCAGCGCGAAGATGACCGTGTTGCCGATCGAGCCGCCCGAGAAGGCGGAGATCAGGCCGAACACGGTGCTGCCCGTGCGCTGCTGCTCGCGCAGGAACTCCGGAGACATGCCCGGGATGGGCAGGTGGAACCCGAGCCGGTAGGCCATGAGCAGGCCCAGCGTCACCAGGATGCGCTGGCGCGTCTCGGGGATCTTCAGGAGTTGGAAGAACTGGTTCACTCGCTCTGCTTGCCCTCGGCCGTGAGCTCGCGCCCGCGCGCGTCGAGCACGACCACGCTGCCGCCCGCGGCCTGGATCTTCTGCACCGCGCTCTTGGAGAACTTCTGCGCGCGCACGTGCAGGGCCTTGGTCAGGGCCCCGTTGCCCAGCACCTTGAGCGTGGGCACGTTCAGGCTGGCCAGACCGCGCGCCAGCACGGCCGCCAGGTCGACGGTCGAGCCGGCGTCGAACACCTCCAGCTCGTCCACGTTGATGAGCGTGTACTCCGTGCGGAAGCGCGCGTTGGTGAAGCCGCGCTTGGGCACGCGCCGGTAGATGGGCATCTGACCGCCCTCGTAGCCCGGACGGCGGTAGGCGCCCGAGCGCTGGCCCCAGCCCTTGTGGCCGCGGCCACAGGTCTTGCCGATGCCGCTGCCGATCCCGCGACCGACGCGGAAGACGTGCTCGTGCTTGGTGCCCTTGTTCGTGACGGTCTTGAGGTCCATGGCGACTCCGTTCAGCCCAGCTCCACGCCGCGCAGCCCGGCCACCTGCTCGCGCGTGCGCAGCTGGGTGAGGGCCTGGAAGGTGGCCTTGACGAGGTTGACCGGGTTGGTCGACCCGTAGGCCTTGGAGAGGATGTTCTTCACGCCGGCCATCTCGCACACGGCGCGCACGGACGAGCCCGCGATCACGCCCGTGCCGGGCGCGGCCGGGATCAGGCGCACCTTCGAGCCGCAGTAGCGGCCCTCGACCTCGTGCGGGATCGTGCCCTGGGGCGTGACCGGCACGCGGATCATGTGCTTGCGCGCGTCCTTGGTGGCCTTCTCGATGGCGTTGGGCACCTGGCGCGCCTTGCCGAAGCCCTGGCCCACCGTGCCGCTGCGGTTGCCGGCCACCGTCAGGGCCGCGAACGAGAAGCGCCGGCCGCCCTTCACGACGGCGGCCGAGCGGTTGACCTGGATGAGGATCTCGCTCAGGCCCTCGAGCTGCGAGGCCTCGGTGGTGTCGAGATAGTTGAACTTGGCTTTCATGCCTGGATGCGTCCTAGAACTTGAGGCCTTCGGCGCGCGCGGCGTCGGCCAGCGCCTTGACTCGGCCGTGATAGCGACAGCTGCCGCGGTCGAACACGACCGCCTCGATGCCCTTCTCCTTGGCCATGCGGGCGATGGCCTGGCCGATCACGACCGCGCGTTCGGTCTTGGTCTTGCCGGCCAGATCGGTGGTCATGTCCTTGCGCGTCGTGCCCGTGCCGCACAGCGTGCGGCCGGCAGCATCGATGACCTGCGCGTAGATGTGCTTGGAGGAACGGTGCACGGTCAGGCGCACGGCCGGGCCGCTGCGCGCGAGCCGGTTGCGCACCGAGTACTTGCGGCGCTGGCGCTGGTCCTGCTTGACGGAGGTGTTCATGGACTAGCTCCCGAAGCTCTTGCCCTGCTTCTTGCGCACGTACTCGCCCTCGTAGCGGATGCCCTTGCCCTTGTAGGGCTCGGGCGGACGGTGCGAGCGCACGGCCGCGGCGAATTGCCCGACCAGCTGCTTGTCGGGCCCCTTGATGGAGATGTTGGTGGGCTTGGGCGTCTCGACCGTCAGCCCGGCCGGCACCTCGAGCTCAACCGGGTTGCAGTACCCGACCGAGAGCACGAGCTTCTTGCCCTGCAGCGCGGCGTTCCAGCCGACGCCGACGATCTCCAGGTTGCGCGCGTAGCCCTGGGTGACGCCCTTCATCATGTTGTTCAGGATGGCGCGCGTCATGCCGTGGTAGGCGCGCGTCTCGCGCAGGTCGGGGCCGTTGGGCTGCACCAGGAGCTGCGTCTTCTCGACCTTGACGTCGATCTCGGGGCGCAGCTGGATCTCGAGCGCGCCCTTGGGTCCCTTGACGGACACGCGGCGTTCCTTCTCCTCGACCGTGACCCCGGCCGGGATGGGCACGGGCAGTTTTCCGATGCGCGACATGGCTAGTACACCTGGCAGAGGATCTCGCCGCCCACGTTCTCGCGGCGGGCGACGCGGTCGGAGAGCACGCCGCGCGGCGTGGACAGGACCAGGATGCCCTGCCCGCGCAGCACGCGCGGCAGCTTGTCCCTCTGGGAATAGACGCGGCAACCGGGCTTGCTGATGCGCTTGATCTGGCGGATGACGAGCTCGCCGTCCGGACCGTACTTCAGGTCCAGGCTGAGCTCGCTCTGCGGCACCTTGGGCTCGACGCGGTACTCGAGGATGTAGCCCTCGTCCTTCAGGACCTGGGCGATGTGCACCTTGAGCTTGGAGGCGGGCATGACCACGGTGCGCGCGTGCCGCCGGTTGGCGTTGCGGATGCGCGTGAGCATGTCGGCTACGGGGTCGGTCATCATGGGAGTGGTCCTACCAGGAGGCCTTGCGCATGCCGGGGATCTCTCCCAGGAGGGCCTTGCGCCGCAGGCAGATGCGACAGATGCCGAACTTGCGGTAGACGGCGCGCGGCCGCCCGCACAGCGAGCAGCGCCGCACCACCCGCGAGCGGAACTTGGGCGCTAGCTTGGCCTTGATGACGAGGCATTTCTTGGCCATCAGTCTTGTCCTTCCGTCCTGAACGGAACGCCCAGCTCCTTGAGCAGGAAGAAGCCTTGCTCGTCGTTCTGGGCCGACGTGACGAAGGTCACGTCCATGCCCTGCACGTACTCGAGCTTGTCGAAGTCGACCTCGGGGAACATCGACTGCTCGGCCAGGCCCATGGTGTAGTTGCCGCGCCCGTCGAGCTTGGCCTTCACGCCGCGGAAGTCGCGGATGCGCGGCAGCACGATCGAGATCAGGCGGTCGGCGAACTCCCACATGCGGTTGCCGCGCAGGGTGACCGACACGCCGATGGGCATGCCCTGGCGCAGCTTGAAGGCCGCGATCGACTTGCGCGCCTTGCGCACGGTGGGCTTCTGCCCCGAGATCATGGTCAGGTCGCGCACGGCGGCGTCGATGCGCGCCTTGGTCTCGACCGCGCCCTTGCAGCCCATGTTGATGACCACCTTGCTGAGGGTGGGCACGGCCATGGGGTTCTGGATGGAGAACTGCTTCTGCAGCGCCGCGCGCACCTGCCCCTGGTAGCGCTGCTTGAGCCGCGGCTTGTAGCTGGCCGTCGTCTGAGCCGTCACTTCTTCGCCTCCGCGGGACGCTTGCGCGTGCCCTTCTTCGTGTTCGAGTCGTACAGCATCACGTTGCTGTGGTGGATCGAGCACTCCTCCTGGACGCGCTCGCCCTTGGGCTTCTGTTGCGTGGCCTTCTTGTGCTTCCAGCGCAGGTTGACTCCGGCCACGATCACGCGGCCGCGCTCGCGCAGCACGGTCTGGATCTCGCCCACCTTGCCCTTGTCGTTGCCGGCGATGACCACGACCTGATCGCCCTTCTTGACGTGCATCAGACCACCTCCTGCGCCAGCGAGATGATCTTCATGAAGTTGCGCTCGCGCAGCTCGCGCGCCACGGCGCCGAAGATGCGCGTGCCCTTGGGGTTGCCTTCCTCGTCGATGATCACCATGGCGTTGCGGTCGAAGCGCACGTAGGAGCCGTCCTCGCGGCGCGTGTTCTGGCTGGTGCGCACGATCACGCCCTTGACCACCGCGCCCTGCTTCACGTCCGAGGAGGGCATGGCCTTCTTGACCGAGGCCACGATGATGTCGCCCAGGCCGGCGTAGCGGCGCTTGGAGCCGCCCAGCACCTTGATGCACATCACGCGCTTGGCGCCGGTGTTGTCGGCGACGTCCAGCATGGTCTGCATCTGGATCATCGCTCACCTGCCTCCGCCTCGCCGGCGGGCTCCTTGACGGCGCCGAGGTCGGCCATGACGTCGGCCGCCGTGTCGACCCACTCGACCATCTGCGAGCGATCGAGCACCCGCACCAGGCGCCAGCGCTTGTTCTTGGACAGCGGGCGCGTGGATTCGACCTCGACCCGGTCGCCCTCGCGGGCCTCGCGCTTCTCGTCGTGGGCCAGGTAGCGCTTGCGGCGGCGCAGGTACTTGCCGTACTTCTCGTGCTTGAAGACGCGCTGGACCTCGACCGTGATGGTCTTCAGCGTCTTCGCGCTGGTCACCACACCGATCATGGTGCGGCGGGAATGGCGGTCAGTGGTGGTCATGTTCACTTCCTGGCGGCACTGGGCTGGGCGGTCCGGCGCTGGTGCTGCACGGTGTAGATGCGCGCGATCGAGCGCTTGAGCTCGCGGATCAGCGAGGGATCGGGCATACCCGCGGTGCGGGACTTGAAGCGCAGCTCGAACAGCTGCTTCTTCATCAGGCCGAGCTCGTAGTCGAGCTCGGTCTCCGTCTTGCTCTTGACCTCTTCGATCTTCACGGGGGTCCTCAGGTCGTGGGGAGACGCCGGATCATCTTGACCTTGACGGGCACCTTGTGCGCGGCGCGCTTGAAGGCGAGCTTGGCCTTGTCCTCGCCCACGCCGCCGATCTCGAACAGCACCGTCCCGGGCTTGACGCACGCGGTCCAGTACTCGACGTCGCCCTTGCCGCCACCCATGCGCGTCTCGGCCGGCTTGCCGGACACGGACTGGTGCGGGAAGACGCGGATGTAGACCTTGGCTTGACCGCCCGAGGCGCGGTTGGCGGCCACGCGCGCGGCCTCGAGCTGGCGGCCGGTGATCCAGCCCCAGTCCAGCGATTGCAGGCCGAAGTCGCCGAAGGCCACGGTGTTGCCGCGCGTGGCGAAGCCGGTCAGACGGCCGCGGTGTTGCTTGCGGAACTTGGTCCGCTTGGGCATCAGGGACATGGGTGACCTCTAGGCTTGCGGCCGGCGTTCGGGGCCCTGGCGCGGACGACGGGGACGCGGGCTCTCGCCCTGGCCGCGCCAGTCGACCTTCTCGCCCGCGGCGAGGTCGCCCTTGTAGATCCAGACCTTGACGCCGATCACGCCCCAGGTGGT
>Ga0315910_10000808_pt1 | contig 30103 bp, 29 predicted proteins | sample EdamamesoilMG_FD_204470 | JGI IMG/M metagenome (GOLD analysis project Ga0315910, IMG submission 204470) | Garden soil microbial communities collected in Santa Monica, California, United States - Edamame soil | ecosystem: Environmental > Terrestrial > Soil > Garden | place: USA: California... | reverse complement strand
TCGCCGCCGTGCCGAGCAGCGTCCAAATTTCTTGGCGCGCATTGCGTTTGGCGCGATCCATGACGTGACCCTGCGTCGCGTGAGCGACCTCGTGGCCGATCACGGCGGCTAAAGCGTCGGGTGTGTCAGCTACGTTCAGCAGGCCGTTGAAAACCCCGATCTTGCCGTTGGGATCCGCGAACGCATTGATCGCATCTTCGTCGAATACGATGATCTCCCACTCGAACGCTGCGTCCTCGGGCGGCAGTTGCTCGATGACGCGTTTCGCAACGCATTCGACGTAGCGCTGAACGCGTGCATCCGGCTCGAGCGGCAGATGCCGTTTCATGGACAACCACTCGACGCGCGCCTGCCGCAACACTTCCTTCTCGGATACGAGGAATGCGGCGTGTGCGACACCAATGGTGAAGGTGGTCGCGGCGACCGCAAACAACATCCTGTGTATTCGCGTCATATTCCGTGCCTCGCGTTATCCAACCCGTTGGAGCCTGGGCTCTCGCTACGAGTTCACGGAAACATAGCACACGCGGGCGAGGCACGCCGCGACCGACTACGCGCCGGTGCGGAAATGACTCGAAATCAAGGTCTTAGCGGCTGTGAGCGAGCCATTGACGGTCGCTGTTCGCGGGCCCGAACAGCGCGGCGTCGAGCTTGATCTGGAGGAAAAACACGCCCTTCATCGAAGGGTCATAGCGATGCGAATTGGTCACACTGTCGACCACGCTTTCCGGCATGTACGTGACGTTGAGCGCCACGCGCTTGAAGCCGAACGTCGCGGCCGGCAAGAGCCCTGGAAACGGTCGATCGCCGTTCACGTTCTCGCGAGCCATCAAAAAGGCAACACCACCCACGTCGACGTAAAAGTCGTTCGAGCGCAGCCGAAACCGTCGCTTGAGGCCGCCGCCCGCCATATAGGACGGGTTGTTCATGCTATCCATGAACGTGTTACCGAGCGCCACCTTGATCCAGGGGCTCGTCGACGCGAACTCGCGTTCGACACCGAGGCCATAGTTGTCCTCGTTCCATTCGTAAGCCGCGTCGATGTGATGCGAACGCCCGTTGAGGACGATGTCCCAAGCGCCATTCGACTGGGCACTTGCGGCGTTGCCGATGCACGCGAGAGCCAGTGCGACCCCGACGATCCATGTCTTTGGCTGCATGCCCCGATAGGCAGCAAGACACATGCCACGCAATCAAAACAAGCGCTTATCAGCGAATGGTGAGCAGACCTGTAAAGCCGGCCGACGACGGTCCAATGGGAAACCGCATAATGTATATTATGTTGAATAAGAGATGCGGGTCCATTTGGCCACCCCCTGAAACGCGTTCGTTGACCGTTCGCGACTCGCCGCTACAGTACCCGCTCCGCTTTTTGGGTACGCCCGTTTCCTGCATGGCTCCACTGATTCGCTTCGATAACGTCTCGGTCGCGTTCGGCGAGCAAAAGATTCTCATGGCCGCATCGTTCGCGATCGAATCGCGCGAGCGCGTGTGCCTGATCGGGCGCAATGGCGCCGGCAAGTCCACGACGCTGAAGCTGATCACGGGCGCCATCGAGCCCGACGACGGCAAGGTCGACCGCCCCAGTACGTTGAGGCTGAGCTTGCTCGATCAGAAGCTCGCGGAGGAATCGAATCTCACGGTCCGCGAGTTCGTGATGCTCGGCATGCAGGCACAACTCGAACGCATTGCGCGCTTTCAGGCCCTTACCGCGATCACGAACCCCGACAAAGCGATGCTACGAGACCTCGAGCAACTGCATCGGGAAATCGATGCCGGCGGCGGCTTTTCCATGGACGTTGCCGTGGGCACGATCGTCAGCGAGCTCGGTCTCCCAGCCGAACGTCGCATGAACGAGCTTTCGGGCGGTTGGCGGCGGCGTGTCGCGCTTGCACAGGCGCTGGTTTCGCGGCCCGAGCTGCTGTTGCTCGACGAGCCGACCAATCATCTCGACATCAGTACGATCGTTTGGCTCGAAGATGCCGTCCGCCGTTACCCCGGTGCCGTGCTGTTCGTGACCCACGATCGCAGCTTCGTCGAGCGAGTGGCCACGCGCATCGTGGACATCGATCGCGGCACCCTGCGGAGTTGGCCGGGCGGTTACGGCGACTATTTGGATCAGAAAGCCGCTGCCGAGGAACAAGAGGATCGGCAGAACGCGTTATTCGACAAAAAGCTCGCCGAGGAAGAGGTTTGGGTCCGCAAAGGCGTCAAGGCTCGCCAGACGCGCAATGAAGGCCGCGTACGCGCGCTCGAAGAGCTACGCGAGATCCGCTCGCAGCGGATCAAGCGGCCGCGAACGGCGCGCATTGCGCTGAACGAAAGCCCCGACCTGTCGGGACGGAAAGTCATCGAAGCTCGCAACGTCACACACGGGTACGCGGACCAGAAACTGCTCGACGGCTTTTCTCTGCGGATCATGCGCGGCGATCGGATCGGCATCATCGGCAACAACGGCGTCGGTAAGACCACATTGCTGCGAATTCTGCTCGGCGAGCTCGCACCGCACGGCGGCACAGTGAAGCTCGGCACGAACCTCGAGGTTGGATACTTCGATCAACTGCGCCGCGAGCTCGACCCGAGCAAGACTGTCGCCGAGACGATTGGGGAAGGCCGTGACTACATCGTCATTCAGGGCCACAAGAAGCATGTCGTCGCTTATCTCACCGATTTTCTGTTCAGCGCCAAGCGCGCCTTGGCGCCCATCGCCGCATTGTCCGGCGGCGAGCGCAATCGTGTGATTCTCGCGAAGCTGTTCACGCGCGCCGCAAATCTCTTGGTGCTCGACGAGCCGACGAACGACCTGGACGTAGAGACGCTGGAAGCGCTCGAGGACCGTCTCGCGGAGTATGACGGCACGTTGATCGTGGTCAGTCACGATCGCTACTTTTTGGATGCCGTCGTCACGTCTACGCTGGTGTTCGAGGACGACGGCGAGATACGGCGCCACGCCGGTGGCTACAGCGACTGGCTCGAGCGTCATCGCAATCTGGCGGTCACCGACAAGCCCGCTGCAACCCAGAGCGAATCGGCACGCGAGGAGCGCGACAAGCCTCCCCAACGCAAGCTGTCATACAAGCTGCAACGGGAGCTCGAAGGACTGCCGGCGCAAATCGCGGAACTGGAAGCACGAGTGACGGAACTTCGTGCGCACGTGAACGACCCCGCGCTGTACCAACGTGCCGGCACCGAAGCACTGGATCGCCTAGCCGACCTCGAGAACGCGGAACGACAATTGGAGACCGCCTTCGAGCGCTGGGCGGAGCTCGAGCAGCTCGCACTTCGAATGGCCGCGCCCGAAACCTCGACGGGGGGCTAACCCCCCTCCTCTTCGTCGAGGAAATCCAGGTTCGCCGCGAGCCCCAGCCCGCGGTCGCCCGTGAGCTCCGTCGCGCGCATGACCGCGCCGCGACCGAATCGCTCCGCCACGCGATCGAGCGCAGTCTCCAGCCGACGCGCGCGCGAGTCCTCGGCGACTAGCGAAAGCTGCGGCTCCACGGCGCGCCGCTCGAGCTCGTAGGCCGCGAGCCCGACCAACCGAAAGGGTCCTCGATCGGGGACTTCTGCCAACAGCGCACACGCCTGCCGGAACAGCGTCGCCGCGACGTCCGTGGTTGCCGTCAGTGCGCCCTGACGAGTCAGCACACGAAAGTCGCTGCGCTTGAGCTTGATCCGCACACCGCGTGCGACGAGCGACCGCCGCCGAAGCCGTTGAGCGACGGTCTCCGCCGCGAGCCGCAGTTGTTCCTCGATGTCGCGCCGCGCGCGGATGTCGACATTCAGTGTGCGTTCCGAACCGACGCTCGACGCCTCGTGCGAGCCCGCAACGGGTCGCTCATCGTGAGCGTTCGCGAGCGCATGGAACCGCCGCCCCATCGCGCCGAAACGTCGCTCGAGCTCGCGCAACTCCGCCGCCGCAATCTGCCCTATCGTTTCATAGCCTGCTGCCTGCAATCGTGCCGTCGTCTTCGCTCCGGCTCCCCACAGGCTCGATACGGGCATCGGCGCCAACCAGTCACGCGCGGCACCGGGAGGCACGCACGTGAGACCGTCGGGCTTCGCGAAGCCGCTCGCGACTTTGGCCACGTACTTCGTGCCCGAGACACCGAGTGATGCAGTGAGCCCGCCCGTGGCTTCACGTACCGCTGCCTTGATGCGACGCCCGATCGTCTCCGGCGAACCGAGCAATCGTTCGCTGCCGGTCATGTCGAGAAACGCCTCGTCGAGGCTCAGCGGCTCCACTAACGGCGAGAACGCAGCGAATGTCGTCATGATGATCCGCGAGATTTCTTGATAGCGATCGAATCGCGGCGGGACGACGAGCGCCTGGGGACACAAGCGACGCGCACGATGCATGGGCATCGCGCTGCCCACCCCGAACGGACGCGCTTCGTAGCTCGCCGTCAACACCACGCCGCGAGCGCTGTTGGGCCCAATCAACAACGGCTTTCCGCGCAGAGACGGGTCGTCGAGTTGCTCGACCGCGGCATAGAACGCATCCATGTCAGCATGCACGACGACGCGCGACCAGCTCGAGGTCTCACTCATGATCGCAGCCGCTCGAGCTCGTCGATGGTCCGAGGCCAATCCTGCTTCAGCAGTCGCGACAACGAGCGGTCGGCAAGCACTCGCCCGCCAGTCTGGCATCGCGGGCAGTAGTTCGCCTCGTTGTCGGCGTAGCGAATTCTCTGCACCGCGGTGCCGCAGATCGGACACGGCTGCCGATAACGCCCATGCACCGCCATCTCGTCGTGAAACGCGGTGACCTTGGTCGGAAAATCGCGGGCACGTTGCTGACGCAGTCGATCGGTCCATTCCGCGAGCACTGCCCGCGCCGCGGCGAACAAGCGGCCGTGCTGCTCCGGCGTCAGCTTCATCGTCAGTTGCAGTGGCGACAATCCAGCGCGATGCAAAATCTCGTCGGAATACGCGTTGCCGATTCCGCTCAGGAGACGCGGATCCGTGAGCGCGCGTTTCAACGTGTGATTGCGGCGCTCGAGCGCGGCTCGAAACTCCGCTGGGGTCGCTGTGGCGACGTCTAGTCCACCGGGATCGTGCTCGGCAAGCGCCGCACGTCCGCGAACGACGTGCAACGACGCTCGCTTCTTGGTTCCCGCTTCCGTCAAGGACAACGTGCCGGAGTCGAAGCCGAGCAATAGCGCAGTGGGTTTGCTGATTTTCTGCGGCCAGTCGGCGCGCCATTGCAGACGCCCGGCAATCATCAGATGCAGGATCACCCAGATGTCGTTGTCGAAACCGATCGCGATGCGCTTCCCCAGCCGCTCGAGCGCAACGACGCGCGCGCCGTGCGCATCCTCGAGCTTGGGCTCGACGCTGCGGAGCAAGAAGGCGGAGTTGATGCGGCTGCGTTCGAGACGGCGGCCGGCTATGCGTTCGTCGAGGGCTTCGAGGTAGACCGTGATGTCCGGCAACTCGGGCATGCGCTCATTGGACCACCTGATCGATCACGAGCGCCACCGTCCCGGCGCCCGCCGGATCGACGTCCACTTGAGCGAACCAGTCGCCGGGTTGCTCGGTCGGTTGCCCCGACGCCGACAAGCGCGCGACGACCGTAATACGCTCGAAGTTCGCGAGCGACCGGCCTTGGATCATGCTGTTCGCGTCGCTGAGCGTGAACTGCCCCGGCACAGCGGACGCGGGTTGGCGAATCACCGCGAGCGGCGGCCCACCTTCCGGTGCGCGCGCAAAAATGAACAGCTGAGCAGCCGGTGCCAGCTGATCAATCGACTTGCCGGGCCCGAGACTCACGTCGATCTGGATCGTGGGACCCGCGACGGCGGCAGGCGCAGGCTCGCCGCTCGACGACCCGAGATTAGCGAGCTCGGCGCGCAGAACCTCCGCGATCTCCGGAGGCGGATTCGCGGCGAGCAAAGCCGACCAACGAGCGCGAACCGCATCTTCGCGCCCGGCCTCGAGAGCCACGAGCCCGCCGTACCAGAGCGCGCGGAGGTCTCCGGGCTGTGTCGTAAGCACTTCCTCTACGAGCCGGCCCGCCTCCCCGCTCAGGCTGCTGCGATCGGAGAGGATCTGCGCCTCGGCATACGACAGCTTGAGGTCGTCGTCGGGCGTCGGTGTTCGTATCCAGGCTTGGTAGTACGCGGCGCGGCCCTGAGGGTATCGGCCGAGCGTCATGTAACTGCGCGCGAGCAATAGCCAGCCGCCGACGTCGTCGGGCGTTTGCTCGAGGCGCTCGGCCAGCCGCTCGACGAGCTCCTCGCCCTGGGCCGCCTGCTGCGCCATCTCCGGGTCCCAGTTGCTGACGTAGAAATACAGCGCGATCGCGAGCGGCGCGATGAGGATCGAGGTCGCGACGCCTCCGACCCACCAGCCGCCGCCGTTCCTGTGCCGCCACAGCGGCACGAGCAAGATCAAAACCGCGACTCCGCAAAACAGAGCCGCGACCGTCCAAAAGGTTGCGGTCACGGCGGAGGCTCCTCGTCGAGCGGTTGGTTGCGCCTTGCGGCGAGGATTCGCCAAAAGACGAGTCCGCCGAGCGCCACCAATGCAAACGGCGCCGCCCACACCACGAACGTCGTAGGCGTCAAGGGCGGGCTATACAACACGAATTCGCCATAGCGCGACGAGAGGTAAGTCTTGACCTCGTCATCGGAAGCACCTTCGGTGAGCAAGCGCCGGACTTCGCGGCGAAGATCCGCCGCGACGGGCGCTTTCGACTCGCCGATGCTCTCGTTGAGACACTTCGGGCAACGGATCTCGTGGATCAGCTCGCGATAGCGTTCGTTCAGGACCGGGTCGTCGAAGCCTTCTTGCGCGCCGAGCGCCCACGCGAAAACCACGAACGCGAGCCAGACTACCGACAACTTGGGCAGGACTCTCATCGACCGCCGAGCGCCGCCAGAAACGGGCAATCGGCAGGTCCGCAGTGCTCGCGCAGCAGCGGCACGAAATCACGCTGCCAGATTCCGAGCGTCAACGGCGAAATGTGCTTGTGCAAGATCGTGCCGTCGCTGCCGATCAGAAACGTTTCCGGCGCTCCAGTCACGCCCCAATCGATCACGGCTTTGCCTTCGGGATCGAAACCCGAGCTCACGTAAGGGTTGCCCAATCGGGCGAGCCAATCGATCGCCGCGGCACGATCGTCCCGAACGTTCAAACCGTAAATGGGGAGCCCGGCTCTGGCCAGCTCGAGCAGAAACGCGTGCTCGTGCCGACATTCGACACACCACGTGCCCCACACGTTGACGAGCGATACTCGTCCCGCGAGTGCCTCGCTGCTCACGAGGTTTTGCGGATCGGTCACACTCGGCAGAGAAAACGTCGGCATCTGTTTGCCAACGAGCGGAGACGGGACGTAATTCGGGTTCATGCGCAAGCCGACGGCAAAGAAGGCGGCGATGATGACGAAGATCGCGAGCGGAACGATGTACTTCACCATTTGACTACGCTGTCCCTGCGGCGGTTTGCGCGGGCGAACGATCGGTCTGGCGTGCAGCAACGCGATAGCGCCGATCCGTGATCGCGACGAGCCCACCCAGCGCCATCAAACCGGCGCCGAGCCACAGAAAGGTGATCAGGGGCTTCACGCGGAGCCGGATACTCCACGCGTCGTTGCCGAGTGGCTCGCCGAGCGCCACGAACACATCGCGCGCGAGATTCGTGTCGATGGCGGCTTCCGTCATCGGTTGCGTCTGAACTTGGTACGTGCGGACTTGCGGCTTCAGCAACGAAAGAAGCTCGCCGTCACTGCGCAGCTCGATGTCGCCTTCCGCCGCAACGAAGTTCGGGCCTTGCACCTCGCGAACGCCGTTGAATACGAACTCGTAGCCGCCGGCTTCGATTTGCTCACCGGGCCGCGCGCTGAAGTCGCGCTCGAAATTGTAGGCGGAGGCGACGGTGGCACCGAGCATGAAAACGCCCACGCCGAAATGCGCGAGACACATTCCCACCTGGCCGCGAGTCATCGGCGCACCGGTGCGGAACACGATCCGCCGCGCGGGATCGAGCAACGAGCTCACGCAAACCCAGAGCGCTATCGACACCGCCAGCACCGTGAGGACCGATGCCGTTTCGAAGAACACGAACGGCACGATGACACCCACGACAACGGCCGCGATCGCCGGCATGCGGAGTCGCCGCACCAACGCATCACCCGGCATCGTGCGCCAGCCCGTGTGCATGCCGACACCAATCAGCGCGACGAGTGGCAACGTCGGCAACAAGAACATGAGATTGAAGTAAGGCGGACCGACCGAGATCTTGCCGAGTCCGAGTGCTTCGATGATCAAGGGTGCCAGCGTGCCCAACAGCACGACGAATGCGCCGATCACCAACAAAATGTTGTTGGCGAGCAGAAACGTCTCTCGCGACATCACTTTGAAGCCGCCTTCGGCTTCGAGGTGGCGTGCACGCACGGCATACAACAACAAACCGCCGCCGGAGAAGAGGCCCAACAGTCCGAGGATGAACAGACCGCGAGTCGGGTCTGATGCGAACGCGTGCACGGAGATCAGAACTCCGGCCCTTGTAAGGAACGTGCCGAGCAAGCTCAACGAGAAAGCCGCGATCGCGAGTAGGACGGTCCAACTCTTGAAGATGCCGCGACGTTCCGTCACGGCCAGAGAATGCAGCAGAGCCGTCGCCATCAACCACGGCATGAACGAGGAGTTCTCGACGGGATCCCAGAACCACCACCCTCCCCAGCCAAGCTCGTAGTACGCCCACCAACTGCCGAGCGTGATGCCGGCGGTCAAGAACAGCCAAGCAACGATAGTCCAAGGCCGCGTCCATCGCGCCCAGTCTTTGTCGAGACGCCCGGTCAGAAGCGCGGCCACTGCGAACGCGAATGGCACTGCCATCCCGACGTACCCGACATAGAGCGTCGGAGGGTGGAAGATCATTCCGGGATCTTGGAGCAGAGGATTCAAGTCGTTGCCGTCGGCGGGCGTCGGAACGAGCCGCGTGAACGGATTCGAAGTGATGAAGGCGAACGCGATCACGCCGGCACTCACGATGCCGAGCACGCCGAGCACACGGCTCGCGAACTCTTGCGGCTGCGAGCGACTACCGGCGGCAACAGCCATCGTCCACACGGCCAGCACCGCGATCCAGAGCAGCATCGAGCCTTCGTGGCCGCCCCACGCCGCAGTGGCCTTGTAGAAGACCGGCAGCGCGGAGTTCGAATGCTGGGCGACGAACAGAACGCTGAAGTCGTCGCTCAGGAACGCATACACGAGCACGCCGAATGCGATCGCGACGAACACGAACTGGCCCGCGGCGGCAGGACGCGCCAGCGCCATCCATTCCACGCGTCCGAGCGCAGCACCGACGAGCGGCACGATGCCTTGCACGAGCGCGAGGCACAACGCGAGCGCCAATGCGAGTTGACCGAACTCCGGAATCATTGGCCTTGCGCCGCGCGCGCCTTCTCGAGCGCGTCGGCGACCTCAGGTGGCATGTAGTTCTCGTCGTGCTTCGCCAAGACTTGCTCGCCCACGAACTCACCGTTGTCGTTCAGGCGCCCGATGATCACGGCGCCGGCCCCTTCGCGAAACAGATCCGGAAGCAACTGGTCGTACTTCACCGGAACGGAGTGCACGTTGTCGGTGACGACGAAACTCACGTTCAAGGTGCCGGGCTCGCGTTTGAGACTGCCGTCGACAACCATGCCGCCGAGCCGGAACGTGCGCTGCGGCGCCTCGCCGGCGGCCACCTGCGTCGGGCTGAAGAAGTACAGCATGTTCTCTTGCAAAGCCCGATAGGTCAGGTACCCCGCCAGCGTGATACCGGCGAGCACGAACACGATGAAGAGCTTTCGTTGCGTTCTCGATTTCATTGCACGCGTCGCACCGTTGGCTGTCTACGCGGAACCTGGGCCTGTCCGGCAAGCTCGCGAGCTCGCTGCAAAGCAGCTCTGTGCTTCGCGCGCGCGAGCCACACGTTCAGGATCAGCACTGCCAGTGTAAGGCCGTACGCGGACCAGACGTAAGCGCCGTCGCCGTTCATTAAGAAGAATTCGCTCACGGCGCGCCCTCACCCACCAGTTCCCTGATCCACCGCGCGTCGCCCTCGCGCTCGATGATCTCGGCCTGCAGTCTGCGCAGCAGCAACCAGTAGAAGGTCAGCGTGAAAGCCAGAATCATGATCAGGAACGGTATCAACATGTCCGTCGTCATCGCGGGCCCGCCCTCGTCGAGCAGGGTCGAGGTCTGGTGAAGCGAGTTCCACCACTCCACCGAGTAATGAACGATCGGAACGTTCACGACACCGACCACGGCGAGGATGGCCGTCACGCGATCGGCCTTGTCGCGGTCGTCGAAAGCTCCGCGCAATGCGAGATAGCCCAAGAACAGAAACAGCAACAGGGCTTCGAACATGATGCGTGGATCGCCCCATTGCCAGTAAGTTCCCCACGTGGGACGGCCCCAGACCGCACCCGTGAACAATGCACAGAACGTGAACCAAGCTCCGATCGGCGCTGCACTGACGGCCACCGCGTGCGCGAGCTTCAATCGCCAGACGTAACCGATCGCGGCGGCCACCGCCATCACGACGTACGCCATCATTCCGATGTAAGCCGTCTGCGGGTGGATATAAATGATTCGATACACTTCGTCTTGTTGGTAATCGGCGGGAGCAATCACGAGCCCCCAAACCGAGCCGACCGCGAGCAAGATGACGCCGATCGCGCCCAACCACGGACAGAGACGGTCAGCCAACCGATAGACGTAAGGCGGCGAGCCGAGCTGGTGGAACCATCGCGGTAGCTTCATCGTCATCCCTATTCCAAGCCAACCTTCACTGCGGCCGCGATTGCGAGCGGGCCGAGCGAAATCGCAAGCGCCGCAAGCGCGCCCAATAGCAGCAACGGCGCGGCCGTCGGCTCCCCGTTGATGCTTAGATCGGTGGCGCGCGTTCCGAATATCAGCAGCGGGCTCGTCAGCGGCAACACGAGCAACCCGACGATCGATCCGCCGCGACGCAACCCTATTGTGAGCGCAGCACCGAGGGCGACGAGCACGCTCAACGTGGGCGCCGCGAGCAACAGCGCCAATACGAGGGTCGGCAATGCTGCCGACGGAATGTTGAATGTGTACGCCGTAAACGGTACGAGACAGATCAGCGGCAGCAGCGTCACTAGCGCGTGCGCCACGACTTTGGCGAGCACGGCAATCGTCAGCGGCACGGGACTCAAGATGAGTTGCTCGAGGCTCCCGTCGTCGGCGTCGCCGCGGAACAGCCCGTCCAGGGCGAGCAGCGACGACAAAAACGTCGCCACCCACAGCACCCCTGTGCCGATGTCGCGCAGCTGCGATCCCTCGGGCGACAACGCCAAAGGAAAAAGCGTCACGACGATGCTGAAAAAGATCAACGGATGAGCCAACTCGCTCCACCGCCTGAAGGCGACGCGCAAATCGCGCGCAAGCACCGCGTTGAAGACTCGCATCACAGCTCGATCATCAATGTGCCGCGAGTGGCGAATTCTTCGGGCTGATGCGTGGCGATCACGGCGAGCCCACCGCTGTCGACGTGGCGACGCGTCCACGCCACGAGCAATGCTCGGCCTTCGCCGTCGAGATTGGTCGTAGGCTCGTCCAGCAACCAAAGCTTGGCCCCCGATAGATGCAACATGGCAAGCGCCACACGGCGGCGTTGACCCGCCGACAAGTAGCGCGCACGCATATGAGCGACTTGGACGAGCTTCAGTTCCTCTAGAAGACCTTCGAGCTTCGGCTCGCGGCCCCACAAGGCCGCGTGAAACTCCAGGTTCTCGGCTACCGTCAAATCGCGCTTCAGCGCTTCGAGATGCCCACGATAGGCCACTTCCCTACGCGCCTCCGCCGCGAGCTCGCTAACGGCAACGCCGTTCCACGTCACGGTGCCCGAAGTCGGAAGCGCGAGTCCCGCGAGGATTCGGAGCAGCGTGGTTTTTCCTGAGCCGTTGGCGCCGACCAGCAGCGCGAGTTGCTGCGAACCCAGCTCGAAATGCAGCTGCTCGAACAGGCAACGTTCACCGCGCCACACCGCAAGCTCCCGTCCGCACAGCATTACTCGGTCCGTCATCGGAACAGGGGGCTCGCACTATGGAGCGGCCGATTGTGCCCCAAACCCTCATTTTTGCAACCGATAACGTTCCTCTTTATTTAAGAAGAACAATGATCTAAACGCTTTTCCGTTCATGAGTTCTTAACTCTCTGCTGCGCCACCGTTGGGCGCCCAGGCCCTGAAACCTCCAACAATCCAGCGGTTTACATAACATTTGTGATGGCATAGACTCATCGCGGCCGTCATAAAAACGCTTATCAATCCTCGATAACTATTTGTAAAAAGAAGGAAAGCGGCTATGGGAGAAGCGCGTAAACTGGTATCTCCCGCGAGAGTGTTCGCGCGACCAACGGCGGACAATATCTGGCTCGGGCCGACCCAACAGGCGGCCCTGAGCCAGCTTTCTCGACCCGCACAGGTTCGCCTACTCCTCGGCCCGAGCTCTAGCGGTAAGAGCACGCTACTGTCCCATCTCGCACTCCGCCTCGATCCCAATGCAGTGGTGCTGCAATGCCGGGGTCCCAAGCACGACGCCATGGGCGTGCTCGCAAGCTTGCTGCTGAGCGCCGAGCTCACGGCGTGGGAGCTGTCGGAAATCGAGCAACGCAACTTGCTCACGGTATTCGTTCAACAAAGACGCTCGCAGGGTCGACGCGTGTTTCTCATCGTCGACGAAGTCCACGGCATCAAGCCCGCGGCATGGGAAGAGATCGAGCGCTTGTTGTCGGTCAAGTACGAGAAGAAACCGGCCATCGAGATCTTGGTAGCCGGACCCACCTCCACTGCGCAGCACTTCCAAGCGAGTGAAGACGGTCCGCGCGACGGCGGATTGCTCGCGTACAACCTTTCCATCGCGTCATCCGAGGATCTCATCGGCTACTTGGATTGGCGGCTAGCGCGTTTCGAAATGCGCGAAGCGCTCACGGCCGTGGCGGCGCAAGTCATCGCACGCCTCAGTGGAGGTCGCTACGCAGCGGCCGACGTGCTGTGCCAGATGTCGTTGCTATTGCTTCGCCAGCTGAACTTGGATCGCGTCGATGCGCGGGTCGTCCGACAAGCGGTTGCGGCACTCGCAGCGCGTCAAGAAGCGAAGCTCGAGCCGGACTCCGCCCCTGACACCAAGGACCCCCTCGAGACACCGCCGCAAGGTCATTTGCTGATCACGAAGAGCGGTAAGGTCGTCGCGCGGAGCACGCTCGGTCAGCGCACATTGCTCGGTCGCAGTGAACATAATGACGTTTGCCTACCCAGCCCGTACATGAGCCGACACCACGCCGTGATCGTGGGGACGCCAGAGGGTTACTATCTGGTCGACCTCAACAGCGTCAACGGTGTTGTGCTGAATGGGCAACGCGTGGAACGCGCGGTGTTATGCGATCAGGACGTGCTATCCATCGGGCCATTCAGGCTCAAGGTTCAGATCCCGAACCTGGTCGCGGGCGACAGCCCATTACCGCAAGCCGAGTCGCTGGCGGATACGGCCGTGATGCCGCCGCAGGCGGACGAAAGCACCGCAGTCTGGCGCGTAAAATAGAATTTCGATCAGAACCGTTCGAGTTTCGGTAGGATTGGCGCCCTGTCAGACGGTCGCCGAACTGTGAACTACGACACTGACACAACCCGCGTTCATACGCGCGTTCTGCTGCCGCGCCTCGAGGGCGATCGGGAACAGGACAAACCTGCTCCCACGGTTCAGCTCGTTCGAAAGTAGCCTCACCGCTCCTTACGCTCTTCTGAGTCCCTGCGTCGCTCCCGCTCGACGGGCTCTGCACTGCCCTCGCGCTGCTCGCACTCGTCGCCGAGGCACGCGACATCTTCGCCCACATCTCGGAAGCTGATCGTGTTGTCGAGCGTGCGCGCGAACGCGCTCACGAACGCGTTGCGCACCAAGTTCACGAGCGCCGGCAGGATACCGGCTCGCGGGTTCTCGAACTCACCCGAGAACGGTATCTGCGTCGCGACCTGATCCTCGGTCTTGTTCTCGAACACCTTTGCGGCGAAGCCGACTAGCGCCTCCCACACTTTTCGGAAGGGTCCTCCCTCTGCGTCGTCGGTTTCGACGAACTCCGGGTTCTCGAGGATCGGTTTCATGTACCCCGTGAAACGCCCATCCGCGGCCGCGAGCTCCGCGTAGAGCGAGAACGTGCCTGCGTGTGCGTCGGCCTTCAAGAACTCGCGGAGCCACGGGTTGATGTCGACAAGGCGCGCCCCTTCGAGCGTCAGATCCACGTCGAACGTCGGTAGCTCCTCGTTCGGATCGATCTCGCCGGTCAGAGTGAGGGGGGCATTACCCATCACGCGCGCATTCAGATCGATCGTCGCATGAGCCTCGCTCTCCACTGCCTGAACGTTCGTCAGATTCGTCAGCTCCAGCTGGAAGTCGCGCGCGGTCATCGACTCCTCGGCTTGGATGCCGGGTGCACGGAACGTCGCCAGACCATCCACCACACGCACGACATTGAGCCGGAACGGGAACAGATCGCGGATCTCTTGCGGCCAGTTGACGCCGGTGCCGTATTGGCTCTCCTGGTCGTTGCCCGATTGCACGAAATTCACGTTCGGCGCATACATCACTAGCTCGCCGACGGCTTGCCCATGGAACAGCCCGCGCCATTCGAGCGTGAGATCCATCTGCGGCACCGCGACGAACGGCGTTTCGACGTTTGCGTTCGTCTTGACGATCGTCAGATCGTGCAGTGTGTAGCCGCCGCGCAGCAACATCAAATCGACATCGGCAACTCTGCCTTGGTAATCGCCAAGGGCGGCCAGCTGCCGGTTCACGTAACGCTCGACGAGCGCCGGCGAAACGGCGCGCAGCACCACGGCGAGGACGAGCACTCCTGCAATTGCGATCAGGACCTTGGATCTGCGGCGTAGCACGACGGGAGCCTCAGGGGCTAGAGTTGCTCACATCGCCGCGTTCTGGTTCGCGCTCGTCTCGCCCAAGTCCCCAACCGAAGCCGAAGCTGATCTGCGAGACGTTGTCGTCGAACCGCTTCGCTTCGAGCGTCACATGCCACGGGGAATCCAGAAACCAACGCGCGCCGATACCGAGCACTGCGCCGTCCTGAGTGAAGTCCGCGTCCGGAAGATCGATGCTGGTTTTGATCTCCGCTCGGTAGTAGCCGGCCTTGCCGTACAACTGGACGTTGCCGATGACGAAGCGCCTCACGAGCGCTACGTCGATGACGTCTTGGTCGTTGCCGCTGACATCAGTCGTGGTGCAAACCAACCCGGGCGTACACGGCGTCGCCAAACCGTCCAAGCTGCCGTAGGTGCTGTAACCGAGCTCGGCCGCCCATTTTTCGCCGAACCCGAGCCCGACATCGATGCCGATCACCGGACCATTGTCGTCAATGATTCCGTTGTACGGCGCCCCCAAAGGGATATCCGTCCGGGCGTAGCCGAGCCGCCCGACCACATACGGCTCCGCCGACGCAATGGCCGGTAATGCAGCGACTGCCGCCAATGCCAGTAATGACGCTTTCATTCGGATACCCGTCCTTGGCTGCCCTCGTGAAGAGGGTCGGCGATCAGATTTCCTTGTCGTCCTTGGTCGCGCCTTTCGCCCTCGCACGGCCTTTTTCCTCGGCATCGCGAAGCTCGCGAGCTTCTCGGTCCGACGACGGCTCGGCGTCGCGCGCCAGATCCTCGGTATCGCGTTCTGCCGCAAACTGCTCGGCACTCTTGCGATGCCGGCGGGCCGCTTCGTAGTCACCTTCGCCTTGGATGTGCGGCGAAGACGCCTGCTCAGTTTTCTTGCTCATTCGTGTCACCTCATGTCCTTTGGTGAGGTGAAAGCAAGATTCACGCCATCGGTTCGCGGCCAGGCCGCGTCATCCGTTGGGAACGACTTAGATGCGGAACGCACTGCAATTTACCAACGCGGTTTGCAATTCCTGCCGCGCATGCTTGCGTGTTTGGTGCCCAGGGCCGGAATCGAACCGGCACGGCCTTTCAGCCGGCGGATTTTAAGTCCGCTGCGTCTACCTTTCCGCCACCCGGGCAGGACGACATTGACGCCGACGTCTCAGAGCCACGCGAACCAGCCGCAGCCTTTCGACATTCTTTATATAGGTGAGTACGACGACCGGGCAAAAGTCTACACGAATCCATGCTCGGTCAGCCCGACGAGCTGGACAGGAAACGAGTGACTTGTTGTAGGCTCTCGGCCGGCGACACCCTCAAACCATACAGTGGAACTCAGACATCTACGCTACTTCGTTGCGGTCGCCGAGGAGCTGAGCTTCACGCGCGCGGCGGCCAGATTGCGCACGGCTCAGCCGTCGCTGAGCCAACAGATACGCCAGCTCGAAAAATCTGTCGGAGTAAGACTACTCGACCGTAGCCGGCAGCATGTCGCCCTGACCAACGCCGGACGAATTTTCTTGCAGCAGGCGAAAGACATCCTCGCGCGCGTGGAGCACGCCGAGCGACTCGCGAAGCAGGCTGCCGAAGGGCGCGCGGGCGACCTGTCGGTCGGCACGTTTCCATCGGCCGACGTGCGAATTCTGCCCGCGCTCCGCCTACTCGTGGCCGAGCACATGCCCGACCTTCGTCTCATATTGCACAGCAAGTACGCGGTCGATCCGATCGCCGGCCTTCAGTCGGGGTCGCTCGACGTCGCGTTCGTGCGCGGGCCGCTCGAAGTCGATGGCCTCGAAGCCGTGGAGCTGCTGCGCGAGCAGATCGTCATCGTGCTGCCGTCGCATCATGCGCTCGCTCGTCGCAAGGCCATTCCCGTGAAAAGCCTCGACGACCTGCCCTGCATCACGATGGAGCGGCGGTTGTCGCCGCCACTGCACGATGCCGCGGCGAACCTGTATCGAGAGGCGCGAATTCGTATGCATGCCGTGTCGAGAGCGGACAACGTTCTCGGTCACCTCAAGCTCGTGCAGGAAGGGCTCGGCTTTGCGCTGTTGCCGGATTCAATCGGCGCGTTGCTGCCCCCAGGCGTTACGTTTCGGCCGCTCGACTGCGACCCCGTGCCCACCGTATCGCTGCTCGTCGCGTGGAAAGCCGGCAATACCTCCAGGCTCGTGCGTGAGCTCGTCGCTCTGGCGACCTGCTGCGGCAGCACCCCGAAAGACGCGCCACGTCTGACGCGCAAGGCGAAGAAGTCTTAGCCCACCACCCTACTGCTCGGTAGACTCGGCTACCGAGCCATGAACCGCACAGCCGAAGTAAACAGCGAATCCGGGCCATTGTCCGGACTAACGGTGCTCGATCTCACGCTGGCGTTGGCGGGACCGTTCGCTACGTTTCTCTTGGCGGGACTCGGCGCACGTGTCATCAAGATCGAGAACCCCGCCTCGCCCGATCACTGCCGGGAAAACGCGCCGTTCATCGGGCGCAACGGCGTCTCGCTCGGTCGCTCGTCGCCGGATGACGTTTCTGCCGCAGCTTTGAACCGCTTGCGCGGCAAGTATGCGGTCACGCTGAACTTGAAGCAGCCGGGGTCGCGAGAGGTGTTCGCGGATCTGGTGCGCCAAGCGGACGTCGTCGTCGAAAACTTCGCGCCCGGTACGCTCGATCGGCTCGGCGTCGGTTACGAGTTCGCGCGGGCGCTCAACCAGCGGATCGTGTATTGCTCCATATCCGGATACGGTGCCGATCACTCCACCACTGGATCGGGCAAGGCCATGGACAGCATCGTCCAGGCGCTCAGCGGACTCATGATGACGTCCGGCGCACCCGACGATCCGCCGGTCCGCGTGGGGGTGCCGTTCGCCGATCTTTGTGCCCCAGTCTTTGCGGTCGTAGGCATTCTTGCAGCGCTCCGGCAGCGCGATGTCACTGGTCTGGGTCGCCACGTCGACGTCTCGATGCTCGGCGTGCTCACCTCGCTCGTCGCAGCGGAACCCTTCGACCTGCTCGAGGCGTGCGGGGTGCCGCAGCGCACGGGACGCATGGTGCCGCGCCTAACACCGTTCGGCGTGTACGAGTCGGCTGACGGCCATCTCGCAATCTGCGCGCCGACGGACCAGTTCGCCCGAGGCGTCTTCTTGGCCATGGGGCGTCCGGAGCTCGAGCGCGATCCGCGCTTCGCGACGCGCGACGCGCGAGTCGCCAACAAGGACGCCATCAACCGCGAGATCGAGGCCTTTACGCGGAGTCGTCCGACGGCCGAGCTAGTGCCGTTGTTCGAGGAACGCGGCGTCCCTGCGGCGCCGGTACGCGCGCCGGCGGAAGCTGTGCGAGATCCACGCGTGCTCGCGCGCGGCGAGACGGTTCAGCTCGAGCATCCGGAGCTCGGGCGCGTCGCGGACCTGATCGGACCCGGCGTGCCGATTCGGTTCTCCGGCACCTCGGCCACCGCAACGCGGCCGGCGCCCGCCATCGGTCAAGACAACGCGCTCGTGTACGGGACCTGGCTCGGCTACAGCGGCGAGGCGATCGAGCGATTGCGCACTGCTGGGAACATCTGAACCAACCATGAGCGTCAGCGCCATCGACGAGCTTCGCGTTGCATTCGAAGAGCCGTTTTGGGAGCTCGGCCGCGACGCGGAGCGGGACCATAAGACGATCCTCATGTCGTGGCCGTCGGTTCCTGTCGAGCTCGTGCGCGCAGCAGGATTCCTGCCGGTATTCGCGCGCAGCCGCAGCACACCGACGCCGGCGGCCGACCGCGTGCTCGAGCCGGAGCTTTTCCCGAATCGGCTACGACAGCTGATTGAGGCAGCGCTGACCAACCGCTTGGCCGCCGTTGCCGCGGTCGTGCTACCGCGCAGCTCGGATCCCGACTACAAGTGCTTTCTGTATCTGCGCGAGCTCGCCCGCCGCGGCAGCGTAGCCAACCTGCCGCCGATCGTGCTGTTCGATCTCTTGCACGCTGACCACCCGGACGCGCGCGCTTACAACGCTGAGCGAGCGCGTGACTTGTTCGCGCGGCTCGCGAATCTTGCCGGTCGGCAAAATCGGGCGGATGACGTGCGCGACACGATCGCGACCGGCAATCGTGCGCGCGCGGCTGCCCGGCGCGTCCACGCCCTGCGAAGCAATCCGCCTCGCATCACCGGCGTCGATGCGTTGCCTGTGCTCGGCGCCTTCTGGCAAGTCGAGCACGAACGGTATGCTGCGCTCGCGGACCGCGTAGCAGACACGCTAGCCCCACGAATGCCGCTCGCGCAGAGGCGCGTGCTCGTGGCCGGCGTGCCCGTCGATGCGCCAACCCTGCACGCAACGATCGAAGCCGAGGGCGCCGTCGTGGTCGCGGAGCTGAGCCCGTTCGGCGGCTGCGGCACGAGCACCGACATTGCGATCGCCGTTGACCCCTTCGCCGCTCTTGCAGACCACTACGGTCGCGAATCGGTCGACGCGCGCCTACCGGTGCACGCCCTGATGGACAAGCTCGATGCCATGCTCAGTGCGGTCCAAGCCGTGGTCCTTTCGCAACCGCGCGACGACGCGAGCTTCGGCTGGGACTATCCGCGCGTTCGCAAGCTGCTCGCTCGGCGTTCCATTCCACACGCCGTGCTCGACGGCGACCCCGCGTTCGGTGCGACGGCCGCGGACGGAGAACGCATCCGTGCGCTGCTCGCGAGCGCCCCTGCTCCGTCGGAGGTGCGCTGTGGCTGAGAAGCAGCTTCAGTCCACCCTCGCGGCGGCAGCTTTCCAGAAACAGTGGTTCGGCGATCTGCGTCGACGCGTCTTCGACGAGCGCCACCCATACGCGCTCATCCAGGCCGATGTCCCGTTCGAGCTGTTCGATTTGCTCGAGATCCCCGCCATCAGCAATCAGTGGTGGTCTTCGCTGGTGGCCGCGAAGCGCCAAGCGCCCGCGTTCCTCGCTGCCATGGAGGCTGACGGAATTCCCGATCAACTGTGCCGCTACTGCAGTCTCGGGCTTGCGACGACCCGCTACGCCAAAGCCGGCGAAGCACCCTGGGGAGGGCTCCCCGTGCCACGCCTGCTCTGTGCGCGTTTGACGTGCGACTGCATTCACCGCGTCTTCTCGCTGTGGGCGGAGGAATTTGGCGCCGAGCTCTTCGAGATCGAGCACCCCGCTGCTAGCGAGTTGCCGCCGCGCTGGTGGGAGCTCACGCGGCACCGCTGGCGCGAGCTCATCGAGCCTCATCGCTTGGAGTTCGTGGCCGCGACGCTCGAGCACCTCATCGAACGGCTCGAGGCGATCAGCGACCGACGCCTCGATAGAGCTCGACTGCGCGAGCGCCTCACACGCGTCAATCGGCAAGAAGAGATATTCGATTCGACGCGGAAACTGATCGCGTCGGCCCCGGCGACACCGGTACGCATGACCGAGCAGATCGCGAACGTCATGGCTACGCAATGGGTGCGCGGAACCGATTGGGCAGTCGCGCACGCACAGCACTTCCACGACGAGGTGCGAGCGCGCGTCGATGCCGGCATTGCAGCATGCAACGGCGAGAGACTGCGTCTGATGTGGGTCGGCGCCGGGCTATGGCACGACACGGATTTCTATAGCGCCTTCGAGGACTCGCACGGCGCCGTGTTCGTGTGGTCGATGTATCTCGCCTTCGGTCCTGACGCCTACATCCGCTACGGTCTCGACGACCCCCTCGCCGCACTCGCGAGCCGAACGGCAAGCTTCAACGAGTTCCTGCACAACCCGCCGTGGGCCGCGGAGTGGACCGTCGCGCAGGCGCTCGAGCATCGAATCGACGCGGCGCTCGTGCTGCACCCCAAAAGCATGAAGCCGTCGGCAACCGGCCGAATCTTCATCGAGCGCGCGCTCGAGGAGGCCGGTATTCCCGTGCTGGCCGTGGAGGCCGATGTCGTCGATGCGCGGGCCTGGGACCCAGTGACAGCACGCAAAACGGTGGCCTCATTTCTCGATCAGCGGGTGCTGCAGTGAATACGACAACTACCGAGGCATCGCACACCGTGTGGCTGCTGCCGTTCGGCGTCACGCTCATCGCGATGTTCTCGCTGCAGCTGTCGAATCTCGGGTTCTCACCGCTGCTGCCGTCGATCCAAGCGGACGTCGGTATGAGCTTCACGCAGCTCGGCTTCTTTACGGGCATTTATGGCTTGCTCGCACTGCTGCTCAGCGTGCCGGCGGGCTTGGCGGCCAAGCGCTTTGGCGAGAAGCGCGTGCTCGCGGCGGGCCTCGTCGGCCTAGCACTCGGCAGTGTGCTGCTCGGCCGCGCGTGGAATTTCGAATCCGCGGTCGCATTCCGCGGTCTCGCGATCTTCGGCTATCGGTTCGCCTTCGTGAGCGTGCTCATCGCCGTCGCGATGACTGCCCCGCCGCGCCTGCGGGGCCGAACGATGGGCGTGCTCGGTGCTACGTCCGCGATGGCATCCGTCATCGGTGCGCCGCTCGGTGGCGCGCTCGTCGGCGAGTTGGGCTGGCGCACCGCTATTTTGGGCTACGCGGCGATGGCGTTGATCGGCGCCGCCGTGTTTTTCCTGTTCTATCGCGCGACGGCAGAGCCCGAATCGGCGCCGGTTGCGACCGTCGCCGACGACGGCGCGCGGCGCCCCAGCGCTTTCCGCACGCCCGTCGTTTGGCTGCTTGCGCTCGTCGTCGGTCTCGGCGGCTTCGGCCAATTCACTGTCACCTACTTCGTGCCCAGCGTCGCCAACTCCGTCTATGGCCTCGATGCCAGGGCCGCCGGCTTCATCATCAGCACGGGCTACATTGCCGCTATCGTGCTGAATCTCGTCATCGGCACGCTCGCTGACCGCTTCAACAAGCTCGTAGTGCTCGGTGGAATCGTCGCGGTGCTAGCCGTCGCGTCGGCGTCGCTAGCCGTCGAGCACGAGCTCTTGTTTCGTGTCGCAACGGCGGTAGTCATCGGCTTCGGCTTTTCCGCGGCCAATCAGCTGTATGGCCTCGCGGGCAGCTTGATGCCACGCCGAGAGACCGGCAATGCGATGGGCATCGTGAGCCTCGGGGCGGGCTTGTTCGGCTACTTCGGCCCGCAGATGCTCGGCATCTTGCGCGACACGACGGGCTCATTCGCCGCGGGTTTCTACATGGTGGCCGTGGCAGACCTGATGACGCTCGGATTAATCGTGCTGCTATATCGTTTAACGCGGCGCCCAACGTGAGAAGGAGACGTCGATGCAACGCTGCTTGATGGTCTTGACGCTGGCGTGGCTCGGCATTGCCGGCAGTGTCACGGCGCAAACCACGCCGCCTACCGGCGATCAACACCGCCATTATCTGTTCGCACCGACGGGTGCCGACATGCCGTACCGGCTTTACGTGCCGAGCACCTGGGACGGCGAGCGCTCGCTGCCGATCCTTCTGTTCTTGCACGGCGCCGGAGCAAACGAAAACAGCTATCTCGACATGGCCGACGGGCTGCTCGGCAAGCTCGCAGAGGAGCACGGCTACATCGTCGTATCACCGCTCGGTTTCACGCCGCTCGGTGCGTACGGCAATCCGCTGCGATTGCCAGCCGTGTTCGGCGAATCGGAGACCGCCGCTGCGCAGCGCGCCGCCGTTACGCCGAACCGCCGCCGCGAGCTCGACTTGAGCGAGCTCGAGGTCATTACCGCGCTCGAGATCGTCACCGAGGAATATGGCGCGGATCGGTCGCGAACGTTTCTCGCAGGCCATTCGATGGGTAGCGGCGGCGCCTGGCACCTCGCCGCGCGCTATCCGGAGCGCTGGCGCGCCGTCGCGCCAATGTCCGGGCCCTTTATAGATAAGGAGTCGTATCCCTTCGACGAGATCCGCAGCCTACCCATCTTCATGACGGAAGGAACGGGCGCCGCGCCCTCTCTCGCCGGCAGCCGCGCACTCGCGGAGTTCATGCGAGCGGGTGGTTTCGACTTCGAGTACCACGAGGTCGACGGCAACCACGGCAGCATGGTGCCGATGGTTTGGCCTGCCATCTTCGAGTTTTTCGATCGCGTCTCTGCGCGCAGCTCGGACGATAACCAATGACCGTGCGCATCGCAGCACTCGCTACGTGCGCGGTCGTCGCGCTGAGCTCGGTCGCGCCCGCGCGGGCTCAAACGGAGCTCCGCCTGTGGCCGGGCGACGCTCCGGGCTCGGAGGACTGGTCCATACCGGAGTCGATCACGAGATCGCCCTCCGGCGATCGCGTGATCACGAACGTGAGCGATCCGACGCTGACGGTGTACTTGCCGGACGCGCGCATAGCGACCGGCGCGGCAGCCGTCATTGCACCCGGCGGCGCGCTTCGCGTGCTGGGATTCGACAACGAAGGCGTCAAGGTCGCCGAGTGGCTCAACGAGCGCGGCATCGCCGGGTTCGTGCTCAAGTACCGCACGCTGCAACAGGATCCGTCGGCGCCGCGGAGTCCGCTGCCCGGCATGCCGGGCTCCGGCGCGCGCGAAGAGCTCGTGATCGTCAACGCCAACGCGAACCCCGCGCCCGACGACGCCGTGCTCGGCAAGGTGCTCGAGCTCGCCGTTGCGGATGCGCAAGCGGCACTCGCGCTCGTGCGTAATCGCGCAACCGAGTGGCACATCGACCCGGAACGCGTGGGCATCATCGGTTTCTCGGCCGGCGGCGGCGTCGCGGTCGGCACCGCCCTCGCCCCGAAGTCCGACGCATCGCCCGATTTCCTCGTCTCCGTCTACGGGCCGTCGCTGCAAGACGTCCACGTGCCCGAACACGCGCCGCCGCTGTTCATCGCGGTCGGCGCCACGCACTTCAACGTCACGAACGGTTGCCTCGCGCTGTTCGCAGCGTGGAAGGCCGCCGGCAAACCTGCGGAAATCCACGTCTACGACGGCATCAGCGCGGGCTTCGGGATGACGACGCGCGGCCATCCGGTGGATGGATGGACCGATCGCCTGTATGAATGGCTCGTCGCGCGCGAGCTCACGCGCCGAATGGATCCAGCTCGATAAACCTTGGGGGAGTCGCTTATGAAATCGTCATTTCGTTTCGCACGCTTCGCGCCGTGGTTGGGGCTCTCAGTGCTCGCCGGTTATCTAGCGCCGGCATTGGGGCAAACGGAGGCAACGAGCACGATCACGAAGCTCACCGCTGTGGATGTCCAGCAAACAGGTAAGCCTGCGACAGGGCCGTTTGCGGTCGTCATCGAGCACGATCCCGGTCTCGCGACACATACGATTTACCGGCCGCGCGAGCTCTCGATGGATGAGCACCCCGTGCTCGTCTGGGGTGAAGGCGGTTGCGCGAAAAACGGGCTCATGTTCCCCGAGTACTTGAGCGAGATTGCGTCCCACGGCTTCGTCGTGATCGCCGACGGCCCGCCGATCGCGCGCCCTGCCGGTGGTCCCGGCGCAGGCGGCGGCGGACCGCCTCCCGGCGGCGGTGACGGTCCGCCCGCGGACCGGTTCACGATGGTGAACGGCACTGCGCTCGTAGCAGCCATCGATTGGCTCGAGGCGGAGAGCAAAAACCGCAACAGCCGCTTCTACGGAAAAGTGAACGTCGAGCGCGTCGCGGCCATGGGCATGTCGTGCGGCGGGTTGATGTCGTACGGAGCATCGAACGATCCGCGCGTGGCGACGGTGGGCATATGGAACAGCGGCCTGTTCGAGGACGCGCGCAACGCGCCGATCTACGCCGGCATCCATAGCTCCGTGATCATCGTGACGGGCGGCGAGTCTGACATCGCATATGCGAACGGCAAACGCGACTTCGAAGTCATGCCGCCCCGGATTCCGGTTTTCTACGGCGTTCATCCATCGGTGGGCCACGGCGGCACCTATAACCAAGACAACGGCGGGCCCTTCGGCGTCGTCGCCGTTGCGTGGCTAAAGTGGCAACTCCAAGGCGACACGAGCGCAGCAGGCCGCGGTTATTTCGTCGGCGACAACTGCGCGATCTGCAAAGACACCGGCTGGCAGATCGGTGCTCGCGCGCTGCCTTAGACGAGCCCCGCCTATGCGGCGCGCACCTTAGCGCCCGGCGCGATCATCGGCGACGACGCGTTGAGCTGGTCCTTGGCGAAGCCGGCTGCAGCGCGGTAGCGGCCCATGAACTCCTCGCGCTCTTGCGCGGGGATCACGGCGTCAATGTCGTCGAAAACGCCGCCGCAACGTTCGTCGAGCAGATTCAGCAAACCGAACGGCCCGGCGCCGCGGTTACGTAACACGACGGCCGAAATCTCCGCGCACAGCTTTTGGTCGTAGGCCTGAAGCGCGTCGGTCGTGACGCCGTGCTCGATCATCGCCGCACCGAGCACGCGCGCGTCGACGATGGCTTGGCTCGCGCCGTTCGAGCCCGTCGGGTACATGACGTGAGCCGCGTCGCCGAGCAGCGCCACGTGGCGGTCGACCCAGGTGGGCACGGGGTCGCGGTCGATCATGGGGTATTCGAACACTTCGGCGGCGCCGCGAAGCATTGCGGGCACGTCGAGCCAATCGTAGCGCCAGCCCTCGAAGTGATGCGCGAAGGAGTCGATGGCGACCTTCTTGTTCCAGTCCCCGTGGCGAAGGCCTTGCGAGCTGTCGACCGTGATCTCGGCAATCCAGTTGATCGTGGCGAGGCCCGTCGTGGGATCGGGGTTGGAGATCGGATAGAACACGACGCGATGGCGGTGAGTGCCGAGGCCGACGAATGACGCACCGCTGCGAATCGGAACGCCCGGAGTCATGCCGCGCCACATGACGGCGCCACCCCAGTGAATCGGCGGCTGGTTAGGATGCATCTCCGCCCTCACGACCGAGTGCAATCCGTCGGCGCCGATCAGCAGCTTCCCCCGAAGCTCGCGCTTCGTTCCGCTCGGGGTGCTCACCAGGGCCGTGACGCCATCGGCGTCGTTGCGATAACCGACGACACGGTGCCCCGTGAGCACCGCGCCCGGAGCAAGGCGCTCGACCGCGGTGCGGTGAAGCAGCATCTGCAACCCGCCGCGATGCACGGCGTACTGCGGCCAACGGTAACCGGCGAAGAGACCGCGAGGCTCGGAGTACACGTCCTTGCCGTTCAAACCTACGAGCGCCCATTCGCGCGCCTGCAAGCCGATCGCATCCAATTCGGCCGAGCCGATACCGAGCTCGTACAGCTCGCGCACGGCGTTCGGCTGGAGGTTGATCCCTACGCCGAGGGGCTTGAGCTGCGCGACGGCTTCGAGCACGACGCACGGCACGCCGATTTGCTGCAACGTGAGAGCGACACTGAGTCCGCCGATTCCGCCACCGGCAATGAGAACTGGGAAATCGGCCATCGAGGTCTTGGTCGCCTAGGGGTCTAATCTCGGCGCAAGAGAATCCCCGACTGGCGCCCAGCGCGCAAGAGCCGGGTCCCAGGCACCGTCGCGCTAGTCGTTCCGCGCAAGACGCTCTCGCGGTTCCGAGACCGCCGCAGCAAACGGGTTGTCGGGAGTCGGCGCCGGGCCGCGCAGCGGCGGTGCGATGTCACAAGGCCGCGGATCCCAGGCGCCTCGGCTCGCCTCCTTCTTGAACTGCGTGCTCATGACGAGGTCCGTCGTCAGATACTCGGGATCGGAGACGACCGTCGTCACGACGAGCCAAGCACCGGCGTCGCCGGGAAGCGTGAACGTGTTGAAAAACTCCTTCACCGTCGCGCGCTCGCTGAACGGCACGCCGTTCGGCCGCAGGTACCCGCCGGTGAGTTGCGCGGTGCGCACGACGAGCGATCCACCTTCCGGCGGCGTGCGCGCGCCGAACACGCCGCGCGACTGCGTCTGGCGAAACCACTGCGCTTCGGAGTAGCCCTGCAGCGAGCGCTCGGCGGGCGGTTGCGGCAAGAACTCGAAGCGGCGCACCTGCCGACCTGCGTCGAACTCGAGCTTGAGCGTGTCACCGTCTTCCCATTCGATGCGAATGCGTGTGGGCTGCCGCATGAGCCCCGGTCCTGCGAACGCCTTGCACAGCGCGCCTTCGGCTCGGTCGCGCTCGAGGTCCCACGCCGTCGCCGCGGCGCGCGCACGCTCGTTGACGGGCAAGCTTGCGGTGTCGCCGACCGGCGGCGTGATCATGCGCCAACGCCAGTCCTCCGTCACGACGGCCACCCATTGGCCGGTGATGTCGATCGTCGCCCGTTCACGCGGGCTGCGTGTATCGGGCGGTGGCGGCTGAGCAGCGGCCGGTACGCTCGCGACAACGCTCGCGAGCGAGAACGACACTGTGAGCGCACAGCGTAAACGGAGCTCGTGTCGCGCACGGTTCATCGCGCCGCTCCCACAAGATCGCGGTAGACGGAGGCAACGAACATCGCGGCGGTCCACCCGTTCGGCTCGTCGTAAATTCCGTCGTAATCGCGCGTCGGCCGCGCTGCCTGCACCTGCTGAAGCGTCATGCCGTCGCCGATCATCGCTGCGACGCGGTCGCGGACGATGGTGACCATGTCCCGATAGTTCGCGACTTCCGTCTCGTCGCTGAGGCGGCCGTGGCCGGGGATCACGACCGTGCCACCCTCCTGATTCTCGCCGGGGATCGTGATATCGAGTATCCGATTCAATCCTTCGATGACTCCGGCGACGCTGCCACCCTGCTCCGCGTCGAAACGCGGATAGCGTGACGTGTTGTAGATGTCGCCCGTCGAGATCACGTCGGAGCGGCGGAAGAACACGATCGTGTCGCCGTCGGTGTGCGCTTCCGGAACATGAATGAGTTGCAGCGCCTCGCCGTTCACGAACAGAGCCCACTCTCCCGTGAAGTAAGTGTCGGTGGGCCACGCTGCCGGGGCCGCCGTGCCGCTCGCCGAGCTCATGCGTCCGAGCACATTGACGTGCGCCGTGATCCCTGCGGCGCTGTTCTCGCCGCGCGGATCGAACGAGTCGATCAAACGCACGTACGTGCCCGCGCGCGACAACGCCTCGTTGCCGCCCGTGTGCTCCACATCCGCGCTCGTGTTGATGATGTGCCGGATGGGCTTCCCGCTGAGCTTCGCGATGGCCGCGAGCAAGTCGTCGCTGACCGGCGCCGTCTGGGTATCGACGACCACGACGGCTTCATGACCGACCTGCACCGTCGTGTTGCCGCCGGGGCCTGCGATCATGAACACATTGCCTTGTGCGGGAAGAACCTCGAGCTCGACCTGCGCGGACGCAGGCTCAGCGAGCGCGAACAACAGCGCCGCGAGCGGCGTCGCGCGAATGGCTGCGAGCCCGTTCACCGCGAGATTCCTTCGATCAGGCGCTCGAGCTCGCGCGCGTACTCTGGATACATCGTCTGCGCGCCGCCGCGGGCCGTCTCGAACGGCACACCATGGCGCTGCGAGTATTCCTCGAGGAACGAGTTCGTTCCGGGCAAGTGGTGAGGCACAGTGCCGCGCGGCCGCTCGATCTCGATTGCGGGAATGCACGAGAACGGGCTCAACTGCAAACCGGTGTCGAGCACCCAGTCGGACGTGCGCACGAGCGGCTCGGTCAGATACACGGGATCCGTCACGACAGTGACGAGGGTCAGGTAATTCTCGTTACGAATGAAGTATTCGATGAGTGTCGCTTTGTCGCTGCGCGGCAAGCCGTTGCGCCGTGCCCAGCCTTCCTTGAGGTGGGTCGTCGTCACCTTGAGCATGTCTCCTTCCCATTCGCCCGTCGAGAATCCTTGCCAGCTGTATTGGGCATTCGGCGATGGGTGCGCACGGCCGTCCATGTAGATCTTGCGGTGCGGCAGCATCCACATGACGGTGATGTCCCACGAGATCACGTCCTGCGAAATAGGATCGACGGTGCTGCCGATGCGCAGCGCCGCCGGGCCGCGCGGGCCGTAGTCGGCCGGGTGCGGCTCGCATTGGCGCTCCGGCATCGTCCACTTCGCCGCATCCCACGAGTCGGCACGCAAACGTGCGGCGTCATTGATCGGCAAGCCCGTGTAATCGCCGATCTCGGGGCCCGCGCCTCGCTCGGGCAAGTCCTCGTGGAATCGTTGACCCCAATGGCCCGTGAGATCGCGTTGTGCGTGCGCCGCACCGGCTGCCGCCAAACACAGTAACGCAACGGCGATGCGCACCGCGTTGGATGAAGACTCGGCCATACGATTACTTGGCAAGCGGATCGGGACGCAGTTGGAACTTGATCAGCGAGCTCAGCGTTCCTTTCCCGCCCTCGATGTGCCAGACCGCGTTCTGGCCGTAGTCGGCATAGAGCGCGCGACCCTTCCAGCCGCCGTTCGGATCGTCGATGCGGCCGTCCATGCCGCGCGAGAAAAATCCGAGCGGATACGGCACGCGTAGCACGACCCAACGTCCGTCGGGCAGCAACGCGAGCAGCGAATCGGAATTCGTGCCGTTTGCGAGCGGTACGTTGGGGCCCAAACCGAGCGTGTTGTACTTGTCGACGAAGTTGTAATAGTGCATGTCGACGGGAATCGCATCGGTCGCGCCCTTGAAGCTCGGGCCCGGCGTGCGATAGAGCGTCCATCCCTCCGGGCAATGCTGCGCCGTGGTCGCGGCGGGCCCGGTCAACACCCTGCACTTCCGGCGATCGAAGCTGGCGAGATGGCCGCTACCGGCCAGCGCCGTCCAAATCACGCCGTAGGTATCGACGTCGATGCCGCGCGGCGTGTAGCCGTTGACGTTGACCTCGGGATTGTTGAACGGCGGCTCGTAGACCTCGGAGACGCAGGTTTTTGGATCGACGCGGATGATGCGCCCCGGCATGGGGCCGGGGACGGCGCCCCAGACCGTGCCATCGGTTGGATGCGCGATCACGCTGTAGATGACGCCGGCAGGAATTCGCATTCCGGCGAGTTGCCCGCTCGGCCGACCGAGGTGCTCGAACACGTAGCGATCGACGCCCGCCTCGATCTTGCCGTTGCCGTCGATGTCGTAGTACGGCAGGCACCAGCCCTGCGCTGCGGCTTCATCGCCGGTCTCGTCGAGAATCCGCGTATTGATCCAACCGATCGCGCCGCTGAACACGCCGTTGCCATAGAGCGTCTCATCGGCATCGGACGCGAACTGCACGTGGTGCGTGTCGAAGCAGATGTTGACCGGATGGAACGACTTCGTCTTGGGGTCGTAGTACTGCACCTGCCGGAAGCTCGATTCTTGCGGCGAAAGCGCGGCGGATGGATGGTTGCGGCAGAAGTCCGGCTGATTCTCGGGCCGACGAAAACGCGACGACATCCAGACGCGACCTTTGCTGTCCATCGCCGCATGATTCGTGATCGCGGGGTCGTACCAGTACGGCTCGCTGCCCCAGTACGGCGACGGCCGCGGCATGACTTG
>Ga0315910_10000807_pt1 | contig 30107 bp, 34 predicted proteins | sample EdamamesoilMG_FD_204470 | JGI IMG/M metagenome (GOLD analysis project Ga0315910, IMG submission 204470) | Garden soil microbial communities collected in Santa Monica, California, United States - Edamame soil | ecosystem: Environmental > Terrestrial > Soil > Garden | place: USA: California... | reverse complement strand
TTGCGGGCACTGGCAGCATTGCCGCCTCGCGCGCAAGCTCGCCGTACTCGAGCCTGCGCCCGCTCGCGGCGTGGATCACCCGGCCGCGCTCCGCGGTGCACTCGGCGGGCGCGACGCCCCAGCGCTGCGCCGCCGCCGCGACCAGCATGGCGCGCGCCGCGGCGCCGGCCTGGCGCATGACGGGAAACGCGTCGCGCACGCTCGAGGAGCCCCCGGTCGCCTGCACGCCGAGCAGCTCGGCGAAGCGGAACTGCGTCAGGCGCGCGACGCGCGCGAGCCAGCCCTGGTCGTCCGGGCGGAACGGCACCGCGTCGGCGAGCATCGTCGCGTTGGCATACACGGGGTCCACCGGCGCCTGTTCGAAGCGCACGCTGGAAAACTCGCAGTCCAGTTCCTCGGCGACGAGCATCGGCAGCGCGGTGCTGATGCCCTGCCCCATTTCCTGGCGCGGCACCATCACCCTGACCGTGCCGTCGGCCGCGATCGCCAGCCAGGCCGTGAGCGCCTGCGCGCTGCCGCCCGGCACGAAGGACGCAGGCCGGCGCAGGCGGTCGGTCGCCCGGTAGAACAGCCCGCCGCCCACCACGAGCGCGCCGCCCGCGAGCCCCGCGGCGAGGATCAGCCGGCGGCGCGTACGGCTCCGGGGCGCGGCCATGCCCTTACTTGCGCATCAGCACGAAGTCGTAGTGCGCCGTGGCAACGGAGTCCTTGCCTGTCGCGCCTTTCACCTTCTTGAAATCGACGATCAAATCCGGCTTCACGCCGAACACCGCATCGGAATCCAGGTAGCGTCCGCCCTTCACGAAAAGGTGGGTGATCAGCGGCTTGTAGCCTTTCGCCGTGATCCAGAAATGCAAATGCGGCGGGCGCATCGGGTGGCGGCCGGTGGCGCGCAGCATCCTGCCGACGGGGCCGTCGTGCGGCACCGGGTAGAACTCCGGCCGCACGCAGCGGAAGTGGAAGCGCCCCTTCGCGTCGGCCTTGAAGACGCCGCGCAGGTTCATGGCCTTGCCCTTCTGCATGTCGTAGAAACCGTCGGCGCCCGCTTCCCAGACGTCGAGCATGGCGCCCGGGACGGGCTTCCCGTTCAGTCCGCGCACCGTGCCGGTCACTCGGCAGGGCATGCCGTCCTTCCTGTTCTTCGAGATGTTCGCGCCCAGCGGGTAGCGCGGCGCATTCGGCCGATGGAAAGGCCCGAGCACCGTGGATTCGGTGCTGCCGGCATTGGCCTTGTAGTTGAGCGCGTCCACCAGCATGGAGACGCCGAGCGTGTCCGACATCAGGATGAATTCGTCGCGCTCCAGGCGGCCGGTCTCGGTGAGGAACTGGATGCCCTGGAACCATTCTTCCTGCGTCGGCTTCACGTCGCGTACGAAGTGGTGCATGTGCGTGATGAAACTGGTCATGACCCGCTTCAGGCGCTTGTTCTTCGTGCCGCGGATGCGCCGAAGCACCTCGCCGGTGAGTTTCTTCTCGCTGAACCTGCGGATCGTCATGGAAATCGCCTCCTCGCGGAATGCTAACATCGTGCCAGGAGGACAATCCATGCGCATACTCGCAATGATCGCTTCGCTGCTGCTCGCGCTGCCCGCCGCAGCGCAGGAACGCACGCTGAAAATCATCTACGGCTACCCGCCGGGCTCGGTCGGGGACGTGCTGACGCGGCTCGTGGCCGACGGCATGCGCGGGCCGCTCGGCATGAATGTCATCGTCGACAACAAGCCGGGTGCCGCCGGCATCGTCGGCACCGACGCGGCGAAAAACGCCGCGCCCGACGGCCTGACGATCCTGCTTACGCCGCTCGCGCCCATGGTCGCGTTCCCGCATTCGCACGGGCCGGCGATCCGCTACGACCCATTCAAGGACTTTGCGCCCGTCGCCCACATCACCAATTTCGAGCTGGCGCTCGTCGCCAACGCCGAGGTGCCGGCGAAGAACCTCGCCGAGTACGTCGCGCTGGTGAAGAAGGACCCCAGGCTCGGCGACTATGCCTCCGCGGCCGCCGGCAGCCTGCCGCACTACCTCGGCGTGATGTTCGCGAAGACCGCGGGCCTGGAAATGACGCACGTGCCTTACAAGGGCTCGGCGCCGGCGCTGCAGGCGCTCATCAGCGGCGAGGTCAAGGCAGGCGTGTTCGTGCTCGCCGACGCGCTCGCGCAGGCGCGCGCGGGCAAGGCGCGCGTGCTCGCCGTCGCCGGCGCGCAGCGCGCCGGCAACGCGCCCGAGGTGCCGACCTTCAAGGAGCAGGGCTTCAACCTCGAGGCCAGCGGCTGGTACGCGCTGTTCGCGCCTGCCGGGACGCCCAAGGACGCGATCGACCGCTATGCAAGGGCGGCCATCGACGCCGTGCGCGCGCCGGGCATGAAGCAGCGCCTGGAGCAGATGGGACTCGACCCCACCGGACTCGGGCCCGCGGAGTTGGCGAAGATCCTGCGCAGCGACTACGACAAGTGGGGGCCGGTGATCCAGGCCTCGGGCTTCAAGCCATAGCGGTTGCAAACCCGGACGTGAACATCCTCTTTGCCTCGACGAAGGAGAAGCCGGAATTCTGGTTTCCCCTGCTGCAAAAGCTGCTACCGGCCGATAAATTCTTCGGCTGGCCCGACAACAACCGAGGCGACATCGACGTCGCCATCGTCGCCACCCATCCCAAGGGGGCGCTCGCCGGGCTGCCGAAGCTCAAGCTCATCCAGTCGCTGTGGATGGGCGTCGAGAACATCGTCGCCGATCCCGACCTGCCGAAAGGCGTGCCGGTGGCGCGGCTGGTCGACCCTGGAATGGTCGCCGCAATGACCGAGACCGCCATCGCCTACGTGCTCGACTGGCACCGGCATTTCTGGTGCTATCGGAAGTTCCAGCAGGAAAAGGTCTGGAAGCGCCGCAAGCAGTATCTCGCCTCGGACCGCACCGTCGGCATCCTCGGCATCGGCGAGCTGGGCGGCACCATCGCGCTCAGGCTGCGCGCCCTGGGTTTCAACGTGGCCGGCTTCAGCCGCCGGCCGAAGCAGCTCGACGGGGTGTATTGCTCCACGGATCTTGAAGATGTGGTTCGAAGGAGTGATGCGGTGATTTGCCTTCTTCCTTTGACGGAGAAGACCCGAGGCATCATAAATTCCAAAACCCTTTCTCTGGTCAGGAAGGACGGCTGCCTCATCAATCTCGCGCGCGGCGGCCACGTGGTCATTGCCGACCTGATGGCGGCGTTGGACTCAGGCCATCTCGCACACGCCTACCTGGATGTGTTCGAACCCGAGCCCCTGCCGGCCGACAGCCCGATCTGGGCGCATGCCGGGATTACCGTCACGCCGCACATTGCCGCGCTCTCCGAACCGCGCACCTCGGTCGGCAAGGTCGCCGAGAACATCGAGCGCGTGCGCCGCGGCGAAAAGCCGCTCACGACCGTCGACTTCCAGGCCGGCTACTAGCCGCCGCTTTTCGGAACCGACTGCCCGGGCGAATCCGTGGGGCCTTCGCCCGCCGGAATGAAGGGCAGCCGGTGCGCGATGCCCTTGTGGCAGTCGATGCAGGTTTTTTCCTTGCTCGCCAGGTAGGTCGAGTGCATCTGCTGCGCGCGCACGCTCTGGCGCGTAAAGTCCATCGAATCGTAGTTGTGGCAGTTGCGGCACTCGAGCGAATCGTTGGCCTTGAAGCGCGCCCATTCGTGGCGCGCGAGCTCCAGGCGCATGGCCTGGAATTTCTCAGGCGTGTCGATGGTGCCGAAGATCTTGCCCCAGACTTCCTTGGAAGCCTGGATCTTGCGCGCCATCTTCACCGTCCACTCGTGCGGCACGTGGCAGTCGGAGCATTTCGCGCGCACGCCCGAGCGGTTGGTGTAGTGGATCGTGTTCTTCAGTTCGGGAAACACGTTGTCGCGCATCTCGTGGCAGCCGGTGCAGAACGTTTCTGTGTTGGTGAATTCCATCGCCGTGTTGAAGGCGCCCCAGAAGACGATGCCGCCGATGAAGCCTCCCACCGTGAGAAAGCCCAGGCTGAAATGCACGCTCGGGCGGCTGATGATTTTCCAGTAACGCTTCAGGAGCGCGAGCACGGCTATTTCTTCTGGAACGAATTGCCCACCAGCGGCTTCATCGCTTCCTGGGGCACGTGGCATTGCAGGCAGAAGTAGCGCCGCGTCGACACCTGCCCGAGCCGCTGGCCGTCGCGACCGACGAAATGCGTGAGGCTCACCGGGACGGCCTGCGAAAACAGGGTCTTCGTGTGTGCATGGCAGTCCAGGCACTTGTTGAAGTTCTTGTCGATCTGGTAGCCGTTGACGCGATGCGGGATGACCGGCGGCTGCTGCGCGAAGTTGCGCGGCTGCCGGATGTCGTCGTTCACTTCGTTCGCCATCCGCGGAGGCTGCGTGGCCTGCAGGATCGGCGTCGCGCCGCGCATGGCGTCGACGACCGGCTGGGCCAGGGCCGGCGCGGCGGCAAGGACGAGCGCGAGCGTCAGCGCTGCTCTCATACCTTCGTGATCTTGACAGCGCATTTCTTGAAGTCGGTCTGGAAGGAGATCGGGTCGGTGGCGTCCAGCGTGACCTTGTTGATGAGCTGGCTGGCGTCGAACCAGGGCACGAACACCAGGCCGCGCGGCGGCTTGTTGCGCCCGCGCGTTTCCACCCGCGTGCGCATGCTGCCGCGCCGGGAAGCGATCTCCACTTCCACGCCGCGGCGCACGCCGAGTGCCCGGGCGTCGTCCGGGTGCATGTAGCAGACCGCGTTCGGCACCGCCTTGTAGAGCTCGGGGACGCGCCGCGTCATCGAGCCCGAATGCCAGTGCTCCAGCACGCGGCCCGTGGACAGCCAGAACGGAAACTCCTTGTCTGGCACCTCGGGCGGTGGCTCGTAGGGCAGCGCGTAGATCAGCGCCTTGCCGTCCGGATTGCCGTAGAACTGGAATCCTGTGCCGGCCTTCACGTAGGGATCGGAGCCCTCGCGGTAGCGCCAGAGCGTCTCCTTGCCCTTCACCACCGGCCAGCGCAAGCCGCGCACCTGATGGTAGGTGTCGAAGGGCGCCAGGTCGTGGCCATGCCCGCGGCCGAACGACGCGTATTCCTCGAACAAACCCTTCTGCGCGTAGAACCCGAAGGCCTTGGCTTCCGCATTCTCGTAACCGGCCTCGACCTGCGATGCGGGAAATTTATCGACCTGGCCGTTGCGGAACAGAACGTCGAACAGCGTCTTGCCGCGGTATTCCGGCTTCTTGGCGATGAGCTCCGCCGGCCAGACCTCCTCCACCTTGAAGCGCTTGGAAAACTCCATGAGCTGCCACAGGTCCGAGCGCGCTTCGCCCGGCGCAGTGACGAGCTGGTGCCAGAAATGCGTGCGGCGCTCGGCATTGCCGTAGGCGCCCTCCTTCTCCACCCACATCGCCGCCGGCAGGATGAGATCGGCCGCCACCGCGGTGACGGTCGGATAGACATCGGAGACGACGACGAAGTTGTCGGGGTTGCGGTAGCCGGGGTAGCCCTCCTGCGTGAGGTTGGCGGCTGCCTGCATGTTGTTGTTCACCATGACCCAGTAGGCGTTGAGCTTGCCGTCCTTGAGCATGCGGTTCTGCAGCACCGCGTGGTATCCCGGCACGCCTGGAATGGTGCCCTCGGGCAACTTCCAGGTGTGCTCGCAATGCTCGCGGTGCTTGGGATTGGTGACCACCATGTCGGCCGGCAAGCGGTGCGCGAAGGTGCCGACCTCGCGCGCCGTGCCGCAGGCCGAGGGCTGCCCGGTCAGCGAGAACGGGCTGTTGCCGGGCGTCGAGATCTTGCCCGTCAGCAGGTGCAGGTTGTAGACCATGTTGTTGCACCAGACGCCGCGCGTGTGCTGGTTGAAGCCCATAGTCCAGAACGACATCACCTTGACCTTCGGGTCGGCGTACAACTCCGCCAGCGCCTCCAGGCGGTTCTTGGGCACGCCGCTCAGCTTCGACGTGTACTCCAGGTCGTAGGTGGAGACGAATTTCGCGAACTCGTCGAAACCGATGGGCTTCGAGCCGCCCGCGTCCTTCACGTTCTTCGCCTTCTGCTGCAGCGGGTGCTCCGGCCGCAGGCCGTAGCCGATGTCGGTGTTGCCGAGGCGGAACGAGGTGTGCTTGTCGACGAACGCGCGATTCACGCGGTTGGTCTTGATGATGTGGTGGGCGATGTAGTTGAGGATCGCCAGGTCGGTCTGCGGCGTGAAGGTGAGCTCGATGTCGGCGAGTTCGTAGGAACGGTGCTCGAAGGGCGACAGCACCGCGACCTTGACGCCCTTCCCGCTCAGGCGCCGGTCGGTCACCCGTGTCCAGAGAATGGGATGCATCTCCGCCATGTTGGAGCCCCAGAGCACGAAGGCGTCGGCGGCCTCGATGTCGTCGTAGCAGCCCATCGGCTCGTCCATGCCGAAGGTGCGCATGAAACCAACCGCGGCAGAGGCCATGCAATGGCGCGCGTTCGGATCCAGGTTGTTGGTCCGGAAGCCCGCCTTCATGAGCTTGAGCGCGGCGTAGCCTTCCCACACTGTCCACTGGCCGGAACCGAACATGCCGACCGCGGTCGGGCCCTTCTCCTTCAGCACGCGCTTAAACTGCTCGGCCATCACGTCGAAGGCCTGGTCCCAGGACACGCGCTGGAATTCGCCGTCCTTGGCGTACTTGCCGTTTTTCATGCGCAGCAGCGGTGTCGTCAGACGGTCATCGGCGTACATGATCTTGGACAGGAAGTAGCCCTTGACGCAGTTCAGGCCCTTGTTCACCTCGGCCTCGGCGTCGCCCAGCGTGGCGACCACGCGGTTGTCCTTCACGCCCACCATGACGCCGCAGCCGGTGCCGCAGAAGCGGCAAGGCGCCTTCGACCACTTGGCGCCGGCGGCGTCCTTCCCGCTCGCGGCGCCCTGGGTCCAGCCGGGCAACGGCATGCCCGCGACCGCCGCAGCGGCCGCAGCGGCCGTCTGCCGCAGGAAATCACGCCTGGCGGTCGGCATCGGCAATCTCCTCGTTCATGGCCTCCAGGCTGTCGGCGCACTGGTATACGAGCGCAGCCGACAGCACGCCGTCGGTGCGCTGGATGCCGTTCACCTGCGCAAGAATTTCGCCGGCCGTCCCAGCCTCGAGAGTAACGACAAGTTTTCCTGCCGGCGATGCGGCGTGGACCACCGCTCCAGGCATCGAAGCAATCAGTTCGGATACGCCCTGTACTCGCTTGGGCGTCGAATGCACCACCAGGCTGGTGATGTGCAGTTCCGCAGACATGGCGTCAGCTGCCGGGCGGACCGGCAACGAGCTGGTACATCCAGACGACGAAACCGTAGCCCGACACGAAGATGACCGCCATGACCGGCGCCATGACCACGGAAAGAAACAGGAAGCTGCGCAACTCCTGTGCTTTGGTGAAGGACGCGCTCTCAGGTTCCATGCGCACCTCATTGACGAACGGCATCGGGAATGTCCTTGTAGCAGCCGCGCCCGGCGCTGTCAAAGATGCGGCCGTGTGTACCCCCGGCAAGGTGCCGATGTACTATTTCCCGCATGCATAAAAAAGACATCAAGATCCCCACCGGCGAGGGAAAAACCTTCGATTGTTACGTCGTCACGCCCGACTCCAGGCAAAAGGCGCCCGCCATCGTGCTGGCGTCCGCCATCCACGGCGTCGACCAGGACATCCGCGATCTCGCCGATGCGTTCGCAGCGCGCGGCTACATCGCCGCGGCGCCCGACCTGTTCTCGCGCTCGGTGCCCGGCCCGATCACGCGCGACGACCCGCGCTCCAAGCCGCGCGGCCAGCCGCGGCTGGAAAAGATCAAGGCCGGCGAGCAGGACCTCATCGACACGCTCGCGATGCTGAAGAAAGAACCCACCTTCAATGGCAAGGCGGCGGTGATCGGCTTCTGCTACGGCGGGCCGTACGCGATCCTTGGACCCAAGCGCCTGGGCTACGCCGCCGGCATTTCCTGCCACGGCACGCAGATGCTCGACTACATCGGCGAGCTGGAAGGCGTGAAACAGCCCGTCTGCATCATCTGGGGCGACCAGGACATCATGGCGCCCGCGCCCGTGCTCGAAGCCTACCGTGCGGTGCCCGCGCGCATGAAGAACGTCGAAGTGCACATCTTCCCCGGCATCCTGCACGGCTACATGATGAAGGCCGCGCCCGACGTCTACGACCAGAAGCTTTACGACTTCTCGATGGGTCGCGCTTTCGCGATCCTCGAAGGGTTGCGCTAGCGCTCGCTTTGCAGTGCCGACGCGACGCCGTCGGCCAGCACCTGGCAGCCGAGCACGATGTCCTCGTCGCGGCTGTTCTCCGCGAAATCGTGGCTGATGCCGCCGATCGACGGGATGAACAGCATCGCCGAGGGTAGGGTCGCGGAGATGATGCCGGCATCGTGGAACGCACCGGAAGGCAGGCGCATCCACTTGCCGGGCGCGTGCTTCTCGGCCGCGGCCTCGAGGTGCCGGCGCAGGCCCTCGTCCATCTTCGTCGGCGGAATCGGCGCGCGCGCGGGCGTGGCTTCGATCCGCACGCCGCCGCGCGAGTTCATCTCGGCGACGATGCGCGCGGCGATTTTCTCCATCGCATCCAGCGGCGCGTCGGACGCATCGCGGAACTGCAGGTCGAGATCGGCGTAGCCCGGAACGATGGAAGTGGCATTCGGCTCGACTTTCAGCCGGCCCATGGTCCAGACCGTGCGTTCGGCCGCGGCCTTGGGGAATTCACTGTTGATGCGGTGCGCGAGCTCGTACAACGCCGTCGATGCGTCGCGCCGCGTTTTCATCATGGTGGTGCCGGCATGGTTCTGCTGGCCGCGGAAGGTGAACTTGATGCCGCGCAGGCCGACGATGCCGGTCACCACGCCGATGCGCTTGGCCGTGTCCTCCAGCGTCGGGCCCTGCTCGATGTGCGCCTCGACGAAACCGGCGTAGCGCTCCCGCGAGAGCTTCACGCGCGGCACGCCGGCGAGTCCCGCGGCGCGCACCGCGTCTTCCATACGCAGGCCGTCCTTGTCCACCGCGCCTTCTTCCATGTCCGGCGTGAGCGTGCCGGTAAGCGAACGGCTGCCCAGGCAGCCCACGAACCTCGACTCCTCGTCCTGGAACGACACCACGTCCACCGGCAACGCCGCGGTCGCCTTGTCCGCCGCCAGCGCGCGCGCCACTTCCAGCGCATAGATGACGCCCAGCGCGCCGTCCAGCCAGCCGCCGGTCGGCTGCGTGTCGGAGTGCGAGCCGAGCAGCAGCGCCTTGCCGGGCTTGGCGGAACGCCCGATCACGTTGCCCACGCCGTCGATCGCCGCCTCCAGCCCCGCCGCCTCGTACTGCGACTTCAGCCAGCGCCGCGCCTCCATGTCCTTCGCGCTGAACGCGGGCCGCACCACGCCGATCCCCTGCGCGCCGATGCTGCGCAGGTGGCGCAGGTCGGAGAGAAGACGATCAGGATTGATGGCGGCCATGGTTCCGACATTCTAGCGAGCCATGCCCGCCACTTATCTTCCTGCCGCGCAGCATGCGAACGTCGAATTCAAATTACGTGAACCTCAAGGACACCCCGGCAAGAAGAATCTTTCGCGGAGTTTCATGGCGGCAACCCTTGTCGCCCCCGCGCGGAATAGCCGCGCTCAGCGCGGCAGCGGCGGCGAAAGCCTGCGCAGCGTGTGGCGGCGGTTGCGGGTGTGCGGCCGCACCTGCGCCGGCCAGCGCCCCTTCTCCACGGCCTTCGCCCAGGCGTCGCTGGTGAGCACCTCGGCGCTTTCCAGCTCGTAGACCGCGCTGTATTTGGGCTCGCCCTCGGCCACGATGGCCTTTACCTCGCCACCAATGCTCATCTTCAACGGCTCCAGCGTGAACCGGTACACCGCAAGGCATCCCGGCACCTTCAGCAGCTCCGGGATGTGCTCGGTGTCGTAGACCTCGTTGAACAGCGCCTCCTTGTCAGGGTCGACGTCCATCGCGGCAGTGAACAGGAAACGGGCCTTGGGATGCATGATTGTCTCCGGTACGGGATCGGACGAATGTACACCTAGAACTTCACGCTGGCGCCGACGACAAAGGCCTTGTCCGCGGTCAGCTGCACCCCGTTCACATACTGGTACACCGGCAGCTGCAGGAAGCCGTACAGGCGCACGTCCCGGTTGACCGAGAAGTTCACCCCCGGGCTGGCGAATACCGCCTTGCCGCCGCTGTCCTCGCGCTCCGAGTTGATGCCGGAGTCCCGGTCGCGCACGACGACATTGGCCTGGAGCATGAAGCTGAACTGGCTCGTGAGGTCGTAGCGCACCCCCGCATCCGCCGTCCAGCGCTTGCCCGGCTGGTAGCCCTCGCGCGAGCCGAGGGGAAGGTCCACGATCCCCTGGGCGAACCACGACAGGTCCTTCATTGGCAGCGCCTGTGTGAAGTACGCGCCGAGGATCGCCCCGGTGGTGCCGGTACCCGGCTGCAGCGTGCGCTCGGCCAGGTCGCCGTCGGCGTTGCGCTTGTGGAAATCCCCGGTCGGCAGCTTGAGGCCGAAGAGGAGCCCGGCCGAGCTGTGCGCAGGCGTCTCCCGCGACTCCTCGGACCAGAACCGGTACCGGCCCACCGCGCGCACGTCCCCCACCCCGTCGAAGTTCCAGGTATCGACCAACTGCGCACCGTGGTGGTTGTGGATGTGCTTGTGGTTACGGTCGACGAAGGGCGCCATCACGGTGATGCCCCAGTCGGCGTTGATCGCGTAGTCGAAGCTGCCGATCCAGTTCTTATTGCGGGTATAGACCTCGTCGTGGTGGCGCGGGATCTGGCCGACGCCGACCTTGTCGTTGCCGTGGCGCGGCTGGTCCTGGTCGATGTACTCGTAGCGCAGGTCCACGCGCAGGCCCGGCTCGGTCGAAGCGCTGTGCAGGTCCCAGTTCGTATTGACCGAGCAGAATGCCGAACCGCAGGACGCGCCCGCGGCCGTGCTCCATGCGATTGCCGCTGCAAATACCGATACAGATCGAAACATGTTCTCCCTTTCCGTCGAATCTCCAGGCGCGCCAACGCGGCGCGCGGTGCCACTGCGGAGAACTCAGGAAACGGCGGGAGGCGCCCTGGGACGGGCGGCAAATACCTTGGAAGGTCGGGGATTGCGGTCGTCTGCTTCGATGTATTTGACGTCTTTCCCGTTTCCGGACGGAAACGGCAAATCCGAAGAGACAAAATTCGGATCCAGTCCAAGCACACACAGCTGGCAATGCTCGCTGCCATCCTGCGTCTTGCCGAGCGGCAGCTGGATTTCGTGGCGGGTGCCGTCCACCGAGCAAATTGGCACCGAGATAGCGTCACCGGGACGTGCCTGCGCGATGGCGGGCCAGAGCGCCTGCAGCGCGATGCCAAAGGCCGCGGCGAGGGCCGCGAGGCGTCTGGCCGCGCGCGAATCCATCATCTGGCGAGATATCCGGAATCGACCGGCAATGTCACCCCCGTGATGCAGCGCGCCGCCGGGCCGGCCAGGAACAGGATGGCGGCGGCGATGTCGGCGGTCTCCGGCAGCACGCCCAGCGGCGTGTGCTCCATCACTTTCTTCAGCACGTCGGGATTGGAGAACACCGGCTCGGTCAGCGGCGTGCGCACGAAGGTCGGCGCCACGGCATTGACGCGGATGCGGTGCTCGGCGAATTCGAGCGCCAGCGCGCGCGTCAGGTTCACCACCGCGCCCTTGGACGCCTGGTAGGCCGGATTCGGGAACAGGCCGCCCGAGAATCCCATGATCGAGGCGAGGTTGACGATCGCGCCCCCGCCCCTTGCCTTCATGCCGCGCGCCGCGACGCGCGCGCACAGGAACAGGCCGTTGACGTTGACGTCGATCACGCGCTCCCAGTCGGCGAGCGCGATATCAAAGGCGTTCTTGCGCACCGCGATGCCGGCGTTGTTGACCAGGATGTCGACCGGGCCGGTTTCCTTGAAGGCTTTTTCGACCTGCTTCTCATCCGAAACATCGCAGATGATGCCGGCATCGAGATCGATGCGAAAAACCCTGGCACCGGCAGTTTCAAGCAGGTCCGCGGTCGCCTTGCCGATGCCGCGCGCGGCGCCGGTGACGACGGCAGTTTTGCCTTTGAGGTCGAATAATTCCATGGGGTGCGTAGTATAGAGGCATGCACGACCTGGTCATTCGAAACGCCCTGCTCCTGGACGGCCTGGGTTCCGCCCCGGTCCGGGGAGATTTGGGGGTTACGCAGGGCCTGATTTCCTCCGTAGGGGAAGTCGAAGGCCCTGCAAAGGAAACCCTTGATGCCGAAGGCCTGGCGCTGATGCCCGGCATCATCGACAACCACACGCACTACGACGCGCAGCTCACCTGGGATCCGCAGGCCTCGCCCTCGCCTGCGCTCGGCGTGACCACGGCGGTCATCGGCAATTGCGGGTTCACGATCGCGCCCTGCCGCCCCTCTGACCGCGAGCTGATCCTGAAGAACCTCACGCAGGTCGAAGGCATGTCGATCGACGTCCTGCGCGCCGGCACGCGCTGGGAGTTCGAGTCGGTGCCGGAGTTCTTCGCCATGCTCGAGCGCCAGGGCGTGGCGCTGAACGTTGCGGGATTCGTCGGCCATTCGTCGGTGCGCACCTACGTGATGGGGGAGGACGCGCCCCGGCGCGCCGCCACGGCCGCCGAGGTCGCGCAGATGAAGGACCTCGTGCTGGGCGGGATGCGCGCCGGCGCGATCGGCTTCGCGACCTCGACCTCGCCCAACCACAACGGGCACGGCGGCCTGCCGATGCCCTCGCGCCTCGCGGACGAGCAGGAAATGCGCGCGCTCGTCGGCTGCCTGAAGGAAGCGGGCCGCGGCGTATTCATGCTCACCAAGGGCGGCCAGACGGGGATCGACTTCCTCGAACAACTGGCCGCCGACACCGGGCGGCCGGTGGTGGTGGCGGCGCTGCTGCACAACAACACCAGCCCGCGCAACGTGTTCGACGACCTGGACAGGATCGCCGCCGCCAACAGCCGTGGCCGGCACCTCCATGGGGCGATTTCCTGCTGCCCGCTGACCATGGACTTCACCCTGCACTCGCCCTACACCTTCGAGGGCCTTGCCGCCTGGAAACCCGCCCTCTCCCTTTCGGGAAAAGAATACAGATTGAAACTGAAAGATAAAGAATTCCGCCGCGCGGTGCGGGCCGAGATCAACGGCGCGCCGGTGGCCACGCGCCTGTTCAACGGCGAGTGGGACAAGGTGTACGTGGAAAACGTCGGCCGGCCCCAGAACGGCAAGTGGCAGCAGCAGACGGTGGCCGACATGGCGCGCGCGACCGGCGCCGATCCGCTGGACGCCATGCTCGACCTTGCCCTCGCCGAGGACCTGGACACCGAATTCAGCGCGCTGCTGCTCAATTCGGACGAAACCGCGGTCGCGTCGATGCTGCGCCATCCGCATTCGCTCGTTTCCCTGTCGGACGCGGGCGCGCACCTGACGCTGTTCAACGACGCCGGCTTCGGCCTGCACCTGCTGGGTCACTGGGTACGCGACAAGAAAGTGCTGTCCCTTGCGGAGGCGGCGCGAAAACTCACCGGCGATCCGGCCGCCGTGTACGGCATCAAGGGAAGGGGAAAGCTGGCGGCCGGCTGCGCGGCCGACCTGTTTCTCTTCGATCCCGCCACAGTGGGGCGCGGCGCGAAAAAACGCGTGCAGGACCTGCCCGCCGGCGGCACGCGGCTGATCATGCCGCCGCTCGGCGTGCACGGTGTCTGGGTGAACGGCGTACGCGTCGCTGACGAGCACGGCATGCGCGCCGACTTGCAACGCGCGCGGCAGCTGCCGGGCCGCGTGCTGCGCGATTTCCTGTCGTAACGCCACGATTTTCTGTCGGTGCGCGACGACGCAGCGCCACGCAACGTCTTGATTGCACAGGGTGCGCAATCGGGCATGAACCCTGCGTTGGGATTCTCTTTGAATCAATCCAAGGAGAATTCCAATGCTGCAGAAGAACAGTTTCTTTCGTAACCCCGACCCGGCGCCGGCGCGCGGGCTGATGCCGCCGGCGACGCCGCCGGCGGCGCAGGAACCCGCCAAATCGGCGGACAAGGAAAAGGACAAGGGCGAACGCAAGGAAGCGAAACTGGTCGTCGGCCCCGACATCAAGATGAAGGGCGTCGAAGTGAACGACTGCGACACGCTGCAGGTCGAGGGCCGCATCGAGGCGACACTGGACGCGCGCGTGCTCGAGATCACCGAAAAGGGCGTGTTCAGCGGCACCGTGGCGGTGGACAACGCCGAGATCCACGGCCGACTGGAAGGCGAACTGACCGTGCGCAAGCAACTGGTGGTGCACGCCACCGGCCGCGTGACCGGAAAAATCCGCTACGCGCGCATCAAGGTTGAGGAAGGCGCCGAACTGGCCGGGGAAATCAGCGTGCTCGACCGCGCCGCCGCCACCGTGCCGCCCAAGCGCCCGGGCATGAACTAAGCCACTGAGGCCCGACAGGGTTATGCCGTATCCTTCCGCTCCATGGGGGGATCGGCAAGCCTGCTTACCGCCACCGGGGTTCTTGCGCTTGGCCTCTGGGCGGACATCCATGTAGAGCTGCCCGGCCAGTTCGCCATCGGCGCCGCGGTCTGGGCGCTGTTTCTCGCGCTGATCGCGCCGCTGCCGGCCGCCGAGCGGCGCCTGTACCTCGCCTGCGTGGCGATCGCCACCGCGGGCGAACTATTCCTCTCGCTTGGCTGGGGCCTGTATACGTACCGGCTGGGCAACGTGCCGATGTTCGTGCCGCCCGGGCACGCGCTCATGCTGATGCTCGGCCTGTCGCTGGCGCGGCGCATGCCGGAGATCGCCGCGCGCGCGATCTTCGGCGGCGCGGGCGTGTATACGCTGCTTGCGGCCGTAAGCGGGCTCGACACGCTCGCGGTGCCGCTTTACCTGCTGCTGATGGTGTCGGTGCTGGCGCTGCCCGCGCACCGGCGGCTGCTCGCGGCTTCGTTCGTGCTGACGCTGACGCTCGAGCTGTACGGCACCACGCTCGGCAACTGGTTCTGGCCGCGCGAGGTTCCCTGGGTCGGCCTCGTGACCACCAACCCGCCCGCGATTGCCGGCGCTTTCTACTGCACGCTGCACGCCCTCGTCATTGGCAGCATGCTGCTGTTCAGGAACAGGAATTCCGCGGCCCTGGCGGCGCCATGATCGTCGATTGCCACGGCCATTACACCACCGCTCCAGAGGGATTGTGGGCGTGGAGAAAAAATCAGCTCTCGAGTTTAAAGAATTCTTTTGCAAAACCGGACATATCGGACCAGCAGATCCGCGACTCCCTCGAAGGCGCGCAGCTGAAGCTCCAGCGCGAGCGCGGCACCGACCTGACCTTCTTCTCGCCGCGCGCGGGCTCGATGGAGCACCACGTCGGCGACGTCGGGGTCAGCGAAGCCTGGTCGCGCGAGTGCAACGACCTGGTCCACCGCGTCTGCAGCCTGTACCCGGCCAACTTCGCCGCCGTCTGCCAGCTGCCGCAGTCCCCCGGCGTGCCGCCCGCGAACTGCATTCCCGAGCTCGAGCGCTGCGTGAACCAGCTGGGCTTCGTCGGCTGCAACCTGAACCCGGATCCCTCGGGCGGCTGGTGGAAGGAGCCGCCGCTCACCGACCGCTGGTGGTACCCCCTGTACGAGAAGCTGGTCGAGCTCGACGTGCCGGCCATGGTGCACGTCAGTTCCTCCTGCAATCCCGCCTTCCATTTCACCGGCGCGCACTACATCAACGCCGACACCACGGCGTTCATGCAGCTCATCCAGGGCGACCTGTTCAAGGACTTCCCGACGCTGCGCTTCGTCATTCCGCATGGCGGAGGAGCGGTGCCCTACCACTGGGGCCGCTACCGCGGGCTCGCGCAGGACATGAACAAGCCGCTGCTGAAGGACCACCTGCTGAAGAACGTCTACTTCGACACCTGCGTCTACCACCAGCCCGGGATCGATCTGCTGCTGAAGGTGATTCCGGCGGAGAACATCCTGTTCGCCGCCGAGGTGGTCGGCGCGGTGCGCGGCATCGACCCGGAAACCGGCCGCTATTTCGACGACACGCGGCGCTACATCGACGGCGCGGCCGGACTCTCGGCCGCCGACCGGGAAAAAATCTACGAAGGCAACGTCAGGAAGGTCTATCCGCGTGCCGCGGCCGCGCTGCGGCGCGCGGAAGGCAGGCGCGCATGAAACGCGGCAGCTGGTTCAACACGCGCGCCGAAGCAAGCGGCGTCCAGGGCCTGCTGCCGGAAACGCTCGAGGAACTGGCGCGCCTGGACGAGATGCTGTACCGGATCTGGAACCTGGGCGACAACGTGCTGCTGTGCTGGACTCACCGCGCCGGCGAGTTTTTCGTGCTGTCGGTGCGGCACTACGCGATCGCCGAGACCGTGAATGCCGCCCCCGGCGGACGCATGCAGGACGCGCCCCGCTACGTCAACGAGGTGCTCGCCGGGCCGAAATACCTGGACATGGGGGCCTTCGAGTCGGTCTGCCGCGCCTTCGACTGCCGCCCGGAAGTGATGCGCGTCAATTTGCGCGTCGAGAGCCCGAGCGTCGCCTCGGTGGTCAGCGACATCGTGCGCTGCTACGGCGTGTCGCTGGTGCGCAACCGCGCCGTGGTGCTGCTCGACGCGGTGGGCTTTTCGCTGCAGCCGCCGCTCCACCAGATGGCCATGCTCAACAGCCTGTCCTATTCGGTGAACTCGGCCTACGGCCAGCTGCTGTCCAAGGACATCAAGATCGACTTCGCGCGCACCACCACCGGCGACGGCTTCTACATCTGGAACCGGGCCACCACGGCCGAGGCGAACACCGAGCTGTACCGGCTGATGATGATGATCCTGGCCGACAACGCGGTCGCGCAGCGCAAGGCGCGCAGCGCCTGGGTGCCGAAGCTGCGCGCCGCGTTCCACGTCGGCGAGCACTACGAATTCCAGCAGGTCGAGGGCCTCAACCCCACCAACTTCAGCTACATCGTCGGCCAGGTCACCGTCGACCTGGCGCGCATGCTCGAGCGCGCGCTGCCCGGCCAGATCCTGCTGGGCGATTTCACGTTCCGCTTCGGCGCCAACGCGATCGAGCGCGGGTTTCGCTTCGACACGCTGGATTTCGTCGAGAACACCGCGTCCACGCTGGACCAGCTGAAAGGCATGGACATCTCCGGCGGCCGCGTGGAAAAGATCCGCTGCTACCTGACCGGCCAGAACCTGGGCAGCGGGCACTACCTGGTCAACCGGTTCCACGTCATGGACAAGCACGGCGCGGCGCGCGCGGTCTACAACGCCAAGATCAACATCCACCTCGACAAGGCCGAGTCGATCTACCTAGGGGTCCGGGGCGACAAGCTGGCGGCATTCGAAACCACCAAGGTGGAATCGCTCAGCCGCGACGCGGAACAGACCGCGTCGTTCATCGTCCGTCCCTAGCCGGCCGCCCCTTTCGACGCGCAATGCGTGCTGACGACTTCCAGCACGCGGCGCCGGTTCCTGCCGGTAACGCGGGTGCGGACCACGGCGGTGAGGCGCCCCTGGTGGATGACGGTCGAAGACGCGCGCAGAGTCCGGCCTTCGCCGGGGCTGACGTAGAGCGCGCTCACGGCCGAGAGCAGCCAGCCCGCCGGCAGCAGCGCGGCGGCGCTCTTCGCGGCGATCCCGACGAGGATGCCGCCCTGCGCATGCCCTACCCGGTTGCCCGCGTGCAGGCCGTTCTTCAGGATCCCTGCGCCACCCCAGAATTTCTCGATGAAGTTCCCGCCCGCCGCCAGCGCCGCGTCCGCGCGATGCAGGATCTGCCTTTCTGTTCTCGAAAGATGTTTCTCGGAAATTCGCCCAGGCTCCCCCGACTTCCTGCTGCGCAAGGGCACCGGATGCAGCGTGATGTCCTGCGGCGGCGCAAGAGCCATGAAGCTGCCGGTGCCGTAGCAGACCTGCCCGGCGCTGCCGGCGACTGTGACGCGGCTCAGCCCCAGGCGCCCCGCGCCCTGCGCGAAGAAGCCCTGGAACTCGCCTCGCGCGAGCAGGCGACCGCGGCGCGGCGCGCCGGTGAATTGAAGCGCGAGGCTGACGGTGGCGACGCGCGCCTCGCGCGACAGGTGCGCACGGATGCTCGCGCCGAGCGCGAGGTCGGCGAGGATCGCCAGGGCGCCGAGGTCGGTCTGGCCGGTCTCGTCGGCGCTCCAGGGACCCGGGTCGATCGACAGCCGCACGCCCTTGCGGGAGACCCGGTCGAAGGAAACGTCGAGGAAATTTCCAGGGAAGTGGAATCCGGGTGCGCGATTCAATGCGAGCCCCCGCAACACTCGATTGCGGATTGTTTTCTTGAATGGATTCAAAAAATCAGGCCCGCCGGGAAACATCCTGCCCGGGCGGCGCGTCGGCGACGGCTTCTTCCAGCGTGAAGCACTCGCGCCACTCCTGCGGCGGGCGGATCTTCCCGTCCGGCCCGACCTGGTCGAGGCCCCAGTAGATCTCCAGCCAGTGCCCGTCCGGATCGCGGAACTCGACCGCCACCTGGCAGCCGGCGCGGCGCCGGCCTTCGAACTCGACTTTGACGCCGTTCTGCTTCAGCCACTCGCGCGCGCCGAACACCTCGTCCAGCGTCGCCACCTCGAAGGCCATGTGGTGCAGCTCGTGCTGCGGAGAAGAACCTGGCGCGGCGCCCACCAGCGCGACGCCGTGGTGGTCGGCGGCGCAGCGCATGAACACCATGCGGCCCTTCATCATCGTCTCCGGATAGACGTCCGAGACGCGAAAGCCGAGCACGCCGGTGTAGAAGCGCACCGACCGGTCGAGGTCGGTCGACATGAGCACGACGTGGCCGATCTTGGTGAGCGCGAACGGCCGGCCGGGCCTGGGCTGCAGCGCGCGCAGCGCCTCGCTGGCGGGACTCTTCAGTCCTTCGAGGTCGACGACTCCCTTGGGCATGGCCGCATTTTACCGTCTCACCGCGAGCACGCCGTCGCCGCTAGTCTCCGCGGTGAAGCCCGCGCGTTCGAGGCGCTTCTTCACTTCCGCCGGCACGTTCCGGCCGCTGGTCAGCTTGTTGGGCGCGCCGGTGTAATGAAACAGCCTGCCGCGGCGCTTCAGCACGCGCGCGAGCTGGCCGTAGAAATCCTGCGAATACAGCTCGCCGGCGATGCCGAAGCGCGGCGGGTCGTGCAGCACCGCGTCGAACGCCGCCGCTGGCAACGCTTTGATTTCCTTTTCCACATCCCCAAGTCGCAACTCGAGAGCACCAGCGACCTCAGGCGACCAGGGATTCAGGCTGCGCAGCCAGAGCACGTCGGGATTTTTCTCGAAGGAGAGCACGCTCTTTGCCTTTCCCGCCACGCACCAGGCGGCGAAATAGCCCAGGCCGCCGCAGGTATCGAGGACCGCCTTGCCCTTCGGCTCGATCAAGGCGACCTTGCGCCCGGCATCCTCATAGGGTGACACCCGCGCGGTCGGCAGCATCTTGATGCCGTCGATCTCGAAGGTCGGCGGCCCCCACTCGGTTGGCACCAGCTTGATGAGCGAGCCCGCGTAGCGCGCCACCGGCAGGAAGGCTGCGCCGTCCCAGCAATAGACAGTCCGATCCTTGCAGGTTTCGAGGAACGGAAAACGCTGGCCCTGCCAGCTCCAACCCGAGGCATCTACTGCAACCAGGGTCCGCGAGCGGCCAAGATCCAGCGAGCACTCGATCGTGGCTGCGGGAGCAGCGGCCCGCAGTGCTTCATGTACTTCCCGAGTGACCAGCGGCGCCGCGGATTGTTTGCGCAAGCTAGGCCGGCTTCCGCGAACGTGCCGGCCGCTTCAGGAGAAAAAGCGTCAATTGCGCGGCGGGGACCAACAACCAGGAGAGCGCAAACAGGGCCACGGCAATCAGGATCGACCAGCCCGCGACCTGCACGACCCACGGGCTCACCCCGATCAGTTCGGCAACTTCGGCAAACACGCTGTTCAGCAGGCTCGGATTCGTGACGACGATGTAAACGGTCGCCGCCATGGCGCCATAGGCGCCGAGCTTCCGGAACACCTGGCTGTTGGACACCATGCGCGGCGCGAACAGCCGGGTCCGCGTCGCAAGGTTCAATTCCTCGCCGGAACGCGCCACCGCCTTCCCGGAAACCAGTAGCTTGGCAGGCAGGGCGACCAAGGCGACATCGAGTCCGGCCCAGAACACATCCGCGACCTCGATGTTTTCCCCGAGGTCGTGCTTGGCTTCGAGATTGCGCACGCCGCTGGTGAAAAAGGACGTGGAGGCCTTGACGATGCGATCGGTCTGGTTCCAAACCGCCTTCTTGTCCTTGTTGACGGAAAACTGTCCGAGGAAATTGTGGCCCTCGTGCGTGATGAAATGGACGGCATACCAGCCACGTTCATCCGGACCCAGCGGAACGGGCTTGGGCAGCGCCGCCGGCTCGGGGCTGGCCGGCGCGTTTTCCGTGACCCGGTTCCACCATGCCTTGACCGCCTCGATGGCGGACTGCACGGCTTTCGCGGTGGCGTCCATCGCCCTGACGCTCCAGATGTCGTTGTCCCTGAAATACTGGATGACGGGAATGACGGCGTCGCCATACGTCCGCAGGATGTCCTGGAATTCCCGCTCGGCCCCATAGCGAACCAGGATGTCGCGGGCGCTGCCCTGGTATTTGGCAAGGGCGATCCACGCCTTCAGGACCAGTTCCTTGTCGCCGGCATAGTCCAGCAGCATCGCCTGCACCTGGACCGGCTCATCCGGGATGCGGGAATCGATCCCTCCGAGCTCCTGTTCCGCCTGGATACGGATCAGCTGCTCGACATAGGACACCGGCTTCCAGGAAAGCGCAATGACCAGCGCGGCCAGGACGGCCGCCGCAGGAATCAGGCGGCGCGTAGCATGCCTTCCGTTTCAATGAAATTGACGATGGCGTCCAGCCCCTGGCCAGACTTCAGGTTGGAGAACACGAACGGCCGCGCGCCGCGCATTTTCTTCGCGTCGCGGTCCATGACCTCCAGCGAGGCGCCCACCATCGGCGCGAGGTCGATCTTGTTGATGACGAGCAGGTCGGACTTGACGATGCCGGGCCCGCCCTTCCTCGGGATCTTGTCGCCGGCGGCGACGTCGATGACGTAGAGCGTCAGGTCCGAGAGCTCGGGGCTGAAGGTGGCGGCGAGGTTGTCGCCGCCCGATTCGATCAGGATCATGTCCAGGCCGGTGAAGCGCCGGTTCAGGCGCGCGACCGCCTCCAGGTTGATCGAGGCGTCCTCGCGGATCGCGGTGTGCGGGCAGCCGCCGGTCTCCACGCCGATGATGCGCTCAGGCGCGAGCGCCTCGTTGCGCACGAGGAACTGCGCATCCTCCTCGGTGTAGATGTCGTTGGTGACCACCGCGATGTTGAACCGGTCGCGCAGCCGCTTGCACAGCGCGAGCGTGAGCGCGGTCTTGCCCGAACCGACGGGGCCGCCGATCCCCACTCTCAGCGTCATGAGCGGAACAACCGGCTGTACTGCGTCTCGTGCTGCGACGAGAGCATCGCCAGCCCGGGCGCGAAGTTGCCCATGTCCTGGTCTTTCATTTCCAGGATCTTCGGGATCAATGCCGAGATCCGTTCCCCCAAACCCAAAAGTATCCGCTGCCCATCTGTCTGCCCGAGCGGCACCGCTTTCACCGCGGCCATGACCTGGTTCTCGAGCCAGGCCCACAGATAGGCCTGCAGCGCCGCTGCCGGCTCGATTTTCCAGTGCGCGGCCGCGAAGGCGAATGCCGCCGGGAAGGATGGCTCCTCCACCGGCACTTCGCCGACGCCGAGGTCCTTCAGCAGCCGGTTGAGCGAGTACCCCATCTGCACCGTCTCGGCGCGCAGCTCGGCTGACTCGCGACTGGCGAGAAAGATTTCGTTTTTTTCTTTTACTTTTGAAAGATCTTTCTGGGAGAAACCCGAAACAAGAGAAAACATGATCGGCGCTTCCATGCGTGCGACAGCATGTTCAAGCACGTCGCCGATCCATTGTTCCGCGGTCGCGGCATCCTTGACCAGGCCCGCTTCCACCGCCGATTCGAGACCGCCGGAATAGCTGTAGGCGCCCACCGGAAGTGTTGGGCTCGCCAACTGCAAAAGCTTCGCAAGACTCATTTGTGATGGTGGTGGTCATGTCCGCAGTGCTCGTCATGGACATGGTCATGATCGTGGTCGTGGTCGTGGTCGTGGTCGTGGTGATGGTCATGGATCTTGCCGCCATGGCCCATTTCATCGTGCTGGTGGCCGCCGGCGTAGGCGCCCGCCTCGGGCTCGAACGGTGCCTCGACGCGGGAGACTTTGGCGCCCAGCTTGCGCACCATCTCCTCGAGCACGTGATCCTCCGCGAGGCGGAGGAAGCCTTCGCCCACCTGAACCGGCACGTGGCGGTTGCCGAGGTGATAGGCGATTTTGGCGAGTTCCTTCGTCTCGACGTGCAAAAGCTTTTCGGGTTCCGAAACAATTTCGATCACCCGCCCGTCGGAAGCGGTCACCAGGTCGCCGCCGCGCAGGATCTCGCCGCGCGGCAGCATCAGGCCCACGTCCTCGCCGGAGACGAGCTTCGTGCGCAAGCGGCTCTTCTGCCGCGACTCGAACGGCAGCCTGAGCTGTCCGCGAACGTCGAGCTTGTACGCGCTTCTGGGTATCTTGAGTTTGGCTTTGATTTCCAGCATCGGGAAGAACCAATCCGGTCAGAAAAGGAAGTATCTCTGCGCCATCGGCAGGACCTTCGCCGGTTCGCAGACCAGCAGCTCGCCGTCGGCGCGCACTTCATAGGTTTCCGGGTCCACGGTGACCTCAGGCTGCCAGTCGTTGTGGATCATGTCCTTCTTGCCGACTTTCCTGACGTTCTTCACTTCGACCAGGGTCTTATGCAGGTTCAGCTTCTGCAGCGCCGGGTTCTTCAGGCCCGACTTGGACGTGAAGGTGATCGAGGTCGACAGGGCTTTGCCGAAGGCGCCGAACATCGGCCGGTAGTGCACCGGCTGCGGCGTCGGGATCGACGCGTTCGGGTCGCCCATCGCGGCCGCGGCGATCGCGCCGCCCTTGAGGATCAGCGAAGGTTTCACGCCGAAGAATGCCGGGCGCCACAACACCAGGTCGGCGAGCTTGCCCTCTTCGATCGAGCCGACCGCGTGCGCGAGGCCGTGCGCGATCGCGGGGTTGATGGTGTATTTCGCTATGTATCTTTTAACTCTGGCATTGTCAGATTTAGAAGAATCCCCTTTAAGCGAGCCGCGCTGCAGCTTCATCTTGTGCGCGGTCTGCCAGGTGCGGATGATCACCTCGCCCACGCGGCCCATGGCCTGCGAGTCCGAGGACATCATCGAGAACGCGCCGAGGTCCTGCAGGATGTCCTCGGCGGCGATGGTCTCCTTGCGGATGCGCGACTCGGCGAAGGCCACGTCCTCGGCGATCGCCGGGTCGAGGTGGTGGCAGACCATCAGCATGTCGAGGTGCTCGGCCGCCGTGTTCACGGTGTAGGGCATCGTCGGGTTGGTGGACGAGGGCAGCACGTTCGGCTCGCCGCAGATTTTGATGATGTCCGGCGCGTGGCCGCCGCCCGCGCCCTCGGTATGGAACGTCGAGATGGAGCGGCCCTTCATCGCCGCCACCGTCGTTTCGACGAAGCCAGACTCGTTCAGCGTGTCGGTGTGGATCGCGACCTGCACGTCTTCCTTGTCGGCCACGCCGAGGCAGGTATCGATCGCCGCCGGCGTCGTGCCCCAGTCCTCGTGCAGCTTCAGGCCCATGGCGCCGGCCTTGATCTGCTCGGCCAGCGGCCCGGCCTGCGAGGCGTTGCCCTTGCCGAGGAAGCCGAGGTTCATCGGAAAGGCTTCCGCCGCCTCCAGCATGCGGTGGATGTGCCAGGGACCGGGCGTGCAGGTGGTGGCGAAGGTGCCGGTCGCCGGCCCGGTGCCGCCGCCGATCATGGTGGTGACGCCCGACATCAGCGCCTCCTCGATCTGCTGCGGGCAGATGAAGTGGATGTGCGCGTCGATGCCGCCGGGCGTGACGATCATGCCCTCGCCAGCGATGATTTCGGTGCCGGCGCCGATCGGAATCGTGATCGCCGGCTGGATGTCCGGGTTGCCGGCCTTGCCGATCTTCCAGATTTTCCCGCCCTTGATGCCGATGTCGGCCTTGACGATGCCCCAGTGGTCGATGATGAGCGCGTTGGTGATGACGGTGTCGGCCACCTTGGCTGACAGCAGCTGGCTCTGCCCCATGCCGTCGCGGATCACCTTGCCGCCGCCGAACTTCACTTCTTCGCCGTAGACCGTGTGGTCCTTCTCGACTTCGATCCAGAGTTCCGTGTCGGCGAGCCGCACGCGGTCGCCGACCGTCGGGCCGAACATCTCTGCATAGGCCTGCCTGGTGATCTTCATTTGAGCTTGCCGTTGACTTTCCCGGCAAATCCGAACACCTGGCGCAACCCGGCCAGGCCGACCAGTTCAACGGTCCTTGTCTGGCCCGGCTCGAAGCGCACCGCGGTGCCGGCGGCGATGTTCAGCCGGCAGCCGTAGGCCTTCTCGCGCTCGAACTTGAGCGCCTCGTTGGTCTCGAAGAAGTGGTAGTGCGAGCCGACCTGAATTGGTCTATCTCCAGTATTTACAACTTTCAATTCAACGACACGCCGCCCCTTGTTGAGTTCGACATCGCCCTTGGCGACCTGCATTTCGCCCGGAATCATGGCTTTTTCCATCTCTTGATGACATAGCCCGCGCCAAGAACCACGACTGCCCCCACCAGGAACCAGAGCAGGTCCCCCGCGTGCCAATGAATGTCGAGGGCGCCGTGGCCGGGATGGGCAAAAGCGGAAGAGGAAAACAGCAGCAAAGCCAGGCGAGCCATGCAAATCTCCTCAGACGATCGGGTTGTGGACGGTGACGAGCTTGGTACCGTCGGGAAAGGTGGCCTCGACCTGGATGTCGGGGATCAGTTCGGGCACGCCGTCCATCACGTCGGCGCGCTTGAGGATCGTCGAGCCGTAGCCCATCAGGTCCGACACGCTCCTGCCTTCGCGCGCGCCTTCCATCACGGCGGCGGTGATGAAGGCCACCGCCTCCGGGTAGTTGAGCTTCAGCCCGCGCGCCTTGCGCCGCTCGGCGAGCAGCGCCGCGGTGAAGATCAGCAGCTTGTCTTTCTCTCTCGGGGTCAGATCCATGTCAGTTGATTCTTACGGTAGCTTCGCCGATCCCGGGGAAACGCGCCGTGACTTCGTCGCCCGGCTTGGCGATTTCCAGCCCGGTCCAGGCCCCGGTGGTGATCACGTCGCCGGCGTGCAGGCCGTGGCCGTGCTTCGCGCAATGCGTGACCAGCCAGGGCAGCAGCCGGGCCGGATTGCCGAAGGAGTGCGCGCCTTTCGCGCGCACGACGCGCGCGCCCACCTTGAATTCCACTTCCTGCTTGAGGAAATCGATTTTCTGCCAGTCCCGGGTGCCGCTGCCCGTGACCAGCGCGTCGTTGTTCTGGAAGTCCGCGAGCTTCCACAGACCGGAGGTCTTCTTCCAGTTGGCGAGCCGCGTGTCGCACAGCTCGATCGCCACCAGCACCTCGCCGACCGCGGCCATCACCGAGCGCCCCGAATAGGGCCGCGCGCGCGGCGGCAGGTCCTTGGCGAGCCGGAACGCCACCTCCGCCTCCACACCGATCATGCGCATGTTCGCGCCTACGACGCTGGCGGGGCTGCGCAGCAGCTTCTCGCCAGGTATCGGCGCGGCGGTCGGCACCACCTTGTCGCTCGGCCCGCCCACCTTCCAGGCCGCCGGGCGTGCGCCCGGCCAGAGCGCCTCGAACACCTCGGCCTGCACGTGATACGCGTCATCCTCGTTGCGCAGCGCCACGTCGCCGGTCGCCGCCGGCGTGCGCGTGCGATGCGCCTTCACCAGCAGGCGGGCCGCCTTGCCGGTCGCCGCCGCGCCGCTCTTGCGCATCGCCTCGACCAAAGCCTTGTTCGCCGTGTCTCTCGTCATGTCCGCCAGATCCTCGGTTCGATCGCTTCCAGCCCGGCCAGCCGGGGGCGCAGGATGCGCCAGAGCGAGATGAAATAGCGCCGCGCCGCTTCGCTCGAATCGCCGAGGTAGCGCGCCAGCAGGATGCCGGGCAGCTGCGTGACCGCGCTGCGGCCGGTTTCCGGTTCGGGTTTGCGGGTTTCGTTCAAAAGCTCTTGGTTCAAATGCGGGGAAGAAGCAAACAAGGTACCAAAAACGGTACTTCCTCCCAATCCCGCGGGCGATTCCAGCAAAGGGCCGCCGCCGTCGATGCGCCCGCGCTCCAGCCACAGCAGCCTGCCCTCGCGCCGGATGCGGATCGCGCTGCGGTAGCTGCCGCGCGTGTAGCGCTCGCCCGAGCCGGTGCGTCCGAGGCAGACGATGTCCCAGCCGATCAGCCCCGCGTCCGCCGCCAGATCCACCTCACAGGCGCTTTGCGCGAGCGCGCCGTCGAACACGATGGTTTCCTGCGGCAGCCACTCGAGCCGGCCGCGCACGCCGAAGCTGAGGCTCTGTTTCGCCCAGGCGCCGGCGGAGCGGTACCACTTGGTCGCGCCCGGCGTGGTCAGCAGCGTCGATGCGCCTTCGGCAGTCCGCGCCTCCAGGCGCAACTCGTCCCCGCCGGCGATGCCGCCGGGCGGGTGCACCACGATGGCGTGGCACACTCCCGGGCCTTCGGGATACAGCGGTTTTTGCACCACCAGCGGGCCGTCGTGCCGCTTGCTCTCGAGGACGGTTTTCCCGTCCCTGGAACCGAACTCCAGGCACAGGGAAGCCTTCCATGAACGGACAAGCGGCTCCGCAATTTGCATGACCGAATCATACCGCCAGCCCGCCGGCCGTTGCGCCCGCGCGCGCGCCGCTCAAGCGTCCGGCAGCGGTTCCGGTTTTCCGACGGCGAAGCCCTGGTAGGCCGCCAGCCCGAGCGCGCCGAGCACGGGGACGGTTTCCGCGTCCTCGACCGACTGGGCGATCAGCGGGATCTCGAGCGGACGCAGCATCCGCACCATCGCCTCGACGATGAACCGTACGTCCTCGCGCGCGGCGATCTGCTGCGTGAATGCCGGCGAGAGCTTGATGTAGGCCGGCAGCAATTCGTGCGCGATCGCCATCGAATTGCGATCGATGTCGAAGTTGTCGAACGCGACCCGGACGCCGATCTTGCGCAATTCGGCGGTAAATGCCTTGGCCAGGTCCGGCGAGTGGCTGGCGGCGTACCCGGTGATCTCGAAGATCAGGCGCCGGGCCAGCTGTTTTTTCGCCGCCAGCAGGGCGGTCAGGGCGGCGCGGAACGCCCCATCGCCGATGCTTTGCATGGACAGGTTCACGCTCACGGTCCAGGGCAGCGAGCCCACGCGCTCGAGCGCCGAGAGCGCGCGCTCGACCACCTTGAGGTCGAGCGCCGCCAGCAGCCCGTATTGGCTGGCGACGGGCACGAACGTTCCGGCGGGAATGGCCTTGCCGTCGCTGCCGGTCAGGCGGCAGAAAATTTCCACCTGCAGGACGTCCTGGTCCGCGATGCTGATCACTTTCTGGCCGAGCAGCGCGATGCGGTTCGCCGCCAGCGCCGACTCGATTTCCTTCCTGAGGTCGGCGACCGCAGCCTGCGCGCCGCGCGAATCGGTCGACAGCACCACACCGCCCTTCGTGGCCGCTTCCGCCAGCGCGCCCTCGGCGATCGTGCCCAGCTGCGCGAGCGTGGCCTTGCCCTCGCTGAAATGGGCGAGACCGCCCGTCAGGACGACGTTGCCCCCCAGGCCTTCGGCCTGCAGGCCGGCGGAGAACGCCTTGCAATGGCCGTCGGCCCATGCGTAGGCGGGATCCCGCCCGATATTGGGGATGAACGCGGCGAGCACGGGTCCCTGCCAGCGTCCGACGATGGCCGCTGCCTGGTCGACGGACGCCGCGAGCTCGCCGGCAAGGCGCTTCAGGAGTTCGTCGCCCTTCGACAGCCCGAACTGGCGGTTGACGTCCTCCAGTCCGGCCACGGCAAAAATCGCCAGCGCGCCGGAATGGACCTCTTCGAGCGTCGCGGCGACCGCCTGCTCGAAACCGCGCCGGTTGAGTTGCCCCGTGAGCGGGTCCTCGAACGCCTCCTTGCGCAGGCGCTCCGCGCGCGCCGTCTCCTGCGCGATCACGTCGCGGACCTTGGCCGACAGGCTGTTCATGGCGCGGGTGACCCGCGCCAGTTCGCGCGTGCGCGGCTCGGCGCCGATCGAGACGAATTCGCGGTCGCTGATGGCCAGCGCCGCCCGCTCGATCTCCAGCAGCGGCGTGAGGATGCCGGCAAGGTAGTAGCGCACCGCCACCAGCGCGAGCGCGAACAGCACGGAGAGCCAGGCCAGCGTGGCGGTCGCCGTGTCGTAGAGTTGCCGGTAAGCGTAGCCCGGCTGGATCTGCACGACGACCTTGCCCAGCTGCTTCCAGCCCGCGGTGATCAGCGCCTCGCCCCTGGGTCCCTCGAGCGGAACGAGCGCCACGAACCAGCGCGGCACCTTCACCTCCTCGCTGTCCAGCGAACGGCCGAACACGCGCTCGCCGCCCGGCGACCGCACCTCGATCAGCGAGAAATGGCCGCGATCGAAAACCGGGTTGATCATGATGTTGGCGAGCGACTCGTCGATCGCGCTCGTACGGGAGCCGATCGACAGCGCCAGCGAAGTGGCGGTTTCGTGCGCGTGCGCGTCCAGCTGCGCCTCGAGATGGCCTCGCGCCGCCCACACGTAGATGCCCTCGATGCCGACCAGCAGGGCGATGAATACCGCCGTGATGCCGGCGAGCAGCTGTCGTGCAAGGGTCATGGGGCGGAAAGCACCTGGCCGCTAGATCTGGCTTTCGGCGACGAGGCGTTCCTGCATCGCCAGCCAGGCGCGAATCTGCGCCGGCGTGCCGCTCTTGCCGGTCCTGGCCATCTGCAATTCGTCGTCGTTGAAACCGTACACGGGCTCCAGGTCCGAGCGCTGGGACGCCTTGCGCACGTAAGTATCGAGATTGTCGAGTATGAGCGGTTCGGCATCGGGCTTCGCATAGTAGGCGAGGACCATGTGCGCCGACCCGCGGTTCCTCAGCACCCTGACATAGGTGATGCGCAGCCGCTCGATCGGCACGCCAAGCTCCTTGAGCAGGAAATACTTGGCGATGGAATAGTCCTCGCAATCCCCGCCCGCGCTGCTGAACGATTCGGCCGGCGTCGCCCAGTAGTCCTCGACGCCCCAGTGCGTCCTGTCCTCGATCCCGCGGATGCGGCGGTTGATCGCGTCGTTGACATCTTCCAGCACGTCGTGCTCGCGTCCCTTGGCCATTTCCAGCTTGGCCGAATAGCCCGCCGCCTTCAGTTCCCCGGCGACGCCGGCCCAGGCCGCGAGGCGCGCGGATGCCTGCGCGCCGAATTTCTTCGTGTACGCCGCCTTGAGCCCGTCGCCCGCCCGGGTCGAGTAGCCCAGATCCGCGATCGCCTGGGCCTGCGCGAGCGCCGCGCAGCCGAGCAGCGCGACGGCGATCCTCCGTGCGGTCGATGCCGTTGGCATGGCGGCCGTGCCCCGCGCTAGGACCGCGACTTGCGCGCGACGTCTTCTTCGCTGTCCGCGTAGAGTTCGGCGATAGCCTTGAATTCCTCCCCGATCGCGAGGAAGGCATCCACCATGTCGGGGTCGAAATGCGTGCCGCGGCCCTCGCGGATGATCGCCACGGCCTTGTCGTGCGGCATGGGCGCCTTGTAGACGCGGCGCGAGATCAGCGCGTCGTAGACGTCCGCGACCGCCATCAGCCGCGCCGCCACCGGGATCGACTCGCCGGCAAGCTTCTCCGGGTAGCCCGAGCCGTCCCATTTCTCCTGGTGCGAGTGGGCGATGTCGCGCGCCATGCCCAGGAAGCTGCCCGGCTCCTCGATCAGCTTTTCCGCCGCCATGATCGCGTTGCGCCCGAGCGTGGTGTGCGTCTTCATGACCTCGAACTCCTCGGGCGTGAGCTTCCCGGGCTTGAGCAGGATGGCGTCCGGGATGCCGACCTTGCCGATGTCGTGCAGCGGCGCGGACTTGTAGAGCATCTCGATGACGTCGTCGCCGAGCCGGTCGGCGAATTTCGGGTGCCCCTGCAGCTTCTTCGCCAGCGCGCGCACGTAGTTCTGCGTGCGCCTCAGGTGGTTGCCGGTCTCGTTGTCGCGCGTCTCGGCAAGCGAGGCCAGGGCCATGATGGTCA
>Ga0315910_10000806_pt1 | contig 30131 bp, 23 predicted proteins | sample EdamamesoilMG_FD_204470 | JGI IMG/M metagenome (GOLD analysis project Ga0315910, IMG submission 204470) | Garden soil microbial communities collected in Santa Monica, California, United States - Edamame soil | ecosystem: Environmental > Terrestrial > Soil > Garden | place: USA: California... | reverse complement strand
AGTTGTGAACGGCATGGGAGTGAAGCAGCCATAGTCTGACGACCGCTTCGCCGGCTCGTCACCCACCCGCTTTGGACGTCAGCCGCGCGGCGATTCACGGCGGCGGACTGAATTGCGGTGGCGCATTCGTGGCGACCCCGCCTGGGGTGAAGAAGTCTTCAAGCGTCTGAAATGGATGCAGCAACGGCTTGTAAATGAGTCTGGGAATGTAGAGCGGCTCGGGCTGCGGCTCGGCGAGCGTGCCGGTCATTTTGTATTCGAGCACCTTGCTTACCGGCCAGAGCGCCAGCCTCAGGAGCGGGCCGATCACCCACGTGTCCCGCAGCGGCTCGGCGCGCACCCGGGCGTTGACCTGTCCGGCGAAATCCGCCGTGCCCACGTATTGCAGGCGCATGGTGGGGGCGCGCATTTCAAGGTTGTTGGAAAACACCACGCCATTGGTGATGCTGTACGTGGCTTTGCCTTCGGAAATGCGCGCGCTCCCCAAGCCGGGCATGATGGCATCCAGCGGCTTGGTCAACACGCCGAAGATCGGAATCGCCCAGATCAAACCGTCATGCAGTTCGGCGCGACCGTGACCATTCCAACTGAAGGTGTTGGTGGCATAGGCATCCGTCACCACCAGCGTACCATCCAACCGGCCATCCAGTTGATTCGTCCGGGCGATGATATCGGTCATCAGCGATTTCAGATCCAGATTCGTGACGCCGAGCGCAAACTGAAACGGCGTCCCCGCACCTGGGCTGAGATCAAAGCTCGCCGCGCCCGCGCCCGCGCCGCCATAGGCCTGCAGCTGAATATTCGACAGCCCCAACGAATTGTTCAGCCAATGCACGCGCCCCGCAATGCGCGGGACGTGGAACATCAGCCACTCGAACGGCCCGCCGTCCACATCGAAAATCAGATCCGCCTCCTTCCGTTTGCCCAATGGCGCGAAACCGTTCACCCGCACCGTGGGTGGCTCAAGGAAATTGTAGGGTTCAAGTGCGGCGACGGTCTTTGGCCCGATGCAGCGCGTGACCGCCAACGGCTCGACAGTGCTCAGGACGTTGGTCAGGTAAATCCGTTGCGCGTCAAAATCCACCGCCACTCCCGGCCCAAAAGCACTCTGGTTGCCGCGTTCCAGTTTTGGCTCCAGGAATTCTAAAAAACGATTCGTGTAACGCAGCTCACTCGCCAGCCGGCTGACGGCCTGTTCCCGGAACGAAAAATCCGCCAGCGCCACACGACCCGTAAAACCAATCGAAGCATTATCCCGCCACCGCCCCCAAACGCCACCTTCCACGACGGGCGGCGCCGTGAGTTTGAACAAGTCCAGACCCCGCTGCGCATTCGTCGAAAGCAACGGCCGCAACACCTCCGGCGAAATCGTACTGCGCAACCCAAACCAATACTCGTGCGTGCGATCATCCGCCCGATGCGCCAGCTCCAGCGTGCCCTCAGGCCGGCCCGCCACCAGATCCGGCAGCCACCACACCCGATTCGTATAAAACACACTCACCCGCACCCAATCCGCCGGCAACTTCAAATACGTCCCATTCGTCGCCCGCACCAACCCCGCCAACCGCAACGTCGGCGCCACCTCCCCCCGCCAATCCGGCTGCCGATTCGTCCAGGCCGGCAACACCAACGCACCATTGCCCGAAATGTGCGGCGGCGTTTGATACGAAAACCGATTCAGCCACTTGGTCGCCTTCTCCGTCAGCAACGGCTTGACCTTGTGCGCATCAAAATCACTTTTCATGGTGAAGCTCGCTTCACGAGTCATCACATCCAACTGCCCCTGCGCCACCAGCCCGCCCTCAGGAAAACGCACCACCAAATTCGTGATCTCCAATTGCGGCACCGACCAACCGCCCGAACACACCACCTCCTCCGCCCCCAACTTTTCCGTGTCAAACTGCGACGCCTGCAACGACCAGCCGAGCACGTAGGGATGAATCAACTGCCACGGGCCAAGAGCGGGATCAACCGGTGGCGGATCGGCCAGCGTGCCCAGCGTAACCGAAAGCGCCGCGGATCGCGCCGCAGCCCAGCGCGTTGCCACCGCGTCCGATTTCAATTCGCCCGAACCCGAGAGCGGGACTGCATTGGTCAGCGAGTGCATCCATGCCGCATTGAAATGCGCGTTGGTCACGTCGGCCCAGCGCGTGTTCACAACCTCCGCGCGAGCGTCGAGAAACGCACTCACTAGATTCGTGTCCGTCTCCGAGGCAACCATGCGCAGTTCCAGGAGGGGGCGGAACACTTCCGCCCACGGCGTCTGCACGCTGGTGGCATCGAGTTGCAATTCCGCCTGAGGCCGCTCAATGGGAGCAGCCGGCCGCAGTCGCACCCTCAGCGTGCCGTTGGCGAACCGTCCCCACGGTGTGTCCGCGTCCGGCGCAGAGACGGTCAGGCGCAACGCGAAGCTCTCCAGATCCCGGGCGTCGCCACTGAGGACGGCGCGGATTTCCGGCGTTTGCGCGAAACGAATTCTCTCCAGCGTTTCGGCAAGTCGCTTTAGCCGTCGCTGAAATGCCCCTGCCGCGACTGCGCGTTTGGGTTCAATCGACCGATCGGGCGCGAAAACCGGCCAATTCCGCACCGCCGACGCGTTGGTGATGGCCCCCGTGAGGAAAAAATCCACGCCCGCGAAGCCGGCGTGAAAATCCTCCAGCAACCAGGCATCGTCCGGCAACAGACGGAGGTCCGCGCGGATTTTTTCGACGGCGAGAACGCGCCCGGGTTCGTTGGTCCCGGCCACGGGCAAGGACACCCGGCCGTCGCGCAGTCCCACGCTCGTGATTTCGATTTTACGCTGCAGGAGCGCCCGGTAGTTAAGTTCCAGTTCCGCCTCGCGCGCCGTGAAACGCGGGCCCGTTGTGTCACCCATGCGGCCAAACTTCACATCTTCCGCCACGATGCCGCGGAAAAAGTTCCAGCGTAGCGCAGCCATCTGCAGGTCGAGACCCCGCTCACGCAATTTATCCAACAAGGGCCGCCGAAGAAAATCCGGCAGGCCGATGAGATTCAGGTACAGCAACGCACCAAGAACCGCGAAGAGCGCCAGCAGCGAGGTAATCCGGCAACGTCGAAAATAGCACCGCCACTTCGACTCGCGCCGGCGTTGGACGGGGGCCGGCATATCAAGGCGCACCGGACGGCACGGACAGACAGCTCAACAGGAACGAATGCAGGCCGGAAGGGAACTCGAACACCCACGGCTCACCGTCGAGAGTGACACGCGCGTATGGATACTTTGCAGAAGAGTAACCGCCAAATTGCAGTTCCATCTTGCCGCCGGTCTTCGTTTCCAAGGCCAGTGTCAGGCTGTTGGTCCCGAAGCCAAACCGGGCATCGTCCGCCGCTGCGGCACCGCGCGCAACCCAAGGCGTCGCGCGCACCTGCCCCAGATGAAACACCATTTCCGCTGTACATACATTGTCCAGCACGCCTTGCGAAGCCGGCCCAAGCGTCCAAGAATTCGTGCCACTGCGCACCACTTCACGCGTCCAGCTTCCCTTCCGCGCCAGCAGACGCGTGAGTTCGGAGGGAGCGAAGTTGCATACCTGCTCATCTCGCAACTGCCAGCCCGCGGACGGCAGCGCCTGGAAATCCGCCAGACGTACGGCATAGACGGAAGCTTCGTCTGACCGCCGGGCGTAAATAATCTCGCCGGCGCTATTGGTGGACCTCGAACCGAACTCCAGCAGAGTCGGGCCACCGTTGGTATCTCCGGCGGGAGCGGCGGTTTTGAAAACCACCTGCCGCACGGACGAGGTCAGGCCGTAGAGTCCAAATTCCTGGGTACTGACCACGTCCTTGACGAATTCGACGATTTCCAGACCCCCAAGCTGGCGCAAAAATTCCTGCACGCGATCCGAACCCACCGGAAATTTTTCGGAACCAATCCGCCACTGATTCGTGCTGGTTCGCTCCAGGGTGAAATTCTCCGCACCCCGAACTTCGACCGCCGTGAGCCCCCGTGGAACTGCCAGTAATTGCCGATCGCGAAACGCGAAAAACTCCTGCCGCCACGGCACAAGGGTATCGGCGGGAATGGTGACGATGGAATCCCAACCATCGCGCCGCGCGTAGCACTCGCCGGCGGCGTTGGTCTTGCCAAATTGCAGCAGCACGGTGTTGACGTTGCCCTGGGCAAACGCAACGGACAATTCCGGCGGCTGTAAACCAAGCGTGTCGATGTCGGCGCGCTGCTCGCCCGGAACAAAACTCCCCACGCTGGTGGACTGGAGCGCCTGTAGCATGGTCAGCAGGTAAGCGCCATCTGCACGCGCGGGCAACGGTTGGCGGACGCGCCAAATTTTGTTCGTGACCTCGAACTGCAGTTTGATGACGCGCCCGGCGTTGGTGATATTGATCGTGTCGAATTGCAATCCTCGGAAATCCACCAACGCCCGGTCGCGCCAGTCGTCAGCGGAGGCGGGCAGCAATTCCAACAGTTCGGCGTCCAGCACGTAAATATCCTCACGACCCACGATCTGGGCAAACACCTGATCTCCGGGCGCGGTGCGCCGGCCGAATTTGATGGTCGTCACCACGCCGTCCTGCTGAACGACGAGCGAGGTCGGGGGATTCTCCATTCCAAATTCCTGCTCCATCCCGGGTCGGCGCTGCAGTTCACCCGGCGTGATGGTAGTGGCGGGGACGAGTTGCTCCAAGACTGCAAGCAGTTCCTCGATCCGCGACTTCTGCGCCGGATACGCAACCGGGAGGGCCATCCACCAGTTCGCGTTGGTCAGCTCCACGCGAATCTCGCGATGCGGCAAGGTGTCCGAGAAAACGACGACGCGGGTGATGGCGGCGGCCTTAAAACCGGGCAACAATGGCGGCGGACCGGGCGGCGGTTTGCCCCAGTGCCGTTCAAAGAAGAAAATGAACGCGAAGAGCGCGCCGGCCACGACCAGCCAGGTCCATGTGTTTTTTGCGTTCATGTCACTTGCGCCGGCGCAGCCAGACCAATCCACCGAATACCAGCACCGCTCCGGGAATCGCCCCGAGCAACAGCCATTGCACCGTGTGCCGCTGCGCCGCGGCCAGGGTGATCCGGTATTCGCCCACCGGTCGCGGCCCCAGCCCCTGCATCAGTTGGGTGCGTTCGAGCAGCCAGTTCACCGCGAGATGCGCGAATTCCCGATTACCCGCGGACTCGATCTGGCGGTTGTTCAGAAAGATCGAATCGCCCACGGCCACAATTCGTGTCGTGCCGCGTTCGGTGATGACGCCCTTGACGTTGCCTTTCTCGACGGCGACGGCCAGGGGAAACTTTCGGGGTCCACGCACCGTGCCACGGTCCAACTTGGCCGCGTCGCTCGTGAAGGCCAGTTCCTCAACCCGCGGTGCGTCCGCCAGCGGCGCGGTCACATTCAAACGGCCGACGGGCCGCGGTAAAATCAATTGCAACGCCGAACCTTGAAGGGCATTCACCACCGGGTGTTCAGAAAACTCGTACACCCGGACATCGGCGAAGCCGGTGGTGAGTTTGGGATCCTGGACGGCGGCTTGAACAACGCCCACGCCCCAGGCGGCGAGCACCCGCTCCAGCCCGCTGGGCTGCGCGAGATTAGCGCTGTTCAAGAGCGCTAACATGCGTCCGCCCTGGTGAAGGTAGTCGTCAATCTTTTCGCGTTCCGATTCCTCCAAACGGCCGAGCGGCCCGGCGACGATGAGTAGATTGCAGTCGGACGGTATGGTGTTGGTGCCCAGCAGAACGCAGAGTTCCGGCTCGATCCGGTTTTGGAGCAGGATGGAAAGAAAGGTCTGGTAACCGCCCGGCCCGGCGTCTTCCAACAATGGCTCGCGGTGACCGGTGAGATAGCACGCTTTGAACGGCTTGGGATTCAGCACGGCCACCAACGCCCCGGTGAACATGCGCTCGCCATAAAACAGGATGCGCCGACGGAATTGCATGGGGCCATCGGCGGGATTTGCACCGGTGTCTTTTTCGGTGACGTATTGCGCGAGTTCGCGACCGTTGACGGTCTTGACGCGGCCTTCACATTCGAAGATGACGAGGTCTTTGTTCGTGCCCACGTTGGACAGGCCCTGGTGCTTGTATTCTTCCTTGAGTTTCAGCGCGGCCCCGGGGTCGCGGACGTAATCCACAGTGGCGATCTGGAGGCGGGAATTGATGATGCGGTATTCATCCAGCAATGCCGTGACCAGATGATAGGTCGGTTCATCGCGATCGAAGTAGAGCGTGATTTTCACCGGATTGGTGATGGACTGGAGCAGGCCGACGGTGCGGGGCGAAAGCGGTTGGCGCGATTCGGCATTGAGTTGAAAGCGTCCATACCAGCGGCCCCCCAGGTGATTGACCATGGCCACCACCGCCAGCACGAGAACCGTCCGCAGCAGGACATCGAACGTATGCCCCCATCGCATCCAAGCGGAGTAGCTTTTTTTGGGCTGCGATTCGTCGTTCATCTCATCTCCACCGCCGGCTTTCCACCGCCCGCAACGTCAGGAACAGAAAGAAGAACGTCAGGGTGACGTAAAGCACCACGACGCGGGTGTCCAGGATGCCGCGCGCGAAATCGTGCATCTGGTCGAAGAAGGCGAACCGCGCGATGAGCTGGCTTTGCCAGGTGAGGGACGCCCCGGCATCGCGCGCCAGATAACCCAACGCAAACACGCTTACTCCGAGCACGAGTGTCACCATGGCGGCGACGGTCTGGTTGCGCGTGATGGCGGAGGCAAAGCAGCCGAGCGACAGGAACACGGCGCCGATGAGGGTGATGCCGAGGTAGAGGCCGATGAGGGTGCCGGGTTGAAAGGCGCCGGATTGGCGGGCGTAGTGTTGGACGACGAAGAGGCAGCCGAGCATGGGCAGCCACATGACCAGATAAAAAATGAGTGCGGCGGAAAATTTGGCGAGGACGACGGTGGTGTCGCGCACGGGTGTGGTCATGAGGGTTTCAAAGGTTCCCGAATATCGTTCCAGCGCGAAGAGGCGCATGGTGATCACGGGTGTCGCCAGGATGATGATGAGCCAGAAGGATTGGCCGATGTAGAAGATCTCGGTGACGGGCATGGGCGAGGGTTCGTCGCCGAGGGCGCCGATCAACACGATGAACCCCTGCCCGACGAGAAAGGTGGTGGCGGCGATGATGATGTAGCCGGCCAGGGACAGGAAGTAGCCGCCCAGTTCGCGCCGGGCCAGGGTGAAGAAGGGTTGCATCAGTTTTCCTCCTCTTCGGGCCGCGTGGCGCGCACGTAGATGTCTTCCAGGGTGTGGCGGTCGCGGTAGAGTTCGCGCAAGGTCCACCCGCGTTCGCGCACGATAGAAAAGACGAGCGGCCGCAAATCCACGCCGTCCCGCGGGGTGAGGGCGCAGCGTTGAAATTCGCCGTCAACGGGGGAGATGTCGTGATGTTGCACCTCCGGCAATTGCGCCCAGCAGGTTTCCAGTTCGGCCAGCGGCGCGGCGATTTCGGCAATCACCTGGCTCTGGCCGGCGAGCATTTTCTGGAGGTTCTCCGGCGTATCCGCGGCCCGCACCCGACCATCCAGCATAATGAGCACGCGGCTGCACATCATCTCCGCTTCGGGAAGAATATGGGTCGAGATCAGAACCGTGTGCTTCGTGGCCAGGCCTTTAATCAATTCACGCACCGCCCGGATCTGCCGCGGATCGAGTCCGATGGTCGGTTCGTCGAGAATGATCAAATCCGGTTCGTGAACGAGCGAATCCGCCAGACCGACGCGTTGCTTGTACCCCTTGGACAATTGCCCGATGATCCGGCGGCTCACCTCCGTCAGACCGAATTGCTGCATCACGGTATCCACACGCTCACGCGACTGCCGGACGCCCAGGCCCTTGATGCGAGCGCGAAATTTCAGGTATTCGCGCACACGCATCTCGGGATGCAATGGATTGTTTTCCGGCATGTAGCCAATTCGCCGCCGCACTTCCTCGGAATCGCGGAAGACATCGTAGCCGGCCACATGCACGGTGCCGTGGGTGGCGGGCAGAAAGCACGAGAGAATCCGCATAGTCGTGCTCTTGCCGGCGCCATTCGGTCCCAGCAAGCCCACGACCTCGCCGCGCCCAACGGTGAACGAAATATCATTCACCGCGGTGCGACCCGCGAAGCGCTTGGTCAAATTGACCACGTCGATCATTGTGCCGTTATCCATGTGGCGCGTGCTGATTCTAGTGGAGGCAGGTATGAGCGAGCCATCAAAAACTCCCTAACGGACCGTCACCGTGGTTTGAAAATCTCCGAAGCGACCGCCAAAGCGAGCCGGCACATGGAATGCGATCTTCATCCGCTCGCCCGGCGCCTTGGAGGAAATCACGTCCGCAGCATGCACCAGATATCCAGTCTTACGGCCATCCAGCAAGGTGACGAGGAATCCGGGACGCAAATTCATTCGATCTGCCGGGCTGCCCGGTTCCACGGACTCGATGACTAGGGCGTCGCCAGGTTTTACGTTCAAGTCAGCCGCAAGACGCGGCGTGATCATGCCGAAGACGACCCCGAGTTTCTGCCGTATCAGTTTGTCGAACGGCATCAATTGCACGGTCAGCGAGCGGCGCCCGCTCGGGTCCTCAACCTCAACACTGGCGCGATCGTCCGTGTCCACACGCGCCGTGACCAGACGCAGGAATTCCGTCAGATTGCGGGGCACGATGCTGTTGACGCTGACGACGCGTTGCCCGACACGCAGGCCGGCCTGCTCTGCCGGACTGCGCGGTTGCACGAAATTGATCGTGAACGGCGCGTTGAAGGAGCCCGGACGGGCGCCGAACCAGTGCTGGTCCGTCACCTCTGGAGTGAAGAACTCCGCCAGCGCCAGGTTGATCTGCTTGACGGGAATGGCAAAACTCACGCCCGCACCCTGATCTTCACGATGCACCGCCACGTTGATGCCAATAAGTTCACCGCGCAGATTGATCAGCGGTCCGCCGCTGTTGCCGGGGTTGATGCCGGCGTCGGTTTGCAGCCAGTCCGGCACGTCGAGGCGGCCGTCACCGCTGAATTCCCGGCGGTTTTTGGAACTCAGGATGCCGCGCGTCACCGAACCACCCAGCCCGTACGGATTGCCAATGGCAATCACCGTTTCCCCCAGCAACAAGTCATCGTCCTTGGCAAATCTCATCGCCTGAAACTTCCGGCCCGGTGGCGCCTTGATTTGCAGCAACGCAATGTCCCGCTGCGAAGTGCGCACGAGCGGTTCCGCATCGAAGACTTCTCCGGTGGAAAGTTTCACCTGAATCACGGTGGCATCCTCGACCACGTGAAAATTGGTGATCAGGAATCCGGCCTCGTCAATGATCACCCCCGAACCGACGCTGTAACTCTGGAACTGCTCTTTCGGAAAGTTGCCGTACATCGGCCAGTTGCGGTAAAAGTTACGCATCATCCGATAGTACGGATCATCCCGCTCCTTGATGGTGGCGATGGCGATGTTCACGACGCTGGGCATCACTTTCTCGACCACTTCCACTGTCGCGTCCCGGCGCACGTCGGTTTCGAGGACGACCGCCGTCCCCGTCTCCCTGCCCGCAGCCAGACAGGCGGCCAATGCCCAGGCCACGCGTTGGCGCCGTGATTTGCGCCATGGATTCACCTTCATGCTCATAGTAAACAGTCCAAAGGTCCCGCAGTTTCGTTCAAAGAATTTTCCCGACCCTCACGGGCCGGTGCTTGACATTGAGGATGCGCGAGCCCAAAAGGAATCTCAAGTGCCCCGCGGCTCCAAAAACTTCTACGCCCAATGGCGTCTCCGCCACGGCCCCGCCGTCGCGCTGCGCGACGATTCCGACGCACCCCCCGAACGCCTGCTGCAAGCCGTCTGGCAACACCAGCGCCTCCAACGCGAAAAACTGCGCACGTTGGACGGTGAAACCTTGCGCGTGCTTCATCCGGGTTTTGCCAGCGCCGGCAGCGGACCGGACTTTCGCGGTGCCGTGCTGCGGTTCGGCGACGGCCCGGCGCAAACCGGCGACGTGGAAGTGGACCTGCGCTCGAACGGCTGGCGCGCTCACGGGCATGACAAGAACCCGGCGTTCAAGAATGTCCGGCTCCACGTCGTGTGGGAGGAAGAACGCACACGCGCTTTCGCCGGACCCACACTCGCCCTGCGTTCCGTGCTGGACGCGCCTGTGGGCGAACTGAGTTTGTGGCTGGAACGCGAACCCGTCAAACCGCTGCCGGAAAGTCTGCTGGGAAAATGTTCCGCGCCCTTGCGTGAACTCCCGGAAAACCTCCTGAGCGAACTGCTGCAACAAGCCGCACGGGTGCGATTCGAGGCGAAGGCTTCCCAGTTTCAAGCCCGTGCGCGGCAGGCGGGATGGGAGCAGGCACTTTGGGAAGGATTGTTCCGCGCCGCCGGCTATAAACACAACGTCTGGCCCATGCAATGCCTCGCGGAAACGCGCGGACGTTGGACCCGGCAGGACAAATCGCCCGTCACACTCCAGGCCCGGCTGCTCGGCTTGAGCGGTTTGCTGCCCGCCGAACTGACGCGCCGGGAAACGACGGCGGACGGCTACCTGCGCCGCGTGTGGGATGGCTGGTGGCGCGAGCGCGATGAATTCAGCGACGCCATTCTGCCGCGCGATGTCTGGCGCCTGCACGGCCTGCGCCCGGCGAATCATCCGCAACGCCGGCTCGCCCTCGCCGCGCACTGGATTTCGGCCGGCGATTTGCCAGCGCGCATCGAACGCTGGTGTCATTCACCCGTGGCCGATGCCGCGCTCGTGGATTCCTTGTTTCAAATCTTCCACGTCGCACGCGATGATTTCTGGTCCTGGCATTGGACGTTTCGCTCCGCGCGGCTGACGAAACCGCAACCGTTGATCGGCACCACGCGCGTCACCGACCTGGCGATCAATGTGGTGCTGCCGTGGCTGTGGACGCGCGCGGTGGAAGGCAAAAGTGAAAAACTACGCGACGAAATCGAGCGCCGCTATTTCAACTGGCCGGCGGCGGAGGATAATTCCGTCCTGCGCCTCGCCCGCCAGCGGCTGTTGAGCCGCTCATCGCCGAAACTGTTCCGCCACGCGGCACAACAACAGGGCCTGATGCAAATTGTCCGCGACTTCTGCAATCACTCCAATGCCGTGTGCGACCAATGCGGTTTTCCCGGACTGGTGCAGGCATGGGCGGCCGAAGACAGGGGACTCCGCTGACGCAGACTCACCCTGAACGAGGGAGTGTGTTCAGCGCATTGACCCCTGAGCTTCCCCAGTCTAGCGTGGGTCGCGGGAATGAGAGCGTTGCCCTTCCAGACCACAGCCGATTACCAACCAAGAAAGCCATAATCATGAAATCCTCCATCAACCGCCGTCGTTTTATGCGCCTCTCCGCGGTCGCCGCTGCCGCGGTGCCGGCGGCGCTCACCGTCAAAGCTCAACCGACACCGGCCGCGGCGCCGTCGGCCCGGCGCACCGCGCCGGATTCCGAGGAGCTGACGCATTACCAGATCGGCCCGCACATCTGGCTGCGCTGGCACAATGAGCCGCTGCTGAGTTATCGCGCGCATCCCACACAGAAATATCCCTACTTCTTTCCCCTCACGGGGCCGGTTTCCGGATTGTCGCTGACGTCGGAATCCTCGCTGCCGTGGCCGCATCATCGGTCGCTCTTCTTTGGCTGCGACCAGGTCAACGGCGGCAACTACTGGCAGGACACGCTCGAACGGGGGCAGGTTATTTCCAAGGGCCCGAAAGTCATCGAACCCACCAAGCGTTCATTGGTGATCGTGGATGAGTGCGAGTGGAAACGGCCCGGACAACCCGTGCAGATGACGGATGAACGCAAGTTCACCCTCACCATGGCGAGTCCGCGGCTGCGGATTCTGGATGTGGACATCAAATGGAACGCGGTGGTGGACGTGACGATCCAGAAGACCAATCATGCGTTGTTCGCCGTCCGCGCGGCCAACGACATCACGCCCTGGGGCGGCGGGCGACTGGTTTCCAGCGAGGGCCAGGAGGGCGAGCAGGCGACCTTCGGCAAACCGGCGCGCTGGTGTGCGTTCTTCGGCAAACGCACTCAAGCCAAAGACGAGCCCATGGAAGGCATCGCTCTAATGGATCATCCCCAAGGCCCGTGGGCGCCCTGCCCGTGGTTCACCCGAGATTACGGCAACTTCTCGCCCATGGCTTTTAATTTCCTCAAAGAACCGTGGAAGCTGGCCGCCGGCCAGTCCGTTCAAATTAAACACCGCGTCGTCCTGTTCGCCGGTGATCCCCAAGAGGCCGGTCTCGACAAGCTCTACCAAGATTGGATCAAAGGCTGACCAACAAAGAGACCAGGCACGCCCTCGCTTGCTGGATTCAGAGCGGCGGCTTGGCAAAACAGTTCGAATGTAGCCAGCCCAGCTGGCCGGCGGCGCAAAAGTGCATGGCATGAGATTTTTTATCCATTCCAGCTTACGACAAGGTCGGGTAGAATCTCCCACGCGTAAACTTGATGGAGTCACACACGAATCATGAATAACCAACCCGAATCAGCCGGCGACTTCTCTCGCACGGTCAATCGCCGCCACTTCCTCGCCAGCAGCGGCGCCACACTTGGCCTGGGTTTGCTGACGCCACAACTGGCTTTCAGCGCCAACGCCGACACGGCGATCAAGATCGGGCTCATTGGTTGCGGCGGACGCGGGAAGTGGATCGCGAATCTGTTTCGCAAACACGGCGGGTACCAACTGGTCGCGGTGGCCGATTATTTTCAGAACCGGGTGGATGCTGTCGGCGACGAATTTCAAATCACCGCCGAACACCGATTCACCGGTCTGTCCGGTTACAAACGATTGCTCGAAGAAAAGTTTGACGCAGTGATCATCCAAAGCCCGCCCTATTTCCATCCCGAACAAGCCGCAGCGGCAGTAGCCGCGGGCAAACATGTTTACCTGGCCAAACCCGTGGCGGTGGATGTGCCCGGCAGCCAAAGCGTCGCGGCCAGCGGAACGAAAGCCACCCAGAATAAACTCTGCTTCCTAGTGGACTATCAAATGCCCACTTTGCCGTTGTTTCAGGATGCCGTCGCGCAAATCAAGAAGGGTGAACTCGGCACCATTGTTTCCGCCGAAGCGTCCTATCAAACCGGCCTCGTCAGTGAAGCGGTGGATCGCGCTCGCCAGGCGGATCGGACCAATCCGGAGTTGCGGTTACGGGCCTGGGTGACGGATCGGGCGCTGTCCGGTGATGTCATCACCGAGCAAAACGTTCACGCGATTGACATGGTGTGCCGGCTTCTGGACACGGCCCCGCTACGGGCCTATGGCACCGGCGGCAAGAAGCGCGATTTCGTGGGTGACTGCTGGGATCATTTCTCCGTCATCTTCGATTTTCCCAACCAGATCACCACCACATTCAGTTCCAAGCAGGTTGGGTTCGGCTTTGACGACATCATGTGTCGGGTGTACGGCACCAACGGCATGGCGGACTTGCATTACGCCGGCCAGTCGCTGATTAAATCAAAGGAGTATGGCAATGCGGTTACGGCGCCGAATCTCTACACCTCCGGCGCGGAGGCCAACATCGCCGCCTTTCACGAAGCCATTTCCAAGCGCGACTTCACCAACCTCACCGTCGCGCCAGGCGTGCGCACGAATCTGACCGCCATCCTCGGCCGCACCGCCGCGTATCGCAACAGCGTTGTCACCTGGGAGGAAATGATGCGCGCGAACGAACCACTCACGGCCAGCCTCCAAGGGTTGAAGGCATGAGCCGCTGCGCGGAAGAAACGAACTAGTACCGTGACACATAAACTTCGCAACAAGGTAGGGCGCGTCACGAAACTTTATTGTCGCAGTACTAGCGTTAGCCCGCCATGCAATCACTCTCGCTGAAGAACAAATCGCTCGTCGTCATCGGCGGCACCACCGGTCTCGGCTTTTCGGCGGCGCGGGCATTTGTCCAGTGCGGTGCGCGGGTTGCGATCGTCGGGCGCAATCCCGCCAATGCCAAAGCCGCGCGGAAGGAATTGGGCCGCAACGCGCGCGAACTGGTCGCGGACGCCGCGCATCCGGACACGGCGGAACAGGCTATCAAGCTGGCGTTGCAGGCATTCGGCCGCTTCGACGGCCTTTACCATGTGGCCGGCGGCAGCGGGCGCAGAATGGGCGACGGCCCGCTGCACGAACTCACCGACGACGGCTGGCGCGCGACGGTGGACTTGAACCTCACTTCGCTCGTCTATTCCAACCGCGCTGCGGTTCAGCAATTCCTCAAACAGAAACGCGGCGGCAGCATTCTAAACATGGGCAGCGTGCTGGGTTGGTCGCCGTCGCCGCGCCATTTCGCCACGCATGCTTACGCGGCCACCAAGTCGGCAGTGATTGGCTTCACGAAATCCATTGCGGCGTACTACGCGAAACAGAACATTCGCTGCAACGTGCTCGCGCCGGCACTCGTTGCAACGCCAATGGCGAAACGAGCGGCGCAGGACAAAACCATCCTCGATTTCATCAAAACGAAGCAACCGCTCGACGGCGGACGTATCGGCCAGCCCGAGGACCTCGATGCCGCGGCAGTGTTCTTCATGAGCGACGCTTCGAAATTCACCACCGGCCAGGTGCTCGCCGTGGATGGCGGCTGGTGCGTGAGCGAAGGGCAGTTCGCCGCCACTGACAAATGAGGCCATGAACGAGCGCAGAAGTTTCATTGGCCTCGATGTTGGAGGCACGAATCTCAAGGCGATTGCCTTCGCCCCGGACGGCACGCAACTCGCCGAGCAAAGCACGCCCACGGCTGATGACGGCACGAAGGCTTGGCTGGAGCGCGCCAGAACCCTGGTCCAGAGTGTGATGTTCGCGTGTCCGCGTCCAGCGGTTGTTGGGGTCGCGGCGCCCGGATTGACCGCTCGCGACGGACGTTCCATCGCCTTCATGCCGGACCGGCTCGCGGGCCTGGAAAGTCTGGACTGGCAGAACTGGTTGGAAACCGGCTCCCCCGTCCCGGTTTTTAACGACGCGAAAGCCGCACTGCTGGGCGAAGTCTGGCGTGGCGCAGCGCGGGGTGCGAGCAATGTCGTGATGCTCACGCTTGGCACGGGCGTGGGCGGCGCGGCGATGGTGGACGGCCGCATCCTGCAGGGACATCTCGGTCGCGCCGGGCATTTGGGCCACATCTCGCTCGACCCGAACGGCGCCCGCGACATCGTCAACACCCCCGGCAGCCTGGAGGACGCCATTGGCGAATGCACCCTGCCCGCCCGCAGTCAGGGCCGCTTCCAAACCACCCGCGAACTGGTATCCGCGTTTCGCAATGATTCATCCGAAGCGAAGGAAATCTGGCTTGGTTCCATCCGCGCTCTGGCTGCGGCCATTGCGAGTTTCATCAACATCCTCGACCCGGAAGTTGTGGTCATCGGAGGCGGAATTGCAGATGCGAACAACGCGTTGCTCTCACCGCTCCAACAAGAACTGGATCAATTCGAATGGCGGCCCGGCGGCGCACGCGTCCGCATCGTGAAGGCCGCGCTCGGATCCAATGCCGGGGCCATCGGCGCGGCTTACGGCGCAATGGTGGACGCAGGGACCGAGCCGCTTACCCAAGCAACGGAACTCTTATGAACCTACCCAGTCAGGATTACCTTTCCCAGTGCCGCGGCATCATTGACGCTGTCGAGAAACAGAGTTCCGCCATTCAGACGGCTGCCGACTGGTTTGCGCAAAGCATCCTCGCCGGGCGCATGGTTCATGTCTTCGGTTCGGGCCACAGCCGCATCATGGTCGAGGAGATGTGGCCGCGTTACGGTTCGTTCCCCGGATTCAATCCAATCGTCGAACTCTCGTTGAGCTTCCATAACCTTGTCATTGGTGCGAATGGCCAGCGTCAGGCGATGTTTCTGGAAAACGTCTCCGGCCTGGCGGAGCGCATCCTCCGTAACTTCGCGTTGCGCAAGACCGACTCGGCGCTCGTGATTTCCTCCAGTGGCTGCAATCTCGTCCCGGTGGAAATCGCAGCGGGATTCCAGGCTCGCGGCGTCAAAGTTGTGGCCATCATCAGTCGACGCCATTCGGAAGCCAGCCCGGCGAAGCATCCCGAGGGGAAGAAGCTTCAGGACTTTGCTGATCTCGTCCTCGACACCGGCGCGCCCGTCGGCGATGCGATGGTGAAGATACGTGGACTGGACACGCCAGTCGCGCCCGGCTCGACCATCGGCGGCTGCCTGCTCATCAATTCGATCAAAGCCGAGGTGGCAGCTCGACTCGTGGCAGCGGGCCAGCCGCCAAAAGTGTTAAGCGGCGCAGCAGTGGTTGGCGCGACACGCGCGGCGGAGATTTTTGAAGCCGCTTACGACGAACATTCGCATCGCATCGCGCGACTCTATGCCGATGCGGGAACCTGATTGAGCCAAAACCAGATCTCGTTACCACACGATCCAACATCAACATGAAAACCTGCCCCCTGCGCACCTCTGTCATCGGCAGCTACCCGTTTCCCGGCTGGCTGGAATTTGCGTCGCAACATCTCGATCAGTTCGGCTCGGCGGACCGGGCCGAGGTCCAGGACGACGCAGTGATCGCCGCGATGCACGATCAACTCGCCGCCGGGCTGGATGTTATTACAGACGGCGAACAAACGCGGCTGGATTTCAATCTGTCCTTCTACGGTTACCTGGAAGGCATTGAACTGGAATCCTCGTCGCCGCGACGCTTCGGCCCGCCGGCCCACGACCAACGCGGCAAGCACGCGGTCACCGGCGAACTCCACGCACCGCGCGGCTTGGGAGTGGTGGACGAATTCAAGCGACTGGAACGGTTGTTCAACGCGCGCGGCGGTAATGCGCGCAGTGTCACGCTCAAAGCCAGCGTGCCCGGGCCTTACACCATGAGTGGGCGGTTGTTACCGAACGCACAATACCCCGACCGCTGGGCGCTCACGGAGGCGTTGTTGCCGTTCGTGCGTAAGGAACTGGAAGCGCTCGTCGCCGCGGGTTGCGCGGAAGTGAGCGTGGACGAGCCTTCGATGAGTTGTTACGCCTATCGCGAAGACCCGCGGCGCTTTGTAGATATCTTCAATCGCACGGTCGAAACGGTGGCCGGCCGGACCCGCGTCTGCACGCATCTTTGTTTTGGCAACTACAAGGCCCGTGCGGTCGGCCCACGCCGTGTGGCACCGATGTTTCCGGCGTTTCTGGATTTCAAGTGCGACGAGATGCACGTCGAAATGGCCAGCCGCGAATTCGCCGAACTGGAACTGATCGCGCAAGTGTCGCAACGCATGGACGCCGCCGTTGGCATCGTGGATGTGAAGAGTTATTACATCGAAACACGGCAGGACATTGCGGATCGCGTGCGCCTGTGTCTCCAGCATGCAGCGCCGGACCGGCTCGTCTTCGCGCCGGATTGCGGCCTGAGCCAGACCGCGCGCTGGGCCGCGAAGCAGAAGCTGGCCAACCTGGTCGAAGGCGTGAGCCTCGTGAAAAGGGAACTTGGGATCGCAACGTGAAGTGAAATCCGCCCATCAAAAGGACGAAACCCTGCTGGCGGATATCGCCCGCGCCCGAGCCGAAGGTCGCGTGCGGCTTTGGTGGCTGGGCCAAAGCGGATTCCTGTTGCACACGCCGGGCTGCACGATCTTGTTCGATCCGTATCTCTCTGACTCGCTGACGAGGAAGTACGCTGCGACCGACAAACCTCACGTGCGCATTACCGAACGCGTGATTGCCCCGGAACGATTGACCGGAATTGACATCATCACCAGTTCGCACAATCACACGGATCATCTCGACGCGGAGACGCTGCAGCTTTTACTTGCGTCCAATCCCGAAGCGAAGCTGGTCGTCCCGCGCGCTAATCGCGCGTTTGTGCTGGAACGGCTCGGCCAGATTGAAAACGCCATCATCGAACTGGATGCGGGTGAACAGGTGTCCGGCGCCGGCGCGGAGTTTCATGGTATCGCAGCAGCGCACAACACTGTGGAGCGCGACGCGCACGGCTGTTGCCGCTTTCTCGGCTACGTGGTGCGCGTCGGTGGGAGGACGATTTATCACAGCGGCGACACGTTGCTGCACGACGGTCTGATCCCGGCGCTGGTAGCGTTGAAGCCGGATGTGGCACTGGTGCCGATCAACGGCAACCGCCCCGAACGCCTCGTGGCCGGCAATCTTGACGGCCGCGAAGCAGCACGGGTGGCGAAGGAATGCCACGCGGGCCTGGCGGTGCCGCATCACTTCGACATGTTCGAGTTCAACACAGCCACGCCGGATGAATTTGAAGCCGAGTGTCGAAGCTTGGGCCAGGCCTGGCGCACGCTTCGCAACGGCGAAGGGTTGGATCTTTGAATCCAATTCCTGCGGTGTGCGTGTTTCGATTTTCCTGATGGGGAAAACTTTCGCGCGGCGCCGCCGGCCCGTAGCATCGGGGCATGAGCCAAGTCGCCTTCGAAGTCGCCATCATCTTCCTGCTGCTCATCGCAAACGGCGTGTTTGCGATGGCGGAGATCGCGGTCGTGTCTGCGAAGAAATCCCGATTGCGACGCCTTGCGGACCAGGGCAACGGCAAGGCGCGGATGGCGCTGGAACTGGCCGAGGCGCCCAACCGCTTTCTCTCCACCGTGCAAATCGGCATCACGCTGGTCGGCATTTTCGCGGGCGCATTCGGCGGAGCGACGCTGGCCACGAAACTCGCCGGGCCGATTGGGCAGGTGTCTTTCCTTTCCCCATACGCGGACAAGCTCGGCTTCGGCATCGTCGTCGCGGTCATCACCTACTTTTCTCTCGTGCTGGGTGAATTGGTGCCGAAACGGTTTGGGCTGAGCAACCCGGAAGGCATCGCGATGACGGTCGCCCGGCCGATGAACTGGCTCTCGAAGTTTGCCGGACCGGTGGTGAGTTTCCTCAGCGTCTCGACGGAGGCGATGTTGCGGTTGCTCGGTTTCAAACCAGAGAAGGAAGTGACGGTTTCCGAGGAGGAAGTGCGCGTGATGATGCAGGAAGGCGTCCGTGCGGGCGCGTTCAACAAGGTGGAAAGTCACATCGTTCACAGCGCGCTGGAACTTGACCAGTTGCCGGTGCGCGAAATCATGACGCCGCGCCCGAAGGTCATCTGGCTGAATCGCAATGATTCGCACGAACAGGTCTGGCACAAGATTGTGGTCAGCGGCCATTCCCACTTCCCCGTTTACGAAGGCGACCGCGATCACACGGTCGGCGTGGTATCGGTGAAAGCCATTTATGCAAACCTGGCCGCGGGTGTGGGCGTGAGTCTCAAGGACTTGATGATCTCGCCGCTCATTGTGCCGGAATCGCAGACGGTTCTCCAGTTGGTCGAAACGTTCAAGCAAAGCGGGAAGCACATCGCCATCGTAACGGACGAGTTCGGCGGCATCGTCGGTCTGGTCACGCTGAACGACGTGATGGAAGCGATCGTCGGTGAATTCCCATCTCAAGGAGAACGCGCCAAACCCGAGGCCCGCAAACGCGATGACGGTTCATGGCTGATTGATGCGATGATAGATGTTGAAGCGGTCGAGCGGGCGTTGCCGGGTTTCAAATTCGGCGGCGAGTCTTACAGCGAATACCAGACGCTCGCCGGCTTTGTGGTGAAAACCCTCGGTCATGTTCCGAAGGAGGGCGAGACGTTCGAGGCCCAGAGTTACGTCTTCGAGGTGCTCGATATGGACCGTCATCGCGTGGACAAGGTGCTCGTCATGCCGTCCAAGAACGCGCCGCCAAAACGCTAACCGCCACCAGCCGGGTGTTGGCCTGATGTCGGGAAAGCATCGGGGAATGTTAATCCTTCATTCCCGCGAACCGCAAATCGAACCAGTTTTCGCGACGATAAATCTTACCGTCCATTTACCTCACTGGCCAGGCTCATTTCCACGACGCGCTCCCACCGGGTCCAGTTCGTGCCCTGGTCAGTATTCAACAGCGCTCTCAGCATGGCGCCGGATTCCTGCTGCAAAGGATGTCCGTCAACACGCGCGAGTTCGAGCAAGGTGGGCAGTCTGATGGAGGACTTGCGTTTCAACATGTCGCTCATGAACGTGTTCAACACTTGCGGGTCCAGCGTGGCATTGAACAGGTGCGGCTGAATCACGTCGTAATCCGCGTCGCCAGCCTGCCGGAACGCTGCCAGGGCCACCTTGCGTTGGTCGTCCGACTCCAACCGCGGGAACATGGCGAGCAGATCCTCCGCCTTTTCGCGAGGCGTGCGTGGGGAGCTGGTGATCTCATGAATCATTCCTTCCACGACGAGCGTTTCTCCCGCGTCCAGGTTGACCACATAGTTTGTTTCTTCCTCCTCAGTGACCTCCTCTGGTGTGGGAGCCACCGGGATGGCGGTCACTGGGGCCGTTTCCGGCACGCTCTCGGGACTGGCGACGATGGACGCTTCCGGCGAAGCCGCCGTTTCTGCTTCAGGCATTTTGCTGCATCCAGTAGAGAGGCCCAGAAGAATGGCGACGGATACAAACGCGCATTGTGCGATCAATGAAGTCCGTTGGTTCGATTTCATAAAAGCCGCGACGCACATATCAAGGATCAAGGTCCAATCAAAACCCGGTAGAACCGTTGTTCGCTGGTGGCATTCGGATCGCTCACCATGAATGGGTTGACCGATGGACTGTTCGTCGCCAGGAGCGTAGTCCAATTAGTCAAGTTGGTCGTGACTTGGATCGTGTAGTTCTGGTTGGTTTCGCCGGCGAGCCACATCGAATACCGATTCGTCAACCGGGTCGGTGCGCCCAGAATTGGACGGATCGGCATCGTGCGAAAATCCATGAGGAAGGAATCCGATGGCGCATGGATCGGCCCGCCAGCCGCACCATTGGTGGACGTGTCAAACACTCGCAGATCCACAATGTAATCCCCGCGCGCCGTCGCCGTGAAGCGCCGTCCGTGCAGGTGGCCGAAGGGATCGCCTCCCGGTGCACCGGCGCCCGCACTTCGATCGCTCAGGTCAAACAGCGCTGAAGACTCACCCGCGTTCAGACTGAAAGCCGGTCCGGTCGCATTGGTCCAAAAGGCAAATCTTCCTCCCTCCGGGCCGCTGACCAAAGTTATTTGCGCGCGAAGAAATGATCCCACTGCGGGAGGCAATCCTGCTGGCGCGGTGGTTCCAGGCAACGCCGTCAGCGTGGGCGCACTGTTGTAGTATCCCGTATAGGTTCCGTTGGTCGCGAGGTTCATCGGATAATAATACCCGGAATTGGCGGCGAAAACCGCACCGTTAGCCCACAGCAATTGGTCGTTTTGATTGGTGCCCAGCGCACCGGCATTGAGATGCCCCGCTGTATTCTGCCGGTTCGGCCGGGCGTTGAATGCCACGTAAAGAACGTCTGACGGCGTGTGCGGTGACGGGTTGGTGGACGTGTCGAAGGCTTGTAAGCCAACGACGTATTTCCCGATAACAGTGCCACTGAACCGGCGGCCATGTATGTGACCGTAAGGGTCCCCGCCCGGAGTGCCGGCGCCCAGAGTGGCATCACTCAACGCGATCAATGGCGACTGCTCACCGACTGCAAGACTGTAGGTGGGCGCGTTTGAGCCGCCTTCCCAAAAGGCAAACTTTCCCCCGCCAGGAGCGCTCAACAAATTGAGCCGGTAGCTGACGAATGATCCTGGGAGCGACGCAAAGGGTGAGGGCCCGCCGCTGCCGTTGGCGGCGGTGGTGGGCAACGCGGTGACCGTGGGCCCGCTGTTGAAGTAACCGGTGTACGTGCCGTTGGTCGAAAACGTCATGGGCTGCACATAGCCGGAATTGCTGGCGAAAAGCGCGCCGTTCACCCACAGCAGAGCGGACCCTGGCGTTTGCGATGCCGCCCCGGCGTTCAAATGACCGTGTTGCGCTTGCGCCGCAGTACCGCATAGAAGCAAGCTGGCCGCGGCAAGCAGCGAACCGAGCTTGCATGAACGAAGGCCGAGAGACATATCCGTTGGGAACTTCATTTTGTGGTCACTGAGGAGTTTCTCGCAGACGATAGAAACGCGCCGAGGTGGTGGCGTTGAGGTCCGCGAAGGTATGGATGTCACTATGGTTGGCGCCAACGACGTGATTGATGCTCACCCAATTCCCGGTCGCTAGATTGGTGCTTACCTCCAGGTCGTAATCGTAAAAGCTGTTCACTCCAAACTGGACCGAGACGGTGTTGTTGGATTTCACCATGGAGTTGATATGCACTCCGGCCTGGAAATAAAAAAAACTGGGAGCCGAGGTCAGATGAAACGGGCCGCCATTCGTCCCGCTGGTGGAGGTGTCAATCAGTTGAAAGCCCACGGTGTAAAGACCTGGTTTGTTGGCGGTGAACCGGCGGCCATGAATATGACCAAAGGGATCCAGTTCGGGAAAGTTGATGCCTTCGCTGATATCGAACCGATTGGTACCATTACTGGTGCCGACAGGAATGGAAAAACGTTTGACCGTTGACAGCGCTTCTTCGTCCTCCTGCCAGAAACCGAGTTCGCCGCCCCGAGGACCCGAGACGGAAATGATTTTCGCCACAATAAAAGCCCCTGCTGCTGCGGCCCCGGGCGCGGGCCCGCCGGTCCAAAGCGTGCCGGGCAGCGAGGCGAAGGTGACGTCCGACTGGTACAGGTTCGGATACAGCGCCGGCAGATTGCTGTTCATAAAGAAACAAGCAGGCGTGATTCCCAAATTCGAGTTGGTGTCGTAGGTCGCACCATTGGCAAAACGCAGCTTGGCACCCTCCTCCTGACTCTCAGCGCCCGTAACGAGGTGAACATGCTGGGCGAATGCCGAAAGGCCGCCCCCGGTTAAAGCGAGGGCGACCCAGCAGAAAACGACTAAAACAACAAATCGTCTCACTTTAGATCATCATCAAAGATCAAAGCGGCGTCACACCTCGCAGACGATAGAACAGGGTGTCCACATTGTTGGTGAAGACGTTTGTCGTCAATTGCGACACCGGCAAGGTCGCGAACGGCCCAATCACCGGGTCCCAATTCACCAAATTCGTGCTGGCTTCCACGAACAGGTTGGTGATCGCACCGTTCTTGAAGACCAAAGTGCTGACCGTGCCCAGCGCATTGGTGCTGCTGGTGATCCGGGTGAAGCTGAGATCCAAGCCCGTGGTGAACTTGATGGTGATCGGGTCGGACGGCGCGTGGATGGGAGTGTTGACCAGCGTCGGATGATTCTTGGAAGTATCAATCAACCGATAGGTCACATCGTATTCGCCTGCTTTGTCCACGACGATTCGCCGACCGCGAATGGCCCCAAACGGATCGCCATCCGGACGTCCGGCTCCGTTCTCGATGTTGCTCAGAATGAAGCGGCTTTTCTCGGTGGCATAGGTCCCACCCACGGGAAACGTGTAAGTCGGCCGCCCGTTGCCTTGTTCCCAGAACGACAACGTGGCCCCAGCAGGGCCGGAAACGGACATCACTTCGCAGACGACGTAAGCCCCAACGGCTGCGCTCGCCGCATTCGTTTTCGACGATACTGCCGTGAACACCAAATTGGTGGAGGTATAGAAAGTGTTGGTGCCGTAACGGCTCGCGATTCTTTGGTAGTAGAGCGGTTGGACGAAACCGGAAGCGGGGTTGATGTTCGTGGCATTCACGAACATAAGCTTCGCCCCGGTGTTGGTGCCTTCGGCACCGCACTCGATGAACGTCGGCTGCGCGAGCACGGTGGCGGCGTTCAACCCCAGCAGCAATGCGCCAAGCAGGCAGGAGGATTTCAGGTTAATTTTCATGGGTTCGATTTTGATTACGGTTGGATTTGAATCAGAGATGGTTTGGTGCACAGGTCATCAAGGGGTTCAGGGTCGTCCGGTCGGCAGAACAAAACGGCTGCCGGAATTGGTCAACCGTTGGGGCAGACGTTGCCACTTCGCAAATTCGACGTGGCCGTCCAGGAAAAGATAGAGAGCGCCATTTTGATGCCGGAGGACATCCACCTGGCTGCGAAAACCATTGGGCGAATAGCCGCCACTTGCGTCGCCGGGTGAGGGCGAATTCATGTAATCGGCAAAGTGAAAGTGGTCCTGGCCGATGATGTCTTCCATCAACTCGGTCATCCACATGGTTTCCGATTGGCTCGGCACACTGGTCTTTCGCGAGAAATTCAATTGCGGAGCGCCCGTGGGACGTGCCGTGAGATAATCATTCACCGCGTAGCTGTAGGGCCGGGTCTTTTCCAGCGGACAACGAAAAATGTTGGTGCCGTTGTAGCCAGCCAGGGTAAACAACCAGGAAGGCAGATTATGCTGATTGCCGGGAAGGCGGTCATGGTTGTCGCCGGCATACAGCTCGGTGGATATTCCCATTTGCTTCAATTGGTTGAGGCACTGGATCATTTTGGCTTTGCCTTTGGCCCGGGCCAGCGCTGGCAGCAGCATTCCGGCGAGAATTGCGATGATCGCGATTACAACGAGCAACTCAATCAAGGTAAAGGCGGTCATCACAGAGCTTCTTCGCATCTACAACTTTCCCTGGGGAGCCGGGCTGCCGAGCAACCCGGCTCCCACCGGGAATAATTTATTTCGTCAGTTCGCGGCCAGGTCGCGGTTTTCGACCGCACGCCCGAGAATCACCTTCTTGGAAATCGCCGGCGTGCCATTGTTGTTCAAGACGAACAGCATGTAGTAGCCACCCACCGCCGTGCCGGGCAGTTTCGGCGCGGTCACGTTCAGGACGTTGCCATTCACGGTGAAGGGCAGCTTTACATAGCGGCGATCCGTACAAAGGCTGTGCGACATCGAGCCCGAACGAATGATGCACACCGACTTGATGTCGGTGCCGTTGTCCACTGTGACGTCGAAATTGACACCATAGTCAATACGGCTCGGAGCGCTGACAATGACCGGGCGGACCGCTTCGTTGGTGTTCGCGTCGAACAGATAGGGCGGCGTGAAGAATTGCGCGCTCGCCACACCCAAGTCGTTATCGCCCGCCGGAGCGAAGGGATTGCCTGCGGGAGTCAGGCCATTCCGGTTTTGACCGCCCATGTAAACCCGACCGTCGGGCCAGAGATGAATGATACCGTGTTCATCCCGGGGCACCATGCTCTTGTCCATCGGCGAGATGATGCCGGTGGCGGGATCAAGGATCTGGACGTGCAGACTCCAAGCTTCCATGCCGGGATTGCCCGTGCCGTTGCCACCGATGATGCAAATCTTTCCGTCCGGCATCGGTGTGGCATAATTCTGTCGGGCGCGCACGAGCAGCGTTCCGGGAGTCGTCTCCCACTTGGGCATCGGAATGGGCGGCTCACCCGGCAGGCGGGTTTTGCTGAGGGGGGCCAATTCCATAAACATGGCGTTGGAAGCCACCGTGTTACCAGTAGCGAGCCGGCCGCCGATGTGATAAGTACGATGCGAGACCGGCATGCCGTTGGTATCGATCTCCATCAGGTCCGCGTTGGCGGAGAAGGGCGCGAACGTGTTGGTCGCGGTGTCCAGATATTGCAGCCATTTGCCCTCGCGGACCTGCGGAATCTCGCGATCCGGATCAGCCAGCGCGCCTTGAACGTCCACCAGGAACGAGTGGCGGGCCGAGGACTCAGCAGTCGAGTTTCCGTTTTCACCACCCGCAGCGGCTTCCGCGGAGTTTTCAAACAAGAGGCTGGAGTGGACCAACACCTTCCAATCATTGGTGCCCGGGCCGGTCTGAACCACCAGGCCATTGGGATACCACGAGGGTTGGAGCAGGCGCGCATTCTCCAAGGCATACGAGGTGTCCGTCGTGCCGTCATAGACTTCCGGCACCGGCTGGGTGATCTGGGTGGCGGGCGTGCCCGCGCCGGAGGAGAGGAACCCGGCCAGCTTGAAATTCGACGGCAGGGTGGGGCCCCAAAGTGGACTGTCGAAGAAATTGGTCAGCCAGGTGGTGGAGGCATTTGGAGCAACGCCAGTCGGCGTGGCGACTTCATCACGATCCCAACCGCTGAAGGTGAATGCCTTGTTGCCCGGCAACGCGATGGTGGTGGGATACCAGCGGGCGTAACGCATGTCGCTCTTGTGCGGTGCAGGATGCGTCACCGTGCCGTTGGTCGGATTCATCAACCGGATGGACAGATAGTTCGTGGAATAATCCATACCCGCGATGGCAGTGAGGGAGTGCGGATTGCAATCGCCGTTGGTGGAATTGCCGATTGGGAAATAAATCTGACGCTCCGGCTTGCCCAAATCCTTTTGGGCCTGGAAGAAGCCCTCCGAATACGGATCCAGTGGATCGGCATTGTACTGGGCGCGCATACAGGAGATGGGCCGCGGCAACCAAGTCTCAGTGTCCGGATTGAACACCTGGATGCGATAATTCCCGTTTTGACTGTTCATGTCATGACCGCCGGGAAAAATCGGGCGACCATCTTCCAGGGTGGCAAACCCCGGGCAGTACATGTCGTAATAGAGGCCGCGCGAAATCCCCATGTTCTTCGTCGCCCCCAAGTTCAGTTCGGCATCCGAGTTATTCAACGCCGCCGGCACGTACTTGGGATTATTGGTCTGATACTTGTACGCATCGGGATGACCCCAATCGTACAACTGGGTGAGATCGAGGTATTGATCCACCCGGATGCGCTGCGGCACGGATTGACTCACGTCATGGATGATCGTGTAACCACCGTAGCATAGCTGATTGAACGACCGGCGCATCGCCGAGTTGAACTGGTTACCCGGGTTGGAAAGCGCGGTCTCGTTGGTATTGGCGGGACCGGGATTGGGATTCGCAATTATGAAATTGACCACGTCGGGATTGACCATTTCATCCGCAGTGTAAGCCGAGTGGCGATGAAACATCAGCATCTTGGGAGTGTCTTCGTTGGTCTTCCAGACGATGGTGTTATGCACTGGCATGGCATGCATCGGGAGCAACGGACCCACTTTGCCATGCAGCACTGGATTGGTATTGGTGTGCGCCAGCCACGTAATGGCGTTGGTAGTGGACCGCACACTCAAATCAACATCTGGATACGGAGCATTGGTATCTACGTTGTAAGGCGCTTGCGCCAACAGCGCCACCGGAGCGAGCGCGAGCGCGAAAAAGGCGGACCCACACAACAACCGGTGAAGTGCGGATCGTTTGGCGGGAGAAAAATGCATTTGTTTCATTATGGGTTCGTTTGACAATTAATTCTGGGCTTCGACTGGGTTCTGGTTGACAAGCACCACAAGTGCCGGAAGCAGAAATGACCCGAAAGTGGTGCATGCAATCTCTGCTGGTGATGCATGAATGATTTGCTCACACGCACTTTTAGTTCGAGAGGCATGGTTGAAAAATGCCCGCCTCCTCCCTTGCCAACGCCTCACGAAAACATCCAAGCCAGCTCAGTTCCGCCTGCTTCTCCGTCAGATTCGGTAGCGCTCACTCTGCGCCGTGGTGAGATTTATCCAACGTGGTGAACTTTTTTGAACAGCAGGAGAGTGTCTCATTTCAAAGCCGCATTTTGTAACCGCTGAAGCGCGCTGCTGTGAGTGTTTGGACGGGTTTGAGAAAACCACATCGACTGCCAGGAATAGTCTCCGGAAAGTTCGCTTGCGGAAATCTGGAAGGCCAACACGGGATTGAAAGTTGAAGCCCCCGAAGGTCGCGCTCCGGGCCAAAGGGAGCGCCGCGTTTGCGCCGCTTCACCGTACGCCACCGCCGCGACACTGCTCGTCAACGGCGGTCATTTCGCCGCTTCGATCACGGACCGATCAAGACGCGATAAAACCGCTGATGGTTCGTGGCGTTCGCATCTCTCACGAGGAAGGTGCCGACGTCGGGATTGTTCGTGACCAAGAGTGACGTCCAATGGGCGGCCAGATTGGTGGATACTTGCACCGTGTAGTTTTGGTGCGGCGCGCCCGAGAGCCGCATCGTAAACCGGTTGGTCACCCAGGAGAGAACGTTCAGCACGGGCCGGGGATTGATGATAAGCGGAAGCGTCTTGCTGCTGAGGACGGCATTTGCGTCCATCACCTCCAGTTGAATACTCACAGCGCGAAACGCCGTCGGCGTGCCGGAAAGGAGTCCGCTGGATTTTAACGACAACCCCGGCGGCAGACCGGGAGAATTGGTCGCAAGCTGCCAATGATACGGTGCTTGTCCGCCAGTCGCACCCAGTTGCAAGTGGTACTCCATGTCAACATTGCCTCGCGGGAGAGCGCTATTGGTAATTTGCAGCGAAGCGTTGAGCAGCGCTGCCACGAAATCGATGATGATCATGTAGCCTTCCTGGGCCACCCCCACATTGCCGACACAGCCATAGCCACGCGCGGTCAAGCTGGCACAATCAACCGTCAAACGATAATTGCCATCCGCCGGAAAATTGACGAGGTAATAGCCGTTGGAATCCGTGACGGACGGATAGTAATCTCCGATAAAATTGTCGCCGAGCACGGTGACCCCAACCACGGCATTCGAGAACTGATCCCGAACGTGCCCGGAGACTTGGAACAAAGTATCCGCCGGATGATCCGCGCACGCACGCCCTGCGGCAACTAGTGCTAGAACCAGCAGCATCGCGATCAGCTGGAATGGATTGGTGCGGGATGTAAGGCGCATTCTATTTTTGTGGTGAAAGGCCAGTGGAGGTTTCGGGCAAAATCGGCGCGGGAAGCGCATTAGCCGGGCCGAGAGTTGGAAGTGGTTGCCTGGAAGACACTGGATTCTTCGACGGGAATTCTCGCATCAGGTATTCGACCAAAGACTCGATCTGATCCACGTCCAGAATACCTCCTTCCGACTTTGCGAACGCGGGCATCACTGAACCAGCCTCGCCAAAGGTGATCCACGTGCGCCAATAATCGGCATCCGTGGCCTGCTGGAGCGCCGTCAAATCCGGCACTATTTCCGCGCGTTGCTCCGCCATGTGACAAATGCCGCAGGCCTTCTCAAAAAGAACTCGGCCCGTCTGCCCCAGCGTCGGCGTCGCGTGGCACACCGCGCAACCGTCTCGAAACACCGCCTGCCGATCCGCTTTGGCTGCCATCAAGTCCTTTTGCCGCGCCGATACATTGGGCTGCGCGGGCGTGAGTGGAATGTTCATGCGCACGGTCAACACCTGTTTTCCGTGCGACGTGTGGACGTCAATCGTTTTTACAAACAAGCCGAACCGACCGCGGATGTTCACGCGCGCGTCCAGCGATCCACTGGCGCCCGGGGCGATGACCCAGGGAAATCGTTTTCTCGCGTCAATCACGGTGCAATCGCACTCCGCTTCCACTGCACCGATCGTGACTTCTGTCGTCGAAGCATTCGTTACCCAGAACGTGAAAAACGCCACGTTGGTCATGCCAGGCAGATCAACCTGCTTCTCCATCGCATCCCAAACCAGGGGATTGGGTGCATTGGTGGAAGTTGAAGCTGACGGAGTTTCAGCGCGGGCCGTCAGTGCCCAAACCATGGTCACGAAACAAACTTTGAAATTGTGGACCAGGCGAAAACAAGTCATGGCACAATTTCGTAATCCGCCATCATGCCGAGGTCTTCGTGCTCGAGATTATGGCAGTGGAAGAGGTATTTTCCGGTGTAACCCTTGAATCGCGCGGCGACGGTGATTTCCCCATTGGCCGGCGCAACAAAGGTATCTTTCCAGCCGTGTACCGATGGATCCTGTGGCACACCGTTGACGTTGATTACCTGAAACTGGATCAGATGGATGTGCATCGGATGGCGATGCCCCGTCAGGTTGACGAACCGCCAACATTCCACGTCCCCATGTTTCACCTGGACCAGCGGCGGATTGGTCATTTCAAATATCTGGCCGTTGATCGTCCAGATCGTTCCACTCGGCGTGGTCTGGCGATTCAACAGAAACTGGCGCGTCACGGTTTGCGCGGTGACCGGCAGATCTTCCCACGCAGAAAGACAGTCGGGAATCACCGCGTCGTCCGCTGCGGGACGGTCCACGTCAAAACGCATGACGCTGGCGAGCGATCCGGTGCAGGAGGCGCAATTCTTCAACACGATTTGACTTCCCAAAGGATAAGCCCCGAAATCGATCACTACGTCAGCCCGCTCGGCTGGCGACAATTGCAGCACTGTCTTCGCCGCCGGTTCCGGCAGCAGCCCACCGTCCGTGCCGATCTGGACAAGCGGAGCGCCGGAACTGAGTTGCAATTCATACAGGCGCGCATTCGAGGCGTTGATGATCCGGAAGCGATACTTGCGCCGAGCCACTTTGAAAAAGTGCTGCACCACGCCGTTCACCAGGAACGTTTCGCCCAGGAATCCATCCTCGCGTTTCATGGCATCCATCATGAAGCGAAAAGA
>Ga0315910_10000805_pt1 | contig 30159 bp, 22 predicted proteins | sample EdamamesoilMG_FD_204470 | JGI IMG/M metagenome (GOLD analysis project Ga0315910, IMG submission 204470) | Garden soil microbial communities collected in Santa Monica, California, United States - Edamame soil | ecosystem: Environmental > Terrestrial > Soil > Garden | place: USA: California... | reverse complement strand
CTGTTCTGGGCCAGCGTCGGCGGCGCCACGGGTGGCGCCGTCCTCGGATGGCTGTCGCTGCGCATGAGCCTCATCACGCTCACCAGCGGCGTGCTGGTACTGGGCATGATTGCCATCACCGTGTTCGGCATGGGCCAGGACAGCCTCACCGGACTCAAGGCGATCGTCGGCATCTGCGGCTTCTTCACCAATGCCGGCATCGTCGGCCTGTACACGCTGCTGGCGCTCGCCTATCCCACGCACTTGCGCGCCACGGGCACCGGTGTGGTCATCGGCGCGGGACGCGGCGGCGCCGCGCTGGCGCCCATTCTCGCGGGCTATCTATTCCAGCAGGGGTTCACGCTGCAGACCGTCAGCATCATCATGGGCTGCGGCTCGCTGGCGGGCGCGGTGGCGCTGCTGTTCGTGAAGTTCGCGAGCACCTCGGAAGCCGTCCCGGGCGCAGCCGCTACGCAAGCTTCAAGGCCTTGATCGCGTTTTCCTTCAGGATCAACGGCTGCACCTCGGGCTTGAAGCCCGCCTCGGCGAAGTCCTTCATCCAGCGATCCGGCGTGATCAGCGGGAAGTCCGAACCGAACAGCATCTTGTGCTTGAGCTGCGAGTTCGCGTAGCGGATCAGCTCGGGCGAGAAATACTTCGGCGACCAGCCGGACAGGTCGATGTACACGTTCGGCTTGTGCAGGCACACCGACAGCGCCTCGTCCTGCCACGGCCACGACGGATGGGCAATGATCACCGTCATGTCGGGAAAATCCGCCGCCACGTCGTCGACGTGTATCGGGTTCGAGTACTTCAGCTTCAAACCACCGCCGCCCGGCATGCCGGTGCCGATGCCCGAATGCCCCGAGTGGAAGATCGCCGGTAGTTTGTACTCGGCGATGACTTCGTAGAGCTTGTAGGCGAAGCGGTCGTTGGGGAAGAACCCCTGGCAGGTCGGATGGAACTTGAAACCGCGGATGCCACCCTCTTCGATGAGCCGCCGCGCCTCGCGCACGCCCATCTTGCCCTTGTGAGGATCGATGCTCGCGAACGCGACCATCATGTCCGAGTTCTCGCGCGCCGCGTCGATCACTTCCTGGTTCGGAATGCGGCGCACGCCCATCTCGAACTCGGTGTCCACGGTGAACATCACCAGGCCGATCTTGCGCTCGCGGTAGTAGGCGATCGTCTCCGGGATGGTCTTGCGCTTGTCGGCCTTGAAGTACTTGCTGGCCGCGTCGTCGTAGGCCTTCGACACCTCGTCCGGTTCCTGGCGGCACGACACTTCGGCGTGCGTGTGCACGTCGATGGCAATCAGATCATTGACCTTCAATTTGAAACTCCGCGACGTTCTTTGTCCCAGGCGGCAAGGGTACGGCCTTCGCGCACCAGGCGCACCAACAATGGCGCCGGCTCCCAGTGCATGGGGCCAAACATGCCGCGGTATTTCTCCATGCCCGCGAGCAAGGCCGACAGGCCGATCGTATCCGCGTAGAACATCGGCCCGCCGCGATAACGCGGGAATCCATACCCCGCGCACCACACCACGTCGATGTCGCTGGCGCGCTGCGCAATGCCCTCTTCCAGCAGCTTGATGCCCTCGTTGAGCAGCGGGTAGATGCAGCGCTCCTGGATTTCCTCGTCCGTGTGGTTGCGGGCGCCGATGCCGAGCTCGGCGGCGCGCCGCGCGAGGATGGCCAGCGCCTCCGGATCGTCGTGCCGCGTGCGATCGCCCTTCTCGTAGCGGTAGAAGCCCTTGCCGGTTTTCTGCCCCAGCCTTCCCGCGGCATGCAGCGCCGCATCGGCCTGGTAGTAAGTCGGGTCCGGCGGATAACGCTCCGCGTTCGTGCGATGCACGTTCACACCGACGTCGATGCCGGCCATGTCGAACACCGCGAGGATGCCCATGGCCATGCCGAACTGTTCGAGCACCGTATCGACCCGCCGCGGCGTTTCGCCTTCGAGCGTCAGGCGCAGCGCCTCGCGCGCGTAGCCTTCCATCATGCGGTTGCCGATGAAGCCGTAACACACGCGCGACAGGACCGGGGTCTTGCGCAGCGTCTTCGCCAGCTCCATGGCCGTGCGGATCGCCACGGGTGAAGTCTGCTGCGCGCGCACGACTTCGAGCAGCGGCATCACGTTGGCCGGCGAGAAGAAGTGCAGGCCGATGACATCTTCCGGACGCTTCACCGTGGCGGCGATCTCATCCACGTCCAGCGTCGAGGTGTTGGTGGCGAGCAATGCACCCGGCTTCGCCACGGCATCGATCTCACCGAAGATCTTCTTCTTGAGCGCCATGTTCTCGAACACGGCCTCGATGACCACGTCACTGGATGCGAGATCGGAATAGGCCAGCGTCCCGGAGATCAGGGCCAGGCGGCGCGCCTTTTCGGCGGCATCGATGCGGCCCCGCTTCACCATGCTCTCGTAGGTCGAATCTACGACGGCCAGCCCACGCTCGAGCGCATGCGGGGTGACGTCGAGCAGCGTGACGGGCACGCCGGCGTTGGCGAAGGCAATGGCGATTCCGCCACCCATGGTGCCGGCGCCGATGACACCGGCCCTGCCGATCGGCCTGGGGGTCGTGTCCGCGGGTAGTCCTTCGACCTTGCGGCTCTCGCGCTCGGCAAAGAACACGTGGATGGCGCCCCGCGCCTCGACCGAGCCCTTGGTGCGGTTGGCCAGTTTCTCCTCTTCGAGCAGCCCCTGGGCGAGTGGCAACGTGCTTATGCACACGGACTCGAGGGCGGTGAGCGCCGCCGTGCGATTGGGATACAGGCGCCTCGCTTCGTCCTGCCAGCGCGCCTTGAATTCCGGCGTGATCGGGCTGCCATCGACGCTGCGAGCCGAGGTGGGTCGAGGCCCGGCGCCCCGGGCGACCAAGTCCTGCGCATAACGCAACGCCCCGGAGGCGAGATCGCCCTCGATGATCTGGTCGATCAGCCCGATCTCCAGCGCACGCTTCGCGTCGACGGGCTTGGCGTCGAAGATCATGCGCAGGGCATTCTCGACGCCCACCAGGCGTGGCAGGCGCTGCGTACCGCCGGCGCCCGGGATGATGCCCAGGGTCACCTCGGGCAGCATGAACTTCGCCGTCGGCGCGGCGACGCGGTAGTGGCATGCCAGCGTGAGCTCCAGGCCACCGCCGATGGAGGAGCCATGCATGGCGGCGATCATCGGGACCCGCAGTCCTTCGAACCGCGCCCACAGCTCGCGGTATTCGGCTTCCTTGGGGGGGCCGGAGAACTCGTTGATGTCCGCGCCGGTGAAGAAGTTGTTGCCCGCGCAGCGCAGCACCACGGCGCGCACCGAGGGGTCCGCGGCGACCTGCTTCAAGGCGTCGGTCATGGCGGCGCGCGCGGCGGCCGTAATCGTGTTGACAGGCGGGTTGTCCACCACGATGACAGCGATGTCACCGTGGCGTTGGAGTTCGACGATGGGGCTCATTTGATGTCGGTGAGCTTACCCAACAACAGCAGCAATTGGTCACGACCTTCGGCGCCGATGCGTTCAATCAATCGCTGTTCGTGCGTGGACTGGACTTCCTCGGCACGCTGCAGGATGCGCTTTCCCTTGTGGGTGATGAGCAATTCGTAACTGCGCGCGTCCGCGGCGGACTTGCGACGGATGATCAGGCCGCGGCGTTCCAGCTCGCTCATGGTGGGCACGCAATTTGCCTTTTGCATGCCCAGTGCCTCGCAGACACTGGTCTGGCTGGCGCCGGGGTTCTCGTTGACCATGAACAACAGCGTGTACTGCAGGGGACGCAGCGAAATCCGTGCCAACGCGTCGCTGAAATCGGAATACACCGCTCCCTGGGCGCGCCGCAGCGCGTAGCCAATCACTTCCTGCAACGGCGCCGTCCGAACCACCGTGTCCCCTCCCCGTGTCGTCGGGCATGCTGCCCCCGCCATCTGGACGGGTTCTCGACCCGGAGGGAACGCGAAATCACCTATAGCTCGTATCAAAACTACAAATTAGTTACGGCGAATAACTATCCCGTATAACCATTGCCCAGTTGATCGGTCACCTCGAGGGGGAGGTAATCATGGCAACTGTGGAATCGTTTTCGACCAATGGTCTCGACCCGCGTCGCAAACTGAATTACTGGAATGACCGGGCCAGCGAGGCCTTCTCGCCACTGGTCTCGGATCCCGTCGACATTCGCACCTTCAACGGCAGCATCGCGCGCGCCGCGATCGGCGACCTGACGCTCGCGGAGGTCTATTCCGACGCGCAGATCGTGCGGCACTCGCGGGCGCACGTGGCCCGCACGCGCAGCTCGCTGTTCTTCATGCATTTGCAGATGGAAGGCGAAAGCGTCAACCGCCAGGACGGCCGCGAAGCGCGCCTGAACGCCGGTGACTTCACGCTGTGCGACAGCACCCGTCACTACGAGATCGCCTTCGGCGGTGCCAATCGCATGCTGGTGCTGGGCATCCCGGATGCCATCCTGCGCCGGCACATCGCCTGCCCGGAGTGCCTGGTCGCCATTCCCATGGTCGGTGAAAGCGGGGTCTGCGCCCTGCTGTCACGCTTCCTGCGCAACTTCTGGTTCGAATACCAGAAGAACCTCGACATGCCGACGGCAGCGCGCGTCAACACGGCCATCCTGGACCTGGTCGCCGCGGCCTATGCGGACCTGCCGCAGTCCCGATCGGACCGCTCCTCGCTGGCCACCGCGCACCGCATCCGCATCATCAACTACATCGAAGCGCACCTGAACGATCCGGACCTCACGCCGACGCGTATCGCCGAGGCGTGCAAGATGACCACGCGTTACCTGCATCACCTGTTCAGCGACCAGGACGAAACAGTGGCGCGCTACATCCTGCGCCGCCGGCTAGAGGCCTGTTCACGGGCGTTGCTGTCGCCCTCGCAGCGCGGCCGCACCGTGACCGCGATTGCGTTCGACTATGGCTTCAACAGCCCGACGCACTTCGGCCGCGTGTTCCGTGCCAAGTTCGGCGCGACCCCGCGCGAATACCGTCGCGAGAAGGTCAACGTCGCGGCCTGACCGGGTCTGCCGGGTTCAATTCTCGATGCTGCGCGCCTGGGGATTCGCTCCCGGCGGCGGCGTCATCCTGCCCAGGGTCGAGACGAGTGCATAGGCAAGCGCACACTCGATCAGCACGATGACCAGCCATTCGAATCGTCCGTAGAAGATCCAGATGATGGCCAAGGGCACTGCGATCGCCATGAGTGCGATCAGAAATGTGTTCAGCGGACTTCGGCGGATGGAACCGCGTAGAGGATGCTCGAGTGTGTCCATCTTCTCGCCCTCCGCCCTGCTCAGGGTTCTCCAGATCATCGACCTGCACGCCTCCGCCGGCAACGTATATTCTGCCGGCCCGTATGTCCAAGACACGCACTCCCAGGTTTGCGCTCGTGCTCCTGCCGGCGTTCGCGCTCGCCCAAGCGCCGGCCGGACCCGCGAAGCCCACGGTTCCCGACTGGGCGATCCCGGGCTCGGCCACGCACAAGCAGGTGCCGCCGCCGGCGGACTTCCATCGCGAATCTGTTCACGATCGGACTCCCATCGGGATCTTTGCGGCGCAGTCGGACATCGGCGCAGCCTTGGTCCCCGGCAGCTCGACCTTCGAAAACGGCACCTACACGATCAGTTCAGCCGGCTACAACATCTGGTACTCGCGCGACGAGTTTCGTTTCCTGTGGAAGACAATGAAGGGCGATGTCTCGCTGGCCGCGGACATCGGATTTCCGGATCCCAGCGGCTACGGCGATCGCAAGGCGGTGCTGGTGATCCGCCAGGACCTGGAGGACGACTCGAAGCAGGTGGTCGTGGCCCTGCACGGACTCGGCATGATCCAGCTCGCGCAGCGACCTGAGAAAGGAGCGCTGACCAGGGATCGCGAATACCGCTTTGGCGGCCGGGGTCGCCCCGACGGCAAGAGCCCGGACTCGCTGGTCAACGATCTCGCACAACGCATCGGCATCGAGAAGCGCGGCAATCGATTCGCGCTGTTCGTGAGCCTCGAGGGCGAGCCGATGACGCAATACGGCCCGCCGATCGAGCTCTCGTTTTCCGAACCGTTCTACGTCGGGATCGGTTTCTGCTCGCACCTGCCGGACGTGGTCGATATCGCCACCTTGAGCAACGTGGTGCTGGTCAACAAGGCTGGCAAGGTGCGTTAAGGCGCGGCGCCCATCGTCCGCGTGAGCCACTCGTAGTGTGGTGCCACCCGCACGTAGTGCTCGATGACACCGTAAACGCCTTGCACGCGCCCGGTCGGCCGGGTGTCCTGCCAGGAACTGACCCCGACCACGTAGAGCTTGCCATCGATTTCCTGGAAGGCAGCGCCTCCGCTGTCTCCGGGGCCGCTGATTCCTTCGAGTTCGGTTACGCGGTCTTCGCCGGGCTTGTCGAAGCGGAATTGCAGATCGGTGTCGGTCACCGCGTCGATGCGATTGGTAGCGGCGCGCAGCCGGCGGTCTTCGCCACGCACGCCAGTCGTCCCGGTCCCGAAACCGCCGCGGCCCACGAACGTCACGACAGCACCCGCCTGCTCGCGGCCGTTGAACAGCAGCGCGGGTTCGATACCGGTCACCGCCACCTTGAGGTGTATCAGGGCAATGTCGTACGGCATGTCGGCAACCACCAGCTCATGGAATTTCGGGTGAATGAACACCCGCTCGATCCGGTAGGACTTGCCGCCCGCCACCACCAGGTCGTCCGCCGCAACGGCGGACGCCACGTGCGCCGCGGTCAACACCCAACGGGGAGCTATCAACGTTCCCTCGGCGCCATCGCCGTTGACCGGCCGCACGCCGACCGCTGCCGGATACCCGGTCGCAAGGGCGAAGAATCGCTGCTCCGCGACGTCGTGACGCATGACGATGGGCAGCGCAACTCCCGGCAGAAGCGTTGACGCGAGCACGATCAACAGGGCCGCTCCCCGGCGGATTGCGCGCGCCACGAAGTAGCTAGCTCGCGCTGATGAACTTGGTGACGAGGCAGGCCTCGAGTCCTTCGATGCCCTCTTCGCTGCCGTGGCCGCTTTCCTTCACGCCGCCGAACGGGGACTCCGGCACGGATATCTGGAAGCTGTTGAGGCCGATCATGCCGGCCTCGAAGCGCTCGCCCAGCAAGTTCACGCGCTGCGCGTTGTTCGTGAAGCCAAAGGCCGCGAGGCCGTACGGCAGCCGGTTGGCCTCTGCCATGACGGCGTCGAAATCGCGGAACGGGTTCAGGATCGCGATGGGCCCGAACGGTTCCTCGTTCATGATGCGCGCGCTGTTCGGCACGTCGGCCAACACCGTGGGCTCGAAGAAATACCCCTTGCGGTTGATGCGCTTGCCACCCGCCAACAACCGCGCACCGTGCTTGAGCGATTCGTCGATGATGCCCTGCACCGCCGGCAGGCGTCGTGCGTGCGCCAGCGGGCCCATCTTGTTGGCCTCGTCGATGCCGTCGCCCACGGGCAGCGCCTGCGCGCGCGCCGCGAATCCGTCGGCGAAGCGCTGGTAGATGGACTGCTGCACGTAGAAACGCGTCGGCGACACGCACACCTGGCCGGCGTTGCGATATTTCGCGGTCACGCACATGTCGAGCACCTTGTCGACATCGACGTCGTCGAACACGATCACCGGTGCGTGCCCACCAAGCTCCATGGTGGTCCGCTTCATGCCATCGGCGGCGAGTTTCACCAGCTGCTTGCCCACCGGGATCGAGCCCGTGAAGGACACCTTGCGGATGATCGGCGACGCGATCAGGTGCATGGAAATCTCGTGCGGCACGCCGAAGACAATCGCCAGCACGCCCTTCGGCAGGCCGGCATCGGCCAGCGCGCGCGCCACCGCCAGCGCGGTTCCCGCGGATTCTTCGGCGGGCTTGAGGATGCAGCTGCAGCCGGCCGCGAGCGCGGCGCCGATCTTGCGCGCCGGGTTGCCCGCCGGAAAATTCCACGGCGCGAACGCCGCGACGGGACCCACCGGCTCTTTCACGATGGTCATGCGCTGGCCCGGCAGGCGCTGCGGCAGCACGCGTCCGTAGGCGCGGCGTCCTTCCTCGGCATACCACTCGAAGATTTCCGCGGACGCCTGCACCTCGATGCGCGTCTCGTGGATGCTCTTGCCCATTTCGAGCGTGGCAATACGCGCGATTTCCTCGCCGCGCGCACGCATCAGGTCCGCGGCCTTCTTCAGGATCTTGCCGCGCTGGACCGGCAACAGCGCGCGCCACTCGCCCCAGGCGCGCTGCGCGGCCAAGAGTGCGCGGTCGAGATCGGCCGTACTGGCATGGGGCAACTGCCCGAGCACTTCTTCGGTGGCCGGGTTGATGACCGGCTGCGACTTGCGGCCCTGTGTTCCCAGCCATTCACCGTCGATGAACAGCGCGAGCTCCGGATAGTTCGATGCAGCCGTGGCTGCCGTCTTGATGTTCGCTGACATGGTGCCGACTATACGCCGCGTTTGCCGGCTCGCAGACTCGACGCTTCGCGAACCAAAAGTCGATGCCTCGCGCAATTGGCGCGTGGCGATGCCATGCCATGATTTCTCGCCATTTCTTTTGGACCGTTTTTTGGGTCAATTTCACGGGGACGCGCGCCATGCCGGAGTACAAGCCCGAATACAGGAGAATCGCCACCGAAGAGGCCTGGGCCACGCGCGACCAGCTCAGGCTGTTCCGCAAGCTGCTGGCCGACGGCTACGACGACCCGGGCTTCAACAGCCTGTGGGGCTTCTACCTCAACAGTCCCAGTGAACGCGCGCGTTTCATCGTCGACCGCCTGCAGGATCTCGGCCCCGCGCGCATCGCCGAGATGGATGCCTGCGGCATCGACATGCAGGTGCTGATGCTCACTTCGCCCGGCGTGCAGGTGTTCGACGCCGCCACCGCGAATTCACTGGCAGCCGCCAGCAACGACGAACTGGCGGACGCCATCCGCAAGTACCCGACCCGGTACGCCGGCCTGGCCGCGGCCGCGCCACAGGATCCCAAGACGGCCGCGAAGGAGATAGATCGCGCGGTGACCCGGCTCGGCCTCAAGGGCGTGATCATGAACTCCCACACCATGGGGGAGCGGCTCGACGATCCCAAGTTCTGGGACATCTTCGCCGCCGCCGAGGCGCACGACGTGCCTATCTACCTGCACCCCAACTCGCCGCCGCGCGACATGATCCAGCCGTACCTGGAGAAGGGCCTCGACGGCGCCGTGTTCGGCTTCCAGGCCGAGACCGGCCTGCACATGCTGCGCATCATCGTGTCGGGCGCGTTCGACGAATTCCCCAGGCTCAAGTTCGGCATCGGCCACTGCGGCGAAGCGCTGCCCTTCTGGCTGTACCGCATCGACTACATGCACGGCGCGGCGACGCGCGCCAATCGTCACCCGCACATGCGCCGGCTCAAGCGAACCCCGGGTGAATACCTGCGCGAAAACGTCTACGTGACCAACAGCGGCGTGGCCTGGGAACCGGCCATCATGCTGTGCCACCAGGTCATGGGACCGGATCACACGCTGTATGCGATGGACTATCCGTACCAGTACCTGCCGTCGGAAGTGACGGTGTCCGACAACCTGCCGATGTCGGCGGCGGACAAGAAGAAGTATTTCCAGACGAACGCGGAGAAGTTGTTCAAGATTGCGCCCACTCCGTGAGCATCACCGAACTCATCGGCCTGGCGATCTTCCTGCTGGTTGGCTGCGTGCCACTCTGGTTTGCGATCAGGACGCGTCGGCGCTGGTTGCGTGTGGTACTGGCGCTGTCGGCGACCTTGCTGCTTGCGCTGGTCGCCAGCCTGCTGCTGCTCGCGGGTTCGGCCGACCAGATCCAGGACGGCCCCATCCCGCCATTGATGATCGTGCTTGCCATCGCATGCGGCATCAGCGCGCTGGTTGCCCTTGCCTTCGTGTTCATCGCGCCACCCGCAACCGGCGGACAGGCCGACTACGTCAGCACCAAGGCATGGTCACCGGACAATGAGGACCTCAAGCCGAAATCCTGAAGTCCCGGTCAGGCGATGTGCGCGTCGATGACGGCGGAGCGCTTCTCATTGCGCACCGCATTCAAGGCCCGCTCGATTGCCGGCTGCAACTCCGCCACGCTGCGCACGGTCTCGGCATGCGCTCCGCCCGCAGCGGCCGCGATGCCCGCGTAGTCCGGTGCATGCGGGAAATGGATGTCGATGTCCGGTGCCTTCGCCGCGATTCCGTCCGGATGCACGCTCAACACCGCCTGGCGCGGCGCGCGCCAGCCGCCGTTGTTCAGCACCACGTGCAGGAACGGCGCCTCGTAGCGCCGGGCCAGCCAATGCACCGCCGACGGTTGGGAGAACAAGTAGGACCCGTCGCCGGTCACCGCGACCACGAGCGCATCGGGCTTGGCCAGCTTGATGCCAAACGCGGCGCCACCGTTGTAGCCCAGCGATCCGCCGCCGCTCGAGAACATCGTGCCTGGCCGCGTGCGCTTCATGTGCTGCGACACCACGTGGAAATTGGTGACGGCCTCGCTGACCACGATGGCGTCGTCGCCGATGGCGTCGCGCAATGCCGCGATCAACACCGGCGCCGTGAGTTCGGCCTGCTCGCGTTCGTGCGCCGCGACGAATCCTTCCCAGGCTTCGTGCGAGGCTTCGAGCTGCCGCCGGCGGCGTTCGACGCGATCCGGCCTGAGCGCGGCGAGTGCCGCGTGCAACTGTGCCAACGCCGTGGCCGCGTCGGCCTGCACCGCGAACTCGCTGCCGATGTACCACAGCGGCATCTGCTGCTTGAGCGCATCGCAATCGATGTGAAAGATGCGCGCGCCGGCGCGCGGCTTGCTCACCGCGCCGATCCACGGAACGTCGCTGTCGATCACCAGCACCACGTCGGCCTGCGCCAGCGCATCGTTCTGCCGCCGCTCGTTCCACTGCACGCCCTGGTAGCAGTCGTGGGTGGTGGGAAAGTTCATGTAGCTGGGCACCGACTCGACCACGCCGATGCCGAACTCCTGGCACAGCGCGACCAGCGCATCGACGGCCGCGGGATTGCGGCCGACATACGAGGTCACGACCAGCGGCCGTTCGGCGGAAGCCAGCGCCTTTGCGACCACGGTCACCACCGCGTCCGGCAGCGCCGACGAGCGCACCGGCTGCCACTGGCGCATGTCGATCGCCACTCGCGGCACCTCCGCTTCCAGCACTTCGCGTGGCGCGGTCACGTATACCGGCCCGCGCGGATCGCTGTGTGCAAATTGCAGCGCGCGATGCACGATCTGCTTGGCGTTCGCGCCCACGCGCACTTCGTTCTCGTAACGCACGTAGCCGCGCACCAGGCCGCGCTGGTCGGGCACGTCCTGGATCCACTGGATGAACTCGTTGCGGCTGCCGCGCGCCTCGCCTTCCTGGGTCGCGGGTGACATCCCGGCGATGATCAGCACCGGCACGCGACCCTTGGCCGCGTTGTGCACGGCACCGCCGAGCGCCTGCGTCCCGCAGTCGACGTGCACCAGCACCGCCTGCGCGCGTCCGCGCGCCTGCGCGAAACCGTGCGCCGCCGACATCGCGACCATCTCGGTGGGCACCGTGATCACCTTGGGACAGGGCTTGTTTGCCTGGCGCGCCTGCGCGATCGCCTCGATCAACCCCGGGTGATCGCTGCCGAAGTTGGCGAACAGGTACTCGACGCCGGCTTCGACCAGCGCGTCCAGGATCGCGGAGCTCGCGGTGTACATGCGCCTACTCTACCGGCCAGTGCCCGCGATGACTCAACGTGGAATGAACATCATCGCCACGGGAATCCACAGGGTACCCAGGAATACCGAGATGGCGCCGGCGCTCGCCGCGAGATCCAGGTCGAGCCCTTCGCGCGAGGACAGGACCACGGCCGTGAAGCCGATGGGCGCGCCGGCCCCCAGCAGTGCGATGGCGGCGCTGGTGCCCTGCAACTGGAACAGCCAGACCAGCAACAAGCCGACGAGCAAACCGAACCCGGAACGCAGCGCCACCGCGGTGATGACTTCGGGCCGGCGGATGCCACGCGCGCTCACCAGCAAGCCCATGGACAGGGGCACCAGCAGGATCAGGCATTGACCGATCAGCAGCACGGTATGTAGGAAGCCTTTCGGAATCGGCGCACCGCCGAGGTTGAGCCCGAGCGCGATGAACAATACCCACAGGGCCGGCGTCGCCAGCGTCCGGCGCAACAGCACCGGGATGTCGTCCGCGTGACCGCCATACTTGCAGGCCACGACCGTGGTCACGGTCCAGACCAGCACCGCGTGGCCCATGTCGAACATCACCAGTTCCGAGAATGCCGCGGCGCCGAGGCTCAATGCCGCGAAGGGATAGAGCATGGAGTTGTTCAGCGACATCGCGCACAGCGCCATCGCGCCCTCGCCGGTTTTCGGCAGGCGGAAAAAACGGCGCGCGACGAAGGCCGCGGCACCCCAGCCCGCGAGCGAAATGCAGATCGCGGCCACCGGCAATAGCGCGTGCTCGCGTGCCAGCGGCACGCCCGCGAGCGCACCGAACACCAGGATGGGCAGACCTACGTTGAACACGAACGCCAAGAGCTTGCGACCCAGGTCTGCGCGCGCCCATTGCATGCGCCGCGCGAAGACCCCGACGAAGAACAGCGCGGCGACCGCCGCGAGGCGCCAGTTGGCGATGAGCATTTCCACGCCTGCAATCTAGCGCAATCGTTATGGTCCAAGAGGGAAAGTTCATGAGGCGCGCGTTGACTTTGAAGCTGGCGCGGAGGTGTACTCGCAACCCACGACGGAGTTGTGAGGACGGCAATGAGCGACACGGGAATCGAACTATTCACCGCGGCAACTCCCAATGGATGGAAGGTGTCCGTCGCGCTCGAAGAGCTGGGACTGCCGTACACCGTGCGCCAGATTTCGCTCGGCAAGCTCGAACAGAAGGAGGATTGGTTCCTCGAGATCAATCCGAATGGCCGCATCCCCGCGATCATCGATCACGGGAATGGCGACTTCGCCGTGTTCGAGTCCGGCGCGATTCTCGTCTACCTCGCGGAGAAGACCGGCAAGCTGCTGCCCGCCGAGCCCAAGGCGCGCTCACGTGTCATGCAGTGGCTGATGTTCCAGATGGGCGGCGTGGGTCCGATGATGGGCCAGGCCAACGTGTTCTTTCGTTATGCGCCGGAGAAGATCCCGTACGCGATCGATCGTTATCAACGCGAGTCGCGCCGGTTGTTCGAGGTGCTCGAAAAACAACTCAAGGACCACCCCTACATCGCGAACGACGAGTATTCCATCGCCGACATCGCGCTGTGGTGCTGGGTCGCCGGGCACGAATGGTCAGGCGTGAGCATCGACGGTCTGCCAGGCGTGAAACGCTGGCTCGATCTCGTTGGCGCGCGCCCGGCCGTGCAGAAGGGCCGCAGCGTTCCGCCGCCGCTCAGCCCTGAAGAGCGCGCGAAGACCGTCGAGTCAGCGAAAAAGATGCTGGCCTGATGGAATTGGGGACATTCCTCGTTTCCTAGCAAACGGGGACAGTCTCAATTCGTTGCGCTACCGCGCCTGTCAGGACTGTCCCCGTTTGCTGGGAAACGAGGAATGTCCCCAATATCCGCTCAATTCGGCGGCGTGTAAGTCGCCGCGCCCGCCAGGTTCAGCACCTCGATGCACTTCTCGCGGGTCTCCTCGTACGGCGCAGGCAGGGTACGTATCTCGCCGTTCCTGAGAAAGCGCCACTCCGGCGGATAGATCCAGTCCTTGATCGGCTGCGCCCACAGGCCCAGCTTCTTCGAGCGCGCCTGCTGCTCCATGTCGCAGAATTTCGCTTCCTTCATGTAGCGACGCAGGGCCCATGCGTGACCCTGCAACAGCATGGCTTCGTTGATGTTCGTCTGCTTGTCGCCGTCGACGCGCCACACGGTGGCGACCAGGCGGCGGAAAGAGTCCTGTGAGACCACTTCAAGCTCGACCTTGGAGCCAATGGGCAGCATGGACTTCAGCGCTGCCGAGGATTGCGCGCCGTAAGGCTGGTCCCATTCGGGCGTATCGATCGCGGAGAAGCGCACCCGCGCAGGTCCGGAATCGAGCTCCACTTCGATGGAATCGCCATCGTTGACCTTCGACACCGTGCCGACCAGCAGCGGCAACGGCTTGAGCGGATCCGCCGCACCCGCCGATCCCGCCAGCAGCAGCGCCAGCAGTCCCAGCGCCGAACTTCCGAGCCGCGCGACGGTGCTACGACGCATCGCGCGGCCCCCTAACTACTATCGGCGCCGCGCCGTCACTTGGGCGCCGCGGGCGGCGGGCTGGGAGTGGGCGCAGCCGGTGGCTGCGGACCGTGTTCGTTCCTGTAGACCTCATTGGCACGGTGTATCACATACGCGCGCACCTTTTCACTCTCGTCGGACGACACCTCCGCCGCGAACGAGACCATGCCGCGTGAACTGCGCTCGCCACCACGCACGATGCGGTCCCAGGCGGCCGCGTCGCGAGTCACGGGCGACAGCCGCAGATCAGGCAAGACACCGCCGCTCACCGCCGAATCACCGTGGCAGACGCTGCAATTCCGGTGGAACACGGCCTTGCCGTCCAGCCATACCGCTTCGTTGCCAATCTCCGCCGGGGGCTCGCCCGCGGGCGGAGCTGCCGGCGGGAGATCGGGCAGCTTCAACGTGCCACCGAGCTTGTAGACCAGCACGCGCGGAATGTTGGCCGCGAGATGCGAATCGCGCGCCAGTTCGCCGGCCGCGAGTCCAAACGCCCCGCCCCAGCCGACTTCGATGGCGACGTATTGCTCGCCTTCGATCTCGTACGAAATCGGTCCCGCCATCACGCCGGCCTGCGTGGACGCGGACCAGAGCTTCTGTCCGTCGGTGGCGCGATACGCCGCGAATTCACCGTTCGAATTTCCCTCGAACACCAGGTTGCCGGCGGTCGACAGCGCGCCACCGTTCCACGGATGATCGAACTGCGCGCGCCAGACTTCTTTCTGCGCCACCGGATCCCACGCCACCAGGTGGCCCTTGAGCTGCGACTTGATGCCTTCGAGCACCTTCGGATCCGTGGGCAGCGAACCGGCATTGAAGTCGACGCCGGTATTCCAGCCGATGGTGTTGGCCTTCATCTTCGCCGTCGGGATGAACGCGAAGCCGGCCTCGATCACGGGGAAGTACGCGAGCCTGGTCTGCGGACTGAAACTCATCGGGTGCCAGTTGTGCGCACCGCCCGGCCCGGGCACGACCACGGCAGGCTTGCCGCTCTTGTCGTAGCGCGCTTCCCGGTTCTCGACGGGTCGACCGGTCTTGGGGTCCAGCCCCTTGGCCCAGTTCACGAAGGCATACGGCGCACCGGAGATGAACTCGCCGTTGGTGCGATCGATGACATAGAAGAATCCATTCTTCGGCGCCTGCATCAGCACCTGGCGCGGTTTCCCGCCGATTTCCAGGTCCGCGAGGATCATGGGCTGCGTCGCGGTGAAGTCCCAGGTCTCGCCCGGCGTGGTCTGGAAATGCCACACGTATTCGCCGGTGTCGGCCTTGATGGCGACGATCGACGAGAGAAACAGGTTGTCGCCGCCGCCGGGGCTGCGCACGGCCTGGTTCCAGGGGCTGCCGTTCCCGACGCCGATATATATGAGTCCGAGTTTCGGGTCGTAGACGATGGAATCCCACACCGTGCCGCCGCCGCCGAACTTCCACCACTCGCCTTTCCAGGTTTTCGCGGCTTTCTCGAGCGCCGGGCTTTCGAAGCCTTTCGCGGGGTCGCCGGGCACCGTGTAGAAGCGCCAGATCTCCTTGCCGGTCTCCGCGTCGTACGCGGTGACGTAGCCGCGCGCGCCGAGTTCGGCGCCGCCGTTGCCGATGAGCACCTTGCCGTCGAACACGCGCGGTGCGCCGGTGACGGTGTAGTTCTGCCCCGGCGGGACCGTCATCACTTCCCAGAGTTGTTTGCCGGTGGCCGCCTCGATGGCGAGCAGGCGTCCGTCGAGCGTGGCGAGATAGATCTTGCCCTTCCATGCCGCGACACCGCGGTTTGCCACGTCGCAGCAGGCCTTGACGCCCACCTCGCCCGGCACCTTGGGATCGAAGCGCCAGATTTCCTTGCCGCTGCGCGCCTCGAGCGCGAACAACTTGCTCCAGGCGCTGGTCACATACATCACGCCGTCGATGACCAGCGGTGTGGATTCCTGCACGCGGTGCGCGGTATCGAGGTCGTAGCTCCAGGCGAGACCGAGCTGCGCGACGTTTCCGGCGTCGACCTTGGTCAAGGGGCTGAAGCGCTGCTCGTCGTAGGTGCGTCCATGGGAAAGCCACTCGCCATCCGCGGGCGCGTTCATGCGCGCGGCGTCAACCAACGCCGTGGGTTTCGGAGTCGCCATCGGCGCCGGTTCGGGACTCTGGCTGCAGGAGATCAGGAACGCAGCCGCGACACTCACCGCAAGCGCGGCGCCAGAAACTTTCATGCGACCCCCTCGGTTGTTCCGAATGGGCGCCACTCTCGCCCGGAAGGGGTGTCGGGCTCAACTATCGGGGACCCTAAATTCGATTGGCAGCGAACGCCGCCGGCTACACTTTGGCGCTAGCCTTTCGACCGAAAACGACGGGCCAAACGAGTGGGGAGCGCTTATGTACGACGTGAAACTGCTCATCGGCGGCAAGGAACAGCCGGCACGCGGCGGTGCCACTTTCGAAAGGCGCAACCCGGTCAGCGGCAACGTCGTATCGCGGGCGGCCGCGGCTTCGGCCGACGATGCGGTGGCCGCGGTGGCCGCGGCCCATGCGGCCTTCCCCGCCTGGTCGTCGCAGGGTCCCGGCGCGCGTCGCGCCAGACTCAACAAGGCGGCCGACCTGCTCGAAGCACGCGCCGGGGATTTCGCCGCCGCGGTACGTGACGAGACGGGTTCCACCGCCGGCTGGGGACATTTCAACGTCCACTTCGCCGCCGCGATGCTGCGCGAAGCGGCCTCGATGACCACGCAGGTGTCGGGTGAAGTCGTACCCTCGGATGTGCCGGGCAACCTCGCCATGGCGCATCGTCAACCCGTCGGCGTGGTGTTCGGCATTGCGCCGTGGAACGCGCCGGTGATCCTGGGAGTCCGCGCCGTCGCCATGCCGCTGGCCTGCGGCAACACCGTCATTTTGAAATCGTCCGAAGTGTGCCCGCAGACGCATCACCTGATCGGCCAGGTGCTCAACGAAGCCGGCCTGGGTGATGGCGTGGTCAACATCATCCATACCGACGTCAAGGACGCGGGCACGGTCAGCGAGGCGGTGATCGCGCACCCCGCGGTCAAGCGCGTGAACTTCACCGGCTCGACGCGGGTGGGAAAGTTGTTAGCCCAGGTGGCCGCGAAATATCTCAAGCCCATCCTGCTCGAGCTCGGCGGCAAGGCGCCGCTGGTGGTGCTGGATGACGCCGATCTCGATGCCGCGGTGAACGCGACGGTATTCGGCGCGTATGCGAATGCCGGGCAGATCTGCATGTCCACCGAGCGCGTCATCGTGGATGCGAAGGTGGCCGATGAATTCGCGGCGCGGCTCACCAAGCGCGTGGCCGCGCTGCCCGTGGGAAATCCGCTCGAAGGCGAATTCGTCATCGGCTCGGTGGTGGGCAAATCCACGATCGAACGGCTGCAGCGGCTGGTCGGTGACGCGGTCAAGCAAGGCGCGAAAGTTCTCGCGGGCGCCGACATGGCGCCGGTGTCCGGAAACAGTACGGTGGTGAAAGGCGTGGTCGTCGATCACGTGACACCGGCCATGGCGCTGTTCCGCGAAGAATCCTTCGCGCCGCAGGTGTCGATCACGCGCGTGAAGGATGCCGACGAGGCGATCAATCTCGCCAATGACACCGAGTACGGCCTTTCCGCCGCCATCTTCACGCGCGATATCGCGCGCGGGCTCGCGCTCGCCAGGCGCATCGAGAGCGGCATCTGCCACATCAACGGACCCACCGTGGCCGACGAGGCACAGATGCCCTTCGGCGGCGTGAAGGGCTCCGGCTACGGGCGATTCGGCGGCAAGGCGGGCGTCGAAGCGTTCACCGAACTGCGCTGGATCACGGTGCAAACCACCCCGCGCCACTACCCGTTTTAATGGGGACATTCCTCGTTTCCTAGCAAACGGGGACAGTCACGGGCCTGGCCGATTCGAAATCAAGACTGTCCCCGTTTGCTAGGAAACGAGGAATGTCCCCATTTCACACCGAGCGGTGCATGTCGCCGTCGATGGACAAGGCCTGGCCTGAGATGGTCTTCGCGGCATCCGAGGCCAGGAACAAGGCCAGCGCCGCGATCTCGCGCGCCTCGGTGAATGTCTTGAGCGACTGATTCGCGAGCGCGCCTGCGCGCTCCTCCTCGACGCTTCGGCCGCTCTGCGCGGAGCGTCCTTCGAGCACCCGCTGCATGCGCTCACCGGCCACCGGTCCCGGCAGGATGGCATTCACGCGAATGCCAAACCCACCCAGCTCCATCGACAACGTCTTGGTGAGTCCGACGATTCCCCACTTGCTGGTCGCATAAGCGCTGCGTTGTGGATAGCCCAACCGCCCCGCCGCGGACGACATGTTGATGATGCAGCCGGCTGGCGACTGCTTGAGCATGGCGATCGCAAGCCGCGTCACGTCGAAAGTGCCTCCGAGGTTCACGCGCATGACGCGATCCCACTCCTCGGGCTTCACCTGCTCCAGCGGCGCTGTGGCTCCCGCGATGCCGGCATTGTTGACCAGCACGTCGAGGCCACCGAGGGCCGCGATCAGTCGCGGCACCGTGGCTTCGATCTGCGCGCGATCCGCAAGATCGCAGGGCTCGGCAATGATCGCCGGCAACTCCACGCGCAGGGCGGCCAACGCCGCCGCATCGACGTCGAGAACCGCCACCTTCGCGCCCGCGTTCGCGAATGCCCGCACCATCTCGCGCCCGATGCCCGACGCACCGGCGGTGATCAGCACTTTCTGCATGCGCGCCATGGTGCCCGCTCCAGGGCCCGCCGACTCAACCATGCGCGCCCAACTACAGCGCGGGCTCCTGGCTCAAAGCCTGGCCCCGCGGCTCGCACGGTTCCGGCAGCGCGCAGGCGCTGCGCGGCGAAATGGCGGTGCGCGAGAACAGCTCGTTCGCGCGCACGTAGCTTTCCATGACCCGGCCCATCACGGCCGTCTGGGTCCGGTGCGCGCGAATGGCCGCGAGCTTGATGACGCGCGCCTCCGGCGCGAGCGCGAACTGCTCCCACTTCATGCCCAGCCCGCGCGGCGCGATTGTCTGCGGCAACTCCGGCCGATAGCCGTGCGGCTTTGGCCATCTCCCGCCGCCGTGCACGATCCAGAAGCGGATCTTGTCCGCCTCGTTGCGTGAATTCATGGCACGCCAGGCGAGAATTCCCGTGCCGCGATGATCGGGATGCGTGTCCTGCGGGCTCGGCGCCAGCACCAGCGTCGGCTTGACGACGTCCAGCACGCGGAGAAAATCGCGCTCCAGGTTTTCACCGTCGTATTCCGCGCCCGGATCCACCGCATCGTCGTAGTTCACCGCGCTCGCACCCGTGAACTTCGAACGCCAGGGCGTGTTCGGATAGTAGTGATCGAGCAGCAACGTCAGCACACCGCGGTCCGGGTAACCGAGGAAGTACAGCGACTGCGGATCCAGCTGCAGGATCTGCGCCGCGGCGCGCGCCTCGGCCTCCCGGCGCGTCGCGAGTTCGCGGAAGCCACCTTTGCGAGGAAGCAGCCGGTGCTCATCGACCATGGCGCTCCAGCGAAAGCCATCGCCGAGCGTGATCCACACCACCGCGACCCGCGCCCCGGCCTGCCTCGCCGCGTGCATCACACCGGCGCAACACAGCGATTCATCGTCGGGATGAGGCGCAACCACGAGAATGGAATCCGTGGAAAGAATGGGCCGGAGCGGCGGCAGATCCGCCTGCGCGTTCACTACGCCGCAAACGGCGAGCCCCAGCAGCGCGCAAATTCGGGTCATTTCAGGCCTCGCAAGGAAGCCAGCGGAGGATATTCGCCCCATTCGATCTTGGGTACGCGAAATTCACTTCGCTCGCGGGCAAGCACGCGTGGCACATCGCGGTACGCTTGCGTCTGCTTTCTTCCGGAGCTTTTCATGGCCACTATTGTTGGAGGCATCGCGACCTCCCACACCCCCACCATCGGCTTCGCGCTCGACGGCAAGAAGCAGCAGGACCCGGTGTGGGCACCGATCTTCAAGGGCTACGAGCCGGTTCAGAACTGGCTGGCCGAGAAGAAGCCCGACGTCCTGTTCTTCATCTACAACGATCACATCACGTCGTTCTTCTTCGACCACTACTCGCATTTCGCGCTGGGCGTGGGCGCGAAGTACTGGGTGGCCGACGAAGGCGGTGGCGCGCGCAAGCTGCCCAACATCAAGGGTCATCCGGCGCTGGCGAAACACGTGGCGACCGGCCTCGTGGCCGACGAATTCGATCTCTCCTTCTTCCAGGAGAAGGGCCTCGATCACGGCTGCTTCTCGCCGTTGTCGCTGCTCTGGCCGCACGAGAAGGAATGGCCCGGCGCCATCGTGCCGTTGCAGGTCGGCGTGCTGCAGGTGCCCATCCCGTCCGCGAAGCGCTGCTTCAAGCTCGGGCGCGCGCTGCGCAAGGCCATCGAAAGTTTTCCGGAGAATCTCAAGGTCGCCATCGTCGGAACCGGCGGCCTGTCGCACCAGATCCAGGGTGAACGCGCGGGTTTCAACAACACACCCTGGGACATGGAATTCCTGGAACTGCTGGAGAAGGACCCCGAAAAACTCACCGAGCTCACCATCGCGGATTACGCCACCAGGGGCGGGATGGAAGGTTCGGAAGTCGTGATGTGGCTGATCATGCGCGGTGCCCTGGCGCCCAAGGTCAGGAAGCTGCACCAGGCTTACTACCTGCCCTCGATGACCCCGATCGCCACCGTGATCTTCGAGAACGACTCGGACGTGAAGGACGCCGAATCCGACGAGGCCTACCGCGCGCGCATCCAGCACCAGTGGGATGGGCTCGAGAAACTGCCGGGCACCTATCCGTTCACGCTCGATCGCAGCGTGAAGGCCTATCGGCTGAACTCCTTCCTGCACTCGCTGCTGCAGCCCGAGCGCCGCCGGCGTTTCATCGAAGAGCCCGAGCTGCTGTTCGAGGATGCGAAGCTCAGCGAGGAGGAGCGCGCCATGCTGCGCGCCCGCGACTGGCGCGCGCTCATCCGGTACGGCGTGATCTTCTTCCTGCTGGAGAAGTTAGGCGCGGTGGTCGGCACCACCAACCTGCACATCTACGCCGCCATGCGCGGGCAATCGCTCGAGGACTTCCTCAAGACGCGCAACACGCAGGTGTTGTACTCGGTGGCGGCGCAGAAATAGACGCGCCGGCGCAATGTAGGCCGAAACCGACGCGCGCGCCAAGGGCACTGCATACGTATTCTTGAGCGAACGGCGGTGCATCTCGATTAGCGTCGCTCCCCACTAGATAGGGGAGATCGCACATGACGCAGCCGTGCCGGCGCATCCGCGCCCTGGTTCCTTTGCTCGCCTTCGCCGTTCTCGGCTGCAGCGCACTGCCGGCATCCGCGCAGGACCCGCCGGCCTCGGTGGGAATCCCCGGCAACTACCAGTCCGAAGCCGGCTGCGGCGGCGACTGGGACCCCGGCTGCCCGGCCACGCAGCTGGTGTACGACGCCAACAGCGACATCTGGCGCAACACCTTCAGCATCACGCCGGCCGCGGCCTACGAATACAAGGTCGCGCTCAACGGTACCTGGGACTGGAACTACGGCCTGCACGCCCAGCAGAACGGCCCCAACATTCCCCTCGCGACGACCACATCGCCCCAGGGCGTCACCTTCTACTACGACCACAAGACGCACTGGGTCACGGACAATGTCAGCTCCATCATCGCGACCGTCCCCGGCAGCTTCCAGAGCGAGCTTGGCTGCGCGAATGATTGGGACCCGGGTTGCTTCCGCTCCTGGCTCGAAGACATCCAGGGCAGCGGCGTCTACAGCTTTTCCACCTCGTCGATCCCGGCCGGTTCATATGAATGCAAGGTGGCGTTGAACGGCTCCTGGGATGTGAACTACGGCGCCGGTGGCGTGCCGAACGGCCCGAACATCGCCTTCAACGTGCCGGCGAACGGCATGGAAGTGGTGTTCCAGTGGAACTCCACCCGCAAGGAGCTCCGGGTCATCGTGGGCGGGATCCGCGGCGACCTCTCCAAGGCACAGGCGCACTGGCTGTCCGCCGATACCATCGCCTGGAATGTGCCCACGGACACGGCGGTCAGCCTGTTCGCGGACCCTGATGGCGCGCTCACGCTGGATGCGCCCGGGGTCGTTGCGGGCGCAAACTCGAAGTCCTGGGTACTCACCCACGACCCCGCCGGACTCTCGTCCGCGCTGCGCGCGAAGTTCCCCCACCTGGCCGGCCTGCCCGCCTTCAAACTACCGCCCGACGCCATCGCCGCCGCGGCCAGCAGCCTCAAGGGTCAGCTTGCCGTGGGCGCCGTGCGTTCTGGCCAGGGTGTCGATGCGACGTCGCTGCAGATCCCTGGCGTACTCGATGATTTGTACGCCGCCATTGCGGGCCCGATCACGCTGGGTCCCAGCTTCAAACACGGTACGTCGACGCTGCGCGTATGGGCCCCCACCGCGCGCACCATGAGCCTGCGCGTGTTTGCCGACTCGACCACGGCCGACTACGTCAGCTACCCGATGACGCTGGACGCGGCCAGTGGCGTCTGGAGCTACAGCGGCGGCGGGCTGAGCGGCAAGTACTACCTGTACGAGGCGCAGGTGTACGTACGCTCCACCCAAAAGGTGGAAACCAACGTCGTCACCGACCCGTACTCGGTCTCGCTGGCGCGCAACAGCGCGCGCAGCCAGGTCGTGTCACTGGACGACGCCGCACTCAAGCCGCGCGGCTGGCAAGGCCTGGTCAAACCCAGGCTGGCGGCGCCGCAAGACATCGTGCTCTATGAGCTGCACGTGCGCGATTTCAGCGCGAACGACCCGACGGTGCCGCAAGCACTGCGCGGCACCTTCGCGGCCTTCACGCAAAAGCGCTCGGATGGCATGAAGCACCTCGGCCTGCTGGGCCTCGCGGGGGTCACGCATGTGCACCTGCTGCCGTCGTTCGACTTCGCGACCACCAACGAGGACAAGTCGGCCTGGCAGGCGCCCTCGTTCGACGCGCTCGCGGCATTGCCGCCCGACTCGCAGGAGCAGCAGGCGCTGGTCGCAGCCACCGCCGACAAGGACGGCTTCAACTGGGGTTATGACCCGCTGCACTACAACGTACCCGAGGGCAGCTACGCCACCGATCCCGACGGTGCGGAGCGCGTCCTCGAGTTTCGGCAGATGGTGCAGTCGCTGAACCACGGCGGACTGCGCGTGGTGATGGACGTGGTCTACAACCACACCAACTCCGCCGGCCAGAACCCGAATTCCATCCTCGACAAGCTGGTGCCGGGCTACTACCACCGTCTCAATGGCGACGGCGTCGTGCTGGGCGAAAGCTGCTGCGCGGACACGGCCACCGAGCACGCCATGATGGAAAAGCTCATGGTGGATTCCGTGGTGCAGTGGGCGAAGCAATACAAGGTCGATGGCTTCCGCTTCGACATCATGGGCTTCCACCTCAAGTCCAACATGCTGAAGGTGCGCGCCGCGCTGGATGCGCTCACCCCTGCGAAGGACGGCGTCGACGGCCGGTCGGTCTATCTATACGGCGAGGCCTGGAACTTCGGCGTCATGGCCAACAATGGCCGCGGCGTGAATGCCACGCAGGTCAACATGGCCGGCACCGGCATCGGCTCGTTCTCGGATCGCATCCGCGATGCGGTGCGGGGTGGTGGCCCCTTCTCGCCGCGGCGCGACCAGGGCTTCGCCACGGGCCTCCACGTCGAACCGAACGGCACCTTCGGCGGCTCGGCGGCCGACGAGAAGGCGGCGCTGCTGCGGCTCAGTGACCTCGTCCGTCTCGGCCTGGCTGGCAACATCGCCAGCTACGAGATCGTCGATGCGACAGGTGCGACCAAGCCCGGCAGCCAGGTGGACTACTTCGGCATGCCGGGGGCGTACGGCCTGCGGCCCGACGACACCATCCAGTACATCGGCGTGCACGACGATCCGGACTGGTTCGATGCCCTGAACCTGAAATTGAGTGCGAACGTGCCGCGCGCCGACCGCGTGCGCATGGCGCGGCTCGGCATGGACGTCGTGGCGTTGTCGCAGGGCGTGCCGTTCTTCATGGCGGGAGACGAGATCCTGCGTTCGAAGTCGGGCGACCGGAACAGCTACAACTCCGGCGACTGGTTCAACCGCATCGACTGGACGCGGAAGTCCAACGGCTGGGCCTCGGGCCTGCCGCCGGCCAATGGCAACCACGGCGACTGGAACATCATCGGCCCGGCGCTCGCCGATCCCAACCTGAATCCCACGGCGAAGGACATCGAAGGCAGCTTCCGCCACATGCTGGAAATGCTGGCGATCCGCAAGACCAGCGGGTTGTTCCGGCTGCGCAGCGCCGAGGAGATCAAGAAGTCGGTGAGCTTCTTCAACACGGGCCCGAACCAGGTGCCGGGGCTGATCGTCGAGCGCATCCAGAACAAGGCGGGGTTCTGCTTCCCGGCCTCGCAAGCGGTGGTGCTGGTCAATGCCACGCCGCAGGCGCAGAGCTTCAGCGACCCGGCGTTCAGGCGGCAGTCGCTGATTCTTCACCCGGTGCAGGCGTTCTCCAGCGATCCTGTGGTCCGCACGTCGAAGTACCAGGGATCAACCGGCACGTTCACCGTCCCGGCGCGCACCACCGCGGTCTTCATCGCCCCCTGCTTCGGTCATTGAGAGGGTGCCGGGGAGGGGTTCTCGTGGTTCGCAGACTGCGTGAACGCGAACCACGAAAACCCCTCCCCGGCACCACTTACTGCGCCTTGCAGTGTCGGGCGATGAAATCTGCGTGGTCGGGGAGCTGTTGCGTCGCCTGGGCGAACAAGCCGCGCAGGTCACGCAGGTAACCCGCGCGGTCCTGGGGCGCGACCGCTTCCACGAAGGGATGCGTACCTCGAGGTCGTACGCCCTGCCCCCACAGCACCTGCAACCAGCTCGAGAGCCGGAACAGGTCGTCGTTGGTGCAGAAAATCCCCGCGGTCTCGCGGAACAACTCGATCTTGTGCGCCAGGGATTCCGGGATGCTCATGTTGCGGCAGGCATCCCAGAACGGCTCGCCGACGCGGTTGTTCGCGTAGTAGTGCAGGATGATGAAGTCGCGGATGTATTCGTACTCGCTCGCCGCCGCGCGGTTGAATTCCGCGCGCCGCGTTTCGCAGTCGCCATGGTGCGGAAACAGCAGGATGAGGCGCTGGATGGTCACCTGGATGAGGTGAATGGACGTGGACTCCAGCGGTTCGAGGAAGCCGCTCGCCAGCCCCATGCACACCACGTTCCGGTTCCAGAGCAGTTTGCGGCGCCCGGTGGTGAACCGGATCGGCCGCGGCTCGGCCAGCGGCTCCGAGTCGAGATTCGCGAGCAGCAACTCCCGGGCGCGCTCGTCGCTGGTATGCGCGGAGCAATAGACGTGGCCATTGCCCGTGCGATGCTGCAGCGGGATGCGCCACTGCCATCCCGCCTCGAGCGCCGTGGACCGCGTATACGGCAATAGCGGACTGGTCCGCGCCGAAGGCACCGCCATCGCGCGATCGCAGGGCAGCCAGCGCGACCAGTCCTCATAACCGGTCTTCAGCGCCTGCTCGATGAGCACGCCCCTGAAGCCGGTGCAGTCGATGAAGAAATCCGCGGCGAGCTCGCGCCCGTCCTCGAGCTTGAGCGCGCGCACGTCGCCGTCGGGCGCCTGCAGCACGCCGGCGATCTTCGCATCGATGCGACGCATACCCATCTTCTGCGCGAAGCGCGACAGGTAGGCGGCATAGAGCGAGGCATCGAAATGAAACGCCCAGGTGAGCCCTGCGAGCGGCGTATTGGAGATCTGCTCGACGCGCGCGAATCGCGCCTCCTTCGCCGCCCGCCAGTTGAAGCTGTAGTCCCACAGCGAGCCGGCCGTCGCCTGTTCCCTCAGCCAGTAGTGATGAAAAGGTATGTACGCCAGGTCGCGGCCCACGGGACCGAAGGTGTGCATGTACGAATGCCCCTTCTCCCACCAGTTCACGAACTCGATGGCGAGCTTGAACGTGCCCTGCGTCTGTCGCAGGAACTCGTCCTCGTCGAGCTTCACCAGCTTGTTGAACTCGCGGATCGCGGGAATCGTCGCCTCGCCCACCCCGACGATGCCGATCTCGCTGGATTCGACCAGCGTGATCGTCAGCCGCGGCCCGAGCACACGCGCCAGCGCGGCCGCCGTCATCCAGCCGGCGGTGCCGCCGCCCGCGATGACCACCGATCTGATTTCCTGTTGCACGTGCCTAGCTTCTCAGGGAAGTCACCGCAAAGAAAAGACCCCTGCCGGCATTGCTGCCGGCAGGGGCCTGCCCCGTGTGCGGAGGGGACTACTCGAACACGTAACTGATGCCGAGCGCGTACACCGCGCCATATTTCTCGTACTTGATGACGTTGTACGGGGTGGAATCGATGTTGTTCAGCGCAAACGGCTCGTCGGTGAGGTTGGTCCCCGACAAGGCCACGCTCAGTCCCTTGAGCGTACCGCTTCCGAAGGTGTAGCCGATCTGCGCATCGAGCAGCGATTCGGCGTGCACGTTCTTGAAGTCGAGCGTGGCATCGAACAGCGGCACTTCACCGATGAAGTCGTCGCGGTAGCGATTGCTGACACGCGCCGAGAAGCCGTACTTCTCGTAGTAGAGCGTCGTGTTGAACACCTTGGTGGACAATCCTGGGATCGGTGTCTCGACGTCGTTGATCTTGATCTCCGAGTCATTCCTGGCAAAGCTGGCGATGAAGCCGAAGCCGTCGAGCGCCTGCGTCATCAGCGAGAAGGGAATCGACGCGGTGAGCTCGATGCCTTTGACGTAGCCGCCGTGGCCGTTGACCTTGAGCGTCGAAACACCGTCGCGATTCGCGTCGGCCTCGTCGTAGGTGGTGATGTCGTCGTCCGGCGGGATCGGCGGTAACGGCACCCCTTCGAAACTCTCGACCACGGAGGAGTTGAAGATGTACCGCGTCAGGTCCTTGTAGTAGATAGCCGCAGAGAGATATCCCTGGTCGGCAAAGTACTTCTCGAACGACAGGTCGAAGGTGTTGGCCTTCCAGGGCTTGAGCTTCGGATTGCCGCCACCGTTGCGCGACCAGTAGTACTGCTGCCCGTTGTACGTCGGAGGCAGGCCCTGGTCGCTGGTGACGTTGTAGTTCGATCCGCCACCCAGCTCGTCCAGCCGCGGGCGTGCCTCGGTGACGGCCGCGCCGAAGCGCAGCTTCATGCCGTGCGAGAACTCCAGCGCGAGGTTCAGGCTCGGCAGGATCTCGGTGTACTTGTCACCTTCCTCGACCACCGTCACCGGCAACACCTCGGTGCCCGGGAGAACGACGGCACTGGTGACGTGCAGGTGCGAGGTCTGGTCCGCAGTCACGGACTGCACGCCGACGTTGCCACGTAGCGGCAGTCCGCCCAGTTCCGTGTCGATGCCGAGCTTCACGAACACCGTGGTCAGCTTCTCGTCCACTTGCCAGGTGTTCTTGACGTTGTTGAAGCGGTCATTGGAGTTGGCATTCGGGTCGTCGACCGAGTTGATCGCTTCCCAGAAGTCGTCGTGGTACATCGCAATCGCGTTGTAGCCGATGATGCCGTACGGGCTGCCGAAGAAGGTCGAGTCGGCAATGCCGGTGCGGTATTGCTCCGGCACCGGCACGTGCGAGACGTCGCCCCACATCCACAGGTTGCCCTGGAACTGCTTCTTGGACTTGGTGCGATCGGCGTAATTCACGCCGAAGGAAATGTCGCTGGCGAATCCTTCGAGCTTGCGGGTCGCCGCCAGCCGGATCGCCTGGATCTCGTCGGTGATGTCGGGCTCTTCGACGTAGCCCGCGCGGCGCTGGCCTCCGCCCCAACCACCCGGATCGGTGATGAAGACCGAGTCGTAGCTGCTGTAGTTGTTGCCGATCGTGAAGTGCGAGACACCATCCGAATCGGTCGTGAACGAGACCGAATCCGGGATCGCCGGGAAATTGTCCGGATCGTTGTTCGAGCCATTGCCGGCCGTCGATTCCAGGCGCAGATCGTGGCGATCGACGCTCGACCAGCTCAGGTCGGCTTCCATGCTCCAGTCGTCGCTGAACGCGAACTGCGTGTTCAGGCCGATGGAGGTGATGTCCGCCTCGCGATCCTTGTTGTAGTTCTCGATGACCATGAACGGCACATTGGCGAAGGTGCCCGACTGGATGCGGTCATTTTCGACTCCGCCCGGGTCCGAAAGAGTTGCACCCGACCAGGTCGTACCGAACTCCATGCGCTGGATGGTCTGAAGTTCCTGGAAGTCGGAGTGATAGGCGTCGAGCAGCATGTGCAGCTTCTCGTTCGGCTGGAACTCCACCACGCCCATCAGGGAATTGCGTTTGTAGTAAGACGACTGAACGCCATCCTTGTTGCCGCCGATGATCAGTTCTCCCTGGAGCTCGGGATACGCCGGCTGGTCATACCCGGGAAAACCCCACGGCTCGCGCGTCTGTGCCTGGTACGGCGTCTTGTTGTACGCGTAGCCAATCGCGATACCGATGGTGTTGTCGGCGAACTGGTCGATGTAGGTGAGATTGACGCGATCGCCGGCATCCGGCAGCCCCGGGATGTTGGCGTCGTAGTCATTCATCTCGCGCTTGTAGCCGACGGCGAACTTGCGATCCGTGAGCCGCAGCGGGTGGACGGTCGAGATGTCGGTCGTACCCGCGATGCCCTGGTAGGCCATGCCGGCATCGGGCGTCTTGTAGATCTTGACCTGGGTGACGAGCTCCGACGGGTACTGGTCGAATTCCACCGTGCGGTTGTCGTTGGTCGAGGCCTGCTCGCGGCCGTTGAATGTGGTGACGGTGAAGTCCGGGCCGAGGCCGCGGATCGACAGCGTCTGCGCGCGACCATTGGTGCGCTGGGCGGCGAGGCCCGGCAGCCGCCCGATGGCCTCCGCGATCGAAGCGTCCGGCAATTTGCCGATGTCCTCGGCCGACACCACCTCGACGATGGACGACTCGTCCTTCTTCGCCGCGATCGAATCGGTGATGCTCTTGCGGATGCCGGTGACGACCACCTCGCCGATTTCCTCGTCGGCACCCTGGTCCTGCGCCAACGCCACACCCGCGCCGCTCACCAGGAAAATGGCACAACCCGCCGCGGTGCCGATTTCGTGCTGGCGGCGCTTGCGCGGATGCTTGCGAGAACCCTTGGTCGTAGCTTTCACTCTGTCCCCTCCTAACTACTTGTTCTGTTGCGCGCGGCCCACGGACTGGGCGCGACTCCCTGGGCGCAAGGATGTTGGCAACCAGCGCTGCTGGCAATCCTCATGCATACGTATTCAGCGCCGCTGTCTCGTCCCGGCAACGCTCGTCGGCCAAGTTTTCATGGGCAAGAAGCCGGCAAAAAAAAGCCCCGCCGCGCGAGGGGGCCGAGCGGCGAGGCGTACCGGGTTCCCGTCGGGGGAGCCCGCTTTCGAGTGCGGATGCCAGCCTCGGGCCGGCAGCGCATCGTGGACCCGGGCACCCCCGCGGACAACACCTTGAATACGTATTCAGGCTGAATACGTATGCAACAGAACCGCGCCGGGGCTGCGGTAAGCTCGCACCCCGAGACATGAGCACCGTCGTGAAACAGCTGCCCGCCACGGGCCCCGCTTCGCCGTGGTGGCGCGGCGCGACTATCTACCAGATCTATCCGCGCAGCTTCCTGGACACCAACGGGGACGGTGTCGGCGACCTGCCGGGAATCGTCGAACGACTGGACTATGTCGCTTCGCTCGGCGTCGAGGCCATCTGGATCTCGCCGTTCTACAAGTCGCCGATGGCCGATTTCGGCTACGACATCGCCGACTACCGCGCCGTGGACCCGATGTTCGGCACGCTCGCGGATTTCGACCGGCTGATCGCGCGCGCGCACGATCTCGGCCTCAAGGTCATCATCGACCAGGTGCCGAGCCATACCTCGGACCAGCATCCGTGGTTCCAGGAGAGCCGCCAGGGCCGCGACAACCCCAAGTCCGACTGGTACGTGTGGGCCGATGCGCGCGAGGACGGCACGCCGCCTAACAACTGGCTGTCGATCTTCGGCGGCATCGCCTGGACCTGGGAGCCGCGCCGCGGCCAGTACTACCTGCACAATTT
>Ga0315910_10000804_pt1 | contig 30165 bp, 32 predicted proteins | sample EdamamesoilMG_FD_204470 | JGI IMG/M metagenome (GOLD analysis project Ga0315910, IMG submission 204470) | Garden soil microbial communities collected in Santa Monica, California, United States - Edamame soil | ecosystem: Environmental > Terrestrial > Soil > Garden | place: USA: California... | reverse complement strand
GCTGGCGCCATCGTCGAATCAGTCATCTTGTTTGCCCCGAATTATTGTGGGCGCTGTTGCGCCGCGATGGCGCGCAGTCTGAACCAAGGCGAGTCGCGCCAGCAAGGCGCGTCCATCCGGGGGCAGGGATACCCCGGCTGGCTTTATCAACAGTGTTTCCCGGCAATCGCGTGCGCGCCGGGCGGCGCCGCCGGGTCAGTTCGCCTCGGCCTCTTCCTTCTCACCGGTCTCGGCGCCATCGCGGCGCATCTTCTGCATGACGCGTGCCATGACCACGCCGCCCTCGTAGAGCAGGTACATGGGAACGGCCATGATGGACTGCGAGAGCGCGTCCGGCGGCGTGAGGAATGCCGCCACCACGAAGATGCCGATGAGCACGTAGCCGCGGTTCTGGCCCAGTTTCTCCACCTTGACCAGGCCGGTGAGCACCAGCAACACCACGGCCACCGGTACTTCGAAGGCGATGCCGAACGCAAAGAACAACGTGACCACGAAATCGAGGTAGCTGGCGATGTCGGTCTGTACCTTCACGGAGGTGGGGCCCGATTGCACCAGGAACTCGAACATCACCGGGAACACCGCGAAGTACGCGAACAACACGCCGACATAGAAGAGAACCACGGCCGAGAGCAGCAGCGGCACGGCGAAACGCTTCTCGCGCTTGTACAGGCCCGGCGCGACGAACGCCCATATCTGGTAGATGACCACGGGCATGGCGATGAACAATGCGACATAGAACGACAGCTTGAACGGCGCCATGAATGGCGAGATCACTCCAATGGCAATCATCGAAGTGCCGGGCGGCAGCTTCGCCACCAGCGGTTCCGACACGATCTCGTACAACTCGTTCGAGAAGACGGCGCAGGGGATGAACGCGATCAGCAGCGCCAGCATGGCGCGCATCAGGCGGTCGCGCAGCTCCAGCAGGTGGGACATCAACGTCCCCTCGGCCAGGTCCTCGCTCTTCGGCTGTTCGCTCACGGGCCGGACCGCGGCGTCTGGTCAGTAGTTAGATCGAGCTCGCCCTGCGAAGTGGACTCGGGCGGCGGCTCCGGGTGCTGGCCGCGGTTCGACGAATGCATGTGGTGATCGGGTGGATAGAACTCCTCTTCCACTTCCACCGGCGCAGGGGCGGGCGCGGCGTCGGGCGCCGGCGCGGGAGGCGCGGAGGTGGCCCCCGGCGGCGGTGCCGGCGGCGTGGTCGCAACGGGTGGTCGGGCCGCGGGCTTCGGATCGAGCGAGGTGTCGATGCCCGGATCGATGTTCACCTGGTTCTCGAGATTCGAGGCTTCTTCCTCGAGCTGTTCGCGGAACTGCCGCGCCATGGCGCGCGCACGTCCCACCCAGCGACCGATCTGTTGCGCGAGCTTGGGCAGCTTCTGCGGCCCGAGCACCACCAGCGCGATCGCGAAGATCAGCAGCAGTTCTGTGAATCCAACCTCGAACATGGAAATCCCGCCGCGCGCGGCGGCTCAGGTCACGGCGCCCTGGCGCCCGCGAGTCACGCCTTGCGCTCGCTCTTCTCCGCGTCCTGGGTTTTCGCGGAATCGGAAAATTCGGCGTCGGCCTTGAGCTGCTTGACCGACTCCTCGGCATCGCCGTCGTTCATCGACTTCTTGAAGCCGCGCACGGCCGATCCCAGGTCCGAACCGATGGTCTTGAGCTTCTTGGCTCCGAAGACCAGCAGCACGATCACCAGGATGACCAGTAATTCCCTAAAACCTATGCCCATGTGTTGCTCCAGACGGGGCGGCGACGCCACCCCCGAAAAACCGTCGATTTAAAGTGGCGAAATGATAAGTCAACAGAGGCTGCAAACCTAAGAAAGTTCGGGCCCAAGCGAGACTCGCATCACGCCCCCTGCCGTGCGTTAAGTCTTTGTCATTCCAAGGGACTCTCGAGCCAGAAGGTCACCGGGCCGTCGTTGATCAGCGCCACCCGCATGTGGGCCCCGAATTCGCCGGTTTCGACCCCGGCGTGGCGTGTTCGCGCCAGGTCGACGAGCTGCGAAAACAGGGCGCGCGCCGCCTCCGGAGGTTCCGCACGGCTGAAACCGGCGCGCGTGCCCTTGTCGGTGTCGGCCGCCAGCGTGAATTGCGGCACCAGCAAGAGGCCGCCCGCGATGTCCGCGAGCGAGCGGTTCATGCGACCGGCCTCGTCCTCGAAGATCCGGTAGCCGAGCACGCGCTCCAGCAGCCGCGCCGCGCTGCGCGCATCGTCGCCGCGCTGGATGCCTATCAACGCGAGCACGCCCCGGCCGATGCGCCCGGTGACGCGCTCTCCGACGGTGACCTGCGCTTCGCTGACGCGCTGGATGAGTGCGATCAAATGAACACCTGGCGGGGTTACCCGTGCGGCATCGTGCCGCCCTTCTCGTATTACTTTCCCCGAGGCGGATTGTGCCCGGTGGCAATTGCACGCCCAAGTCCTTAATATCGCGGCCTGTTTTTTCGAGCTCAAAGGTCTCGTCCGATCATGGCATTGCGCATTCCGGTCGCCGTCTCCCTCACTCTTCTCGCGCTCAGCGCCTCGATTGCCACGCCGGCCCCGGCGCAGGACCAGCCGCCCGCGTTCAGTGGTGACGCCAAGCGCGGCCAGGCGCTGGCCTACACCTGCAACGGCTGCCATGCCATTCCTAACTACAAGAACGTCTACCCGACCTACTCGGTGCCCAAGCTGCACAACCAGCGGCCCGAGTACCTGGTCGCCGCGCTCAAGGCCTACAAGAGCGGCGAACGTTCGCACGGCACCATGCACGCGCAGGCCAGCAGCATGAGCGAGCAGGACATGGCCGACATCGCGGCCTACCTCGCCGGCCCGAACGTGCTGACCCAGTCGAAGAACGACGTGCCGGCCACGGCGCGTCCCAAGGCCAGCGAGGTCTGCCTGGCCTGCCACGGCACCAACGGCGTCGGCATCACCGCCGACTACCCGACCATCGCCGGACAGCACCGCGATTACCTCGAGCGCGCGCTCACCGACTACCAGAAGGGCGGTCGCAAGAACGCCATCATGGCGGGCATGGCGCAGACCCTGAAGCGCGAGGACATCGAGGCGCTGGCCGCGTACTACGCGTCGCAGGCGCCGGCGCTCGAAGTGCTGCCGAAGCGCACCTGGATCCTGTCGTCCTCTAAGTAGCCGGGACGAGCTATTCGGGCGCTTCGCGCCCGCTACTTGCCGCCGGCCGGCGCGGCCAGCTGCTTCTCGAGGAAGGTCACGATGGTCTTCTGGTAGAAGTCGCGGTTCGACTTCTTCCTGAAGCCGTGGCCCTCGTCGGTGGCCGCGAGGTACCACACCTCGCCGCCGCGGCCGCGGATCTTCTCCACCATCTGCTTCGATTCGCTCGCCGGAACGCGCGGGTCGTTGAGTCCCTGCACCACCAGCAGCGGCTTGTTGATCCTGGCCGCATTGGTCATCGGCGAAATGCGCTGTAGATAGGCGCGCATCTTCGGCAGGCGCTCGTCGCCGTACTCCGGCCGGCGCAGGTCGCGCCGGTAGGCCGATGTGCTCTCCAGGAAGGTCACGAAGTTCGATATGCCGACCACGTCGATGCCGCCGCGCAGCCGGTCGCTGAAATGCACCATCGACGCGAGCGACATGTAGCCGCCGTACGAGCCGCCGGAGACGAACACCTTCTTCGCGTCCATGTCGCGCTGCGCGCCGATCCACACCAGCAGCGCGCCGATGTCCTTGACCGCGTCCTCGCGATCCTCGCCGTTGTCGAGGTCCACGTAGGTACGGCCATAGCCGGTCGAGCCGCGCACGTTGGGCGTGATCACCACGAAGCCCATCTCGCGCACCAGGAATTGCGTGAACGGACTCCACTGCGGCACGGCCTGCGACTCCGGGCCCCCGTGGATGTCGATGAGCACCGGGTGCGGGCCCGGCGAATTCCGCGGACGGAACACGAACGCCGGGATCTGCCGGTTCTTGCCGTTGCTGCGGTCGAAGGTGGGAAAACGCACCAGCTCGGCGGGCGAGAACTGCAGCGGGTCGATCGTGCCCGCCTCGCTCTTCGTGTAGCGCACCACCGCGTTGCGCTCGAGCTCGAGCACGAACACGTCGCGCGGCGACTGCGGGCTCTCCAGCGACAACGCCAGGCGTTTGCCCGCGGCGTCGAAGCCGATGCGGCCGATGCGGCCGTCCGGCAGCGGCGGCAGGATTTCCGAGCGCTTCGCCAGGTCGAGCACCGTCAGCCGGCTGACGCCGTCGACATTGGCCACCCAGGCGAGGTAGTGGCCGTCGTCGGTGCGCGCGAAGCCGTCGATGTCCCAGGGAATGTGGCTGGTGAGCACCTCGATCGCGCCGGTCACGAGGTCGACGCGCCGCAGCTGCTCGAACTCGCTGTCGCGGTTGGTGACCAGGTAGACGCCGCGGCCATCGGGCGTGAAACGCGCGCCCGAGACGCTGGCCGGCCCGGCGCCTTCGCTGACCGGCGTGAGCGCCGCGGTCGCGATGTCCATGACGAACAGGTGCGCCTCGTTGGCCGAGACGAAATTTCTGATGAGTAGTTTGGTGTCGTCCGGCGACCAGTCCTGCACCGACCAGTTCTTCGAGAAGCCGTTGAACACCTGGCGCGGCGTGCTGAAGTTGTTGGTGGGCTCGGCGATCAGCAGGTCGTAACTCACGCCGTCGCGCGCGGTGCTGTGGAAGGCCACGCGCTTGCCATCGTGGCTCCACACGAGGCCGCCGTTGACGCCCTTGCCACCGGTCAGCATGCGCACCGCGCGGCTGTTGATGTCGTACCAGTACACCTGCGCGTTCTCGTTGCCTCCCTGGTCGCGCAGGAACGTGAAGCCCGGCACCACCGCCGATTGCGGCGCACGCGCCACGACGACCGGCTCCTTGGAGAAGGTGAGCTGTTCGCGCGCGCCGAGCGGCATCGCGACGCGGTGCAGCTGCTCCACGTCGCCGAAGCGCGTCGCGATCAGCATCCCGTCGGGCAGCCAGTCGACGAAGCTCGCGCCGCGCGAATTGAGATAGTCGTCGAGGCGCGCGGTCAGCGGCGAGTCCACCGCGGGGATGTTGTCGAGGACCAGGTTGCCGCGCGTTTCCACCGCGGCCTGCGCCACTAGAGTGCAGCACGCGAACAAGGTTGTGAGGAGTAATTTGCCGTTCATGCTGTTATGTTGCCCGCAAAAGGACGGATGCCATGACTGGGAGTCTGCCACGCCTGACGAAGTTCGCCGACGGCATCACCGCCGTCGATACCGAATACGTGCGGCCCCGGATGGATGCGGCGCATGTCGTCACCGTGGGGACGCGCGCGGCCATCGTCGACACCGGGCCGAACAGCGCCGTGCCGCGCGTCCTGGCCGCCCTTGCCGAGCTCGGCATCGAGCGGGACGCGGTCGAATACCTGTTCCTGACGCACGTACACCTCGACCATGCCGGCGGCGCCGGCGCCCTGATGCGCGAACTGCCGCGCGCCACGGCGGTGATCCACCCGCGCGGCGCGCCGCACATGATCGACCCCGTCAAGCTCATCGCCGGCACGCGCGCCGTGTACGGCGAGGAGCTGTATGGCCGGCTCTACGGAGAGATCCTGCCCATCGAGCGCGAGCGTCTCGCCATCGCGCAGGACGGCCAGCGCTTCGAGCTCGCCGGCCGCGTGTTCGAATGCGTGCACACGCCGGGCCACGCCCTGCATCACCAGTCCATCGTCGATCATGGCGCCACCAGCATATTCACCGGCGACACCTTCGGGTTGTCGTACCGCGAACTGGATAGCACGCGCGGCCCGTGGATCATGCCGACCACGACGCCGACGCAGTTCGATCCCGCGCAGCTCAAGGCGTCGATCGTGCGACTCATGCAGTACCGGCCGCGGCGGCTATACCTCACGCACTACAGCGAAGTCGGACAATGCGCGCGGCTCGCCAACGACATGTACGACGCCATCGACGCCTTCGTGCGCATCGCGCGCTCGTCCGGCCTCGACACCAGGCGCATGCGCTTCGAGCTGCGCGCCTGGGCGCACGACAGCCTGCGCGAGCACGGCGTCGCACTGGGCAGCGATGCCATCGACGCCATCCTCGACAAGGATTTCGAGCTCAACGCGGCGGGACTGCTCGCCTGGCTCAAACGCGAGGCGAACCAGTGAGTCAATATTTCCTGCTGAAGTCGTTGCACGTGCTGAGCGTGGTGCTGTTCCTCGGCAACATCATCACCGGCGTGTTCTGGAAAGAGCACGGCGATCGCGGCGACCTGCGCGCACGCGCGGTCGCGCTCGAAGGCATCATCCGCAGCGATCGCTGGTTCACGCTTCCCGGCGTGATCGCCATCATCGTCACCGGCGTGCTGCTCGCGATGACGCTGCACTACCCGCTGCTGCGCACCGCGTGGATCCTCTGGTCGCTGATCCTGTTCGGACTGTCGGGCGTGATGTTCCAGTTCTTCGTCGCACCGCTTCAGCAGAAGATGCTGGCGAACGTGCGCGCCGGCATCGACGGAAACTGGAACGAATCCGAATACCAACGGCTGTCGCGCGCGTGGCAGCTGTCCGGGGCGGTCGCGACGCTGGCGCCGGTGGCGGTCGTGTTCCTGATGGTGATCAGGCCCACGTGAGTTAGCCCGAGGGAATCCGCGGTACCGCTGGCACGATGTCAGCGTTGTCGTCGGCGTCGGCGCCTACGTTCCGCTTTCTCTCCCGCGTTATGATGCGGGAATGCCAAGACTTCACGTTCCCCAACCCCCGACACGCCCGGGCGACAAGCCGGACTTCTCGTACGTCGAACTGTCGCCGGCGGGTGCCATCAAGAAGCCCGAGGTCGGCGCTCGCGCGCGCGAGATGGAGGAGTGCGCGACCGGACTGGTGCGCGTGCTCGACGATCACCACGAGGCCGTCGGCCCGTGGAACCCGCGCCTCGAGGACGAGGACCTGCAGATCGGCCTGCGGCACATGCTGCTGACGCGCATCTTCGACGATCGCATGCAGCGTACGCAGCGCCAGGGCAAGGTCTCCTTCTATATACGTTCCCTGGGCGAGGAAGCCGTGGGAGTGGCGCAGGCCATGGCGCTGCAGCCCGGCGACATGCTGTTCCCCTCGTACCGCCAGCAGGGCATCTACATGGTGCGCGGCAAGCCCATCGTCGAGCTCATGTGCCAGCTGCTGTCCAACACGCGCGACATGTGCAAGGGCCGGCAGCTGCCGGTGATGTACCACTGGAAGGCGGGCAGCATCTTCTCGATCTCCGGCAACCTAACTACCCAGTTCCCGCAGGCCGTGGGCTGGGCCATGGCCGCCGCGATCCGCAACGAGGACCACATCGCCTGCACCTGGATCGGCGAGGGCGCGAGCGCCGAGGCGGATTTCCACCACGGCCTGTTGTTCGCCTCCGTCTACCAGGCGCCGGTGATCATGAACATCGTCAACAACCAGTGGGCCATCTCCACGTTCCAGGGCACGGCCGGCGGCGAGCAGCGTTCGTTCGCGGCGCGCGGCCCCGGGCTCGGGGTCGCGGGCATCCGCGTCGACGGCAACGACTTCCTCGCGGTGCACGCGGTCACGCAATGGGCCGCGCAACGCGCGCGCACCGGCGGCGGGCCGACGCTCATCGAGCTGGTCACGTACCGCGCCGGCGCGCATTCCACCAGCGACGACCCCTCGCGCTACCGCCCCAAGGACGACCACGAACACTGGCCGCTGGGCGACCCGATCGAGCGGCTCAAGCAGCACCTGATCGCGCGCGGCGAGTGGAGCGAGAAGCGCCACAAGGAACTGCATGCCGAGCTCGACGCGCAGGTGCAGGCGGCGTGGAAGGAGGCGGTCTCCTACGGCGCGCTGAATGAAGGCCCGCGCCTCGATCGCCACCTGATGTTCGAAGACGTCTACAAGGATTTCCCGGACAGCCTGCGCAAGCAGAGCGAACAGCTGGCGGCGGAGATCAAGCTGAACGCCGAGCTCGGGCTCACGGCGAAGGCGGAGTAGATAGTCATGGCCCAGATGAACATGATCCAGGCGCTGAACTCCGCCATGGACGTGATGATGGCGCGCGACCCCTCGGTGGTCGTGATGGGCGAGGACGTCGGCTACTTCGGCGGCGTGTTCCGCGTCACGGACGGACTGCAGAGGAAATACGGCGAACACCGCGTGCTCGACTCGCCCATCGCCGAGGGCGGCATCGTGGCGACCGCCATCGGCATGGCCGTGAACGGACTGCGCCCGGTGGCGGAGATCCAGTTCGCCGACTACATCTACCCGGCGGTGGACCAGATCGCGAGCGAGCTCGCGCGCATCCGCTACCGCACGGCGGGCGATTTCACCTCGCCCATGGTGATCCGCGCGCCCTGCGGCGGCGGCATCCGCGGCGGGCAGACGCACTCGCAGAGTCCCGAGGCCATTTTCACGCACATCTGCGGCGTGAAGGTCGTGATGCCTTCGAACCCGTACGACGCCAAGGGCCTGCTGATCGCGGCCATCGAGCACGACGACCCCATCGTCTTCTTCGAGCCCAAGCGCATCTACAACGGCCCCTTCGACGGCGACCCCAACAAGCCGGCGGTGCCGTGGAGCACGCATCCGAAGGGCGACGTGCCCGAGGGCCACTACAGGGTGCCCATCGGCAAGTGCGACATCGTGCGCGAGGGCTCGCAGGTCACCATCGTCACCTACGGCACCATGGTGCACGTATGCGAGGCCGCGGCGAAAAAGCTCGACATCGACGCGGAGATCATCGACGTGCGCACCATGTCGCCGCTCGACCTCGATCCGATCTGCTCGTCGGTCAAGAAGACCGGCCGCTGCGTGGTGGCGCACGAGGCCACGCGCTTCAGCGGCTTCGGCGCGGAGCTGTCCGCCAGCATCCAGGAGGAGTGCTTCTGGTACCTCGAGGCGCCTATCCAGCGCGTCGCGGGCTGGGACACTCCGTACCCGCACGCCTTCGAATGGGAGTATTTTCCCGGCCAGGCACGCGTGGCGCTCGCACTGCGCGCAGCCCTCGGGGAGTCATGACATGAGCCGCTACGTATTCAAGATGCCGGACCTGGGCGAAGGCACGGTGTCCGCCGAGGTCGTCGCCTGGCACGTGAAGCCGGGCGACCTGGTGCAGGAAGACCAGGTCATGTGCGAAGTCATGACCGAGAAGGCCGCTGTGGAAGTCCCCGCGCCGGTCACCGGCCGCGTGCTCTCGCTCGCCGGCCAGCCTGGCGACATGGTGGCCGTGGGCTCGGAACTGGTGGTGTTCGATACCGATGCCACCTCGGCCGCGTCGGGCGATGCCCCGGCCGCGCGTTCGCCCGCGCCGCCGCCGGAAGTGCCTCTGACGCCGCAACCCAGGGCGCGCTCCGAGCCCGCGCCGGTCGCCGCGGAGCCCGCGACCAACGGCACGGGCACGCACAAGGCCGCGCGCGTCATGGCGTCGCCGGCTTCGCGCCGCCGCGCCGCCGAGGCCGGTCTCGATCTAACTACCGTGACGGGCACCGGCATGGCCGGGCGCATCGAACCGGGCGACATCGACTCGGCGCTGGCCGCCGGCGCCGCGCAGGGCGCGCAGCCCTCGATGAACGCGCGCGCCAATGCCACGCGTGATGCGCGCAACGGCACCGAGGAGGTGAAGATCATCGGCCTGCGCCGCGTGATCGCCGAGAGGCTGACCGAGTCGGCGCGCAGCATCCCGCAGTATTCCTACGTCGAGGAAATCGACCTGACGCGCCTCGAGGCGCTGCGCAAGCATCTCAACGATCGCCGTCCGCCTGCCGCTCCACCGCTGACCTTCCTGCCGTTCATCGTCGCGGCGCTGACGCGCGTGCTGGCGAAATTTCCCCAGTGCAACGCGTTGTACGACTCGGCGCGCGGCGTGCTGGTGAAGCACAAGGCCGTGCACGTCGGCATCGCCACGCAGACGCCGCAGGGCCTGAAAGTGCCGGTGGTGCGCAATGCCGAGTCGCGCGCGCTGCACGATCTCGCCGCCGAGATCCGCCGGGTGTCCGAGGCCGCGCGTGCCAACAAGTCGCCGCGCGAGGAACTCACGGGTTCCACCATCACGGTCACCAGCCTCGGCAAACTGGGCGGCATCGCCTCCACGCCGATGATCAACATGCCCGAGGTGTCCATCATCGGCATCAACAAGGCCATCGAACGCGCCGTCGTGGTCGATGGCCAGATCACCGTGCGCCTGATGATGAATCTCTCGTCCTCGTTCGATCACCGCTTCGTCGATGGCTATGACTGCGCGTTGATGATCCAGGCGCTGAAGGACCTGCTCGAGCAGCCGGCGACCATTTTCATCGATTGATGCGCGGGCGGTTCCTCACGGCGGTGGCTCTGGCCTTCTGCGTCGCGGGGGCCGCGGAAGTGCCGCCGCCGGGCATCAAGTCTCCGCCCGTGCTGGTGCTGATGCGCAAGGACCAGCAGACGCCGGCGCCGAAAACGGACGGAACCCAGGGAATCCTCCTGCCCCTGATAGGCGCATGGGCGACCGCCTCGGTGAACAAGAACAGCGCCCGCAAGGTGGAGAAGTTCAACGCCACGCTGGCTCCCGCCAAACTACCCGCGCAGGCCGAGGGCGCGTTCCGCTGTTTCGCGACCACCCGGGCCTGCACCGAGGGGCCGGTGTTCACGGATGACGTCGCATTTTCGCAAGCGGTGCGCGCCAGCCCGGCGAAGGAAGGATTCGTGGTCCAGCTGCTGCCCGAGCTCATACCCGAGCAGCTGCTGATCAGGGCCTACGCGCATCGCGCGTACGTGGCTGATGACGCGGCACACGCCCTGGTGCACGAGGAGGCCGGGTATTTCGCGCTGTACACCACGCGCATGCCCGAGGTGCCGAAGAAGGCGAAGCCCGCGGAGCTCGAACAATACTGGTCACAGGGCGAGCCGCGCCGGATCGAGGAGGCCTCGCGCCGCGGCCTGGCGGAGATCAATGCGCTGTTCGCGATGCAGCTGCGCGACGAGGGCCTGAGCGACCCGACTCCCACGCTGGTCAGCGCCAAGGATTTTCCGGACAAAAAACGACTGGCCTGCAAGAGCGGCCCCGTGTGCGCGATGACCTATGTATTCAAGGACAACGGTGACAGCTTCGTGCTCGTCTTCGGCACGAACTACGCCGGCTGGTTCGACGCGGCGGCCGCGGCCCACCAGGCCGGCCTGCCCGGCATGGTCACCTACGGCGCGAACTGAGCCTGCGATGCCTCGCCGACGGAACGCGGCGCGGCAGTAACGGTCAGAACGGCGTGCGCGAATTTCCGCCGCTGAAATCCCTGCGATCACCCTGGCTCACGGGCCTGCTCGTCCTGCTCTGGGCGGCGCCGGTGCCGGCGAAAATCCTCGACGCGCCCGGCATTCCGCAGATCCGCGTCGAAGTGAAACGCAGCGGCGAGGCTTGGCGCGCCGAATACACCTTCGATCGCAGCGTCACGGCCTGGGTGTTCCCTCGTTCGCGGGTCACGCGCGACGACGGCAAGCCCTGGCGCGAAGCCAACTGGACCGTGGAGACGCGCGGTGTGTGGCTCGAGCGGCGTGGCGACTACGACTACTTCCGCGCCGACCGCGGCGAAGTGCCGAAGCGCGTGAGCGTGCGCTTCAAACCGGTGGCGGAGAACCTGCGCGCCGACTATCCACCGGCGCTGCGCTTCACCGACGGCTCGCTGGCCCTGTTCGTCGCGCAGTTCGAGGTGTTCCCGCTGGATTCGTTCGGCGAAGTGCGTGCGCTGCCCAACGACCTCAACAACTTCATGCGGCCCGCGACCCAGGTCGAATACGTTTTCCAGGACGCCTCGGGGCCGGTGCTGCTCGACGGCCGTCGCAGCACGCGCGCCAGCACCTTCGGCGAAGGCACCTACGCGTTGTTCGGGTCGACGCGCGCGGTCGAGACGCCCGACATGGTGGGCATCTTCGATCCGCAGCTGCCGGCGTGGACGCGCGATTCGCTGGCGCGCGCGGTGCCCGCGTTGATGTCGCGCTATACGCAGGAGCTGGGCCCGCTCGGCAAGTACAAGCCCACCTTCATGGTGACCTGGTCGGGGGCGACCGCCGGGATCGTTGCCCGCAACGGGAGCGCTCTGCCCGCGCTCATCATGCTGAACTACGAAGGCGAGGGCATGCTCGAGGAAACGCCCCGCGAACGGCAGCAGGGCCTGTGGTTCATCGCGCACGAGGCCGCGCATTTCTGGCTCGGCCAGACGGTGAGCTACGAGTACGCCCGCGATACCTGGATCACCGAGGGCGGCGCCGAGTTGCTGTCGCTGCGCGCCGTCGCCGAGCTCGATCCGACCTTCGACCCTCGCGTGGAACTGAACCAGTCGATCGCGGACTGCATCAAGCACACGCACCGCCATGGCATCGAGGGCGCGCGGGAACGCGGCGAGCAGCGCGCCTATTACGCCTGCGGAGCGGTGTTCGCGCTGGTGGCGGAGGCCGGTTCCGGGCGTTCGTTCTACAAGTTCGCGCGCCAGCTCATCGACGCCAACCGCGCGGACGGCGTGGTGTCGCGCGCCGACTGGCTGGCGGCACTGGATGCGGCGACGCGCAAGCCCGCGCTGGGCCGTGACATCGCGCGCCTGCTGGATCGCGGCGCGTCCGATTCCGGGGAATTGATTACGCGATTGCTTGAGACGGCCGGTGTCGACTTCGAGGCGGACGCGGCAGGGATTCCACGGCTGCGCTGAAACCGAATCGTCTTCACGCGCGTCCTACAGCGAAATGTGCGGCCGTTCCGCCCGGGTTCAGACAGGTTCTGGAAAATTGGCGCGGCACCGGGAAACAACATGCACCGCCACCGTCACAACGAGAAACACTGCCTCTACTGCCACGTCGTGCAGCTGGTGAGCATTGGCGAGCCGCCGCCGGTCAAGAGCTGGAAGCGGCCGTTGCTGCTGGTGGCGGGCCTTGCGCTCACCGTCTGCACGGTGCTGGCGCTGCAATTCGCCTGGGAACGCGCCGGCGCGAGCTTCTTCGCCGCGATGTCGGTGCTGGTGATGATGATGGCGCTGCTGGGCATCGCGATTTCGTTCCGCGGCTGCGACTTCTGCGTGGCGCGGTTCCTGGGGAAGACACTGTGAACCCGCGTCCCGCTCCCGCCCGCCTGCACTCGCTGTGCGGCACCGGGCGCCGCATGAAGCTCAAGAACCAGCAGAAGCTGCAGCGTTCGCACAACAAGATCCCGTGCCGGCCGTCCGGCATCTGGGCCTGCATCGGCACGGGCGATCGCTCGCGCCGCCGGCCCCAGCCTCGGATCTAGCGCTTCAGTTCGAAGTACCGCGAACCGCCGCGGGACTTCATCTCCGCCCACGCTTCGAACCCGGAGCGATCGTTGCTACCGCAGGGATTGTTTGAGCCCCGCCACCCTCCATGCCGGGTGCCGTGCGTTAGATGTCAGGCGGTGCAAGTCCAGGCCCATGACATATCCGGGAGTGGTTGGCCGCCGGTTCGTCGGGGTCTCGGGTATCGATGGGCAATCCAGGGAAAAGTTGGACTCGATCATGGCGCGTGCTCTTCACAAGAAGCGGCACTGGGAGGATATTCGGGCAGAAGATAGTTGCCGACGCGGATGGCGCAGAGCCGGGGCACCTGGAAATGTCGCAGACGTTTGCAATCCGTTTCGAACGTGACGCCGGCCTCGCGGGGCTGCTCGCCGCACCTGAGAACTCCTTCCGCTGGAAGGGCGCCGGCACCCTGCGCATCGAACGCGAAGGCATCAGCTTCGCGGTGAAACGCGGCCTGCTGAGGTTGTTTCCCCTCGAACGGCGTGTCGCCGCCGCCCACCTGGAAGAGGTGTATCGCGAGGGCGAAGCACTGCGGCTCACCTTCACGGATCCCGACGCGCCGCGCGCCACCGTGTCCTGCTGGGCCGAGAATGCCGACACCGCGGGCAAGATCGTCGAGCTGCTGCCGACGCGACGCACGGTCGAGCTCGAGCACAGCACCCGTCCGGCGCAGCCGCGCCGGGCGCGGTACGACCGGCGTGCCCTGGCGTCATTGCTCGTGCTGGTGGCCGCGCTGGCCGGGGGCGCCTGGTGGTTCGCCGGCCGCTCGCCGGTCATGCCGCTGGCCGAGCCCGCGCCGATCCCGATCGCAACCGAGCTCGCGCCGCCCGTTGCCGCGCCGCTCATCGATGCCATCCAGCCGATTCCGCGCGACACCGTGTACTTCGTCGTCGCGACCCGCCAGCTGGAGCTCTTCGAAAAAGACTCCGCGGTATTGCTGGCCGACTACCGCGCCGCCCGCGAATTGCTGGAATCCGGATCGATCAGCTGGGAGACCTTCGTCGATCGCCTCGGGATGCTCGAAGCGAACTGGTGGACGGTGTCGTACCGCGTGCTCGACGACGAGGAGTTGTCGGCGCTGCCCTTGTCCGAATTCCGCGGCACCCTGCTGGCCAGCGCACGCGCCTGGCGCGCCTTCCTCAGGCAGTACGCCCAGGGACTGCAGCAGTGGAGTCCGCCGCTGGTCTACGGATCCTTCGACGAACTGGACCGCGCCGACAAGCTGCTGCTGCGCGCGCGGCGCTACCTGCAGTAGTTAGCGGCCCGGGCTACAGCCGCTCGAGCTCGTCCACGGTCTTCGGCCAGTCGCTCTTCAGCAGGCGCGACAACGCGCGATCGGCGAGCAGTTTTCCGCCGGTCTGGCAGCGCGGGCAGTAGTGGGTCTCGTTGTCGGCGTAACGGATGCGTTGCACGGCCGTGCCGCACACCGGGCAGGGCTTGCCGAAGCGGCCATGCACGGCCATCCCGGCGCGGAACGCCGTGACGTTTTCCGGGAATTCGCCCCGGGCCTCTTCGCGCAGGCGCGCCGTCCACTCCGGCAGCACCGTGCGGATGGCCTCGTGGAGCTTGCGCAATGACGGCTCGTCGAGCTTCTGCGTGAGCGCCACCGGCGACAGTCCCGCGCGATGCAGGATCTCGTCCGAGTACGCATTGCCGATGCCGCTGAACGTGCGTGGCGCGGTGAGCCCGCGCTTGAGGGTGTGATTGCCGGACACGAGGCGCGCGCGGAATTCCTCGTAACTCGCCTCCAGCACCTCGAGCCCGCCGGGGTCGTGGGCCGCGAGTTGCGCGCTGTTTCCGAAGACATGCAGTGATGCGCGACGCTTCGTCCCGGCCTCGGTCAGCGTCAGCGTGCCGGTCTCGAAGGTGAACGAGGCCAGCACGGCGCGCGCGCCCTTGCGCTTGCCGGCGGCGAACCAGTGAAGCCGGCCCGCGATCATCAGGTGCAGCACCAGCCAGTGGTCACCCTCGAAGCCGATCGCGACGCGTTTGCCGACGCGCCGCAGCCCGGTCACGCGGCGGCCGTACAGCGCGCCCAGCGGTGGATCGACGGTGCGCAGCAGGAACGGATGCGCGACGTGGACGCTCTCGAGTTTCGCGCCCAGCAGACGCCGCTCGAGCGCTTCAATGTAGACGGTGATGTCCGGCAGTTCGGGCATCGCGGCAGGCGCGTCATTGCGCCTGCGAGGCGACCGGCTCGCGCAGCAGCACCAGCTCCTCGGCGGCCGTGGGATGCAGCGCCACGGTGCTGTCCCACTGCTTCTTGGTGAGACCGGCCTTGACCGCCACGGCCGCGAGCTGCGCCATCTCCGGCGCGTCCTCGCCGGCGATGTGCACGCCTAACAACCTGCCGGTGGCGCGCTCCACCACCAGTTTCATCAGCGTGCGTTCCGGGTTGCCGGACAACACGTTGCGCATGGGCCGGAAGTTGGTGCGATAGATGTCGATCTCGCCGTGGGAGTGCCGCGCGTCGCCTTCGCCGAGGCCGACGGTGCCGATGGGCGGACGGCCGAATACCGCGCTGGGCACGCTGCGATGGTCCACCGGCGTCGGCCGGTTGTTGTACACGGTGTCGGCGAACGCATGGCCGTCGCGAATGGCCACCGGCGTCAGGTTCACCCGGTTGGTCACGTCGCCGATGGCGTACACCGACGCCACGCTGCTTTGCGAGTACTCGTCGACCACCACCGCGCCGTACTTGTCGACCTGCACGCCGGCACGCTCGAGACCGAGGCCGCGGGTGTTCGGGTGGCGGCCGATGGCGAGCAGCACCTGGTCGGTGTCCACGTGTTCGCCGGTCGAGAGCGTGACGCGCAGCGCCTCGCCCGAGCGCTCGATCTTCGTCAGCGTGGTCTTCATCGTGAGCCGGATGCCGAGGCGTTCGGTCTCGATGTGCATGTGGGCGCGCAGGTCGTCGTCGAAGCCGCGCAGCATGCGATCGCCGCGATGCACGAGGCGCGTCTCGGACCCGAGGCCATGGAAGATGTTGGCGAACTCGAGCGCCACGTACCCGCCGCCGACGATCAGGATGCGCCGCGGGAAACTCGGCAGCAGGAAGGCCTCGTTCGAGGTGATGGCATGCTCGAGTCCGGGCAGGCCGTCGAGTAGTTGGGGCGCGCCGCCGGTGGCGATGAGGATGCGTTCGGCCGTGAGCTCGCTGCCGGACTTGAGCAGCTTGACGGTGTGCGCGTCGACCAGCTCGGCGCGCTCCTCGAAGGCGGTGACCCCGGCCTTGAGCAGGTTGGTGTTGTAGATGCCCGAGAGCCGCGTGACTTCCTTCTGCACGTTGTCGCGCAGCGTGGCCCAGTCGAACGTGGCGCCCGTGACGGTCCAGCCGTAGGCGGCCGCGTCGGTGAACTGCTGCGAGAACTCCGCCCCGTACACCAGCAGCTTCTTCGGCACGCAGCCGCGGATCACGCAGGTGCCGCCGATGCGGTACTCCTCGGCGATGGCCACGCGCGCGCCGGCCAGGGAGGCGATGCGCGCCGCGCGCACTCCGCCCGATCCCGCGCCGATGACGAACAGGTCGTAGTCGTACTTCATGGGGCGATGGTAGCCGGTCCGGGGTCGCGGTCTCGACTTCCGCTTCGCAACAAGGTGCCCATTCCGATTCCTCGCCGCGCGGAGTTTCTGCTAATAAGATCCAGGCCCCATCGCCTGGCGAGTGTACGCGTGCAGACCTTCAAGGCATTTCGGATTCACGAGCTCGGCGACAAGGTCAGGCCGCGCTTCGACGACATCACGGAGGAGCAGCTCTCGCCGGGCGAAGTGGTCATCGACGTCCAGTACTCCGACATCAACTACAAGGACGCGCTCGCGGCCACCGGCGCGGGAAAGATCCTGCGCAAGTATCCGCTGGTGGGCGGCATCGATCTCGCGGGCGTGGTGCGCAGCTCGCAGGACGCGCGCTTCAAGCCCGGTGACCCGGTACTGGTGACGGGCTGCGGACTCTCGGAAACCGTCGACGGCGGCTACGCCGAGCGGGCGCGCGTGAAGGCGGATTCCGTCATTCCCATGCCTCCCGGGCTCGACGCATTCCACGCCATGGCGCTCGGCACCGCCGGATTCACCGCCGCGCTCGCCATCCACCGCATGGAGCGCAACGGCCAGGCGCCGGCGCGCGGGCCGATGGTGGTCACCGGTGCCAGTGGCGGCGTGGGCAGCATCGCCATCGACATGCTGGCGGCGCGCGGGTACGAGGTCATCGCGGTCTCCGGAAAGCCGGCCGCGGGGGACTACCTCAAAGAGCTGGGTGCGGCCCGCGTGGTGTCGCGCCAGGAACTCGGGCTCGGCTCGCGCCCGCTGGAGGCGGTGCGCTTCGCCGGCGCCATCGACAATGTCGGCGGTGAGATGCTCGCCGGCCTCACGCGGCACATGGATTTCTGGGGAAATATCGCGAGCGTGGGCCTTGCCGGCGGCGCGGAGCTCAAGACCACGGTGATGCCCTTCATCCTGCGCGGCGTGAACCTGCTCGGGATCAATTCCTCGGCCACGCCGCGCACCGAGCGGCTCGCGGTCTGGCAACGCATCGCCGGCGATCTTCGACCGCGCCACCTGGACCGCATCGTCACCCGCACGATAGCGATAACGGAGTTGCCGGACGCATTCCAGGCCTACCTCGATGGCCATGTTGTCGGCCGCACGGTCGTAAAGATCGGCGCGCGGCCGTAAACTGAAGACATGTCTGCTTCGACTCCCGCACCGCACTCCGCGGGCGCGAAATTCCGCGCGGCCATGGCCGCGGAGAAACCCCTGCAGGTGGTCGGCGCCATCAACGCCTACGCGGCGCGCATGGCCGAGGCCACCGGCTTCCGCGCCCTCTATCTATCGGGCGGCGGCGTGGCCGCCAACTCGCTCGGCCTGCCCGACCTCGGCATCAGCAGCATGGAAGATGTGGCTGTAGACATCCGGCGCATCACCGAGGCGAGCTCGCTGCCGCTGCTGGTGGACGCCGACACCGGCTGGGGCGGCGCGTTCAACATCGCGCGCACGGTGCGCTCCTTCATCAAGGCCGGCGCCGCGGGACTGCATATCGAGGACCAGGTGCAGGCCAAGCGCTGCGGCCATCGCCCCGGCAAGGAAGTGGTGGGTCGCGAGGAAATGGTGGATCGCGTCAAGGCGGCGGTGGACGCGCGCCACGACGCGGGCTTCGTCATCATGGCGCGCAGCGACGCGCTCGCCAGCCACGGCCTCGACGAAATGATCGCGCGCCTGGTGGCCTGCGTCGAAGCCGGCGCCGACGCCGTGTTCCCCGAGGCGATCACCGATCTTGCGATGTACCGCAAGGTGCGCGACGCGGTGCGCGTGCCGGTGCTCGCCAACATCACCGAGTTCGGCAAGACACCTCTATATACGCGCGAGGAGCTGGGCCCGGCGGGCGTGGACATCGTGCTGCACTGCTGCTCGGCCTACCGCGCCATGAACCTGGCGGCGCTGCGGGTATACGAGGCCATCCGTCGCGACGGCACGCAGAAGAACGTGCTCGGCGCGATGCAGACCCGCGACGACCTCTACAGGTATCTCGACTACCACGCGTACGAAGCCAAGCTCGACGCGTTGTTCGCCTCCGACAAGGAGAAGTCGAAATGAGCGCACCCGACGCGGCGGTAAAGCCCAAGAAATCCGTGGCACTGTCCGGCGTCACCGCCGGCAACACCGCGTTGTCGACCGTCGGGCAGAGCGGCAACGACCTGCACTACCGCGGCTACGACATCATCGAGATCGCCGAGACCTGCGAGTTCGAGGAAATCGCCTATCTACTCATCCACGGCAAGCTGCCGAACGTCGCGGAGCTGGCCGCGTACAAGTCGAAGCTGCGTTCGTTGCGGGGCCTGGCGGCGCCGCTGCGCGCGGTGCTGGAGCAGCTGCCCGCGGCCTCGCACCCCATGGACGTGTTGCGCACCGGCGCCTCGACGCTGGGCTGCCTGCTGCCGGAATCCACGGCGCGCGATGCGGCCGGCGCGCGCGAGATCGCCGATCACCTGGTGGCGAGCTTCGGCTCGATGCTCTGCTACTGGTATCACTTCTCGCACAACGGCCACCGCATCTTCGTCGAGACCGATGACGATTCGGTGGGCGGGCATTTCCTGCACCTGCTGCACCGGCGGCCGCCGTCGCCGGCCTGGGTGCGCGCCATGCAGACCTCGTTGAATCTCTACGCCGAGCACGAGTTCAACTCCTCGACGTTCACCGCGCGCGTGATCGCGGGCACGGGCTCCGACCTTTACTCCTGCATCGCCGGCGCCATCGGCGCATTGCGCGGCCCGAAACATGGCGGCGCCAACGAGGCGGCGCTGCTCATCCAGGAACGCTACGCGACGCCCGAGGACGCGGAGGCCGACATCCGCAAGCGGGTCGCGAACAAGGAAGTCGTGATGGGTTTCGGGCACCCGGTGTACACCCTCTCCGATCCACGCAACGCCATCATCAAGCGCATCGCGGGGCAACTGGCGCGCGAAGCCTCCGACATGAAGTTGTACCGCATCGCCGAGCGCATCGAAGCGCTGATGATGGATCTCAAGCGGATGTTCCCCAACCTCGACTGGTACAGCGCGGTGAGCTACCACCTGATGGGCGTACCCACCGCGATGTTCACGCCGCTGTTCGTCATGGCGCGCGTCACCGGTTGGAGCGCGCACGTCATCGAGCAGCGCGAGGACGGCAAGATCATTCGCCCGGCGGCCAACTACATCGGCCCCGGCAACCGCGGCTTCGTGCCGCTGGCGCAGCGGCCATGAATCGCCGCGACGTCGTTCCCGGGTTGCTTGCCAGCGCGTGCCTGCCTGCCGTCCTGCTGGCCGCGCAGCCGGCGCCGTACGGCGAAGTGCTCAACAAGATTCGCTCGATGGCGGCGTCCTGCCTGGGTCGCAAGTACGCCGAAGTCAGCACCATGGATTCTCTGTTCAGGCAGGGCATGACCGAAAAGCAGTTCGACGCGCTGATCATCGACATCCAGGACGAATTCAGCGTGCTGCTGCCGGCGAACGAGATACACGAGGCCAGGTGGAACGACGCGGTGGTCGGGCTCTCGGTGCGCCGGCTGGCGGACATGGTCACGAGGAAGATGCGTGATAACGCACCCTGGTGACCCCGAAGTGAGACCCTGAATGGCGCACGACTACAAATCCGCGCAACGCCCGCAGCCCGACGAGCTGCTGGTGACGCTCGCCGACTACGCGAAGAATTACGCGGTAGTCAGCCCGCAGGCCTACGAGACGGCGAAGTACTGCCTGATGGACACGCTGGCCTGCGGCTTCCAGGCGCTCAAGTACCCGGCCTGCACGCGCATGCTGGGCCCGGTGGTGCCGGGCGCGACCATGCCGGGCGGCGCGCGCGTGCCGGGCACCAGTTACGAACTCGACCCGGTCATGGGCGCGTTCAACATCGGCGCCATGGTGCGCTGGCTGGATTTCAACGACACCTGGCTCGCGGCCGAGTGGGGCCATCCCTCCGACAATCTCGGCGCCATCCTCTCGGTGGCGGACTATCTATCACGGCGCGCCATCCTGCTCGGCGACAAGCCGCTGACCGTGTGCGACGTGCTCACCGCCATGATCAAGGCGCACGAGATCCAGGGCGTGCTGGCGCTGGAGAATTCCTTCAACCGCGTCGGGCTCGACCATGTGCTGCTGGTGCGCGTCGCGTCCACGGCCGTGGCCACGCAGATGCTGGGCGGTTCGCTGGAACAGGTCGTCAACGCGCTGTCGAACGCCTGGATCGACGGGGGCGCGCTGCGAACGTATCGCCACGCGCCCAACACCGGTTCGCGCAAGAGCTGGGCGGCGGGTGACGCCACCAGTCGCGCCGTGCGCCACGCGCTGATCGCGCTCAGTAACGAGATGGGTTACCCGTCGGCGCTGAGCGCGAAGACCTGGGGCTTCCAGGATGTGCTCTTCAAGGGCAAGCCGCTGACGCTGGCCCAGCCGCTCGGCAGCTACGTCATGGAGAACGTGTTGTTCAAGATCAGCTTTCCGGCCGAGTTCCACGCGCAGACCGCGGTGGAATGCGCGATGAGCCTTCACGAGCAGGTGCGAGACAAGCTCGCGCAGATCGAGCGCATCGTCATCGAGACGCAGGAGCCGGGCGTGCGCATCATCGACAAGACCGGGCCACTGGCGAATCCGGCCGATCGCGATCATTGCATCCAGTACATGGTGGCGGTGCCGTTGATCTTCGGGCGCCTCACCGCGGCCGACTACGAGGACGCGGTGGCCAGCGATCCGCGCATCGACGTATTGCGCGCCAGGATGGAGGTGCGCGAGAACACCACCTTCACCAGGGAATACTACGAGCGCGACAAGCGCCACATCGGCAACGCGCTCACCATCATCCTGAACGACGGCACGAAATTGCAGCAGCGCGTGGATTTTCCCATCGGCCACCGCAAGCGGCGCGCCGAGGGCATGCCGGTGCTGGTGCGCAAGTTCGAGGATTCTGTGGCCGCGCATTTTCCCGAGCGCCAGGCGGAAGCCATCAAGGCGCTGTTCGCGCGCAAGGATTTCGATTCGCTGCCGGTCAACGAGTTCATGGCCGCGCTGGTCGCCAACTGACATGGCCAACGGCGAATTGGACGAGGCGCAATGGAAAGCGCGCCTGGACGCCGGCGTGCACGAGATCGGCTTCGACCTCGACCAGTCGCAGCTCGACACGCTCTGGCGCTACGCGCACATGCTGCGCGAGCGCAACGAGCACGTGAACCTGACTTCCATCGTCTCACCCGAAGGCATCCTCACGCTGCACATGCTCGACAGCCTGTCGGTGGTGCCGCACCTGGGCGAGGCGCGCCGCATCCTGGACGTGGGCACCGGGGGCGGCTTTCCCGGCATTCCACTGGCCGTGGCCTGCCCGGACCGGGATTTCACGCTGATCGACGGCACCCGGAAGAAGATCCGCTTCGTGGCCGAGGGCATCGCGGCGCTCGACATCCGCAATGCGCGCGCGCTCGCCGCGCGCGCCGAGCAATTCAAGGACCAGGCGCCCTTCGACGTCGTGATCCTGCGCGCCGTCGGCACGCTCGCCGAGGTTCTACATAACTCGGCGCGACTCGTGGCACCGCACGGCCGGCTGCTCGCCATGAAGGGACGCGTGCCGGAGGAGGAATTGCGCGGCGTGCCGCGCGGCTGGCGCGCGGAAGTCGCGAAGCTTGCGGTGCCGGGTCTGGATGCGGAGCGGCATCTTGTCTCCATTTCACGTCAAAAACCCGCGCGTTGAGCGCGGCGGATAACGCGAAACATCGCCGGGCGAGCGGGTAATATCGCCCACCATGAAGCGGATCATCGCGGTCGCGAACCAGAAAGGCGGCGTCGGCAAGACGACCACCGCGGTGAACCTCGCGGCCTCGTTCGCCGCGACGCGCCGGCGCGTGTTGCTGATCGACATCGATCCGCAGGGCAACGCGACCATGGGCTGCGGCGTCGAGAAGTCGCAGATCCAGCGCGGCACCGGCGACGTGTTGTTAGGCGATGCCGAGGCGGCCTCGGTCATCCTGCCGCTGGAGGGCACTCCCGGCCTGTCGCTGATGCCGTCCAACCAGGACCTGACCGCCGCCGAGGTGCGGCTGCTCACCACCATGGCGGGCCGCGAGCTCAGGCTGCGCAACGCGCTCAAGCCTATCTACCACCAGTACGAAGTCATCCTGATCGACTGCCCGCCGGCATTGAACATGCTGACGCTGAACGCGCTGGTGGCCGCGCAGAGCGTGCTGATCCCGATGCAGTGCGAGTACTACGCGCTCGAGGGACTGACCGCGCTGGTGCAGACCATCGACCAGATCAGGGCCGCGGTGAATCCCAACCTCGAGATCGAGGGCATCCTGCGCACCATGTTCGACCCGCGTAACAACCTCGCCAACGAGGTGTCGAGCCAGCTGATCCAGGTGTTCGGTGACAAGGTGTTCCGCACCATCGTGCCGCGCAACGTGCGCCTCGCCGAGGCGCCGTCTTTCGGCAAGCCCGTGATCCAGCACGACAAGGACTCGCGCGGCGCGCTCGCCTACCTCGCGCTGGCCGGCGAGATGCTGCGCAAGGAAGACGAGGCGGCCAACGAGCCGGAGCTCACGCCCGCCCCCGAAGAAGCCGCCGACAGAATGGGGTCAGACCCCATTTCCTGACCCTGCGGCGCAGCCAGACCCCTTATCATCCGCCGCCATGAGCACGAAGAAACCGGTCATGGGCCGCGGCCTCGAAGCCCTGCTCGGGCAGATGACGCGCCGGCCTGAACCCGCGCCCGCGGCGCAGCCGGCGCCGGGCGAACCGCCGCCGGCCAGCAACAAGCTCCCGGGTGACGAGCTCGCGAACCTGCCACTCGACCTGCTGCAGCGGGGCAAGTACCAGCCGCGCGTCGACATGCGCCAGGAATCCCTGCAGGAACTGGCGGATTCCATCAAGGCGCAGGGCATCGTGCAGCCCATCGTCGTGCGCCCGGTGGATGGCGCCGCCGCGGGCCAGTCGCAGCGTTACGAAATCATCGCCGGCGAACGTCGCTGGCGCGCCGCGCAGATCGCCGGCCTCGCCACCGTGCCGGCAGTCATCCGCCGCGTGCCCGACGAGGCCGCCATCGCGATGGCACTCATCGAGAACATCCAGCGCGAGAACCTCAACCCGCTGGAAGAGGCGCGCGCGCTCGAGCGCCTGATCAGCGAGTTCGGCATCACGCACCAGCAGGCGGCCGACGCCGTCGGCCGCTCACGCGCGGCCGTGTCCAACCTGTTGCGCCTGCTCGAGCTGCCCGACGAGATCAGCGCCTTCCTCGAACACCGCGAGCTCGAGATGGGCCACGCGCGCGCGCTGCTGGGCCTGACGCAGCGCCGGCAGCAGATCGAGGTGGGTACGCTGGTGGCGAAGAAGGGCCTGTCGGTGCGCGACACCGAGGCCATGGTGCGCGCGCTGCTCAACAAGGCTTCCGGCGGCGGCGCGGCGCGCGAGGAGCGGCCGCTCGATCCGAACGTGCAGCGGCTGCAGGACGAGCTGTCGGAGAAACTCGGGGCGGTAGTGCAGATCCAGCACGCGTCTTCCGGCAAGGGCAAGGTCGTCGTGAGTTATCACTCGCTCGACGAGCTCGACGGCATCCTCGCGCACATCAAGTAGTTAGGCCGCGCGCAACCCGACCTTCACCGGCGCGGTCTCGCGCAGGTACGCGAGCGCCAGCAGCCCGATCGTCAGCATCGCCAGCATGTACCAGGCCGGCACCAGCGGATCGCCGGTCAGCTTCGTGAACCACGCGGCGATGAACTGCGTCGAGCCGCCGAACAGCGCGATCGACGACGCGTAGATGAGTCCGAAGCCGCCGGCACGCACGTGCCGCGGCAGCATCTCGGTGATCGACACCAGCGCGGTGGTTCCCGCCATGGTCGACGCGCCGCCGAGCACCGCGCAGGCGGTCCACAGGGCCGGGCCGGTGCGGTAGTGCTCGATCATCCAGAAGCCCGGGAACACCAGCAGGCCGCAGACCAGCCACGGCAGCAGGATCAGCCGGCGCCGGCCGAACCGGTCCGACAACCACCCGGCGACCGGGTTGAACACCAGCCCGGACGCGCCCACGGCCACGGTCGCGCCGAACGCCAGGCTCGCGGGCATGCCGAGCGTGGAGTTCGCGTACGTGGTCATGTAGCTGAGTAGATAGTTGTTGGTGGTCGCGGTGGCGAGCAGCGTGATGCTGACCAGCGCGATACGCACGTAGGACGCGGGGACCGCCGCCGGCGCGTGCGCCTCGGGCGCGCGGTGCAGGGTTTCGGACAGCGAGCGTCGCAGGTACAGCCCGAAGGGGATGATGACGGCGCCAGGCAGCAGCGCGGCACGCCAGCCCCAGGCATCGAGCTCGGTGCTGCTGAGGAAGCTGGCGAGCACCACGCCCACCAGGCCCGCGGTCATCACGGCGATGTCCGCGCTGGTGGCCTGCATGGACACGTAGAACCCGCGGCGATGCGGCGGCGCCGCTTCCATGAGGAAGGCGGTGTTGGGCCCCACCTCGCCGCCGAGCGCGAAGCCCTGCAGCAGCCGGAAGCCAATGACCAGCAGCGGCGCGGCGATGCCGATCGACGCGTAGGACGGCACCAGCGGCAGCCCGATCACCGCGATGCCCATGAGCCAGAACGACAGCAGCATCGCCGGCTTGCGGCCCACCCGGTCCGCGTATCGGCCAATCACCAGCGCGCCCAGCGGCCGGGTCAGGAACCCGGCACCGAAAGTGGCGAGCGAGGCGAGCAGGCTGTTGCCGGGGGAGTCCGAGGGAAAGAAGGTCCGCCCGATCTGCGCTGCAAAAAAGGCGTAAGTCACGAAGTCGTAAAACTCGATGGCGTTGCCGGTGACGACGGCGACGACCTGGCGGGTGGGCAATGGCGAGGATGACTTGTTCACGGCTGGGAGTATCGGCCGCGCTCGCCAACCACACAGGTGCGTCGAGCGCGATAGGTAAAAGTCCCGCGGAAAATAGCCATTCCGTGTTGAGTCTCCTGGGGTCGGCGTATATAATGCGCGCCCCTTGGCCAAGGCACCGTAAGTCGTTGCAGGCCAAAACAATTTTCGTACATCGGTGAATTTATGCCTGCGGTTCGCGCGGGCTCGTTGTATGCGGATTGTCGACTTGCAGTAGGAGTGTCGTGGTCACCCTTCAGTTGCCCGAGGCAAGGCGACTGGCAATGAGCGTCGTGCTCGGCCAGGTCGTCGTAACGGTCGTGGTCGCGATGATCTGCTTCGCGGTCTGGGGTCGTGTCGTCGGCATTTCGTCGCTCGTGGGTGGTGGCATTTCGTCCGTTGCCAGCCTGGTGCTCGCGCTGATCGGCTTCGCGCCGCGCGCCGGTACGCAGCCTGAGCAGCTGGCCCGTGCTTTCTACGTGGGCGAGGGCGTGAAGCTCGCGGTCACGGTCGCGTTGTTCGTGGTGGTGTTCTTGACGGTGAAGGTGTCGTTCGCGGCACTCTTTGCTACTTACATCGCCACGTTGTTTGTGTACTGGATTGCACTCGCGAATGCGCTGCCGCCGCTGGCTGGAAAAGCCGCGGCCGGTTCCGGCGCCGCGAGTGCCGCGAAGCGTTAGTCAGGAAGAAGAGTAGATGTCTGAACCCGTCGAACACGCCGCCGAGCATGCGCCCTCCGGGAGCGAGTACATCGTTCACCACCTGGGCAACCTGAAGCACGGCGAAGGTTTCTGGACCTTCAACCTCGACAGCATCTTCTTCTCCGTGACCCTCGGACTGCTGTTCGTGGTGTCCTTCTGGCTGGCGGCGCGCAAGCTCACGTCCAACGGCGTGCCGCGCGGATTCCAGAGTTTCATCGAGGTCATGGTCGAATTCGTCGACGTCCAGGTGCGCGACACCTTCCATGGCACCAGCAAGCTGATCGCGCCGCTCGCGCTGACGATCTTCTGCTGGATCCTGCTGATGAATTTCATGGACGCGGTGCCGGTCGACCTGTTCCCGCTCATCGGCGAGAAGGCTTTCGGACTCGAGCACCTCAAGGTCGTGCCCACCACCGACCTGCAGATCACGCTCGGCATGTCGATCACGGTGTTCCTGATCGTCATGTTCTACAGCTTCAAGATCAAGGGCTTCGGCGGCTTCACCTGGGAGCTGCTGACGCATCCGTTCGGCAAGTGGATGATGCCGTTCAACCTGCTGCTGAACTTCGTCGAGCACCTGGCGCGTCCGATGTCGCTGGGCTTGCGTCTCTACGGCAACCTGTTCGCCGGGGAAATGATCTTCCTGCTGCTCGCGGTGCTGGGCGGCAGCTTCGCCATCACCACCGCTGCCGGCATCGGCGGCGTCATCGGTCACTTCGTGCTGGGAGTCGCGTGGGCGGTCTTCCACATCCTGGTCATTCCGCTCCAGGCGTTCATCTTCATGGTGCTGACCATCGTGTACCTGTCGCAGGCGCACGAGACTCATCACTGATTTCTTAGGTAGTTAGTCAAAGATTCTGTTGGAGGAAAAATGGAAAACGTTGCTGCAATTGCCCAGATCCAGAGTTTCACCGCCCTCGGCGTCGGCCTGATCTTCGGCCTCGGCGCCCTCGGTACCGCCATCGGCTTCGGCCTGCTCGGCGGCAAGTTCCTGGAAGGCGCCGCGCGCCAGCCGGAACTGACCCCGGCCCTGCAGGTGAAGATGTTCATCGTCGCCGGCCTGCTCGACGCGGTCGCGATGATCGGCATCGGCTTCGCGCTGTTCTTCACGTTCGCGAATCCGTTCCTGAACCAGCTCCCGAAGTAAGCCCCGAAGCCAAGAGCACCATTCGCTAGGAGAGACGCGTGGATATCACCGTCACACTCATCGTCCAGATGCTGGTCTTCATGACCTTCGTCTGGGTGGTGATGAAGTTCATCTGGCCGATCATTCTCACGGCCATGACCGAGCGCGAGAAGAAGATCGCCGCCGGGCTCGCCGCCGCCGAACAGGGCCAGAAGGACCTGTCGGAAGCCAAGAGCCGTGCCGACGACGTGATCAAGGAAGCCCGTGCCCGCGCCATCGCGATCGAATCGCAGGCGCAGACGCGTGCCAACCAGATCATCGAAGACGCGCGCAAGGCCGCGAGCCTCGAGGGTGAGAAGGCCATGGCCGCCGCCAAGTCGCAGATCGAGCTCGAGAGCAATCGCGCGCGCGATCAGCTGCGCGGCCAGGTCGTGAGCCTCGCCGTCGCCGGTGCGAAGCGAGTTCTCGAACGCGAAGTCGACGCCAAGACGCACGGCGAGCTGCTCGACCAGCTGGCGGCGAAGTTGTAAGGAAGGCAATGGCTGAACGCATCACCACCGCACGTCCCTACGCGAAGGCCCTGTTCGCGCTGGCACGCAAGGGCAACACGCTGGCCGCCACCTCCACGGGGCTGCAGCGCGCCGCGACCGTGGTCGCGGACCCGGCCGTGCACCAGCTGCTCGGCAGCCCGCACGTGACGCCGGCGCAGCTGGCGGATCTCGTCAACGGCATCGCCGGCCTGGACGACAGCGGCCGCGACTTCGTTTCCCTGCTCGCGCAGAACCGCCGTCTCGGATTCCTCCCCGAGATCGCGGCGCTGTTCGAGCAGATGAAGTCCGAGGTCGAGAACGCGGTGGACGTCGAAGTGGTGGCCGCCTCGCAGCTCACGCCCGACCAGGAAAGCCGCTACGCCGCGGCGCTCCAGAAGAAGCTGGGACGCCAGGTGCGCCTGCATACCAGGGTCGATAGCAACCTGCTGGGTGGCGCCGTGCTCAAGGCCGGCGACCTGGTCATCGATGGTTCGCTCAAGGGCCGGCTCGAACGCCTGGCTAATGAACTGACCGCATAAAGTTTTTTCGAGGATTCCCAATCATGTCCGTCAAAGCATCCGAAATCAGTGACCTCATCAAGTCACGCATCGAGAACTTCAAGTCGCAGACCGAGGCGCGCAACGTCGGCACCGTGGTCACGGTGACGGACGGCATCTGCCGCATCCACGGCCTGGCCGACGTTCGCTACGGCGAAATGATCGAGTTCCCGGGCAACGTGTTCGGCCTCGCGCTGAACCTCGAGCAGGACTCGGTGGGGGCGGTGGTGCTCGGCGAGTACAAGGGCATCAGCGAAGGCGACACGGTGAAGACCACGGGCCGCATCCTCGAAGTGCCGGTGGGCCGCGAGATGCTGGGCCGCGTTGTCGACGCGCTGGGCCAGCCGCTCGACGGCAAGGGCCCGCTCAAGACCACGCAGACCGCCCCGATCGAACGCGTCGCGCCGGGCGTCATCTACCGCAAGTCGGTGAGCCAGCCTGTGCAGACCGGCTACAAGGCCATCGACTCGATGGTCCCGATCGGCCGCGGCCAGCGCGAGCTCATCATCGGCGACCGCCAGACGGGCAAGACCGCCATTGCGGTCGACACCATCATCAACCAGAAGTCGTCGGGCATTAAGTGCGTCTACGTCGCGATCGGCCAGAAGCAGTCGACCATCGCGAACGTGGTGCGCAAGCTCGAAGAGCATGGCGCCATGGGTCACACCATCGTCGTCGCCGCTTCCGCCTCGACCCCGGCCGCCATGCAGTACCTCTCGGCGTACGCGGGCGTGACCATGGGCGAGTTCTTCATGGACAACGGTGAAGACGCGCTGATCATCTATGACGACCTGTCGAAGCAGGCCGTGGCCTATCGCCAGATCTCGCTGTTGCTGCGCCGCCCCCCGGGCCGCGAAGCGTATCCCGGCGACGTGTTCTACCTGCACAGCCGACTGCTCGAGCGATCCGCGCGCGTCAACGAGGCGTACGTGGAAGAGAAAACCGGCGGCAAGGTGAAGGGCAAGACGGGTTCGCTGACCGGCCTGCCGATCATCGAGACGCAGGCGGGCGACGTGACCGCGTTCGTGCCCACCAACGTCATCTCGATCACCGACGGCCAGATCTTCGTCGAAACCGACCTGTTCAACGCCGGCATCCGTCCCGCGATGAACGCCGGCATCTCGGTGTCGCGCGTCGGTGGCGCGGCGCAGACTGACATCATCAAGCGCCTCGGTGGCGGTATCCGCCTGGCCCTCGCGCAGTACCGCGAGCTCGCGGCGTTCTCGCAGTTCGCATCGGACCTCGACGAGGCCACCCGTCGCCAGCTGGAGCGCGGCGTGCGCACCATGGAGACCATGAAGCAGAAGCAGTATTCGCCGATGTCCGTGGCGGAACTGGCGCTGTCGTTATACGCGGTGAACAACGGCTTCTTCGACAAGGTCGACGCCAAGAAGGTGGTCGCGGCCGAGGCCTCGCTGCAGGCGCACGCCAGGAGCGCGCACAAGGCCGGGCTCGATGCCATCAACGCCGAGCCGGTGCTCAAGAAGCACGAGGCGACGCTCAAGGCCATTTGCGAAGACTGGGCCAAGACGGGTTCGTTCTAAGGTAGTTAGCAATGCCTGGTACCAAGGAAATCCGCGTCAAGATCGCCAGCGTCAAGTCGACGCAGAAGATCACCAAGGCGATGCAGATGGTCGCGACCAGCAAGATGCGTCGCGCCCAGGACCGCATGCGCCTGGCGCGTCCGTATGCCGACAA
>Ga0315910_10000803_pt1 | contig 30207 bp, 18 predicted proteins | sample EdamamesoilMG_FD_204470 | JGI IMG/M metagenome (GOLD analysis project Ga0315910, IMG submission 204470) | Garden soil microbial communities collected in Santa Monica, California, United States - Edamame soil | ecosystem: Environmental > Terrestrial > Soil > Garden | place: USA: California... | reverse complement strand
ATGGACGACGAGAAAGGGCAGGTGTTCGCTACCGCGATCACCGATCGGGTGCATCGAAGCAAGAGCGGCGCTCAGCTCGTGCGTCAGGTCAGGTCGCTGGTTACCGAGTTCGGTATCCCGCGTTCGCTGGAGCAGCTCGACCGCCTCGAGCTTCGCGCGCTCATGAGTTTCGGGTCCTCGATGCCGGAGCTGACCGCCGCCGCGGTGCGCAAGCGCATCTATCACGACGCGAGTCCGTACATCGTGCCTGCCGACCCCGAAGTGCTGGGCCAATACCTGCAGCGCATGGCGGGTCAGAACGTGCGCGTGAACGTGAATCATCTGGGCGAAGAGGTGCTCGGCGAGCGCGAGGCCGAGCGCCACCTCGCGGCGTATCTGGACCTGCTCGAGCGCCCAGAAGTCAGCACGATCAGCGTGAAGATATCCTCGTTGTACAGTCAGCTCAGACCGCTGGCTTGGGAGCATTGTCAAGGCGTGCTCGCCGCGCGCCTCCGGACGATTTATCAGAAAGCGGTCGCCGACGCCGAACCCAAGCTCGTGTACCTGGACATGGAGTCGTATCGAGATCTGGCGATGACGGTGCAGCTGTTCGTGCGCGTGCTCGAGGACGACGAGTTCGACCGGCTCACCGCAGGCATCGTGCTGCAGGCCTACATTCCAGACTCGGTCTACTATCAGCGGCAACTCACCGCGTGGGCGCGCGAGCGTGTGGCGCGCGGCAAGGCGCCGATTCGCGTCCGCATCGTGAAGGGAGCGAATTTGGCGATGGAGCGCCTCGAGGCGTCGCATCGTGGCTGGCCGCTCTGCACTTACGGGAGCAAGCTGGAGGTTGACGCCAACTACAAGCGCCTGTTGTCGTACGCTTGCCAGCCCGAACACGCCGAGGCCGTGCGGCTCGGCGTCGCGAGCCACAACCTGTTCGACCTCGCCTACGCGTTGGTGCTGCGACAGTGCCGCGGAGTCAGCGAGCGGGTCGAGCTCGAGATGCTCGAAGGTATGGCGCAGTCGCTCCGGCGCGCGCTACAGCTGGTGGCTGGCAGCGTGCTCGTCTACGCTCCCAGCGTCGACGAAAAGAACTTTCCCGCCGCGGTCGCCTACCTGGTGCGCCGCCTGGACGAGAACACCGGCGAAGACAACTTCTTGCGCCACAGTTTCGGGATGCGAGCGGGGGACGAGCACTTCCGGGAACAGTCCGAAGCGTTCCTGGGAGCCTTCGCGGCCGTCGAGCGGACCTCGTCCGAGTCCAGGCGAGGCAATGGCCGTCGCGAGCTCGCACTCGGCGCGCCGCCGCCGGCGTTCGCGAACGAGCCGGACACCGACTTCACGAGTTCGGCGAATCGCGGCTGGATCGAAGCGGAGCTCGCGCGGGCACACGCGCTCCAGCTCGCGCTCGAGTTGCCTTTCGGTGACGCAGCAGGCACTGGCCGGGTGGAGGGCTTCGACCCATCGCGTCCGGGCCACGTTCCGTACACCTATCCCTTGCTCGACCCGAGTGCGCTCGATCGCGTGCTCACGCGTGCCGTGGAGGCCGCGCGCCGCTGGGCCAAGACCAGCGCCAAACAACGCTGCGAGCTCCTGCTGAGCATCGCCAACACGCTGAGGGGAGCACGGGCGGAGCTCATCGCGCACATGGTGCTCGACGCCGGCAAGCGCGTGGAAGAGGCGGACGCCGAGGTGTCCGAGGCGGTGGACTTCGCGGAGTACTACTCCCGCCAGTTCGAACGCCTCGACGCTTGCTTCGAGACTCGTCCCAAGGGCGTGGTGTTGGTGACGCCGCCCTGGAACTTTCCGCTGGCGATTCCGCTCGGCGGTGTCGCCGCAGCGCTGGTCGCGGGGAACAGCGTGATCTTGAAGCCAGCGCCCGAAACGGTACTGGTCGCCGCAACGCTGGTCGGGCTTTGCCACCGCGCGGGGGTACCCCAAGAGGTGCTTCAGTTCGTGTGCGCGGAGGACGAGGTCGCCGGCGGCCTGATCGTCGACCGTCGCGTCGACAGCGTCGTCTTGACGGGCGCCACGTCGACCGCCCAGCTCTTCTACCGAATGCGCCCCGGCTTGGATCTGATCGCAGAGACCGGCGGGAAAAATGCGATCTACGTGTCGGGCATGAGCGATCACGAACAGGCGTGTCGCCAGGTCGTGCATTCCGCGTTCAGTCATTCGGGGCAGAAGTGCAGCGCGTGCAGCCTGCTCATCCTGGAGCGCGAGTTGTTTCATGACGAGGGGTTCCGAGCGCAGCTCTGCGACGCGAGTCGCAGCTTGCCGGTTGGGTCGGCGTGGGAGCTCGAGAGCTTCGTGACGCCGCTGATCCGTCCGGCGTCGGGCCCGCTCGCCGCAGGCTTGAGCGAGCTCGGGCGCAGAGAAGAGTGGGCTCTCGAGCCGCACACCGACCCCGACAATCCGAGGCTGGTCAGCCCCGGCATCAAATGGAACGTGGCGCCGGGGAGCGTCGCGCACCGAACGGAGTTTTTTGGGCCGCTGCTCTCGGTGATGGTCGTGAGCAACGTCGCGCAGGCGCTCGACCTCATCCATCAGACGCCGTACGGCCTCACGAGCGGAGTGCAGTCGCTCGATCCGAACGAGTGCGCGGCGTTCGGCGACGGCATCGACGCGGGCAACGTCTACATCAATCAGGGCGTCACTGGCGCGGTCGTGGGCAGGCAGCCATTCGGTGGGCGGAACGCCTCGGGGTTCGGTCCCGGCGCGAAGGCGGGCGGTCCCAACTACGTGGCGCAGTTCTGTCGCATCGGCGCGCGCCGGCAACGGGTGCAGGCGCCAGCGCTTGGGCGCGGTCCGCGCCACATGCATGCAGCGTCGGTGCGGCATGTCGACGTGGTGGAGCGAGGACTCGACGAAATTCGGACGCTGGCCGCGGGGCTCGTCACCGAGGAGCTCGGGATCTTCAACCGGCGGCTCGAGAACTACCGCGATGTGTTCGAGCTCGAGTTCGCACGCATCCATCCCCAAGACGAGGTCTTGGGAGTTCACAACCTGCTCAGGTACCAACCGAGCCGGCTTTTGATCTACCTACCGCCGAAGTGTCTGGCGCTGGACGCCGTCACCTGCATTGCAGCGGCGCGTTTGGTCAACGCCACCCCGCTCGTCCTGATGAGCTCCGAGCTCTGCACGCGGCCCGTCTTCCGCGAGCTCTTGCCGCTGGCTCAGGCCTGCGAGTCCATTGGGATCGTGGGCGAGATGGTGCGTCGACGGCGGATCCAACGGCTCAGGTGTCCGGCAACGCCGCCCCGAGCGCTCTGGGCGCTGCCGGCAGAGCTCTCGGTGTCGATCACGGCCGGCGCAGCCCACGACGATGGCTACGTCGAGCTCCGCGCTTACCTCAACGAACAATCCGTGAGCGTCAGTTACCATCGCTACGGCAACCTGAGCCAGCCGCAGGTGCCCGGCTTGCCGCGCCAAGCAGCCGATTCGGGCCGCTGACGCCGGGCGGCAGGGCTTTTGGCCTGGGATCGGGCGCGGAGCCCCGCAGGACGCTAGATTTTCTACCGATCCGGGGCCGAACAAAGGTAACCACGGGGTCATGGCAACGGCCAGTTCCAAGGAAGACGCCCCCGGCGCGCGTTCGGTAACGACGCTCGAGGATGAGTTGGCCCGGCAGGACCAGGCCCTCGTCGATCTGTCCCAATCGGGAGCCGTCGCGGTCTCTCTGGTGCATTGCCCCACCGAGAACCACGAGGCGACGCTCGTGAGGAAGCTTGCCCAGCGCGCGCGCAGTCAGGGCTTCGCGACAGCTCAAGTTTCACTCCTCGAAGCGCCTCTCGATACGTTCGAGCAGCTGGTGCGCGTGATCATCGAGAATCTGTTCGCGCCCGGAGCCTCCCGCCCTGGTGGGCTCTTGCAATTGTTGGATCGCTATTTCGAGCGGCGGGGTACTCGCTCGGCGGAACGTTTCGGCGACGCGGCGGCCGAAGCGGGAACGCACGGCGACTTGACGGCGCTGTGCCTGGGATACCTCGAGTCCGATACGGAGGCTCGCACCGAGATCCGCGCGTATCAGGCTTGGTTGGACGGCACCGAGCCTGGACGAGGTAGCCGGAACCCCAACGTGCGCGCGGCGCTCAACGCCCACACCGCGCACCGGGCCCTCGGGGAACTGAGCCGGATCGCGCGAGCGCTCGGCGGCACCGGGCTCTGCGTATACCTGCACGACGGTGCTGCCCTCACCAAGCGCACCGGTCGCCAGCGCGAGAAGGCGTACACCGTGCTGCGTGAACTGGTCGACAACTTCGACACTGGCAACGGCGCGACCGCCACGCGGATCTTGATCACCGGCACCGAGCGCTTGTTCGAGGGACCGCGCTCGCTCGCCACGTTGGCTCCATTGCTCGCGCGGCTCGAGATCGCGTCGCCGGCTGAACCGCCGCCGCCCCACCGATCGTGGACGTCGCTCGTGAAGGATCCCTACGAGTACGTGCACCGGCGCGTGGCTCGGGCGCCCGAGACGAAGCGTGCTGCGCTCAGAACCTTGATCCGAATCTCGCAGGGGCTGCCGCCGCTCGAGGCGGTGACGTCGATGAGCGTGGGGCACGAGCGCATCGACCGCAGCATCGACACGCTGTTCGAGCACGCCGACGCCTCGGGCAGCGTGTTCACAGCGATCGTGGGTGATTATGGCAGCGGCAAGACGCACCTGCTCATGCATCTGGCGGAGCGCGCGCTCGACGATCGTCACCCGGTGTTCTGGCTGAACCTCGAGCGCTTGAACCTCGACTTGGGCAATCCTGCGCGGCACTTGCAGCGCCTGCTCGAGCATTCGGTGCTGCCCGTACGGCGCAGGCCGAGCGCCCTCGAGCGCGCCACGCAATGGACGCGTTCGCCAGCGCGGCTGCGCGTGCTCACCGATACCTTGCGAGAGGTCGCCGCGGGGACCGGCGAAGCGGCGGCTGCCGCGCGCAAAGCCAGCCAGATCGCCCAGAGCGCGAAGAACCCGGGCGCTGCGCTGGAAAGTTTCCTGCATGCTCGCGATCTGTACCCGCGCAGCGCGGCGAAATCGTATCGGCACGACGCCTACCGCCGCTTGCTCCTGTGGCTCGAACTGCTCGCCCGCATGGAAGACTGCGCGGGGCCGGTGGTGTTGATCGACGAGGCGGAGAACCTCTACACCACCACGCGTGCTGCCCGCCGTTCGGCGCTGCGCTCACTGGCGTTCTACTGCGGCGGCGCGTTGCCCAATGCCTGCGTCGTGATGGCCATCACCCCGCCTGCCCTGAAACAGCTGCGCAAAGAGGCGCGCGAGTTGCTCGACGAGGTCGACGACCAGAGCGGCACCCTCGAAGCCGAAGATGCCACCATGTTTCGCCGTAGGCTCTTGCGCCTCGAGCCCGTCGAGGTGCCTGCTTTCACGGCGAAGCAGCGCGCTGAGCTTGCAGATCTGGTGCGCGCCACGCACAAGAGTGTGCGAGGGGCCATCGAGCTGCCGAGTTGGGAGGCCACCGTACGTCAGGCCGTCAAGCGCTCGGAGTCGCCCCGTGCAGTGATTCGCGCCCTGATCGACGAGCTCGAGTCCGCTTGGTGGGCGGGAGGCTAGCGCTCGCGCCCCGTCCAGAGTAGAGTGCGAAGGGGTCGTGCTGGGGCGTCTTTCGTTGGTAGTTCGTGGTGTCGTGCTGGGGTGCGTGAGCGCGCTCGGCGCAGCTTGGGCACAGCCGCCACCCGCCCTGCCTCCGGAGCCCCCGGCAGACGCTCCGGGACCCCCAGAAGTGCCGCCACCACCGGTGCCGCCACCGCTGCCGCCCCCAACCACCGTGCCGCCGGCCAGCTCGTCGCCCCCGACGACTCCCGACCAGGCCGCGCCAGCGCCGTCACCGACCGAGCCCGGCATACCCGCCGCGGGTCCCGCCCCCGCAGCGCCGGCGGGTGCCGGCCCGGCACCGAACCCGCGCCTCGCCGATCCCTATGCCATCTCAGAGGCCAAGCCCATCCCGCAGCCGGGCCCCGGCCCTAACCCGTACCGCGGTCCAGGTCCAGCGACGGCGCCGGCGGCTGCCGCGTCGCTCCGCGAACGACCGACCTATGCCGCAGCATGCCCGCCGGGGGCCGACTGCAAAAACTTCGATGTCGACTACTCCTACGAAGCCGTGCGCGCTTCGCCCTTCGTTCAGATGCTGTCCGGCGCCTTCCATTTGCGCGAACGGGTGAGTAGCGCCGTCGCGTTCGGAGGCGAGGTCGGCGGATTCGTGCTCGACCGGTTCAGGGGTTCCGTGCGCGCGCTCGTTCCGGTCTCCGACGTGACTGACCAGGCGAACGACGAGGACGCTTCGGCTTGGCTCTGGGGGGTCTCACTGGGCGTGGCCGCCGATCGGCAGTCTGGGTTCGTGTTGTCCCCGAGCCTGCAGTACCTGGGCATCGTGGGAGGCGACTACGGGCACACGCTCGGGATCCACGTTCCCTTCGAGTGGCTGGGCCGGAGCGGCCTACGCATCGGGTTCGACTTCGCGATGCTGTACGGATTCGGCGGTACGTACACCACGAACGGCAACACTGTGGAAGAACGCCCCAACTCGGCGGGGTTCACCATCAACCTGTTGGTGGGCCACGCGTTTGCGTTCTGGGGTGAATAGGGTTCAGGCTGTAGGCCGTGGCCCTGCCTAGCGGGTTACGGACCGCCCTCGACCCCTACCTCTCGCCCGAGCTCGGTGCGATCATCGGCAGCGCATCGCTGGTGATGCTGGTCGTCAGCCTCGTCGCCATCCCTTGGCTTTTGTGCCGTCTGCCCGAGGGATATCTGGTGGATGCGCCGGAGTCGCAGCGGCACGGCTGGGCCAAGCGCGTGCTGAGGAACCTCGCAGGTGGGGTGATCGTGGTCCTGGGGCTCTTGATGTTGGTGCTGCCGGGGCAGGGGCTCTTGACCATCTTCGTGGGCCTGACCCTCGTCGATTTTCCGAAAAAACGTGAGTGGATCAGGCGCGTGCTCACGCGGCCACGCTTGCTCAGAATCATCAACTCGATGCGTGAACGCTTCGGGCACCCCCCGCTGCGCGCGGACCAGACGACGGATCGAGCCTCGTAGCCGAGCCGCTCCGCTTCCAGCGCGGCACGACACTTCAATAGGGACCAGCGGCGTCCGGCAGCTCGCGTCAGTTCACCAAGATTTGCCCAACTTCGCGTTACGGTGGCACGCTCGGTTATCGTGAAGCGAGTCTGTCTCTCTTTCCTGCTGTTGGCGGGCGCGGTTGGCTGCAAAGCCTCGGTAAATGCGGAGGCGAAAGCGGGTAGCAGCGGCAGTTCCGCGGACGCGGACGCAAATTTCGAAGCGTCTGCAGCGGGCGAAGCAGATGGCAATGACTTCGATAAACCCAAGGCCGCGCGAGCGCAAGGTGGTCCGGACGAAACGGCTACCATCGCGGCTGCAACGGGTCCGGCGCTGCTCGGGGCCCGCCGTGACCTCAAGTTTCAGGGGCCGAGGCAGGCAACCTGTTCGTGTTTGGCAGTCAAGCTAGGCGAACCCAGCGACGGTGCCTTCGTTTGGGAGCACGGGCCGCCCATCGTCGACGGCAGCCGACAAATCGTGGTCGGCCTCAGTTCCGAGGGCGTGTCGTGTTCGGAAAACGCGGGGCTCGGCGCCTCCTACAAGGGCTACCAGACGCCCGGCAACGACGTCGTGGTCATGGTCGAGCGCGCCCACGAAGGGCGCCCGGTCACCAGCGGCGCCGTGATTCCTCGCCCGCTCGCTGACGGGCAGGTCTACGTCGTCGCCGCCGAGCAGGGGAGCCCGTTCGGTGGCAGCGTCGGTGATCCCAAGCAGCGCTGCAAACTCGAGCTCCCCGCGGCAGCGCCGGCTGCACGAGCCGCGCTCGTGCCCGCAGCGACGACCACGGAGGATCCCGAGCTCGAGGAGGCCCCCTCGGAAGAAGCCAGCGAGTTCGTGGACGCCGTCGACGAGACCGCGTCTGGCGAGGAGAAGGAAGTGCAGGCGCCCCACACGCGCGACGGGTTTTTCTTGGCGTTCCACCCTAGCGGCAGCTACCTGATCCTCGACGACCGCGACTCGGAGGCGAAGGCCCAGGGCTTCGGTGTTGGGTTGGATCTCCTGCTCGGAGGCGCGCTCAGTGAGGGCCTCACTTTGGGTGTGATCGTCGGCGGCTCCACCTACCCGAGTCCCGAATTCGAGGGCATGGAGTACGAGAACGTCGACCTGAACCTGTTTCACATTGGCGGTTTCATCGACTACTACACCGACCCCGAGAGCGGGCTGCACCTGCTCGGCGAGGTCGCCTACGGTCAGCTCGAAACCACGGGGTCGGACATCGAGTCCAACACGGTCCAGGGCGTACTTTTCGCCGGGGGCGTCGGCTACGACTGGTGGGTATCGGACAGCTGGAGCCTGGGACTCTTGGGGCGCTTCAGTTTCGGGGCCACTCAGCACTCGCAGCTCGACACCAAGCAATGGCTCCTGTTGCCAGGGTTGAACTTCACGGCCACCTACCACTAGCGCCGGCAAAACTGGCGGATTTCTCGGATACCGGAGGCGCGGCCGAGCGGCGCTACGAAACTGCTTGCTGCGCACGAGCGATCCCGCGATCCTGAAGCACGAGGTGGATATCCGTGAGTGCCGGAATCGATCAGAGGTGGAGCGCGCAGGTAGAACGGCCGAGGGGCCATGGACCGGAAGGTCTATTCGCTGCCTCTCTGGCAGGCCCTCCCAATAGCGGGGCGCCCGCCTCGGGGGAGGCAAACTCGTCCGATAGCTCGCCACCTCAACGCAACGCCACCGTGCTCGTGGTCGAAGACCAGGAACAGGTGCTGCGGGTCACCGAGCGCGCGCTCACGCGCTCTGGCTTTACGGTGCTCGCTACGGGCTCATCCGAAGAGGCGCTGACGCTGCTCGACGCGGGTGAAACCGTTGACGTTCTCTTGAGCGACGTGGTGATGCCGAAGGTCAGCGGCCTCGAGCTCGCCAAGCGCGCACGCGAGCTCAGACCGAACCTGAAGATCGTCTTCATGTCCGGCTACTCAGGCGGTCCATTGATCGATCAGCTGCGCGAGCTCGGCGGCGTCACCACCCTCGAGAAACCTTTCCGCCCGAGCGACCTCGTCGCCCGCGTCCGCCAAGTCCTCGACTCCGAGTAGCCTCCGCCCCGAGCGCTCTGGCCCCATCCTGCGCATGGTCTCGCGCCATGGCTGTTAGGTGAATCCGTCCGGGAGCTTTCTTTTTTCACCGCCAAGACGCAAGGAGCGCCAAGTACGCCAAGCTTTTTCTTTTACCCGTGCTCACTGGTGACTCACGGTCTCGCGTCGCCTACGCGTGTGAAGTCCCCAAACTCCCGCTCACTGCGAACTAGAACGCAGTGGGGTGGTCGAAGGCTGGCGGTGTGCTGTTAAAAAATCTTTGCCCGCTTGGCGTTCTTGGCGGCTTGGCGCTTGATTGAATCGCTCTCGGATGGAAGGCGCACGTAGTCTTGCGGACACGCTGCAGCTCGCGTGAGCTCCGCTGTCAGAGAGCGTGTGGGGGCGAGCCGACGCGGGAAGGGCAGGGGCAAATACAGGAGCGCCCGCCGTCACCGGGAGGTGAGGCGGGCGCTGGCTGCTTTTTGGTTTGTAGAGCGGGCTAGCGGACTAGCTGGCCTTGCGGACTTCGGCGGACTCGCGCTTGAACGGGAGCACCTGGGCTGCTTTGCTCTTGGCAGCTTCGAGGCCCTTTTGAGCCAGGCCGGGGCCTTGCTCTTTGGCGATGTCGAGCAGCTCTTTGGCGCCTTGCTGGGTGAAGGCTGCCGTGGTGCGAGCCGTTTCGGGCGCGCCGACGATGGCCTTGCTGAACGCCGCCTTGGCACCCTGGAGGAAGCGCTTGGTCGTGCGCACGGCGCGCTGAGTGCGGGTGGTGTTGATGCGCTCCGCCACCTCGTAGATCGTGTCGGCTGAGGTGCTGCCGGCGCGGTGCTCCGGGTGGTGCAGCGCGTGAGCGTACTTCGGGTTTTCGGCGAGGTACTGCTTCACTTGTTCGACGGTAACACCGGTCTCTTCGAGGGCCTTGTCGAACTCGGCTTGCGCCGCCTGCTTGGCCTTGAACAGATACATCTGCACGCGGCTGTAGAAGTTGACGGCGCCGTCGCCGCTGGTTTCGACCGCGCAGAAGATCGTCCCGGGGAACTTCTCGGTGATGAGCGATTGCACGCCGTCGCTCACGCCCGAGCTCGGCATGCAGCCGAAGGGCTTCACGCTCAAGGTCATGTTGGCCTTGTTCTTGGCGACGTTCACGATCAGCTTGCCCACTTCCATGTGGCCTTCGCCGCCGCGGAGATCGTTGTTGTAGTAGGGCGCCGCCATGTCGGCGATCGCATCCATGTCGGGCAGGTGGTAGCCGTAGAAGCCCGCCGCGTGAGCGTACACCTGAAAGCCCGCGCGAATGGCCTTGTCGGCCGCCCACAAGCCAATCTGTCGCGTGAATACACCGTACTCACCGGCGCCGGCGAGGCTCTGCTTGCCCTTGTCTTCGCTGCGCAGCGTGGCGCGGTTCTTGGTGTCGTGCCGGAGCTCCCACACGTTGTAGAGCAGCCAAGCCGAGACGAACTGAATGTCGGCTTCGGAACCTTCCTGCTCGAGGAAGCGCTGCAGGGCGTAGTTGCCGGCACCTTCGGTGGTCATGGCCCAGAACTCACCGATGATCGCGGTCTTGGGCTTGACCATGGTGCGATCGACCTTGACCGCGTCGAACAGCTTCTTGCTGCGGTGGAGCGCCTTCAGAATGCTCTTCCCGTTCAACAAGGCGTCGTGGCAGTTCTTCTTGGCTTGCTCCATGGCCTTGTCGGTTGCTCCCGGCTCGACCTCGAAGGGGCGCAGGCGGTAGCCGATGCCGTTGAGCACGTCGCCGGCGATGAGACCCTTCAGGAGGCCGATGAAGAACTTGGGGTTCAGCTCGAGCCCGCTCTCTTCTCCGCTCGCCTGGCTGAGGCCGCCCTGCTGCTGGAAGAGCATCACGCGGAAACCGTCGAAGCCCGCGTCGCGGAGCGCCTTCCGGTACTCGGTCACGTACATGCCGAAGCGACAGGGGCCGCAGGCGCCTGCGGTGAGGAACACGTACTTGTCGATGATGTCCTTGGTCGACATGCCCTTCTCGTCGCGTAGCGTGATGAGGGCCTTGACCAGGTTGCCGACCGTGAAATACGTCGGGTTGCACTGGCCGCGATTGCCGAACTCTTTGCCGACGCGCAGCGCGTCTTCGTTGGGCACGTCGAGGTTCACGGTGCTGTAGCCCAGGTGAGTGAAGGACGCGCCGATGAGGTAGTCCTGCGCCATCGTCAGACCGCCGATGAGCAGGGTGATCTTGGACTTCTCGGACTTGGTGAACATCAAGTTCGCCATGTCTTCGACCCAGTGCTCTTCTTTCTCGAGCCCTAGCCGCGCACGTTCGTCCGCTTCGAACTTGGCGAGCTCCGCGTCGATGTCTAGGGTAGCTTGACCCGCGATGGGCAGGGCCCGCTTCTTGGGTGCGTCAAACACTACTTGCTGCGTCATGGTTCTTGTCTCCGTAGGTGGCTAGTGGACTCACTCGGCGGGTGGGGGAGCCACCTGCTGTGCTGATTGGTTGGATTGCACCGGCACGATTTTGCCGTCAGTTGCTTTGCGACCGAGTCGAACGATGCCCTTCGGCTGCTCGACTTGGACGGGTACCTTGGTTTCGTAGCGAGTGACCTTCTCGGCCAACTCTTCGATGGACCGCGCGATTTCGGGGTCCTGGCTCTGCGTCGCGGCGAGTTGCTGTTGCTTGAGCTTCAAGAGCTCGAGCCGCTTCTTATCGATGGCGTGTGACAGATCGCGCTTCCTGCCGGCTACGTCCTCGAGGCGCTCTTGTTGCAGCCGCAAGGAATGGGCGTAGGTCTTGACGCGGATCTTGATCGAGCCGCCCGGCTTGTTCGCGTCGAGGTCGTGCAGCGCAGCTGCGGGGGTCTTCGACGTCTGCAAGATCTGGTCGATCATGCCGTAGGTGGGCGCGTCGTGGCCGCACTTGAAACTCGAGAGATCGAGCACGGCGACGTTCGGGTGGTGCGCGGCGAAGTTGGCTGCCCAGACCTTTTGCGCGCTGTTGGCCGAGTAGTTCTCGGGCCAGATGTGATTGAGCTCGAGCGGGTTCTTGATGGTGCCGTTTTCGAGCTCTTCCTTGAAGTAGCGGTCGAGGTACTCGCGATCGCGGGGGATCGACCGAATGCTCAGGATCGGATAGCCAAGCACCTGAAACTCTTCGGGAATGCCGTGATTCATGCCGGGGTCGGCGTGGTAGGGGCGGTTCAGCACCAAGATCGCGATGCGGTCTTCGTCCTCGACCGTCTCCAGAATAGCGCGGCCTTTGTCCTGTAAATCTTGGTCGAAGAGCGCGAGCGCCTTTTGCCCCTGACGACAGGCGTGGTCGCTTTCGTCTTCGGTGACGCCCAGCCGCTTGCCGAAGGTTTCGAACATGCGCTTCGCCATCAGCATGGGTTCGGCGAATGAAAGCGCGGGGTCGAGATACTCGATGCCGCGCTCAGCGAAGAAGTCGACCTCTTTGGTGAACGCCGACTTGATCACGTCGGGCGTGCCGGCCACGATCGGACACGAGGTGTTGTCTTGCGTGTCGAGCACGAAGCTCGGCACGTGGGTCAAGATCGGGAAGAACAGGTAGTCGAGCTGGCGTTTGCGCTCGGGCTCGTGTTTGTGGAAGAGCAGGTTGTGAATGTGCGCCTGCACGACCTTGCTGGGGTAGCAGGGGTCGACCGAGCCGTACTTGCCGCCTTCGACGAACAGGTCTTCGGTGGTCTGGTCGCTGAACACCACGTTCGAGCGTCCGATGCCGAGCGTCTCGAAGTAGGTGCGGAAGAAAGGCGCTGTCGTGTACATGTTGAGCACGCGCGGCATGCCGATACGGATCGACTTGCGCCGCTTGGCCGCTTCTTCGCTCGAGCGCTCGAAGGGGCGCCGGTAAGTCTCGCGCTTGATGCGGAAGATGCCCTTGGTCACCCGCACGTCTTCGATGATCGTGCCAGGAGCAGGCAGCGGCTCGGGCGCGTAAAAGCGCTCGAACGCACGGTTGGCTTCGTAGTCCACGATGTTCGGGAACTGGGCCGCGGTTGCCTTGCGCTCTTTGACCAGAGCCAGCATCGCGTCTTTGCTTTCGACGGTGCCCTTTTCACACGAAAAGCCCGAGATGTAGCGCGAGGTCGAACCGTCGGGGCGTTGGGTGTCGATGAACGTGCGCTTGCACTCGTTGGGGCAGAAGTGACAGACGGTTTCTTCGTCGTTCTTGGTCTTGAACATCAGGTCCAGCGTGGGCTGGATGCCGATGAAGCGGCTCTTGCCCGACCGCTTGTAGCGGCGCAGCGTTTCGATCGCGGCGCCGATGGCGCCCGCTTCGCCGGTGTGCGGGTGGACGAACACTTCGGCGCCCGGCACGCGCTGTTTGATGTAGTCGACCTGTGCCTTCACGGCAGCCAAGTTGTACTGGGTGCCGCCCTGCAGCACGAACTTGCGCCCCAACGACGCCAGGCGTGGGATCTGCACCACGTACTGCCACACGTTCTTCGGCAGCACTTGCGCCAAGCCCGCGAGCAGTTCTTCCTTCTGGTAGCCTTCCTTCTGGAAGTTGACGCGGTCGGTGTCGAGGAACACGGCGCAGCCGTACGAGAACTTTGGAGCCAGCTCCGCCTTGAAGGCGTTCTCGGCGTATTCGGTCACGGGGATGCCGAACTGGTCGGCCATGGCTTGCAGCAGCATGCCGTTGCCCGCGCTGCACGAGTTACTCAGCTTGAAGTTCTGGATGTCGCCGTTCTTCATGAACAGCACTTTGATGTCCTGGCCGCCGATGTCGCAGATGACGTCGATGTCGCCGAAGAAATGCACGGCGCTCATCATGTGAGCCACCGTCTCGACGATGTTGCAGTCCGCCAGCACCGTTTCTTCGAGCACGTCCGCGGCGTAGCCAGTGGCGCCGAAGCCCAGGCACTCGAGCGTCGCACCCTGACTGGTGAGATGGTCTTGAATCGAAGCCAAGAGATCTTTGGTATCTTGGATGGGGTTACCCTTGGACAGCTGGTAAGCCTTCACCAAGATCTCGCCCTCTTCGTCGATCAAGACGGCCTTCGAAGACGTCGAGCCGCCGTCGAGACCGATGACCCCGCGCACGACCTGACCCGGCGTGAAGGTCGCCGGCTTGAACTTCGGGATCTTGTAGGTGTCCGTGAACTCGTGCGTTTCGTTCGCGTGAGCCGAGAGCGGAGGCCCGGCTTGCTCACCCAGGCGCGCGCGGCGGCCGTGGGAGATGAAATGGTTTAGGCTTTCAATCGGGAGCAACTTGCCTGCGTCGCCGCCTTCGGCCATGCCGTAGGTCGCTGCACCAAACGCCGCGTAGAGTTCGGCGTTCTTGGGCACGAAGATCAGGTCTTCGAGGGGAATGTCTTTCGGGTAGTCGTAGCCGCGATCGCGCCAGGTTTCGGGGATGCGCTGGCGCCAGCAGTCCTGCAAGAAAGGCAGGTAGGTGTTGGGGCCGCCGAGCAAGAGCACGCGGGCCTTCAGCGTGTTGCCGCGGGTGAGCACGCTCAGGTTCTGGAGCACGATGGCGTCGGCGAGCGAGTTCAGCACCTCGTCCTTCGGGATGCCGGTCTTCACCAGATTGACGATGTCGGTTTCGGCGAACACGCCGCACTTCGCTGCCACGTGGTGCAGCTTCGAATCGTCGAAGCGCAGTGACGTCGCGAAGCCCGGCTCCGCGCCGACCTTGATCATGCATTTGTCGATCGTCGCGCCGGTACCCGAAGCGCACTTGTCGTTCATCGAGGTCGAGGCGGTCTTCTGACCGGTGTTCGAGTCCTCTTTGAACATGATGATCTTGGCATCCTGACCGCCGAGCTCGATGACGCTGAGCACGTCGGGATGCAGGTGTTCGACGGCCAGGGTGACCGAGTTCACCTCTTGCACGAACTTGGCGCCGGTAGGTGCGCAGATGGGCCCGGAACCCGAACCCGTGGCGAACATACGCCACTTGTCCTTGGGCTGATCGGGGAAGGCAGCGTGAATGGCCTCGAGCAGCTCGAGCACCTTCTCGGGCTGCTTGGTGTGATGCCTCTGGTAGTCGTTCCAGAGTATTTGCTTGGTCTCGGGGTGAACCACGACGGCTTTCACCGTGGTGGACCCGACGTCCATACCGATCACCAACTCGCCTTCAAATGCAGCCACTCGCGCCTCGTTTGGTTGGAGTCGCGGGGGCGGCCCCCGCGTTAGACTGACGCTGACGTCAGCGTACGGAGGGTGCCAAAACAGACGGCGCAGGGCAAGGACACAAACGCTGCCCAGCGCAAATATTACGCGAGTCGGAAACGCGGTACTGTTTCTCGTATCGATTGCCGGCCGTGCGGTCGGGTAGGAAGTGCGATGTGTCTTCGCCCGAGTGCGAGTAGTCTGTGAACGTCGCGTTTTCCATGGTCACACCGCGCAAGAAAAAGCCCACCGCCCCCAAGAAAGGAGCACTCGCTAAAGCCGAGCGGCGGCAGCAGATCCTCGACGCTTCGCGGGACGTGTTCTCCAAACGCGGCTACGCGCAGACCACGGTCGATGACATCGTGGCGCAGGCGGGAGTGGCGCGAGGGACCTTCTACCTGTACTTCGACGACAAGCGCGCTGCGTTCGCCGAACTGGTCGATCGGTTCGCCGCGCAGCTCGCCACGAAAATCGAGCGAATTTCTACGGATGACCCCGAACGCCCGGTCGCCGACCAGGTCCGACAGAACATTCGGGCCATCATCGGCGTCTGCCTGGCCGAGCGGGTGATGACCAAGATCTTGTTCACCGATGCGCACGGCGTGGATCACGAGTTTCAGACCCGCATCGTGTCTTTCTATGACACGGTGATGCAGCTCCTGATCGAGAGTCTGAAAGATGGTCAGAGCCTGGGCATCGTGGCGGACGGCGAGCCGCGAGTGATGGCCTTCCTCTCGTTGGGCGCGCTGAAGGAACTCTTGTACCAAGCCGTCACCTTGGGACTCAGCGAAGAAAGCGCGGACGTGCTCACCCAGCAGATGTACACCTTCCTTTCCGAAGGTTACTTGCGCGTGGGGGACGACCCGGACAAGGCCCGCAAGCGTAGGCTCGCGCGAGGTCGCCCGTGAACTCAGAGACCCACCATGAGCCGGCCTTTCGGCTGTACAGGCCTTTGGCCCCCGCCGATACCCATTCGAAACACTTGGTAAACACGCGGCCGGGAATCCCGACACAACTGTACCTCTGCAGGATTGTTCAAATAGTTTTGCCTCAGAGCATGGTCGACAGGCTCGGGCCAAGGCGCTACCTAAACGAGACCCCCTCCCGCGACGTATTCAGTTTCCCGTCCTATGTCGGATGCCCCGTTCGGGGCAGCTGTTCGCGTCGCTGGGCGATCTCCTAAGAGACACGTTTGTTTGATCTATGGAAAAGCAATCTCCGAACTCGATGAGCCTATCGTTCGTCGAGGGGCTTTACGCGGATTACCTGCGGGACCCCGCATCGGTCCCTGAAGACTGGCGCAGCTATTTCGAGGCCAACGTTAGCCTCGACCCGGAGTTCGTCCGGCGCCCGCAGCTCGGCCCTTCCTTCGAACCGCCGAGCGTGTTCGGGGTGTCCGCTCCGCGCAACGGGGTTCACGCCGCTGCCCCGGCGCAGTCCGCCAAGCGCTCGGCCCCACCGGCGTTGCACCTGGTGCGCCCCGACGAAGCGCCCAGCGGTTCTGCCTACGAGCGTTCTAACGGGAGCTTTGCTCGCGCGGGGAGCGTTTCCGACGCGGCCGTTCAGCAAGATCGCGTAGACGCGCTCGTACGAGCCTACCGCGTGCGCGGGCACATGATAGCGCAAATCGATCCGCTGGGCCTCCCGCGCGGCGCTCAGCCCGAGCTCGACCCAGCCTTCTACGATCTCACGGACGCGGACTATGACCGCCAGTTCTCGAGCCGCACCATCTTCGGCGCCGAGACGCTGACGCTGCGCGAGATCATTCAGCGCTTGAGCAATACCTACTGTCGCTCGATCGGCGTGCAGTTCATGCACATCGACGACCTCGAGGTGAAGAATTGGCTGCAAGAGCGCATGGAAGGCAGCGAGAACCGCACCACGCTCAGCCGTGAAGAGCAACTCAGGATTCTGGTGAAGCTCACGGATGCCGTGATCTTCGAAGAGTTCATTCAGAAGAAGTTCCTGGGCGCCAAGAGCTTTTCGCTCGAGGGGGCCGAGAGTCTCATCCCGCTCTTGTCGTTTGCCATCGAGCGTGCAGCGCTCTTGGGCACGAACGAGATCGTGCTCGGGATGGCACACCGCGGGCGCCTGAACGTGCTCGCCAACATCTTGGGCAAGAGCCCCCGCAACATCTTCCGCGAGTTCGAGGACGCCGATCCGGAGCTCTACATCGGGCGCGGTGACGTCAAGTACCACCTGGGCCACAGCTCCGACTACATCACGGCGAGCGGCAAGCGCGTGCATCTCTCGCTCTCGTTCAACCCGAGCCACCTCGAATACGTGGACCCGGTGGTGCTCGGCCGCGTCAGAGCCAAGCAAGACCGCATCGGCGACACCGCGCGCTGTCGCAAGATGGGCCTCTTGATCCACGGTGACGCAGCGTTCGCCGGTGAAGGCATCGTGCAAGAGACGCTCAACCTGAGTCAACTCGATGCGTACACCACGGGCGGTACGCTACACGTCGTCGTCAACAACCAGATCGGCTTCACGACGCCGCCGTCGCAAGGGCGTTCCAGCACCTATGCCACCGACGTGGCCAAGATGCTGCAAATCCCCATTTTCCACGTGAACGGCGAGGACCCCGAGGCCGTGGCTCAAGTCGTGCGACTCGCCATGGACTTCCGGCGCACGTTCTCGCGCGACGTCGTGATCGACATGTATTGCTACCGGCGTCACGGACACAACGAGAGCGACGAGCCTGCGTTCACGCAGCCGCTCTTGTACACGGCCATCGCCGAACGCTCGAGCGTGCGCGACGGTTACCTCGAACACCTGCTCCGCATGGGCGAAGTCACGAAAGAAGAAGCGGATCAGGTCGCGATCGAACGCCGCGAACAGCTCGAACTCGAGCTCTCCGAGGCCCGCCGCAAGGACTACGTGAACCAGCAAGACTGGCTGGGCGGTGTCTGGCAGGGCTACCAGGGCGGCAAAGACGCCGACACACCCGAGGTCGAGACCGGCGTGAAGAAGGACACGCTCTCGGAGCTCATGACGCGCATGAGCGAGCTGCCCGAGACCTTTCACCCGCACAGCAAGATCGTCCGCATCCTCAAGCAACGTCAAGAAATGGGTGCAGGTACGCGTCCGCTCGATTGGGGGGCTGCCGAGGTGCTGTGCCTCGCGACGCTCGCCGCCGAGGGCTACCGCGTGCGCATGACGGGGCAAGACGCCGGCCGCGCGACGTTCAGCCAGCGCCACGCAGTGCTGCACGACGTCGAGGACGGACACTCGTACGTGCCGCTCTGCCACGTGCATCCGAACCAGGCCCCGGTGGAGGTCTACAACAGCCCGCTCAGCGAGGCGGGGGTGATGGGCTTCGAGTACGGCTACAGTTTGGATTGGCCCGACGGTTTGGTGCTCTGGGAAGCGCAGTTTGGCGACTTCGTGAACGCCGCCCAGGTGATCGTCGATCAGTTCCTGACCAGCGCCGAGGACAAGTGGATGCGGCTCAGCGGGCTCACCTTGCTGTTGCCGCACGGCTTCGAGGGCCAGGGGCCGGAGCACTCGAGCGCGCGCATCGAGCGCTTCTTGATGCAGGGCGCCGAGGACAACATCCAGATCTGCCAGCCGTCCACGCCAGCACAGCATTTCCATCTGTTGCGTCGCCAGGTGCTGCGCCGCATCCGCAAGCCCTTGATCGTGTTCACGCCCAAGAGCCTGCTGCGACACCCGAGCGCCACCAGCGGCCTCGATGAATTCGAGTCTGGCAAGTTTCACCGTGTGCTCGCCGACAACCGGTCGGAACCAAAGACCACTAACCGGATTTTCATGTGCACGGGCAAGATGTACTACGAGCTCGAAAAAACGCGGCACGAGCGCAAACGCGACGACATCGCGATCATTCGTCTGGAACAGCTGTACCCACTGACCGCGGAGCACCTGAAGCCGGCCTTCGAGGGCTACGCGGATGGGACTCCGGTCTACTGGGTGCAGGACGAGCCCGAGAACATGGGCGCTTGGCGCTACCTCAGGATGCGCTTTGGCGGCGAGCTGCTCGGGCGCTTTCCGCTGCATCGCGTGTCCCGGTCTGAATCCGCGAGTCCGGCCACGGGCTCGCCCGCTGCTCACAAGATCGAACATCAGCGCTTGATGGACGATGCCTTTGGCACCTAAGGTGCTGGCCACGAAATCTTGGTCACCGGCCTGTCACTGAAACGGTCCGCACGAGGAGCACCCAGCTATGCCTGTCGAACTGAAAGTCCCGCCCGTGGGCGAATCCATCACCGAAGTGCAGATCGGTGAATGGCTAAAAAAGGAAGGCGACTCGGCCGCTCGTGATGAGGTGATTGTGATGATCGAAACCGACAAGGTGACGGTCGAGCTGCCTGCTCCAGTCGCTGGTGTCGTCACGAAGATCACGGTCGCCGCGGGTTCGGAAGCCCAGGTGGGCGACGTCATCGGCTACATGGAAGAGGGCGCGGTCCAAGACACGAAAGCGGCCGCCGCCGCGGCGCCAGCCAAAGCCGCACCACCTCCAGCATCGAAGCCGGCGCCCGCGGCAAAGGCGGCACCGGATCCGGAGCCAGCGCAGAAGCCTGCGGCAACTCCCCCGACGTCGCCGCCTCCCCCGCCGAGTGACCGCACGAGTTCGGTGCGTCAGTCGCTGCCACCGCACGCGTTCGCGCGTGTCATGCCTTCGGCCAAACGTGTGATGGCCGAAAAAGGGCTCGCCGCAGCTGACGTGCAAGGCAGCGGACCCGGCGGGCGCGTGTTGAAGGAAGACGCGCTTCGCGCCGAAAAGCCGCCCGCGGCGCCGCCGCCCTCGCGCACCGAGCCGGCGCTGCCCCTCGCGGGGCGCGGCGAAGAGGTCGTGAAGATGAGCCCGATGCGGCGTCGCATCGCGGAACGCCTGGTCGAGAGCCAGCAGACCGCCGCGCTGCTCACCACCTTCAACGAAATCGACATGACCGCGGTGCTCGAGCTCCGCAAAGAGCACCAAGACGATTTCGTGAAGAAGTACGAGATCAAGCTCGGCTTCATGTCGTTCTTCGTGAAGGCCGCGATCGAGGCGCTCAAGCTGATTCCGCAGGTGAACGCGGAGGTGCGCGGCGACTCCATCGTCTATCGCAACTATTACGACATCGGCGTGGCCGTGGGCGGAGGCAAGGGCCTGGTCGTGCCGGTCATTCGCAACGCCGAACAGTTGAGCTTCGCCCAGGTCGAACAGACGATCGCCGAGCTTGCCGGGCGCGCGAAGCTGAACAAGCTCGGGCTCGAAGAGCTGCAAGGTGGCACCTTCACGATCTCGAATGGCGGCATCTACGGGTCGCTGCTCTCGACGCCGATCATCAACCCGCCGCAGAGCGGGATTTTGGGCTTGCACGCCATTCAAGAGCGACCCGTGGCCATCAAAGGCCAGGTCGTTATCCGTCCGATGATGTACGTGGCGCTGACGTACGATCACCGCATCGTCGACGGACGCGAAGCCGTGACCTTCCTGAAGCGCATCAAGGAATGCGTGGAGTCACCGCAACGCATTCTGCTCGAGGTCTAGTGACGCATTTTGGCCACGGTGCGCCAGGCTGAGCGGCTTCCGCGCTATGAAGGCGGGCCCAGTCCGAGCTGGCTAGGGTCCCAGGTGTCCGACGATTTTTCCGTGTGAAGGTCAAGATGAGCGTGAACAAGCATGATGTAGTGGTGATTGGTGCGGGTCCCGGTGGCTACGTCGCTGCCATTCGCGCGGCGCAGTTGGGACTGAATACGGCCTGCATCGAGTACGAGCCCGCTCTGGGCGGAACCTGCCTGCGCGTGGGCTGTATTCCCTCGAAGGCCCTGCTCGAAGCAAGCGAGCGCTACCACGAAGCGAAAGACGGCCTCGGCGACTTCGGCATCAAAGTCGAGAACGTCGGCCTCGACCTGCCCAAGATGCTCGGTAGAAAAGACGAAATCGTCGAAGGCCTCACGAGCGGCGTCGCGCTCTTGTTCAACAAGAACAAGGTCACCCGCTATTCCGGTCGCGGTCGCATCACCGCGCCGGGTCGCGTCAGCGTGACGGGCACCGACAACGTCGAGATCGAAGCCAGCCACATCCTGATCGCTACCGGTAGCAAGGCAGCAGGCCTCAGGGGCGTCGAGTTCGACGACCGGGTGGGCACCAGCACCGAAGCTCTTTCGTACGGCGAGGTTCCGAAGAAGCTGGTCGTGATCGGCGCCGGTGTCATCGGGCTCGAGATGGGCTCCGTGTGGTCACGGCTGGGCTCCCAGGTCGTGGTGCTCGAGTACCTCGATCGCATCCTGCCCGGCATGGACCTGCAGCTCGCCAAGGACGCGCAGCGTGTGCTCGCCAAGCAGGGCCTCGAGTTCAGGCTCGGCGTCAAAGTCACGGGTGTGCGCAAGGAAGGCGATCGTCGTGTGGTCGAGATCGAAGGCGGCGAAGGCGTCGAGTGCGACAAGGTGCTGGTCGCCGTGGGCCGCACTCCCAACACCGACGGCCTCGGCCTCGAAGAGGTCGGCGTGCACAAGAGCGAACGCGGCTTCGTGACCGTCGACGAGCACTTTCGGACCAACGTCGCCGGCATCTACGCCATCGGCGACGTGATCGGCGGCGCAATGTTGGCGCACAAGGCCGAAGAAGAAGGCATCGCCTGCGTCGAAACCATCGTGAACGGCTATGGCCACGTCAACTACGACGCCATCCCTGCCGTCGTCTACACGCACCCGGAGATCGCCAGCGTCGGTAAGACCGAAGAACAGCTGAAGGAAGCGGGCATCGCCTACAAGAAGGGCATCTTCCCGTTCAAGCCCAACGGCCGCGCGCGCGCCCTCAACGCTACCGAAGGCAAGGTGAAGATCCTGGCGGACGCGGCGACCGATCGCATCCTCGGCGCCCACATCCTGGGAGCCCACGCTGGCGATATCTTGGCCGAGCTGGTGGTCGCCATCGAGTTCGGCGCCAGCGCCGAAGACGTCGCCCGTTCCTCGCACGCCCACCCGAGCCTCGCCGAAATCATCAAAGAAGCCGCGCTCGCCGTCGACGGCCGCGCCCTGCACATGTAGCCAGCGGCACCCGCTATCGAACGTAGCGGATCCTGAACGGCGGCGTCCACGAAAGGATCGGGTGACCACCGGTCATCCGTTCCCGCCGTGTACTTGCGCGCCATAGCGCAGCGGAAGCCTGCAGCACCAAACCCGATTCCAGGGTCAGCTGTCAGGAGCCGCCCAACGGGCGGTGGGTCTCCCACTGCTCCCTCGCGACCCAGCGTTCGTCGGGGCTGCGCCGCGGCGTGGCGCTGCGGGCTGGCGCGCAGAGGTTTCACGGGCTGCGACAACCGCCCACCCTGGTTGGGACCGAAGGGAGGGTGAGGGCGACACCCTCGGGGCGCCCGGCGGGGAGGGGGCTTAAGCTTGCGGCGTGGATCACCGTCTTTGGATCTGACGAATGCCGCCAGCTCTTGCGCACGCTTCGGTCTACTTGGCGTTCGAGCCGTCGCAGCGGTTCGTTCGCAAGATCGTGCAGTGGATCACCGACTTCTGCGAGCTGTCCTTGCAGGACATGGACGTGGTGTACCGCGTGCACATGGCGATCCATGAGTTGGCGGAAAACCTGGTCAAATACGGGACTAGCAGCAGCGTGCGGCTCGACGTCGAGGTGGCGCGAGTGGAGAACGGGTCCGTGCTGCGACTCAGGACCAGGAACTCTGCCGCGCCGGAGCGACTCGCGGAGGCAGTGCGTATCCTACAGGGGCTCCGGGATGCGGATGACCCAGTCGCTTACTATGATCAGTTGGTCCTAGCGTCGGCGCCCCAAGAGGGCGTGTCGGGGCTCGGCCTGGCGAGAATTCGTGCAGAGGGGGACCTGGAACTGGATTTCGAAGTAGACGGGAATCAACTTTGCATCGTGGTCGAAGCAAAGCTGCCCGACGAGGTATCGTAAGTGATCACGCTGAGCTTGCCGCGCATCGAGCAACAAGGGTTTCAACTAGCCCCCGTCGACTCGGAGTCGCCCAAAGTCCGTTTCAGTGGCAACGGAGACGCCGACGCCGTTCCCTTCCTCGATGAGTTTTTGAAGAAGCTCCACGAAGAGCTCTTGATGAAGAACGCGCTCGATGTGCGCGTCGATCTGGGCGAGCTCTATTTCATGAATTCGTCGTGCTTGAAGGCCTTCGTATCCTGGATCCACAAGGTGAACACGAATGGTCGCCCGTATGCGATTCGGCTGTTGATGAACTCGCGGCAGCAATGGCAGATGCGGAGCCTGGCCACCTTGAAGCGGCTGGCGCCCGCTGTGGTGAGCATCGAAGAGACCGCGGACTGACGCCCGGTCCCCCGAGAGGCACCGCGCTGCGGTAAAGTCAGCGCGAACCGGTGATGTAGCGAGTGCGCAGGGTGTAGACGCTGTCGCCGCTCAGGATGCCGCCGCGACCGAACAGGCGCCCGTGTTGCCAGTTCGAGAGGCCGAGCTCGGGTCGCTTGAGCGCGAACTGTCCGTCGACCCAGCGCGTGAAGCCGTCGCCGACGAAGGGGGTATTGACGGTCTGGTAGAAGCGTTCGTGTTCGGCGCTGTCATCGCTGATCAGGCTTGCCACGAAGTTCGGGCTGTAGCGGTTGCACAACTCGACTGCCCGCTCGGTAGAAGCCACGAAGGTGAGCGAGATTTCGGGAGCTTCTTCCCACTCCCACTCGAGGCCTAGGTCGGCTTCGTCGAGCAGCTCGGCCTGTTTCTCGCGGACGTCGCCCTCGGCGCGGCGCACGGTTACCTCGCGCTCGAACAGCCCGGCGGGCAGCTGGCTCTCGTGCTCGCGCGTGACGTGCAGCTTGAACGGTTGCTCGCGCCGCGCGGCGGCCCGCTCGAGGCCTCGCAGCAGCGCGGGGAGCAGGCGCGCGGCCTGGCTCACGGGCAAACACGCGGTGTTCAGCGTGTTACACACCTTGCGATCGAGGGAAGCGAACACGGCGTTTTCCAGGGCTTCGGTGCTGGCGCTTTCGCCGGCAACGATCCAGGCACCGCCGGTGCCGTGGAGGCTCACCGGGACGCCCGCTTGTCGAGCCAGCCCGCCCAGCGTGGCGACCGCGGGACCGGAGCCGCGGGCGACGGCGAGCGACAAGCGGCGATCCGAGAACAGGGCCCAGCCCGCCGATCGCTCCAAGCTGTCAACCAGGCTCACTGCGTCTCGCGGGAGCCCGGCTGCTTCGAGGGCGGGGGTGAGGGCGAGGTCGAGGATGGCGCGGGCTGTGTCGAGCGCATCGCTGCCGATGCGGAACACTACGGCGTTGCCGCCACGGAGTACGCCGGTGGCATCGGCGACCACGTTCGGCCGGCCTTCGAACACGAAGCCGACCACGCCGAGTTCGGCGCCCACGAGCTCGACCTGGAACCCGTCGTGATCGACGCGTTCGAGCACCTTGCCGCGCACGGACGCGGCGCGCTGCCAGCCTTCGAGCCCGCTGACCATCTGCGCACGCATCTTGTCCGTCGCTACGAGACGCGTCGTCGAACGCCCGAGCCCGCGCGCCCGCTCGACGTCCTTCTGGTTCACCAGCGCAATTTCGCGCCATACCTCTTCACTGGCGAGGCGCGCTGCAAAGCCGGCGAAGAACTCGGAAATCTGCAGGTCGCTGACCGCGCCCATGCGCGTGAAGGCGCTGCACGAGCGGTCGACGGTGGCCCGAACCAATTCGAGGACAGCGGCTGGCACGTGCAGCACGTCGCGAGTGCCCGGCGCCACGTAGATGACGTCCCCATCACGGAATTTGGCTGCCAGCTGTGGCGTGACGGTCACCAGCTGGTTGCCTCCCACGAGCAGCTGGGTCCCCGCGCTGAGTGCGGTCAGGCGTTCGACTTCGGTCATGCCGGGACTTTTTCGCGCGGGACGCTGCTTGTCAAACCGAGCCGCGCGGGCCCGGGATCCTGCGCGGGATCCGGGTGGCTGTCCGCGGCCTATCTGCGTTGGATCTTGTGGAAGCGGGTGAGCAGGCCGTAGGTGCGTCTCGAGGTTTCGCAGGCTTGGTCGCTGAAGAAGCGGACGTGCATGTGCGTCTTGTGGCCGGGGGCGTGACGCACGACGCTTTCTGTCTTGGCGGGCGGATGGAAGAGCTCGCCTACCCAGGCGCGATCGGGCTCGACCGATAGCGCGTACTCCTCGAGCAGCGCCTGGACGCTATTGTCCATGAAGAGGTACTCGACCGAGCCTTGGGTCAAGAGCGCCTTGACCAGACTCCAGGTGAGCTTGCGGTCGAGCGTGGTTGCGTCCGCTGTCTTGTACCAGGCGGGGCCTTCCACGTAGTAGTAGCCGACGTCGACATCTCTGCCGGACTGGTGACTTCGGTGCGGGCGGAAGTAGCCGCCGCGCTGTTTGCTCATGTCGCCCAAGGACAGCACCGGCGCGCTCGGAAATTCGCGGACAACGGAGTCGATGGCGAGGCTGAGGGCATCGACCGTCTCTTGCGTCGCCCACGAACGATCGGGGTCGACCAAGCGCCAATGCGGGCTGGCTGGCATCGTCACCGCGTTGTATAGCGAGCCACGGTTCGCATTTCCGATGGACAAGGAACCCAGGCGCCCAGGTTCCTTGCGTACTAGCTCGAGCAACCCCGAGCGGGTGAGCCCGTCGAGGGGATGCCGTGTAGGTTCGACGACAACGGCGGGCAGCTCGGTCGGGGTCGAGCGAAGCGCGGGCGCTGGCGCCTGCTGCACCCGCTGTGACTCTGCCCCCGATACTTCCGGTACCGGATCGCAAGCGAGGCTCGCCAGCGAAAGTGCGAGGAGTCCGAGCGCTTGGCGCATCATTCCAAGCTAACGCGCGGAGCGATGGAGTGTCCAAAAGAGTTTGCCCAGAGCACCTGTAAAAATCTGCTTGAATCCGCTATCGGGCCAAAAATCCAAAGGTTTTGTGGAAGCTGCCGCAGCGCATTCCGGAGAACCCCTCAAGTGCTGCCGCAGCCAGGCCGTATGTGGTCCCCAAGAGCCCGCAGGTCACGCCGAAGCGCGTCGCTTCAGGGCTCATGTTTTTGACCAAGAGACTGCTGCATGGGTTTGTTCGAGGCATTTTTGGCGAGGCGTGGCGTGATCGACCCACTCGCCGTCGTCGAGGTGCTCGAAGCGGTGTGCAAACAGCGGCCGCGCATCGGGCAGCTCGCGCTTCGTGAGCAGCTGCTCAGCGTCGGTGAGGTCTGCGACGTGCTCGACCGTCAAGTCGAGTCGCGCTTGCCGTTCGGAGCGATCGCCGTCGACCTCGGCTATCTCACCGAAATACAGCTGGGTGGGCTCTTGCAACTGCAACAAAAGACCAGCCCGAAGGGCGCCGAAGTGCTGCGCTCGCGAGGTCTCGTCGACGCCAGCAGTCTGAGTCAGCTAGAAGCCCAGTACACCTCGGACCTGGGTTCGCAGTACGCGGGGGACACCGAAGACGTTGCCGCAACGGATCTCTTGGCGACACAGGGCTTGTCGTTACTGCTCGCGCAGGTGCGGAGCATGACACCCTTCGCGCCCGCCGTCGCGGCAGCGCTCGAGCAGGTGAACGATGCCGCGTTCGATCCGGCGCGCGCGACCCGCGAGATCGCGAAGGACCGTGACTTATCGGCAAGGCTCGGGCGCATGGCTCGATTGCCGTGGTTCGACCGCGGCGACGTCGCACGAGGTCCGGCGGCGCTGGCAGACGACTTGGGGCCCGAGCGCACCCGTGAACTTCTGCTGGCCTTGACCTTCGTCGATGTTTTCGAGCGAAACACCGCGCGCCCGTCGTTGATCTCACATGCCGTGGGCATTGCTGCAATAGCGCACACGCTCGCCGACTGGTCGAAGCTCGTAGAGCCGACGTTCCTCGGGGTTGCGGGCTTGTGGCACGACGTGGGCCGTTTGCTGTTCTGCCGCTCTTCCGAGCTCGATCGCGCCGCCCTTGGCAGCGACGAGGAAGAGTTCCCTACGAGCTCGCACCTGATCGAGCGTATGCGGTTCGGTTTCGACCACGCGGTGCTCGGCGAACTCGCGCTGCGCCTTTGGGGTTTTCCCGAAGAGCTGTCGTCGCTGGTGGGTCTGCACCACTACCATCGGCCTCCGGCTGGCATGTCCGCTGCGCGCCGCGGGACCCTCGGCCTGCTCGAGGCCGCAGATCTCCTCGAGCACGGCCTCGGGGCGCGCGATCCGAGCCAGCTCGGTCGGCTCGAAGGGCTCTGGACGCGCTTCGGGCTCGGCGATACGTTGCCGCTTGCGGAGGTGCGCGAGCGCTGGCGCGAGCTCCGAGACTCGCGCACGGCCGCCCTCTCGGCCTTCGAAGATTTCCGGGCGATCGGTCCATCCCAAGCCGGCACGAGCAGCGGCTGATTGGCGGCGCTGGTGCTGGGTCGCGACCCGGGTTAGGACCGAGTCGTGAACCCTGCGGCGTCCGAATCCGTGCGCGAGCTGCGCGAGGCCATTCAGGGCGACGCCGCGCTTGCGGAGCTGTATGCGTTGTGTCAGGCGTGCGGCGCAGACGACGCGGCGCACGACGCGGCGCACGCCGAGCGCGTGGCGCTTTGGACGCTGCGCCTGGCGCCCGGCGTGGACCGGCGGACCGCGATCGCTGCGGCGCTGCTCCACGACAACGTGAACCTGCCGAAAGACGCGCCCGATCGGGCGCGAGCGAGCGAGCTCGGGGCTCGCGAGGCCGCGCGGATCTTGCCGAAGCTGGGCTTCAGCGAGGCCGCAACCGCGAGCATCGCGGACGCTATCCGCACGCACAGCTATAGCCGCGGCGAGCCCCCCACGAGCGACCTCGGGCGAGCGCTGCAGGACGCCGACCGCCTCGAGACGTTGGGCGCGCTAGGGATCTGTCGCGTGCTGTCGACAGGAAGCCGGCTAGGCGCACGCTATTTCGAGGCCCTCGACCCCTGGGCTGAGGGGCGTGAGCTGGACGACCACCGCTATACCGTCGATCACTTCTTCACCAAGCTGCTCGGACTCGCGGACACGATGTTGACCTCCGAGGGCAGGCGTGAGGCTCGCGCTAGAACCGACTACCTCCGGAGCTTTCTGGAGCAGTTGGGGCGCGAGATCGGGGTGCCGTTGCCGAAGGCGCGCGGCGGTTCCTGAGGACCTAGAGGGCCGGCCGGGCGGGCCGTGGAAGCGCTTTGGGGCGGATTTCCCGCATCCAGGACGAGCTCGAGCGCAGTTCGGGGGCGCCGCGCCGCGCTGTCTCCCCTTGAGCCAGACTCATCGAGGCTCCTCTGCGTAGCACCGAGCGCAGCGCCAGACAGACCCATCAGGCGAGATTTTTGTGCCCCTCATGCCCTCGGGTATTGCGTTCCGTCGCGTAAACGACAAAAAGCGCGTCCATGCTTTCGATCGACCTCAGCGGGCGGCGTGCCCTGGTCGCCGGAGTCGCCGACGCGGGTGGCTTCGGTTTCGCGATCGCCAAAGCCTTGGCCGAGGCTGGCGCCAGTGTGTCTGTGGCTTCTTGGCCGCCGGCTATGGGCATCTTCGAGACGATGCTCCGGCGCGGCAAACTGGACGAGGCGCGCCGCATGAACGATGGCCGCTTGCTCGAGTTCGAGAAGATCTACGCGCTCGATGCCGCCTACGACGAGCTTGCAGACGTTCCCGAAGAGATCCGCACCAGCAAGCGCTACTCCGGGCGTGGTGACTTCAGCATCGGCGGCATGGCCCGTGCTCTAGTCGAGGACTTTGGTCCGCAGCCGCTCGATATCTTGGTGCATTCGCTGGCAAACGGCCCCGAGGTCGCCAAGGACCTGATCGATACGACTCGCAAGGGATACCTCGCGGCCGTGAGCGTCAGTGCGTATTCACTCGTGAGCATGGTAGCGCGCTTGGGCCCACTCATGCGCCCGCACTCGGCGGTGCTTTCACTGAGTTACTTGGGCAGCGAACGCGTGGTGTCGGGGTATGGGGGCGGCATGTCGGCCGCCAAGGCGGCGCTCGAGAGCGACACACGCTTTCTGGCGTATCAGGCGGGGCGGCGACACGGTATGCGGGTGAACACGATTTCGGCAGGCCCGTACGCGTCGCGCGCAGCCAGCGCCACGAACACGATCGATCGCTACATCGAACATTACGAACGCGTTTCGCCCATCCCCGAACGTCTGACGCTCGAGGAGGTCGCCCACACCGCGGCGTTCCTGTGCAGTCCGCTGGCGAACGGGATCACCGGCGCGACGGTGTACGTGGACCATGGGTTCCACGTGATGGGCATCGGCACGGAATAGTTCGCAGGATCGCGAGCGCCCGCGTTGTGGCGAATCCCGCCATGCTAGCGATTTGCGGCTCGAGCTACGGACGGTGCGAGAGCTGCGGCGTATTTTCCTAGTGAAGAATTGTTAGGCGTCCGAGACGAGCCCCGCACAGAGATCTGGACAGCGCAAGGCTTGTCGAGCGCTTGCCTCGGGTCTCAGATTGACACGGCGGTCTCAGTTGGGGGCGAAACGCCACGACGGGGATGAGCCTGGACCGAGGCGGCTCAGGCGAGGTAATACGCCAGCCGCTGGAAATGTCCGCGGCGCGGCTGACGACGATGAGCCGATTGGGAGGTGCTCCGGTCACGCCATCGTGGTTTTCAGGGGGCGATATGCTGCTTGCAGATCCTCATGGACCAGTGACGCAGCGACGTCATTCCATGCGGGCAAAAAGTTAACGAGCCAACTGCCCGGAAAGACGGAAAGCTTAACGCTGGCTCGAGAGGAGCCTTGACGTACCGAATCAAAGACAGCATTGTAGGCCCCTCGTATTTGGGAGCAGGTCACGCCTGAACTTTTAGGCTCAGCCTGTGGCAAAATCGCAGCTGGTCTCGCAAAGGGCCGGCGCGTGGTTTGGCCTGCACCCATTTCGACTGGGGTCGTAGTTAGTCATTCACGTCACAAGAGAGTGGTGTGGCGTTGTGACCGTACATTGACGCGCAAGTGAATCCCTGAGGGGGGATCCGCTTCGAGTTTCGAGGGAAACAAATGCAAGGATCGATCGAGGGCGAACTTTCACTCATTGTGCTGGAGCAACACGCCAGGTGGCCCTCCTGCGTGAATCAGTATCAGAGCACCCTGCCGAATTCATTGGTCGAAGCCCAAGTCGAAGGTGAGCATGCAGGTGAATTTGCAGAGCGGGTCGGGCGT
>Ga0315910_10000802_pt1 | contig 30211 bp, 25 predicted proteins | sample EdamamesoilMG_FD_204470 | JGI IMG/M metagenome (GOLD analysis project Ga0315910, IMG submission 204470) | Garden soil microbial communities collected in Santa Monica, California, United States - Edamame soil | ecosystem: Environmental > Terrestrial > Soil > Garden | place: USA: California... | reverse complement strand
CAAAAGACGTCATTTCCCCGGTTGATCTGCCTGCGGTCGACAATTCAGCGATGGATGGCTACGCGGTGCGGGCCGCCGATGTCCAGCAAGCCTCGGCTGCCGCGCCAGTAGGGTTGAAGGTGGTCGGTCGAGTGGCGGCGGGGGAATCGTTCGCGCGAGTATTGAACGCGGGTGAATGCGTCCGGCTCTTCACTGGCTCGCCTTTGCCTGCCGGTGCGGATGCCGTAGTCATGCAGGAAGACTCGCAATCACACTCTGAACACCCCGATGAGGTGCAAGTATTCGATGCGGCCAAACTCTGGGAAAATGTGCGGTTGCGTGGGGTCGATGTCCGGCGCGGTGAAATGATCTGTGGAGCAGGGGAGGTATTGACTTCGGGCAGACTGGCCTTGCTGGCGGCGACCGGCCAGCAAAGCGTTGTAGTGACCCGGCGACCGCGCGTAGCGTTGGTGGCGACCGGATCGGAATTGCAAGAGCCGGGCGCAGAGCTGACTCCAGGGCAGATCTACGAAAGCAATCGTGTGACTCTTGGGGTGCTTGTCCAGGCGGCGGGTGGAGTGCCGGAAATTTTTCCGATCGTGCGCGATACCCTCGACGAGACCCGGAGCGCGCTGGAGCTGGCGTTTGCGCGGGCAGATTTCGTCGTCACTTCGGGTGGGGTGTCAGTAGGCGAACTGGATTTCGTGAAGCAGGCATTTGCCGATCTGGGCGGTGAGCTGGATTTCTGGCGGGTGGCCATGCAGCCGGGCAAGCCGTTTGTGTTCGGGCGGCTCGGGAAGAAATTTTTGTTCGGACTGCCGGGCAATCCAGTCTCTGCGTTTGTCACATTTCTCCTGCTGGTGTGGCCGGCCATCCGCCGCGGGCAGGGGGCGAACACGATTTTCTTGGGAAGTTCGACGGCCACGCTTGCCGAGTCCGTGACCAATCCTGGAGATCGGCATCACTTTGTCCGAGTGACGCTGGGGGCTGACGGCATGGTCCGGCTTTCGGGCTTGCAACAATCTCACGCGCTCAAGTCACTGGCGGCAGCGAACGGATTGATCGACGTGGCGCCGAGGATGACGCTTGTTGCCGGCCAGCAGGTACCGGTCATGCGGTGGGATCTGGCCTAAAACGCCCGTTTGGGTACTTGGAAACCGCCAGGTTGGGTGGTGAATTTGGGTGTTTGCGTTGCCGGTGGCGGGGTGTTCAAGGTGGAGGCAGGGTATCCTCCGCCCAGCGGCTTGGTGAGGCTTGAACCTTGCAGGGAATTATAGCTGGAAACCGGCGCAACTGAAGAACCTGACCGCCAGGTGGTGGACGAGCCAAAATCGGTCACACTGCTCGACCGGCCAAACCCGGCGGAAGGCGGACTGGCGAAGCTGCTGACGCTGGGCGCAGCTGGCTTGGTATCGAATAGTTGCTTGAATTCGTTCGCGCGTCTGACCATTGCTTCGCTCTTTTGCGGCAGCAACGCGGGTGTTGAACGGGAGAAGAGGTCGGAAGCACCCCTCAAAGGGCTCATCTCCTGGAAAACGGACGGGGAATAGGTTGGAGTGAGTGCAGTCTTGACGGTAACATTCGGACTTTCAGCGGCACCCTCCGCCGGCAAGTTCAGGGTGCCGAAAATGAGTTTCGCCTGGTCTTTGATTTCTTGATCGGTTTTTTCCCCACTGTAGTCCGCGCCGAAGCGGTTGGTCTGTCCCAGGCGTTCGCGCTCCTCCCGGTCCCAGTATCGCTGGAGCGGGGTCTTGTTCTTTTTTTCGGTTCCGTCGTCCTCGTACTCAGTGATGCCAAACATCTGCTCGGCACTGACCCGTTGAGCTTCCAAATCTTCAGGCGATCCAAAAATCCATTGTTCCCGCTCTTTCCGCTTTTGCTTCAAATCTTGAACCGCCCGGGGATTCAGAGTGGGAGTGCGCAACAACGGCATCGGCATCCCGGCAGCTCCGGCGGGATCACCCGAGTCGAGCACATTGAACGGCGCCTTGAATTGATCGTCGAGGGTGCGGAGGGAAGGTTTCTTGGCTGTGGCTGCCTGGTTCAGATTTGAGGTGACAACTTCGACCTTGGGATCGGAAAACTGGATTGCGCGACCGCGCCCGGATACTCCCTGAGCGGCAGCCTCTCGCGGGCCAGCGAGGAATGCTGCCAGCAGGCTGACTATCGCGAATGCGCGCACAGGATTCATTGTCGGGATGGCATAATAACTTACTTCGTTCAGCGCGTCAAAGCACAAGTCTCCGCACCTTGTCGGGAGTTTACCCGGGGGCGGATTCGTCCGCATCCGCGCGCTGGCGGCCCACATCGGCGCACACTCCTTTTTTGCTGTTAGCTACGAATTCGATCAACTTTTTGGCAACGCTGCTGCCGCATCCTGCACGGGCTGCGGCGACGGCTGTAATCCGATTCAGGCCGCTGCGAAACAGGATCCGATAGGCGTTCTTCAGTTCCTTTCGTTCGTCCGGGGAAATCCCTGCTCGCCGCAGGCCGATGACATTCAGACCGCAGATGAGGTTTTCCTCCAGCGCCACGCAGAACGGAGGCAGGTCTTTGCTGATTCCCGAACCGCCTTGCATGATGGCTAGCGTTCCGACCGTCACGAACTGATGCACCAGGCAGTTCCCCGAAACAAATGCCCGATCCTGCACCGTGACGTGGCCTGCCAGCAGCGCGCCGCTTGCCAGGATGACGTGATTGCCCACCGCACAATCGTGCGCCACATGACTGTTTTGCATCAGGAAATTATCCGAACCGATCACGGTCTGGCCGATGGTTTTGTTGGAGCGATGGACGGTAAAGTGTTCGCGAAAAACATTCCGGTCGCCGATGACCAGCCGCGTCGGTTCATCCTTGTACTTCAAGTCCTGCGGGGCATCACCGATCACGCAGCCGGTGTGAAACCGATTCCCTACACCGATGGTGGTCACACCCGTGATGTGAACATACGGCCCGACCACACAATCTTCTCCGAGTTCCACCATCTCGTCCACGACGGCATAAGGGCCGACTTGAACGCCAGGATGCAGTTTCGCCTTGGGATGGATGATGGCCGTCGGATGAATCATGCGCGACTAGCACACCAAAACCATAGGTAAAAAGAAAATAGAATCACCCAGCCAACGGCGGAGGCTCAGGTGATTAGGTTTAAAGTGAATGGATACTTGTAATCTTGGCCATCGTTGGCCTTTACGCCGGCGATCACGGCGAAAACCATTCCGGTGACCGCGATCAGCATCGCCAACGGAAACAACAGATAACCGATGCAAAAGAAAGTCAGGATAAAAGCCACGATGGTCACAGCCAGAGCTGCCAGGGAAACGGTGATCTGAAAATTCAGTGCGGCCTTGCCGTGGATGTCCGCCGATGGCACTTCGTGCTTCTTCATCTGCCACACAATCAACGGACCGAGGATGTTTCCGAAGGGTATGACGCAGCCTGCCAGAGCGCTGAGGTGGCACCACATGTTCCAGGAACGGGCGCGGGCTTCGTCGGGTGTCAGCAAGGGCGGATTGGGGCCGGGCACGGGAGGCTGCGGTTGGTCATTCATGATTGCGCCGTGGATAAACCCGGGTCGGTTTCGTGGCAATCGAAATCTCAAGGCGCCGCCCGCTTGCCACCGCTTGCTGGCGCGCTGTAACTTCCCGGCATGTCCGTGCCCGAGCACATCCGCAAAAAGCTCAGCCAACTGCCCCACAAGCCGGGCGTGTATCTGCACAAGGATCGCTTCGGCACGGTTATCTATGTCGGCAAGGCGCGCGATCTACGCAAACGCGTGAACCAGTATTTTCATCCGTCGCGCCGGCAGGGCTGGGACCTGAAATTCAAGGCGCTCATCGAAGCCATCCACGATTTCGATGTTCACGTGGTGAAGAATGAGCCCGAAGCGCTGCTGCTCGAAGGCAAACTCATCAAGGAGTTCCAACCGCGCTACAACGTCAGCTTCCGCGATGACAAACGATTCCTCCTGGTGAAGGTGAATCTCAACGATCCGATCCCCAACTTCGCGTTCGCGCGCATCCGCAAGGACGACGGCGCGCGCTATTACGGACCGTTCACCAATGCCACGGCCGCCCGCAACACCCTCGCGCTCGTCCGCAAGCAGTTCAATCTTCGCGGCTGCCGCGTCTTCACGCCGGGCGAGGCGGATTACAAACACTGCCTTTACGCGCACCTGAAGTATTGCACTGCGCCATGCATCCACAACGTGACGCGCGAGCAGTATCTCGAACAGGTCAAGGCAGCCTGCGACTTCCTCGACGGCCAGTCCCGTGAGATGAAGGACCAGCTCGAAACCGACATGCGCAAGGCGGCGGCCGCGCAGGATTACGAGAAGGCGGCCGAGTTGCGCGACATGCTCAAGGACATCGAGCGCACCCTCAAGCGGGAGAAATCCTTCGAACGCATCCCGTATTCATTGCCGCTGGCGATCGATCCCGAACGCGACCTTGCGCAGCTCGCCAAGATACTGGGCCTGCCCTCGCCGCCGCAGCGCATCGAAGGTTTCGACATCTCGAACATCAGCGGCACGTTCAAGGTTGCGTCGCTCGTGAGTTTCAAGAATGGCCGACCGGACCGCGCAAACTATCGGCGCTTCAAAATCAAATCCGTTGAAGGCCAGGATGATTTTGCGAGCATGGCGGAAGTCATTCACCGACGCTACTCGCGGTTGCTTCGCGAATCGGATGCCGAAGGCGGAGAAGCGATTCCACAGGAATTGCAGAAAGTAATCGATGAAACAAGCAAGGCCTTCAAACGAAAGGGCAAGGTCACGGTGCCCGCTGCCGTTCTCACGCCATCAACTTCGCTGCCTGACCTCATCTTGGTTGACGGTGGTAAAGGCCAGCTCAACGCGGCGTGTGCCGAGTTGAAAAAACTTGGACTGGAGAACCAGCGAATCATCGGCCTAGCGAAGGAATTTGAGGAAATCTATCGTCCGGGAGAAGACCAGCCGCTGCGACTGGGTCTGGATCATCCCGCGGTGAAACTCTTGCAGCGCGTCCGGGATGAATCGCATCGGGTCGCCAACTCCTACAACGCGCAGCTTCGCGTCAAAAAAATCTCCGAGAGCATCCTCGATGAGTTCCCCGGCATCGGCGAACAACGTAAGGCGGCGTTGCTGAAAAAATTCGGTTCGGTGCAAAGGCTGCGCACAGCCACGCTGGAACAGTTGGCGGCTGTGCCCGGGTTCGGCGGCAAGGCCGCAGCCGAGTTGAAGGCTTTTCTCGAAGCGCGATCCGCGCGATCCGATACTGCTACCGACGAATCATCAGACCATTCATGACTGCATCAAATAATTATTCCGGTTGGTTGCGCTTACTACCGGTTGTTTTTTTGTTTCTGGCTGCCCTGCTCACAGGCTGTCGCACGGGCGATCTTGTGGAGCTAAAGCACGCCATCCCGACTCTCGCGCTCGACATCCGTTACGCCACGACGAACAATTTTACTGGCCAGCAACTCTATCCACACGCGCGTTGTTTTCTGCGTCGTGAACCCGCAAAGCGACTTCGTGATGTCCAGACTGAACTGGCGAAGTTCGGGCTGGGTTTGAAAATCTTCGATGGTTATCGCCCGCTTTCGGTGCAGCGCAAAATGTGGGAAGTTTTCCCGCAACCCGGTTACGTGGCTGATCCCAAGAAGGGCTCGCGCCACAACCGCGGCGCGGCAGTTGACGTGACCCTCATCCGGCTGACCGACGGCCAGGAGTTGCGGATGCCGACGCCTTACGACGATTTCACGGAGCGGGCGCATCGTGACTTTATGCAGCTACCGGATGAAGTGATCCGCAACCGGCAGTTGCTCGAAGATGTCATGACGCGTAACGGATTTGTCGGGTTACCGACCGAGTGGTGGCATTTCGATTACGGCGACTGGCGCAAGTATCCCTTGTTAGATGTAGATATACCCGCCGACCCAAGCACCCGCCGGTTGCGGGTGCCAGACGATCCGCTGTAAGTTCTCGCGCTCGGACGTGGCTTCCGTTACAGTCGCGGCGATGAACATTCAGGTTGCCGTGCTGTGCGATGCCGCCACGAGCGAGAACGAGAAACTGAATCTCCTGGGAGCGTTCGACACCATTTATGCCCCGCAAATGCCGGCGGTTCATCCGCATTGCGCGGTGGCGTTGCGGGTCACGTTTGCGCCGGAAGACGAGGGCGCGCACCAGCTCAAGCTGAGTTTTGTGAACGAAGACGGCCAGCCAGTGTTGCCCAGCCTCGACATGCCGGTGGAAATCCGGCTGCCGGAAGATTCGCACTTCCTCTCGCGTAATTTTGTGCTCACGCTCCAGAACTTGAAGTTCGAGACGCCGGGCTTTCACTCGGTGGAAGTCTCGGCCGATGGCAAATCGCTGGCGAGCATTCCACTGTTGGTGAAGCAACTTCCGGCGGCACCGCCGCCGCCCGGGGGAGAGCCATCACCCGGTGAAGCTGTGTGAGAAGGGACGCGTGACTCCGGCCCCTGCGAATCTTCGTGATTGATACAGTGCGCTGAATCAGTAGTATCTTCGCGGGCTTCAGTCCGAATTTCGGTCGGGGCGTAGCGTAGCCCGGCTAGCGCGCTTGCTTGGGGTGCAAGAGGTCGCGAGTTCAAATCTCGCCGCCCCGACCATTTTCTCCAGACGTCCAATGAAACGAACTTGTGTCCTGCTCGCTTTGATCTGCCTTGCGGCCGGCGGCAAAAGTTTTGCCCACGAACCCGTCACCCGCGCGCGCACACCGGTGAATATTCCGGACATCCCGGGCTACCTTACGTTGAAGTGCGATTTCCACATCCATACCGTTTTCTCCGACGGCTACGTGTGGCCAACCATCCGTTCCGAGGAAGCCTGGCGCGAGGGGTTGGATGCCATCGCCATCACGGACCACATCGAATACCGCCCGCACAAGCGCGACATCACAAACGATTTCAACCGTTCGTATCATCTGGCCAAAGGTACGGGCGATGATCTGAGGGTGCTGGTGATCCATGGCTCGGAGATCACACGGGACATGCCGCCCGGGCATATCAACGCCATCTTCCTCACCAATTCCACGCCACTCGACACGAAGAACTGGGAGGATGCCGTAGGCGCGGCCAGTGATCAGGGCGCGTTCATCTTCTGGAATCATCCCGGTTGGAAACCGCAGCTCACCGACGGCCAGATCAAGTGGTACCCCGAACACACGGCCATGCTGGAGAATGGCAAGCTGCACGGCATCGAAGTCGTCAACGAGCGCGATTACTATCCCGAGGCACATCGTTGGGCCATTGACCGCAAGCTTGCCATGTTGAGCAACTCGGACATCCATTACCCGCTGAACCTGGATTATCACGTCCATGCCGGCGATCACCGGCCCATCACGCTCGTGTTCGCCAAGGAACGCAGCGTGGCGGGTGTCCGCGAAGCGTTGTTCGCCCGGCGCACGGTGGTTTATTCGGGCAACCGGCTCGTTGGGGATGAACAATTTCTTCGGCCGATCTTTGAAAAATCGGTAAAGTACGACCGTGACACTGTGACGCTGCGCGGTCGGAAAGCCGTGCTGGTGCAGGTGAGCAATTCGTCGGACGTGGATTATGAACTGGAGCTGGTGAAGAAGCGCGCGGCGTTCAATGCGCCGGAGAAGGTCATCCTCGCCGCCCGCAAGACCGTGTTACTCCAACTGAGCGCCAAGGCTGGCGTCAAGGATTTGGCGGAATCTTCGCTTGATTACCGGGTGATGAATCTGCTGGTGGCGCCCGACCAACCGTTGGCGGTTTCGCTGCCGCTCAAGATAACACTCGTCGCCGAGTGATCCGTGATGAGTTGGAAATGACTACAGACCAAGCAGCAAATATATCGAGTCATTCACTTCCTTGGGACTTTGCCTCTATGAAAGCCACTTTTCTTATGTTCTTCTGCGCTGTGGCCATCCTCTTTTCGGGGTGTGCCAGCAATTCCTCCGCTAGCAAGAAATGGGAGTATCAAGTTGTCGGCCCGGCCACGCCGAACAAGGAGCAGATGTTCAACGAACTGGGCAAGGAAGGTTGGCAGTTGGTTGATACGGATCCGCTCAAAGGGTACCTGTTTCGCCGCGCCAAACCCTAGCAATCCGCGCTCCGTCATATTTGGACCATGACGCGGACTTTGATTCTCGTCGGTCTTCAGGTTACTGAATCGTACGAATGAACGCGGCAATGTATCGCGTGTCTCATCCTTCATGAAGCGGTTACAAGTTGTCATCCCTTGGAAGGAGGGCCTGCATCTCGCGCCAGCGACCCGGCTGGTGCAATTGGCCAAGGCATCCAAATCAGTCATCTGGCTGAAGGTCGGCGACAAAGTTGCGAATGCCCGCAGCCTCCTTGCGGTGCTTTTGTTATGTGCAGTCAACGGGGTGGCAGTGAACCTGGAGATTGATGGCGACGACGAAGACGATGTCCTGGTGTCAGTCACGCGTGTCTTCGAACACAAGAGTGAAAGCGCGGAAACGCATTGATAGTGAGTCAGAGTCATAGTTCTTCTCGTTGACCCAAACCCGTCACGAGACGTATGGTCTTGACCCAAGATGACTCAGGACGAAGACCATCTGAAGCTGTTGTCCATTTTTCACTATGTGGTCGGCGGGTTGGCAGGTTTTTTTGCCCTCATTCCAGTCATCCACCTGACTGCCGGGTTGGTTTTGGTCCTGGCGCCAGAGAAATTCGAAACCAATGGCCAGTCACCTCCAGCCTTTTTTGGTTGGTTCTTCGTCATCATCGCGTCGGTGCTGATCACCATTGGATTGACTCTCGCCGCCTGCGTTCTGGCTGCGGGTCGCTGCCTCGCCAGGCGGAAGCGCTATTTGTTCTGTATGGTGATAGCCGGCATCGAATGCATTTTTATGCCGCTTGGCACGGTGTTGGGGATTTTCACGATCTTTGTCTTGATGCGCCCGTCGGTGAAACTGCTTTTCGGAGTGAACAATCCTGGGCAACCCCAAAGCGCATCGGTTGGCAGGGCTGGTCCACATTGAGTGTTGGTTTTTGAGTCTGGCCGCCGGAAAAGTTGGAATCTGCGCGGCGTTGTTTGTTCGCTATGGCTTGCAGGGGTAGGGAGCGTGAAGAAAAAAATCCTCGCCCCACAGCCGGGCATCAGTAGCTTTTCCGCACCATGAATCCCATCCGCCTCTTCCTGCTCAGTCTTTGCCTCGCGCTGCCTTCCCTGGCTGATTCGCCTCAGGGTTATTACCGCTTTCCGGCCATCCATGGTGACATCATCGTTTTTACGGCCGAAGGTGACTTGTGGCGCGTATCGGCGAAGGGCGGCGTGGCACAGCGACTCACCACGCATCCCGGCATGGAGGAATTTGCCGTGATTTCACCGGACGGAAAGACCGTCGCTTTCACTGCCGAATACGAAGGAGCATCGGAGGTTTATGTCATGCCGCTGGTCGGTGGCGTGCCGACCCGGTTGACGTTCGATGGCAGTGCCAAACGCGTGGCCGGCTGGACCCCGGATGGCCGCGTGCTCTATGCCACGACCAGTTTCTCCACGTTGCCAAGCTGGCAACTCGTGACGGTGGATCTCCAGGCTGGTGAACGCCGCCTGCTGCCACTGGCTCAGGCGAATCAAGGAGTGTTCGAGTCTGACGGCAAGCGATTGTTCTTCACGCGTCTGCCGAAGCAGGGAAGCAGCACCAAGCGCTATCAGGGCGGCACGACGGAAAACCTTTGGACCTTTGCCGAAGGTGACGCAGAGGCGAAACCGCTTACCGCCGATTTCAAAGGGACGAGCCGCAATCCGATGTGGTGGCGGGGGCGCTTGTTTTTTTCCAGTGACCGCGATGGTATCATGAATCTCTGGTCCATGAAACCTGATGGTTCGGACCTCAAGCAGCATACCAAGCACAAGGATCACGACGTGAAAACGCCGGCCTTGGAAGATGGGCGGATTGTTTACCAGCACGGTGCTGATCTGCGCCTGCTGGATATCTCCAGCGGTCGCGACAACATCTTGAACATCCAGCTCGCATCGGATTTCGATCAGCAGCGGGAGAAGTGGGTGAAGAAGCCGTTGGATTTCCTGACCGCAGCGAATCTTTCGCCCACCGGCGACCGGCTCGTGCTGACGGCGCGTGGCCAGATTTTTGTGGTGCCAGTCGAACAGGGACGTTTCGTCGAAGTGCCGCGCAAGACCATGGTGCGGTATCGCAATGCCCGGTTCATGCCCGATGGCAAGACGTTGCTGGCTCAGACCGATGAATCCGGCGAAGTGGAGTTCTGCCAGCTTCCCGCCAACGGTGTGGGAACAGTGAAATCGCTGACGACCAACGGCACCGTGTTTCGTTTCCCAGGCACGCCTTCGCCCGACGGCAAGCGGATCGCGTGGGCGGACAAGGACCGGAAATTCTGGCTGCACGAGATCGAGTCAGGCAAGACCACGCTGGTGACGGAAACGCCGCGCGATGAAGTGACCGATTATGCCTGGTCGCCGGACAGCCAATGGATCGCGCTCGTGCATCCTGCGTCCAACAGCGTTTCGCAGATCCTGCTCTACAACGTCACAAACGCTTCGCTCACGGCGGTGACCAGCGACCGCGTGGAGAGCTACAGCCCGGCGTGGTCGCCGGACGGCAAGTGGCTGTATTTCCTCAGTGACCGCGAATTGCGTTCGCTGGTGCCGAGTCCGTGGGGCACACGCCAGCCCGATCCCTATTTCACCGAGACGACAAAGATCTATGCGCTGGCGCTGGTGAAGGATGCGAAGTGGCCATTCCGACCGAAGGACGAATTGCAGGCCGAAAAAGCCGACGAGAAGAAGGAGGACAAGAAGGAAGAGAAACCGGACGAGAAAAAGGACGACTCCGAGAAAGCAAAATCGCCGGCAAACGGCGACAAGAAGCCGGAAGCCAAGCTGGAGGCGAAAGCCAAGCCAGTGAAGATTGAACTGGAGGGGCTCGCGGCGCGGCTGTTTGAAGTGCCGGCGCCGGCTGGAAATTACGGCGGACTCGAAGTCACGCCGAAGCATCTGCTCTGGACGGCGCGCGATGTGGGCTTTGGCGCAAAGACGCACTTGAAGCAATTGGAGATGATCAACAAGGATCCCAAGCCCAAGACGTTGGTTGAGGATCTCGGGAGCTACCAGCTTTCCGGTGACGGCAAGAAATTGCTGATCCGCAAAGGCGAGGCGTTTTACGTCATCGCCGCGGATGCGGCAGCGCCGGCGAAACTGGAGGACAAGGTGAATCTCGACGGCTGGACGTTCTCTCTCACGCCGCGTGAGGAATGGCGGCAGATCTACACTGAAGCCTGGCGGATGATGCGCGATTATTTTTATGACCGCGGCATGCATGGCGTGGACTGGAAGGCAATGCATGCCAGGTATCTTCCGCTGGTGGACCGCGTGAGCGATCGTGCCGAGTTAAGCGACCTGATTTCTGAACTTGTCGGCGAGCTTTCCACGCTGCACATCGCGGTGCGCTTCGGCGACCGGCGCGAGGGTCCGGATCAAATCAACGGGGCGTCGCTCGGCGCGCGCCTGGTGCGTGATGCCGTCGCCGGCGGCTGGCGGGTGGAGCGAGTTTATCGGGCGGACCCTGATTATCCCACGCAGTTCGCGCCGCTGGCCCAACCTGGTGCGGAAGTGGGCGAGGGCGATGTCATCACCGCGATCAACGGGCGGGATTTGCTCGGCCTGGCCAGCCCGGAATTGCTTCTGCGTAATCAGGCCGGCAAACAGGTGTTGCTGGACGTGAAGTCAAAGGACGGTGGCACGAACCGGCAGGTCATCGTCAAGCCCATCGGCGTGGGGCGCGAGGCGGATTTGCGTTACGATGAGTGGGAGCTCACGCGCCGCGAACTCACAGACAAACTCGGCCGCGGGCAGATCGGCTATGTGCATCTGCGCGCGATGAGTTCCGAGGATATCGCGCAATGGGCTCGCGGTTATTTTCCGGTGTTCAATCGCCAGGGCCTCATCATTGACGTGCGGCACAACAACGGCGGCAACATCGATTCGTGGATTCTCACCAAACTGTTGCGCAAGGCCTGGTTCTATTGGCAGCCGCGTACGGGCGAGCCGTATTGGAACATGCAATACGCGTTTCGCGGGCATCTTGTCGTGTTGTGCAACGAACGGACGGCGAGTGATGGCGAGGCGTTTTCCGAAGGCTTCAAGCGGCTCGGATTGGGCAAGGTCATCGGCACGCGCACGTGGGGCGGCGAGATTTGGCTCTCCGCGCAACGCTGGCTGGTGGACAGCGGCATGGCGAGCGCTGCGGAACTGGGCGTTTACGGACCGGAACAGGCATGGTTGGTGGAAGGTCACGGGGTCGACCCCGACATCGTGGTGGACAATCTCCCGCACGAGACATTCAAGGGTCGGGACGCGCAGCTTGAGGCTGCGGTGAAACACTTGCAGGAATTGATCGCGAAAGATCCGCGCCCGGTGCCGCCGGCCCCAAAGTACCCGGACAAGTCGCACAAACCCTGAAGTACACACCCCAACCCCTCAACCTTGGACTTCAAGGTTTCGTGGCATACCCACGGGGATTAGGAGCTTGGGCTAGTGAGACAACCGGTCCTGAAGCAGATAGATGGCGCCGCCTGCCAACAGCGCGGCGAACAATCCTAGGATCAGTCCGATCATCAATTGTTTTCTCTCGCGCCGCCGCCGACCGACCGGCACCTGCGAGAAGAACGGCTTTTTTGCTTTTCCTGTACTACTCATGGTCTGGGGAACAAGACACTATGCGAATGAGGCGCAGGGAAACAGTTGGGGAATTCCTAGGGAGTCTTGCCGGGCTTTTGATGCCAAGGATTGGTTGAGTGCAAATCGAATGGGGAAATAAAAAAGTCCGGGCAACAGACGCCAAGGAGGTGGGGATGGGGAATCCCGCTGAAAAAACGTGCTGCTACCCGGACAAAATCTTCTCAGGCAAATCAACTCAAAGAACTTACTGCGACTTCACTGCTGGGAACTTGCCTTCGCCCGCGAATCATTTCAAACGCGTGCCCCAGTTGCTACTGGGAAATTCCTAGGGACTTGTAAGAACTTCTGCTGGCCATGTCAACCCTCTGGATGGGCGAGCCCGCTTTGCATCGCGAAACGGACCAGGGCCGGAATGTCGCGCAGGTTCAGCCGCTTCATCAGCTCTGCCCGATGAAACTCCACGGTTTTGGCGCTTACGCCGAGCTCGGCCGCGATTTCCTTGGTGGTCCGGCTCTCGGCGATCATCTGCAAGATCTCGCGTTGGCGCGAAGTCAGCCGCTCCAATGGAGACTTCGTCTGGTCGCCCGCAGGTCCGGGCTTGAGCGAGACGCGCTGAACCAGTGACGGTGAAAGGTAGGTCTTGCCTGATTCCACCGCGCGGATGGCGGCTTCGAGTTCCGCCACGGCGGATTTTTTGAGCAGGTAACCCGCGGCGCCCGCGCGAAAGGCCTGCTGCACGTACTCTTCGTTGGCGTGCATCGAAAGCACGAGCACTCGCAGCGACGGGAATTGCTGGCGGAGCCGCGTAGTCGCTTCAAGCCCGTTGAGCACAGGCATGGCCACATCCAGGATCGCGAGGTCAGGCTGGTTTTTGGCTGCCAGTTGCAAGGCTTCGCGCCCGTCGCTGGCCTCGGCCACCACCGTCACGCCAGGCAACTGATCGAGCAACGTCCGGATGCCGGCGCGGACCAGCACATGGTCGTCCGCCAGCAAGATACGCAAGGGAGTTGTGCTCATTTCAAATGGAACCATCGTTGGGGGCGCACCATTTCACGGGAAACCAGGCATTGACCGTGGTGCCGGTATGCGCGCTGGATTCGATCTCCAGCCGCCCGCCGACCAATGCCACCCGTTCCTCCATGCCCAGCAAGCCCAGGTCTTTGAAGCGTTCCGGTGATTTCAACCGCGCCTGTGGGTCGAAGCCCACGCCATCGTCATGGATGAATAGACCCAGCAATTCCCCATCGCGCCGCAGGCTGACGATGAATTCGCTCGCCCGGGCGTGCCGCAGAATGTTGGTGATGGCTTCCTGCGCCACGCGGAAGCAGGCGGTTTCGATCTCGGGTTGCAGGCGGCTCTCGAGCGGCGCGGGTTGGAATTCTCCGCGGGGGCCGCCTTCGGCGACCTGATGTTCCGTGAGCCAGCGCAAGGCGGTCTCCAATCCCAGATCATCAAGGATGGAGGGTCGTAGGTTCAGTGAAATATTCTGGGTGAGTTGAACCAGTTCGTCCAGCATGCCGAGGGAAGCGACGACATTGGTCCGCACGTTTTTCAGGATGGCGTTACGCGAGGCGGTTTGCAGTTTGATCTGGATGGCCGTAAGCGCCTGCCCGACCTGGTCGTGCAGATCGCGGGCGAGCCGCCGCCGCTCGCTTTCCTGGACTTCCAACAGTCGCCGGGAAAGCTGCTCGAGCCGGTTGCGCGCGGATTGCACCTGCGCGAGCAGGATTTCCCGTTCATGTTCTGCTTCGCGTCGCTCCGTGATTTCAAAGCTAACTCCGCCCAGCAGCGTCGCACCATCGGCCTGGGGAATCGGAAACTTGGAAGACAGATAGGTTCGTGCCTTTCCGCGTTCAACCAATTGCTCCTCGTAAACCTGCGGTTTGCCGCTGGCCAGCAGTTTCCGGTCGTTGAGTTCCGCTGTCGCCGCAGTATTGCTTGGGATCATTTCACTCAATCGCCGTCCGAGCCACGATTCCGGCGCCAGCCCCACGGATTCCACCAGATGCCGGTTCACAAACAAGTGTCGCCCTTCTGCATCCTTGATGTAGGCGGCTGCGGGCAGGAAATTCATGAACGCGGCAAACCGGGCTTCGCTGTCGGCCAGCGCCGCCTGGGTCAGGATGCGTTCAAACGCTCCGCCACAGTAGTCGGCCAGCATCTGGACGGTTTCCCGCGCAGATTCGTTGTAGGCGTTGAAAGCATAGCTCTGGATCGAGAACATGCCGATCACTTGGTTCTTGGAACAGATGGGCGCAAACAGCAGTGAGGTGGATCGGCGGGCGGTGTCGCCGAAGGTGCGCAGGCCGGCCTCCGCGGCTTCGCCGGGCTTGCGTAACACGAGCCGGGCTTCGGCCAGCGGCACCGCAACGACTTTGCGCGATTGCTGCCGCTCCTTGTCGAACGGGAATTCCTGCTTATGGCCGTTCACGGTGTCCATTAGGATCACGGACACGACTTCGTTGTTCGGCGGGGCGTAGAGTTCCACGACACAGGCGTCCCAGCCGAGAAGTTCCTGCGCCACGTCCAGAGCGCACAAGGCCGCCTCGCGGTGGGAGCGGGTGGAGTTGAGCTTCCGGCCCAGTTCCGACAACGCCCGGATCCGGCGCTCTGCCTGTTTGCGCTCACTGATGTCGGTGATCGAACCCACCATGCGAACCACACGGCCGGTGATGTCACGCACTGCCTGGCCGCGACTCAGGATCCAGCAATAATGACCCAGCTTGTGGCGCAGGCGGGCTTCCACTTCATAGGGTGATCCATTTTCCAAGTGCGCGACCCGCACGCGATCCACCTCGGGTCGGTCCTCTGGATGCAACCGGTCGAAAAAGGTGGCTGGCACGTTCGGCAATTCGTCCGGGCCGAAGCCCAGGATCTCCTTCCACCGGGTCGAGTGATATTCCACACCCGCGACCATGTCCCAGTCCCAGATGCCATCGTGCGTGGCCTGTTCGACCAGGCGGAGCCGATCCACGTTCACTCGTAATGCGGTGTCCGACGCTTCCAACGCGGAAGCCCGTTCCTGCGCCCGTTGTTCCAGATTTTCCAGCAGATCCCGAAGCGCCTGTTCCACGTTCTTGCGTTCGGTGATGTCGCGACCCACAGATTGCAGGTACTGGAGGCTGCCGGACTCGTCGAAGAAGCCGCGGTTGACGAACTGCATCCAGCGAAGTTCCCCTGCGCCGTTGTAGATCCGGTTCTCGATCGTCACCACCGGATTGGCGGGGGAAAGCGTGGCCAGCTTCGCCTCGATCATCGGCAGGTCTTCCGGCTCGGCGTTGGGCTGCCATTTGAATCCGACGATCTCCGCCGCCGGCTTGCGAAAGAACCGGCAGCAGACTTCGTTGGCGAACGTCAACGTGCCGTCCGGCAGAAACCGCGTGATGATCTCGGTTTGATCTTCTACCACGGCGCGATACTGCTCCTCGCTTTCACGCAACGCGGCTTGCGCTGCTTTGCGTTCAGTGATGTCGTAGGAGATCACCTGCACACAATAGACCTTGCCATGCAGATCGCGGACCGGCTCCATCGCCGACCAGAACCAGCGCGCTCCTCCGGGCAGCGGCACACAATCTTCCGTCTGTAGGCTCTCGCCGTGATCGATCACGCGGCGATACCGCTCCACTGAAAATTCAAAAAACTCCGGGATGAAGTCGCCCAGTGAACGCCCGATGATTTCACTGGCGGGCCGACCCATATTCAGTGCACCTACCTGGTTGATCATCAGAAACACGCCGTTCCGATCGAATACCGCAATGGGATTCGATGCGCTTTCAAACAGCAGGCGATACCGGGCGTCATCGGATGCTGGTCCCGCCGGTGCCGGAATCGCGTCACTGATTGAGCCCGTTGCCAGTCCGCCTGAGCGGGGGCGTTGCGTTCGGGCAATGGTTTTGCCCGGGCGCTTGTCCGTTTGCTTTGTTTTTTTCACCGCTGCTGGTCGCCTGGTTGCAACGAAGAATTTGAAGTTCGCACCAACAGGATAACAGATTGATGCGGCCAGACCAGTCTTTCCCATCCCTGGTTTTCCCGCTTGAAGCGGCTAACGTACCCAATGTCCGAAACGATCTTTGGGTGGCTTCGCGTCCTCTGGATAGACCAGGTAAACCGTGTTGCGCGAATGATTCCACGCATCCACCAGGCGCGCGCGCGGGAAAACTTTCTGCACATTCCGCCGTGTGCCCGGGTCGTTGATGATCACGTCGCCGTCTTTCGTGAAACCCACGCATACCACCAGGTGTCCGCTCGGCACGACGCCGAACCCGCGCAGCCGGTTGTAGCAAATGGAAAGTCCGACGGGAATGCCCCGCGCGATCCAGTCCTCAAGCTCGGAAACATCCGTCAACCGCGTTGTGTAAGCGCGCATCTTCTTGAAGGAGCCGGCGTAGGCCGTGTTGAACACCCAGTTGCCGGTGCCTTCCCAGTTGGGATCATGCACCCCTGCGGCGACCACGGGCACATCGTTATCCAGTTCCGGCCGCTTTAGTCGCTCGCTCCAATGTGCCAGCAACATCGAGATCGTCGTGGGGCTGCACCACCCGCCGCCATCGGGGTAGGCCATCTGCGAACGCTCTGGCACTTCGATCAGCTTTCCCCAGGCTGCGCGGTTTGGTGACAGTGGCTCGGAATTGACTGTGCTGTCGATCACCGACACGCCTAGAAACTTTAGGCGCGGTTTCATTTTGCCGGCACTCCCAAGGGTGACACGCAACTGGACCCGGTCCGTCTTTTCCCGCAATACCAAGGTATCCGTATTCACATCGCCATCGGCATCTTTTTGCTTCAACCCGCTCGCGCGCGGATGCAGCGTTGGGTCGGTTGACCAGACGCCGAGATTGTAGAACTTGGTCGTGCGATTGGTTGCGACTCCGCGGGCTTCGATTTCCAAATACGTTCCCGCCGGTGCGTCTGCATTCCAGGAGACGACAAGTTCATTCCATGGGATTCCAAGCGAAATTTCCGGCGAAAGCCACACCTTATCGTTCGGCCCAGCGCCCGGCAGTTTCTTGAATTTGCGAAACGAATCGAATCCGACAAACCGCGCCCCCCGCGCGTCGGTTTTTTCAGCGACAACATTCATGGAAAGAATCAGCGAGCAGAGGATCAGCGGCAGATACCCTGCGCGACACGACTGGTTCATGGCCAGATTCTGTCTGCGGTGCCGGATCGTGGCCAGCGGAATCCTTTCTTCCAGTTGCAACGCCGGTGGATTTTTCTCCATCAACTCGCCGATTTTCTTTCGTGTCTTTCGCGAGTTTCGTGGTTAATCCTTTTCCGCATGCGACAACTTCTCATCGGCATAGATAGCGGCACACAATCCACCAAGGCGCTGGTCGTGGACGCGAAGGATGGTCGCGTTCTGGGGGCGGGACAGCAAAGCTACGATCTGATCCCTGATCTTCCGCCCGGTGCGAAGGAGCAGCATCCGGAATCCTGGCGCGATGCCACGGCAGCGGCCATCCGCCAGGCGCTGCGCAACGCCAAGACCAGTGGCAGTGAAGTCGTGGCCATCGGCGTAAGTGGGCAGCAGCATGGCTTCGTGCCGCTCGCCAAGAATGGTGAAGTCATCCGCCCGGCGAAGCTTTGGTGTGACACAGCCACGGCAGCAGAGTGTGACGAGATCACTGCGGCGCTGGGTGGACCGAAGAAAACCATCAAAGCACTAGGCAACGCGGTGCTGCCGGGCTTTACGACATCAAAAATCCTCTGGCTGAAAAAGAACGAGCCGAAGAATTTTGCGAAGCTCGCCACCGTGCTCCTGCCGCACGACTATTTGAATTTCTGGCTCACTGGCGAGCGTGTCATGGAATTCGGTGATGCCAGCGGCACGGCGTTGCTCGACGTACGCAAACGCAAATGGAGCAAGGCCGCAGTCGAAGTGATTGATCCTGATCTCGCCGACAAACTGCCACCGCTCATTTCCAGCGACCAGCCCGCGGGCAGATTGCAGCAATCCACTGCTCACACGCTCGGTTTGCCGGCAGGTGTGCTCGTCAGTGCTGGTGGTGGCGACAACATGATGGGCGCGATCGGTACCGGCAACACGCGGCCCGGCCTCGTGACCGCGAGCTTCGGCACGAGCGGGACGATTTACGCCTGCACCGACAAACCGGTGGTGGATCCGGAGGGCGAGATCGCGGCGTTCTGTGATTCGACGAATCGCTGGCTGCCATTGCTCTGCACGATGAACGTCACCGTTGCCACCGAAATGATGCGGCTGGATTTCGAGATGTCGCACGAGCAATTCGAGAGCAAGGCGAACCAGGTGCCGCCCGGCGCGGGCGGACTTTTGCTGCTCCCGTATCTCGAAGGCGAACGCACGCCAAACGTCCCCGATGGGACGGGCGTAATGATTGGCATCAATGGAAAGACTTTCCGCGCGAGCAACTACTGCCGCGCGGCGATGGAAGGTGTGACGCTTGGCATGAATTACGGTCTGCGCCGGTTGGGTGAGTTGGGCGTGAACGCTAAACAGATCCGCGCCACGGGCGGCGGCGCAAAATCCAAACTCTGGCGGCAAATCATGGCGGATATCTTCAATGCCGAAGTCGTGACATTGAAAGTGGGTGAGGGCGCGGCTTACGGTGCGGCGTTGCAGGCGCTTTGGTGTTTCCGTTTGCAGCAGGGGGAGAAGGTGAAGATCGAGGACATCACCGACGAGTTTGTGACCTTGAATTCCGCCGAGACCGCCACGCCGAAGAAAGACGCCGTGGCCACGTATCGCGAGTTGCAGGAATTGCAGGACGATCTGTCCCGCTCGCTCCGCGGCGTATTCGCCAGGCACCGGAAGTTTGTGTTGGATCGTTAATGGGAGTTTGTTGCGACAATTAGACCATCTCGCATTTCATGAGCTTGGAACGCAAAAGGTTCATTGTGGTCAGCTTGGGTGACACCAAGTCGTGGGGTTACGATGAGCAGACGTTGCCGATGCTCCTGGAAATTATCGATTCCTCCTCTCCTGATTTCCGTGTATGGACGCACGTCGGAGTCCTAGCGAATTATCTGACCTCGCCTCGCGCACTTAAGGTCGTGGAAGATGTCATCGCAAAAGCAGAGAGGCTTCGTGATGCTGATCCACGATTTACAACGCTAGGCATCGGGTTGGCAGAGGGTGAGTTGAGTGCTGACTTTGACTGGCTCGGCAGATTGAAAACAGATCGCAAGAGCATGAGACCGCTGGGTGAGCCGCTTAATGAGGCTGTCAGGTGTGAGCGCGAACCTGAGGAATACAAAGAGACGCTGAGAACGTTGCGTGAGCGAGTTCATAGCATGGTTTAGCGCTGGCAATGAATGACGAAACCTCACAGCGAATGGAGAAGCTCGAAGCCAGCGTTGCCCATCTGGAGCACCAGATCGAGCAGATGAACGAAGTCATCATCGAGCAAGGCAAGCTGCTGGAGCGGATGAAGAAGGAAGTGCAGCGGCAGTCCGCGTCGATGCAGACGCTGGAACTGGAGCGCATCAAGGCGAACAATCCCAAGCCGCCTCACCACGGCAGCTAGTCACACGGCACAGTGCGGCCCTTAGCCCAGTTGCGGGTTTCTTCCACCTGTTCCGCCATCACGACTGAGAGCGGGCGCGTCTGCTGGGTTTCCGTCAGCAGGTCCGCCTGTTTCACTTCATCGCCGCGGGCGTGAGCGACATACATCGCCGAGACAATCGCCTGCTCGATCTCGGCGCCGGAGAATCCTTCCGTGGCGGAAACGAGTTCCTTAAGATTGAAATGCGCTGCCGGCAGGCCGCGCTTGGCCAGATGGATTTCCAGAATGGTCCGCCGGTTCTCTGCGCCCGGCAGGTCCACGAAAAAGATCTCATCGAACCGTCCCTTGCGGACGAGTTCTGGCGGCAGGCGCGTGATGTCATTGGCCGTCGCTACAACGAAAACTGGCTGGCGTTTCTCGGACATCCAAGTGAGCAAAGTGCCCAGCACACGGCGCGATAACCCGTCGTCGTCGTCGCTCACCGACAACCCCTTTTCGATCTCATCGAGCCACAGTACGCAAGGCGACATGACGCCGGCAGTTTCGAGCGCTTTGCGGAGATTGCGCTCCGTCTCGCCGTAATACTTGTTGTAGAGCACGCCGAAATCGAGTCGCAGCAGCGGCACGCCAAAAATCCCCGCCGCCGCCTTCGCGGCGAGACTTTTGCCACAACCCTGCACGCCCAACAGCAGCATGCCGCGCGGTGGGTCGAGGTGTGGTGGGGTGTCGCCATGAAAGAAACCTTTGCGGACTTCGAGCCATTGCCGCAACCGCGCCATGCCGCCGATCTCGGAAAATTTTGCGGTCTCGTATTCGAACGTCAGTGGCGAATCGCGGCCCAATAGTTCATACTTGGCACGCATCACTTCGGGCATGTCGCTTTCGGTGATCGCGCCGTCATCGGCGATGGCTTTGAGCGCGAGGCGGCGTGCATCGGTGACCGTGAGCCCGGCAAGGTTGCGGATGAGCAGATCAAGAGCTTTGTTTGTGGTGGAGACTTCGCGGCGGCCGTTTTGGGCACCCCATTCAGCAGCCGTTTCGAGGACGAGTTGCCTCAGTTCACCGGGAGTCGGTAGTGGCAGATGGAAACGCGCGGTGAAGTTGTGCAGTTCCTGTGGCATGGCCAAGGAGTGACTAACGAGCACGACCGTGGAGTAATGTTTGGCATAACTGAGCGCGATATCCTTGAGCAGACGGACGTGCACCGCGTCCTGAAGATAGTGATGATAATCGAGCAGCACGAACAGGCCGCCGCGTGATTCGCTTTTGATGTATTGCAGAACCTCCTGCGATTTCTGTGCGACGCGGGCCGGTTGATCGGTCGGCGTGAAGGCTTGCAGACCTTCCGTCACCGTCCAACGGAACGCGCGCACCTGCAATCGTTCTCCGATCTGGCGGATCAGGTTCACGATCTGCGGTTCTTCATTGCTTTCCACCAGGATCAACGGCACCCGCGAGCGGATGATGGCCTCCAGATCGCGCATCGGGCTCTCCGTCAGCGGCGACCGGGAATGCAAGGTGGAGGCGGCGGGAATGTTCATGGCGCGTCGGACACAAACCTTGCGGAACGCGGGGCCGGTTCAAGAAAAAACTTCCACCGGCGCGCAGAATCACTTTGCGTCCAGCACCACCACGCCATCCCAAGACTTGGTCGTCGGTGGCTGTGAGCGCACTTTTCCGATTTCCTGCAGATAGAAATTCGCCGGGCCATCGTTGCCGCCGCGCAACGTGAGGGTCTGGCGCATCAGTCGTTCGGCCGCGTCCAATTCGCGACGCTGGAAATGGCCCAGGGCTTGAGCGAAGATCTCCAGCCAAGCCGGCGGCGGGCGGAATTCCACAGCCGGGCCAAGCACCTCGAATACTTCCGCCGGCTGGGTTTTTCCCGCGACGCGAAAATGCCCGAGGCTGCGGCATTGGATGGCGTCGCTCAATTCTGCCTGCGTGGCCGCGGAAATCAAAATATCCGTGCCCAGGTATTTGTTCAAACCTTCCAGCCGGCTGGCGTAATTGGTGGCTTCACCGATCAGCGTGTAATCGAAGCGATACTCCGAGCCGAGATTTCCGGCGAGCACTCTGCCGGTGTTGACGCCGATGCGCGTGCGCAACCGGCGGCCACGAAATTCCTTCAAGCCGGCGTGTCTCATACCGATGGCTGCGAGCACGGCGCGTTCAGCAGGTTGGGGATCGGCGAGAGGTGCGCCCCACACGGCCATGACGGAGTCGCCGATATATTTGATGATCATTCCTTCCTGTTCGAAGATGGCCCGGGTGGTTTCACTAAAATACGCCGTGAGCAGTTTTGAGACTTCAGCCGGGGGCAAGGTTTCGGACATGGCGGTGAACCCTTCCAGGTCGGTGAACATCACCGTGGCTTCCACTTCCTGGCCGCCGAGGGAAAGATCGAAGTCACTGTTGGCGATGCGGTCCGCCATATAGGGTGAGTAATAGACTGCGAAGGCGCGCCGAAGTTTTTCCCGCCGCCGTGCCTCGATCACGTATTGAAACCCCACGGACCAGATCAACGCCACGGAGGTCTGCACAACCGTAGGCGCGAGCCAGGAGAACCATACGCGATGATGGATCTGCACATACATCGCGACGAGCGTGAAACCGCAGGCCGCGGTGACGGCCATGCCCATCGCCGGCCAGGGACGGAAGTAAAGCAAGCCGGTGGCGATGGCGAATCCCCATAGCCAGAAGAGTGCTGACTCTTTCTGGAAACCAAGGCGCGTCAGCCAGTCATCGTGCACCAAGTTCAGCAGGGTGAACGCATGGATGGTCGCGCCGGGGGCTGGCGGTTCGGACTTGGAGAGCGAGTACGGAGTCAGAAACTCGTCGCTCAGCGCGCCAGCCTGTGCTCCCTCACCGGCGCGACCACCGACGATCACGATCTTGTTGCGGAAAAAGCCATCGGCCAAACCGTCCGTTTCCAAAGCTTGATCCAGATTCACTGCGCTCAACGCGCTGGGTGGGCAGTAGTAATTCAGCCAGCGTTCGTTTGCACGTGCGTTGGCGGACTTTGTCGTTGGCGCATCCAATATCGAAGCAGCCAGCCAGCCCACAGAAGGCAAGGCTTCGTTGCCGGTGTCGAGCATCCGCACCGCCGAATCCGGATCACGTGTGACTCGCGCCAAACCCCAGCCTGCCGCGGCGTTGGTCAACGTGGCGATCGGCGGGAGCGGGCTGGAAGTCATCGCGATACCCTGCACCTGAGTCGTGAAGTCGCCGATGAGTACCACCTTGCCGTGGCTGCGCATGGCTGCGGCGAAGTCTGTGTCCACGTTTGCCTGTGCGTGAGGGTAATCGAACAGCAGATCAAACAGCACCATTCGAGCGCCGTCGCGGGTCAACCGGTCGAGCAGCTGGGTACAGTAGCGGCGGTCCAGGTCTTCGTTGGGTGACTGGCCGAGGCGTTGCTTGACCTTGGCGTCTGAATAAACCATCACCAGTTCGTCCGGCACGCTCTGTCCCGAGAACAGGAACGGCAGGTCGTAGCTGGATCGCGCCAGGCCATCACCCAGCGGCAGCAGACACAACTGGCCGGCGAGACCCGCGAGCGCGATGCCCGCCGCCCAGCCGAACCAGGCTGCCTTGCGATTGCGATTCAACAACGTGGTGGCCATTCAGAAATTGAACCTAAGCCGGGCGAGAAAAACGCGCTCGCGTGGCAGCTCGGAATACGGGTTAAGCGGATTGAGCCGGTAATCTGTGTCCGTGAGGTTCAGCACGCCGAGGGTAAGTTCACCGCGCTGCCGCTTCAACCGGTAACCGACCAGCACATTGTGTTGGAAGAAATCGTCCCTGGGCATCGGCGTGGTGTAGCCGTGGTTCTCCTGATGATACCACTGGGATTCGAAGCGGGCGAAAAAGCCGGACGAATGATTCCACAGTGCGAACAACGTCGCCTGCTGCAACGCCGCGCGCTCATTACGAATCGCGTTGGCATCCACCGACACGAGTTCCGGGTAAAGAGTTTGCAGCGTGGAGCGAGTGTAGCGGTATTGCGCGCCCAGTGACCACGAGTCGCCAAGCAGTTGATTCACCGTGATGGCAGCCGAAGGTTCCTCATATTCAAGCTCGCGGGGAGTTGATGCAGGGACGACATACGTGCCACTGAACGGCGGGTTGGTCGGGAAGGCGAATGCCCCGATCGCATCGTCCACCGCGGATTTCAAGTACTGGGCTGACAGACCGACGTAAGTCCGCGTCTTGAATTTCAAATCCAAGGCAGCTCCGGCGATGTCATAAACTGGGGCGGACACCGAACTCGCGATGGTTTCGGGAATGATTGTGCGATAGGACTGGATGAAGCCTGCGAGTTGTGTCGGTTCCAGGCGAAAGCTCTGGTCGAGACCCACCCCGCCGAGGGAGCGACTGTACATTCCCCGGACTGTGACTTCCGGCAACGGACTCCACACCAACGAGAACTTCGGCCCGAGTTGATGCCGGGTGTCTTCTTCCGCGGACACCGGCGGGGAGCGGTGATTGATGGGCATGACGATGTGATCGTAGGTCAAACCGACCGTCAGCCAGAGATGTTCCATTGGCTCAAGGGTGTAATAGCCATAAGCCGCCGCGCGCGTGAAGTCCGTGGTCGTGCGCGCATCCACAGGTGGGTCGGGAAAGAACAGTCCTTGGAATGCCGGCTGGATATTGGTCATCAAGTTGTAGGTGCGAAATTCTCCCGCATGGACCCTCCCTCCGAGCAGCAACGTTTGGCGTTCGTCCTGGAAGATCTGGTTCAGTTCGCCGGAATACATCTCGAAATCGTTTCGATAAGACACATCCACGCCGCCGATGTCGTTATCGCCTGCATCAAGGCCGAGCTTGAAGGCATCAACAACCTGGCCGACACCGTTTGTCTGGAGGACGAGCGAATTGACTCCAGAGTTTTGGAAACGCACTTCGCTGTCCAGCCGGACGCCCATCACCAACGTATGAACGCCCGGACTCCATTCCCGATGGTAAGCTGCAGCGACGAAAGGCGACTCATGGTCCTCGAATGAAAAGTTGGTCTGGATGGTGCCTGGCGCACCCGGATCATAGTACTGGAAGTTGTCGCCCGACTTGTAGTCCTGATATTTCGTGAGCAGGAACAGCGAATCCTGGGCAGTGAGTTGATACTTCGCCGTGGTATACCACTCCAACCGGTCCAGCTCGTTGTTGGGCCGCACGCCGTCGTTGTGCTGGTAATCCACGTCGAGCGCGTAGCCAAAATTGCCGACGGTGCCAAATTGCGACGCCAGCTCGCGCACCTGTCCGTCACTGCGATATTCCGTGGTGCTGCTCAAGCCGAGGCGATCGGTCGCAAATAACCGGCTGTATTCCTGCTGAGAGATGTTCTGCGACAGATTTCCCGCGCCGACCGGTGCGAGCAGATTGGCCAGCAACAGTTCATTGAACCACGCCGTCTCGAAACGCAGGTTGAAGCGTGTCGGGTCCCGCAACGCGCCATAGCTTTCCGCCAGGAACTGATGTGCCGAGTGATTGGCATAATCGTGCGTCACCGCCCGGGCGGCTTCGCGCACGCTGACGTCGTCCATGCCGGCGCTGCGATAGATGGTCGCCAGGCTGGCGCTGCGGACGGCCTGATCCTGATCGAGCAACAGCCGGGAGCGATACACCTGCCGGTGGTCGTTCAGGCCAGCTGATTTTTCCAGGTCTGACACCGCTTCGTTGTAACGAAGTTCCTGCCGCAAGATGAGCGCCGAATAAAGCCACGGCGTTGGATCATGGGCGTCGAGTTGTTTTGCCAGGTCAAGTTCGCGGCCGGCATTGACGCCATCACGGACATTCTCAAATCCCTTGCCGAGGTAACTGCGCAGCAACGAACGGTTCGGTTCCAGTGCGGCAGCGGTCTGCAAGTCATCACGACCGCCAGTCTGATCCCCGCTTCGTATCCTCAACAGACCGCGCCCCAACCAGCCGTTTCCCAGTGCCGGGTCGAGAGCGATGGCCTGAGCAAATGCAGTTTCGGCTTCGTTCCACTTCCGTTCTGCACTCAACAGGAATCCTTTCAATGACCAAGCCTGGGCATTGCGCGGTGAAAAGGTGAGCGCCCAATCCAAAGCCGCTGCCGTTTCAGTTTTGCGACCAGAACTGAATTCCAGTTCCGCCACGCGTGCCCAAGCAAATCCGAAACTCGGGGATTGCTCCACCGCCTTGCGGGCTGAAACAAGTGCTCCGGCCAGGTCGGACTGCGCTTGCTGGTGGTATGAATTCGCGAGCCATTCCGTGGCAAATGTGGGTTGTGTAATCGCGGCGGTTTCGCGCTGTTGGACTGTATCCATCATCAATCGCAACGCCACGGCTGCCGGCAACGGGTTGGTTGGGCCCAGCACTGAAGTGGCTTTCTCAACCTGTCCCACCGCCAACAAAAGTTGTGCAAAATAAACTCTTTCTGCGTCGTTCTCGGCCACCCGACCTTCTGGATAACCAGCCAGCGCACGCAGTAAATCGCCTTGTTGATAAGCTTCGAGTGACAATGTGAGGGTCCGTCGCTGGCTGTCGCTCAACGCGAGTTCGCCGGGATCGAGCACCGCGGCGTAGTAGAGCCACCACTGCACGCTGCGCGTGGATTCGATGACGGCCGTCTTGCGGGGCGGTTGACCAGGATCGACAATGCCCTGTTCGCCGCGAAGCAATGTCACCGCTCCGAGCGCGTTGGTCACATCCACCTCACCATCGAACACGTGGAACACTTCGCGGCCCGAGGGTTGGATGGCGACAAGGAATTCCGTCCCCCGCGACGCGGCCAGCGCTTTGGGAGTCTGCACTTCGAATTCCCGGGGCCGGTCGCGCGTGAAGAAATACATCGCCCCAGCCTTCAGATCGAGTGTGCCTTTGGATTGTGCGCTGCGCGGCGGCAGCACTTCGAGCGTGGTCTGTTCGTCCAATCGCAGCCGACCCAGCCCGACCAATTGCACCAGTGCCCGACTGAGCGCGAGCGTTCGTAGCCGGTCCTGGGCCTGGAGATTCTGGCCGGCGGTGGCATTGGTCCATTCGGTCCGCTGCCGCGAGAACTCCACCTTACCCTCGAGGGAGATCACTTTGCCCTGATCGACGGACTTATCTGCGGCCTTGAGCGGCTGTTGGCAAACGACGGAGAACAAGAGAAAAACCAACCAGACTGCTGCAAGCGAAGGGCGCCAGGTGGCTGGTTTTCGCCTCGAAGGCTGCATAGTGTGGCGCGAGCTTAGGTTTGCCTCTGGTTTCCGCAACTCAAATAACAGCACGGACTTGCTCATTCATCGGGGAAACGCGGGCGAAGCCGCATCTTGCACCAGTTCAACAAAAAAAGTTTCAATCGCATGCAAGATTGTCCCAATCCGGACGTATTAAGATTGTCATGAATGCAATCGCCAATCCGTTCAAAGAGGCTGGACCTGATGCAGCCTTCGATACCGTAGCGTCCGTGCGCCTAGCGCGAGTTGAACACGGGGTGAGATTTGCCGCGGAGCAGCCGATTCCGGTGACCTCAAGGAAACACCAGCATCGCAATCGCGCGATGCCGTGGGTGCATGCCCAGGTTTTCGTGGTGGACGGCAATCCTGCCCTGGCTGAATTTGCCAGGACCCTGCTGGACCACGCCGGCTTTACGACCTGCGCGTTCGACGATCACACCGTTGCCGGACACGCTTTCGCCTTTGCCAGCACACCGCCGGAGTTGGTGATCGTCCATGACTCAAAGGCTGATCGAGCCGGAATGGAGCTGGTCCGCGTCTGCAAGGAACTGAACCCGCAGATGCGTGTCGTCGTGGTGTGTGATTTCCCAATGAAGCCCGAGCCCGGTCTGGCCGACGCCGTGATTCATGAACCTTACTGTGGGCCGCAATTGGTGCAGGCTGTGCGACGGTTCTGCACGCCCAGGTCGTCGGACGAAGTCCCAAAGCTGATGCCTGAAGTCAGCAACGGGTGAACGCCAGTACTTGTTTAGATAATAAGCTCTGCATTAGACTCGGGATGATGCATCCCGCAGAGCAAACACTGACGCCGGAACGCGCCCAAGTGGACCGGTGTTTGCAGGGCGATGCGGCAGCGCTCGCGGCCCTGCGGGAAAAGCATCATGCCTCGCTCATCAACATCCTGAGGGCGCGGGGAGCGAGTGAGAGCGAGACCGACGAGTTGCTGGCGGATTTATGGGGTGATTGTGTGGCGCGAAATGACGAGCAACCCTGCTTGCTGGAAAAGTTCAGTGGCAAATGTTCGCTCCAAGGCTGGCTGGCCACGGTGGCGACGAGACGCTGGATCGATTTGAAGCGACGGCAACAACGCCGGGGCGAAAATCACGCTCCCAGACCCGGCGACGAAGAACACGAGCCACTCGAACGACTGCCTGCTGCCGCTACCGCTACCGCTGACGATGCGCTGGTGAATCTGCTGCGCGACAGCCTGCAAGCAGCGTTTGCCAGTTGTCCACCGGCGGATCTGCTCATGCTGCGGCTCGTTTATCTGCACGGTCTTTCGCAACGTGAGATCATGCAGATGTGGAGCTGGAGCGAATCGAAGGTCAGCCGTAAACTGACTTCCGCGATGGAACATATCGCGGAGCAGACGTTGCAATGCTTGAAACAGCACGATGCGTGGCTTGATCTGACGTGGCAGGATTTTGTGGACCTGTGCGAGACCAACCAGGTGGGGTTTCTATGAAACGCGCGCGAAGCACCGAACTAGTTTTGCAAGATGTCGGAAGTCACACGTCCAACCTTTGGAAGTGATGCGATGAAGAACAATTTTGAGATCCTGGCAAAGTTTCTGGAAAAATTCGGCGATGAAGTCGAGGGACACGAATTCGCCGAGTTGACGCCGGAATTGAAAGCGAAGCTGCAACAATTCGCCCGCGGTGATCTGCCGGCTGCCGAGCAAGGCGAGTTGATCCAGCGGCTCAGCCAGAATCCGGAATGGGTTTCACGACTCGCGGCGGAGGTGAAGTCTCTGCGGGCGGGCTCCCCCAAAAAATAGCCGCCTCGCCATGTCTCAACGTCTCAATCTGCTTCCTGACCCGGCTTTCGAAAGTATGAAAGCCATACTGGCGGCGCGCATGGCGGCGCTCGGTGCGGAGATTCAAGCCGGGCAGTTCGCGCATCTGCTCGACCCGCTGTGGCGTAGGATTCTGCAACAAGGCTTTGCGGAGGCTGGCGCCCATGAAGGCACCATCTGGCTTGTGGATGCCGCGGGCGAGTTTCTCGTGCCCGCATTCAACACCGGTCCGCACGCTGCCGAAATCGTCGGTAAATTCAAGCAACCGTTGAGTGCTGGTCTGATCTCCATGGTCTTTGCCACGGAACAACCCTTCCTCGAGAACGAGGTGTCGCGCAATGCGCAGCAAAGCAAATTACTGGACGCGCAGTTGAAAGTTCAGACTCACGCTCTGATCGCGGTGCCATTTCATTTTCTCCATGCGTGTCGCGGAGTCGTCTCTTGCGTTCAGTTGAAAACTCCCGGCGCGGCTGAGCCGCCGGGGTTTCGTCCGGAACATCTTGCCAGCGTCCAAGCCGCGACAGCGCTGCTTACGCAACTCATCGAATACCGGCTGCTGAGCCGGACTGTTGGCTGGGACTGTGAATGACGCATCCTCAACCTGGCCCGCAGTGGAACAAGCGCGGCGTTCGTTGAATCACGGACGTGGTCGGGGCATCCGTGTGGCTGTGCTGGATTCTGGCGTCGAATCAAACCATCCGGCGCTGGGGGGCGCAACTTTTGCCGATGACCTTGCCGTGGTGGAGCAAGGTGCACAGCTGCGAGTCATTCCTGGCGAGGGCGTGGACGCCTACGGGCATGGTACCGCGGTGGCCGGTATCATTCATCAGCTCGCGCCCGAAGCCACAATCGGCAGCTTTCGGGTTCTTGGAGCTCATTTACGCTCGCGCACCATGATCATCCGGGAAGCCGCTCGGCTCGCGCTGGAGCGTGACTACCACATTCTCAATTGCAGCTTCGGTTGTGGCCGCGAAGATCATGTGCTGTTTTACAAGGACTGGATCGACGAGGCGTATGTCTGTGGCCGGCATATTGTCGCCGCGTGCAACAACCAGGATTTCACGAAACGCGAGTGGCCTGGACATTTTCCCACGGTGATCACCGTGAACTTCGCGCGTAGTGAGAC
>Ga0315910_10000801_pt1 | contig 30284 bp, 21 predicted proteins | sample EdamamesoilMG_FD_204470 | JGI IMG/M metagenome (GOLD analysis project Ga0315910, IMG submission 204470) | Garden soil microbial communities collected in Santa Monica, California, United States - Edamame soil | ecosystem: Environmental > Terrestrial > Soil > Garden | place: USA: California... | reverse complement strand
TGGCGCTCGATCGGGAAATCAGCGGCCGGGACCAGCAGCTCTCCGGCGTATTGCGCGTGACGGCCTCGGAGACGTTTTCGAACTCGGTGCTGCCCCCGCTGTTCGCGCGCTTCCACGAGATCCATCCCCGCATCCAGCTCTCGCTGGTCATCGACAACCGCGTACTCGATCTCGGGCGCCGGGAAGCCGACGTGGCGCTGCGCGCGCGGCGTCCTACCGACCCCGCGTTGTTTGGCCGGCGTCTCACCGGCATCGCCTGGGCGTTTTATGGATCGTCCGACGATGCGGCAAACCTGCGTCGCGAGGGCGGCTCTTTCAATTTCGCGCGTCATTCGGTGATCGGCTGGGACGAGCCGACCCGAATCGTGGTCGGCGAGTGGATTGCCACCCATGTGCCCGCGGATCACGTCGGATATCGCTGCAACAGCCTGCTGAACCAGCTGGTGGCAGTGCGTTCAAAGCTTGGCGTTGCGTTACTGCCCTGCTACCTCGCGGACCGGGAGGATGGAGTAAAGCGAATTTCCGGCGTGTTGCCCGATCTTGCGAGCGAACTGTGGATGGTCACGCACCAGGACCTCAGGAACACCGCGCGAGTCCGCGCGTTCTTCACGGTGGTGGGCGACGCGATTGCCGCGGAGCGACGCAGCTTCGAGGGGCAGGCATGACGCCACCCGCGCGCGGTGCAGTGCGGAAACGACTATAGTTTCGCCATCGAGATTCGAGGGGCTTCCCATGCTCGGCGCAATCCTAGTCATCCTTACCCTGATCGCCGGCGCCGCCTACGTGGCACAGGTGGGCACCGGTTTCACGCTGTTGTTCATCGGCGCCATCGTGTTCATGGCATACAAGCGGTTGCCGCTCATCGCCTTCACGGTGGTCTTCACGCTGCTGCTCGCGGGCTACACCTACATCGCGCCGCCCGCCGGCATCTGGAAAGGGTTCCTCTGGGTGCTGCTCGCGGCGCTCTGGCTGTTCAATCTCCGTCCGTTGCGCAAGGCGATCATCTCGCGGCCGTTCCTCAAGGCGTACATGCGCCTGCTGCCTTCCATGTCGCAGACCGAGAAGGAAGCGCTGGAAGCTGGCACGGTGTGGTGGGACGGCGAACTCTTCACGGGCAAACCGAAGTTCGAGAAGTTGTTAGCCAGCAAGGCGCCCGTGCTCACCGCCGAGGAGCAGGCCTTCATCGACGGACCCTGCGAAGAACTGTGCCGCATGTACGACGACTGGGAAGTCACCCACAAGCTCGGCGACATGCCGGAGAAGGTGTGGGACTACCTCAAGCACAAGGGTTTCTTCGCGATGATCATCCCGAAGAAATACGGCGGCCTCGAATTCTCCGCCTACGCGCATTCGTGCGTGCTCGTGAAACTCGCGAGCCGTGCCGGCCTGCTGGCCGCCACCACGGCGGTGCCCAACTCGCTCGGCCCGGCCGAACTCCTGAACCATTACGGCACCGATGAACAGAAGAACCACTATCTACCGCGCCTGGCGCGCGGCGAGGAAGTGCCCTGCTTCGCGTTGACACATCCGCGCGCCGGTTCCGACGCGGCATCGCTGCCGGACACGGGCATCGTCTGCAAGGGCACTTACCAGGGCAAGGAGATCGTCGGGCTCAGGCTCAACTTCTCGAAGCGCTACATCACGCTCGCGCCCATCGCCACCGTCGTAGGCCTCGCGTTCCGTCTCTACGACCCGGACAAGTTGTTAGGCGGTGACAAGGTGGACTACGGCATCACCTGCGCACTGATTCCGCGCGGCACGCCGGGGCTCAGCATCGGCCGCCGTCATTTCCCGCTCAACGTGCCGTTCCAGAATGGCCCGCTCTCGGGCAAGGACGTGTTCGTTCCGCTCGACACCATCATTGGCGGACCGAAGATGGCGGGCCAGGGCTGGCGCATGCTGGTCGAACAGCTCTCCGTCGGCCGCTGCATCTCGCTGCCGTCGAACGCCACGGGCGGCGCCAAGGCCGGCGTATTCGCCTCGGGCGCGTACACGCGCATCCGCCGCCAGTTCAACATGTCGGTGGGCAAGTTCGAAGGCGTGGAGGCGGTCATCGCGCGCATGGTCGGCAACACCTACACGATGGATGCGGCGCGGTCCGTGACCGCCGGCGCCATCGACGGTGGTGAGAAGCCGTCGGTGCCGTCCGCGATGTTGAAGTACCACGTCACCGAGATGGGCCGACAGGTGGCGAACGACGCCATGGACGTGCACGGCGGCAAGGGCATCCAGTTGGGGCCTCGCAACTATCTCGGCCGCAGCTACCAGGTGGTGCCGGTCGCGATCACCGTCGAGGGCGCGAACATCCTTACGCGCTCGCTCATCATCTTCGGCCAGGGCGCGGTGCGCTGCCATCCGTTCGTGCTCAGGGAGATGAACGCCGCCAAGAACCCGGATCGCACCCAGGGCGTCGACGAATTCGACCGCGCGCTGTTCGGGCACATCGGATTCACGATCAGCAATGCCGTGCGTTCGTTCGTCATGGCGCTCACGCATGCGCGCTTCACGCACGTACCCGACGTCGGCGATACGAAGCGTTACTACCAGCACATCGTGCGCTTCTCCGCGTCGTTCGCATTCGCCGTGGACGTCGCCATGCTCACGCTCGGCGGCTACCTGAAGAAGAAGGAAAACCTCTCGGCGCGCCTGGGCGACGTGCTCTCGGCGATGTATCTCGCCTCGATGGTGCTCAAGCACCACGAGAACCAGGGCCGGCCTGTCGAAGACCTGCCCATCGTCGAATGGGCCTGCCGCAATCAGCTCTACAAGGCCCAGGAGCAGCTGCACGACTTCCTGCGCAACTTCCCCAATCGCTTTCTCGGCTGGATCATGCGCGCGCTCATTTTCCCGGGCGGCCGCGCCTACTCCGCACCCAGCGACCGTCTCGGCCGCAAGCTCGCCGACGCCGTGCTGATGCCGAGCGACGTGCGCGACCGGCTGTGCCGCTTCGTTTATCGCACGCTCGAGCCCACCAATCCGCTGGGCCTGCTGCAGGAAGCGCTGGTGCTGTCGCAGACGGCCGAGCCCATCGAGAAACGCATCCGTGTCGATGGCGTGAAGACCGGCAAGGTGACGGCGCTCGACGTGCCCGGGCAGATCAGCGAAGCGCTGAGCGTCGGCATCATTTCCGAAACGGAAGCGGCGATGCTGCGCGACTATGACCGCAAGGTCATGGAGCTGATCAGCGTCGACGACTTCGAGTCGCACGAACTGGCAGCGCAGGCGGAAGCGCCGCCGGAGGTGGCGACGTCCAGCGTCGCCAGCTTTCACCGCTCTTCCGGGCAGGTCGCCTGAACCGGAGACGATGACATCACCTCCCGTTCCCGTAGTTAGTCCGCCGGAGCCGCCCCAGCCGCTGACGCTGGTCTGCGCCAACTGCCACGCGACGCTCGCGGGCGAATACTGCGCTGCCTGCGGGCAGCGTCATGAACCGCACGTGCACACGGTCGCCCACTTCGCGGGCGAGGCGTTCGAAAGCGTTTCGCACGCCGACTCGCGCCTGTGGCGCACGCTCTGGTACCTGCTCGCGCGCCCCGGCTTCCTCACGAAGGAGTTCTTTGCAGGCCGCCGCGTCAGATATCTGCCGCCGTTCCGTCTCTACCTCGTCATCAGCGTGTTGTTCTTCCTGACGGTGCACCTGCCGGAAGGCGCCGTCATCGAATTCGACGACGAGCCGTCGGCCCAGAACGTCGAGCAGATGAACTCGCTCGCCGACGTCATCGAACAGGGCGTGGGTACCCGCAACGAACAGCTGAAGGGCGCGGCCGCCAAGATTCGCGAAGAGGCGGCCAGGGAACAGGCAGCGCTGGATGCCCAGGAGGATACGAAATCAGCGGACAAGCCGTTCAGCGGCCTCGCCAGGCAGAACGGGATGACCGAGTTCTGCGACAGCTTCAAGAAGGCGGATCCGACCGCCAACGAGAACTACGCCAGGCTGCGTTCCGCCTGCGCCAGGATTTCCGACGACGGCGGCCGCGAGCTTGCGCGAACCGTCGTGCACAATCTGCCGCGCGCGATGTTCGTGTTCCTGCCGCTGCTCGCGCTGGCGATGAAGCCCCTGTACTGGCGCCCGAAGCGCTACTACGTCGAACACCTGCTGTTCCTGGTCCACAACCACGCGTTCATCTTCCTCATGCTGACGATGCTGGCGGCTCTCGAGCTGGTGGCTCTCAAGCTGACCAGGCTGATTCCCCTCGTGGAACAGTCTCTGGGAATCGTGAAGTTCGCGGCCTGGGTCTACATGATCTGGTACGTGTTCCGCGCCATGCGCAATTACTACCGCCAGGGCTGGTGGCTCACGTTCGCGAAGTATCTGCAGATGGGGCTGTCCTACATATCGGCGGCAGTCCTGGTGCTGGTCCTGCTCGCGATGTACAGCGCCATCAGCCTCGGTTGATTCCCCGTTGCTGCGGGTCTAATTTTCACCCCCACGCCAGAGGAGCCCTCCGATGAAAACCCGAATTCTTCCGCGCATCGCACTCGGCGCCGCGCTCGTCCTCGCCGCCACGGGCATCGCTTCCGCCGAACGCACGCCGTCGCCTGCCGGCGCCGAGGTATACATCGTCTCGCCGAAGGACGGCGCGACCGTGAAGGGTCCCGTGACCGTGGTGTTCGGACTCAAGGGCATGGGCATCGCGCCCGCCGGCATCAAGTTCGACAACACCGGCCATCACCATCTCATCGTCGATGCCGACCCGCCGGCGGATCTCTCGCTGCCGCTGCCGGCGGATGAACACAACATCCATTTCGGCAAGGGCCAGACCGAGACCACGCTCACGTTGACGCCCGGCAAACACACGCTGCTGCTGTTGCTGGCGGACTCGCTGCACACACCGCACGATCCGGCGGTGATCTCGAAGAAGATCACCATTACGGTCGAGAAGTAGCTCGCTCGCACCGGGGGTACGCGCCTTGACTGCGCCGCGCGCCATCCTGCATGTCGACATGGACGCGTTCTACGCGTCGGTGGAGCAACGTGACCGGCCCGAGTTGCGCGGTCAGCCGGTCATCGTCGGAGGCACCAGCAATCGCGGCGTCGTCGCGGCGGCGAGTTACGAAGTGCGCAAGTTCGGCGTTCGCTCCGCCATGCCGATCCGCGAGGCGCTGCGCCGCTGCCCGCATGCGATCTGCGTGAAGCCGCGCATGTCGGTGTACCGCGAGGTGTCGCACGAGGTGTTCGCCGTGTTCCATGAGTACACGCCCATCGTCGAGGGTCTGTCGCTCGACGAGGCGTTTCTGGACGTGACCGCGAGCCTCGCTCTCAAGGGCGACGCCGTGACGATCGCGCGCGGCATCAAGGACCGCATCCGCGCCACGACGCAGCTGGCGGCGTCCGTCGGCGTCGCACCTAACAAACTCGTGGCGAAGATCGCCTCCGACCTCGAGAAGCCCGACGGGCTGGTCGTCATCACGCACGACAACATGCATGCGAGGCTGGATCCGCTGTCGGTGCGCCGGCTGCCGGGCCTCGGTCGCAAACTCGGCGAGAGAGTGGAGGCCGCGGGCCTGGCCACGCTCGGACAGTTGCGCGTGGCGCCCGACGCCGTGTTGTGGCCGATCTTCGGCCGCGACTCGCAGCGCATGCGCGAACGCGCCGGCGGGATCGACGAGCGCCCCGTGATGTCCGAGTGGGACGAGAAGTCGATCAGTGCCGAGGAAACGTTCTTCAGCGACCTGGCCGACCACGCCCGGATGCGTTCCGAGGTCATGAGGCTTGCCGATCGCGCGGGTACGCGCCTGCGCGCACAGAACCTCGCGTCAGGCTGCGTCGCGGTGAAGATCCGCCGAGCCGACTTCACCACGTTTACGCGCCAGAAGCGCTTCGAACCCTCCACGACCGACTCGCGCACCATCGCGAAGATCGCGGTCGAACTGCTCGATGCCTGGCTCGCGGAGCAACCGCGTTCCAGGGTGCGGTTGTTAGGAGTCGGCGTGAACCACCTTCACGCCGCTGACCAGATGGACCTGTTCGCCGCCCCGGTCGCAGAGGGCGGCGGTGCCAGCGCCAACGCATTGGATACGGCCGTGGACCTGATCCGCGAGCGCTTCGGCAACCTTGCCGTGCGGCGCGGCAGTGCCCTGCCGGAAGCCCGGGGCCTGGACGAGAGTGGGGAAGATATGTCCGAGGACGCCCCCGGGCGGCGCAAGGTCCGCAAGCCCCCGGCTTCGCCTGCGGCCGGTAGTCCTCGCCGGTAGCCGGCGTCAAAAAGCCCATGTAATACTCCCCGAACCAATTCAGGCTGCCGCCACTTTCCAGGCGTACCGCCACTCTTAACGCCGCCAAAGCGCGGCGTCCGTTGAACAATGAAGACCGGCCCCGCAGGGCAACTTAAAAGTCATGTACGCCTCATTTTTTGGCCTCAACGAGAAGCCTTTCTCGATCACCCCTGATCCGCGCTACCTGTTCCTGTCGGAACGACACGCGGAGGCCCTGGCGCACCTGGTCTACGGCATCAACGAGGCGGGCGGGTTCATCCAGCTCACGGGCGAGGTCGGCACCGGCAAGACGACGGTAGTTCGATCGCTGCTCACGCAGGCGCCCAAACATGCCGAGATCGCGCTGATCCTCAACCCGCGCATGACACCGGCGGAGTTCCTGCTCGCCATCTGCGAGGAGCTTCGCCTCGCCGTGCCGCAGGGTTCGGAGCGCAGCCTCAAGGACCTCGTCGACCTGCTGAGCCGCCACCTGCTCAAGGCGCACGCCGAAGGCAAGCGCATCGTGCTCGTGGTGGACGAGGCACAGAACCTCGCGCCCGAAGTGCTCGAGCAGGTTCGGCTTCTGACCAATCTCGAAACCGAAACGCAGAAGCTGCTGCAGATCATCCTCATCGGCCAGCCGGAACTCCGTGAATTGTTAGGCCGCGTGGAACTGCGCCAGCTCGCCCAACGCATCACGGGCCGCTACCACCTCGATCCGTTGTCGGCCGAAGAAACTTCCGCATACGTGCGACACCGCCTGCGGGTCGCGGGCTCGACACGCGAGATCTTCTCCAACGGCGCGTTGCGCGAGATCCAGCGGCTCTCGGGCGGAGTCCCGCGACTCATCAACATCATCAGCGATCGTGCCTTGCTGGGCGCCTTCACCGAAGACCGCCACCTCGTCAGCGGCAGCGTCGTTCGTCGCGCAGCCGGCGAAGTTTTTGGCCGCAGCCTCCAGCCACGCTGGCTTCCCTGGGCGGCAGCGGCGGGCGTCGCGGTGCTGGCCGTTGCCAGCGTCGCGATGCTGTTGCCACGCTTCCTGTCGGCACGCGCGCCGACACAGGTTGCAGTCGCGGTGCCAACCCCTGCGCCGGCTCCGGCTCCCAGGCCCGCCGCGCCCGATCTCGACCAGTTGTTAGGCACGTACGGCAGCGAGACCGATCCGGACAACGCCTTCAACAAGCTGTTCGCGTTGTGGGGCTTGCGATACGTCGCCGGCACCGTCGACCCCTGCACCCAGGCGCAGCAAGCCGGTCTCGAATGCCTGACGCAACGCGGATCGCTCGCGCAACTGCGTCTCTTCAACCGCCCGGCCGTCCTCAACGTCATCGATTCCGCCGGCCATGCACACCAGCTCGTGCTCGCCGGTCTCGACGACGAACACGCGCAGGTGGACCTGGGCGGCGCGCAGCGCGAGATCGGCATCGGCGATCTGGCGGAGAGCTGGTTCGGTGACTACGTGCTGCTCTGGCGGCCGGCAGCGGGCGGCTCGCAACCCCTCGCGCTCGGTGCACGCAACGCGCGCGTGCGCTGGCTGCGCGACAGCCTACGCCGCGTCAATGGCCTGCCCGCGGAATCCGTGCCGAATGATCGTTTCGATCCCGAGCTCGTGTCGCTCGTGGAAGATTTCCAGCGCAGGAATCGTCTCGCCGTGGATGGCATCGCCGGCGTGCAGACCCAGGTCGCGCTCGATGCCGCACTCAACGATGCGGCCACTCCTTTCCTGCGCAACAGTGGTGGCAGCTGATGTCGTTCATCCTCGACGCCCTCAAGAAATCCGAGAACGATCGTCAGCGGCAATCGTCCCCTGCGCTGTTCGAAGTCAAGGTCGCGGCGCCGCGCCGGAACTTCCCCGCATGGGCCATCGGGCTCGCGGTGTTGTTAGGCATCAACCTGCTCATCCTGCTCTGGTTCGTGTTGCGTTCGCCCGTGCCTGCCACTTCCGCCCCCGTTGCGGCGGCGAATGAAACCGCAGCTGCGCAGGCGCCTCCCGCAACTCCTCCCGGCATGGTCACGGTTCCCGCCACGTCTACCTACATTCCTGCAGGCGGAGCGACGGTGGCCCAGCCACCGGCGATCACCGATGCCGGCGTCGTGGGACCCAGCTCCGCGCCGCCGCTGGCCGAAGAACCCGTGCTGTCCGGGCAGGCACCGCCAGTACCGCCGGACTACGACGCGCGCGACTACCGCCCTGCCATCACACCTGCCCAGGCGGGCACCATTGCCGCGGCAAGGCGCGAGGCCACTCCCACCCGGGACGAGGTCATTGCCCAGGGCACGCCGCTTCCCGATCTGCGTCTCGACCTGCACGTGTACGACCCCGACCCGGCCAAGCGGTTCGTGTTCGTCAACATGCGGAAGCTCCGGGAAGGCGATTCCCTGCCCGAGGGCGTGCGGCTCGATCTCATTACCCAGAGCGGCGCGAAATTCTCGTTCCGCGGCACGCCGTTCACGATCGACGCGAACTGACGCGCGACTGTTGTTAGCCAGCCGCGAGCTTCGCGATCTCCCGAGGCGTCAGCCGATGGATGATCCATTCGCTCATCTGCCGTGCGTCCAGCGACTTGTAGAACTTCAGAGCGGGCTCGTTCCAGTCGAGCACCGCCCATTCCATCCGGCCACAACCCCGCTCCTGCGCGATACGCGCCAGCGCACTCAGCAGCGCGCGGCCGATGCCGTGGCTACGCTGCGCGGGCCGCACGAACAGGTCTTCCAGGTACAAGCCCGGGCGGCCCACGAACGTCGAGAAGTTGAAGAAGTAGAGCGCAAATCCCGCCGGCACTCCGTCCCATTCCGCGATCAGCACATGGATGACCGGGTTGGGTGATTCGAGCTCGCGCAGGAAATCCTGCGGAGTCGCCTTCGCTTCGTCGAGCAGCTTTTCGTAATCCGCGAGCTCGCGCACGAGACTCGCGATGACGGGCGCGTCCGCACGCGTCGCAGGCCGGATGTTCAGCATGTGATTCGTTACTCCGCGATGTACCAGCGGTCCTTGTCCTTTTCGAGCACGAAGCGATCGTAGGGAAGGCCCTGGCCGCTCACATCGTAGATCGCGCGCGCGCCGTCGTACTTCGGCGAGAGTTCCTGCACCACGCGCAGCGTCGTGATCATCGTCTCGCGCGTGTTCTCGCTGTTCGTGCACGCATTGATCAGTGTCTTGCGCGCGGATTTCGATGTCGCCTTGTTGAAGTTGGGGCTCATGAACTGGTCGTAGTACTCCTCGCAGTGGCCCGCGGCGAGGCTCGCTTCGGCGCGCGCCAGCAATTCGCTGATCCCCGGCGACAGCGGAGCCTTTCTTTCTTCGACCAGCTGCCGGCCCGGCGCGCCCGCCGACGGCGGCGCCTGGGCGAGCACGCGGCCTTCGATGAGGTCGTCGAGCTGCGCTTCCACTTCACTCGGGATGACGGCGCGCCACTGCTGGCCGTACTGCGCCAGCGCCACCGTGACCAGCACCTTCACTGCGCCGCGTTCCTTGGGCTGCTCTCCCTTGCCGATGACGTAGACCACCTTTCCATCGGGAACGGCGGCGAGCCACTCGACCTTCACGAATTCGCGCGCGCGGAAACGCACGCGATCGGACAGCGCGGCATAGAAACGCACCGGCGTCATGCTCTCGAGTTCGGCAAGCGTCCGCCCCGGTCCAAACAACCTGGCCCGGTAGGTGTTGTCCGAGCGCGAGGCCTCGGCGCGAAACAACACGAGCAGTCGCGAGCGCAGTTTCTCGACTTCGTCGGGATGCAGTTCCTGCGCCACCGCCATGACATTGCCACCGGCGAGCGCGCCGAGAAACGCTTCCGCTCCGGCTTTCTGGGCGGAGTTCGGTCCGGCAGCCATGGCGGGAAGGCCGACGGCAGCCAACATGATCAAAAACAGGCCTCTAAAGCGCATTTGGCACTCCAATCCGATGGGGCGGCGGCGATCATAACCGGGAGCGGAATCCCCGCCCCAACTGTGAAAGTCGTCTCGTTACGAGACATTGGCGCCGGGACGCAGTTCACGGATTACCTGCGCGCAAGGCCTTGGTGCAGCCGTCCTCGTTAAACTTACATATCTTGTTAAAGTTCCCTCGCACCCTTTGTTTTCGCTGCTTTTTGCGGGTTTACCACCACCGTCATGTTGCCGCAGTCGGAATACGAATCGCCCATGCATGCCAGCGCCCAGGCGCCGGTGGCAATCGCCGCGATTTCGCAAGACCGCGCGCTGATCGGACTCCTGCGCAGCGTCGTCGATCCCGGCAACGATCTCATCATCGTCACGTCTGAGGCGGAGCTCACGCCTCACCTGAACAGTCGCCGTGTGTCCGTGGCGCTGCTCGACAGCATGTTCATCGAGGGTGACCTCGCCGCGATGGCCGAGCGCATGCGCGAGACGTGGCCGGACCTCGTGCTGGTGGTCGTCGGTACTGCCGAAGAACAGTCGAAGGTTGCCGGCCAGATCACCTCCGGCGTCGTGTATCGATTCCTGCATCGCCCGGTCTCTGCGCCACGCGTGCGTTTGTTCGTCGATGCCGCCCTGCGCCGCCACGAAGTGGAAAACGTCGAGCGCACACTCGAGCAGGTCCGCCCGGACTTTTCCAAGCTCGAGAAGGCAGCCAAGGCCAAATCCAGTTCCGGCGGTCCGAGCGCCATCCGCGCCGTGCTGCCGGGCGTCATCGGCGCCGCGGTGGTCATCGCCGGCGCCGGCATCTGGTTCTCCCGCTCTTCCGGTGATGGCGAAAAGGCCGCGCCCGTGGCGGAGCCGTCCGCGCAGGTAGTTAGCCAGGAGACAGACACGCCTGCGGTCGATTCCGCACCCGCCGGGACTCCGCCTGTCGCGGCGGCCACTCCGGAACCCGCGCAGGCTGAACCGGTGACCACGGCTCCCGAGCCCGCGCCACTCGCCGCTGCGCCCGTGGCCGAACCGCCGGCTGCCGCGCAGGAAGACAATGTGCGCAACCGCCTGCGTCCCGCCGCATCGACAGCCGCGGTCGTCCAGGCACCCGAAGAAGTGGCGCCGCTTACGCCGCAACAACCCGTCCTCACCTTCCAGGAGCGCCTGGACGCGCAGCTCGCCCAGGCGGAAGCCGCCCTGCAGCGCGGCGAACTCGCCTCGCCGCCAGGCCGAAATGCAGTGGACCTGTTCAAGGGCGCGCTGGAGCTCGACCCCAGCAATGCGCTGGCCAAAGGCGGACTGGTCCGCGTTGCCGACCGTCTGCTCACGGCGGCCGAGCGCGCGCTCACGGCGGGCAACACCGACGATGCGCGCCGCATGGTGACCGTCGCCGAGTCATTGCAGCCGGCCACGGCGCGCGGCGCCTTCCTGGCAATGCAGATCGAACGCGAGCGCGAACGTGAAGCGCTGACGCGCGCGAAAGACAATGATCTCCAGGACAAACTGGAGAAGGGCGCCACCTACGTGCGCCTCGCCAACGCCCGGCTGGGCAGTGGCGCTCTCATCGAACCGTCCGAAGACAACGCCCGCTTCTACCTGGAGGCCGCGAGGCAGTTGATCGAGGGTGACCCCAGGCTGGCCGAGACGGAGCGCGCGCTGCAGAAGGCGCTGCTCGAACGCGCCGGCAGCGCGGCCGCCGCCGGCAATGCAGTCGAAACCGAGCGCTGGCTCGCCAATGCCGACAGCGCCGGTGCGCAGCGCCAGGAAATGACAACGATCCGTCGCGCGCTCCAGGAGACGGTGATTGGCGCGCGCGCCAGCAAGATGACGGCGCTGACCCAGACGTTCACGAATGCAATGGCCGCGAACCGGCTTCTGCAGCCGGCGAGTGACAACGCCAAGGCCCATCTCCTGGCCATGATCAACACCGACGCCGGCCATCCGGCGGTGGCGTCCGCGCGCCAGACGCTCGCGAATGCGCTACTCGGCGAATTCCGCACGGCGCTCGCTCGCGGAGACCTGAACGCTGCCGGCACATGGCTGAACGAGGCTCGCGGTACCGGGTTCACCGGCGAGGACGTGAAGACTGCGGAAGGCAGCCTCGTCGCCGCGCGCGAGAAGGCAGCGCAGGTCAGCAACGTCGTCGGCGCCAATGCTCTGGAACGCATCGAATACGTGGCGCCAAAATTCCCGAACACTTCCCGCAATCGCGGCATGACCCCGACGTCCGGCTTCGTCGAGCTGGAGTTCAGCGTGATGCCCGACGGGTCCACGAGCAATGTCGTGGTGACCAACGCGAATCCGCGCAGGATCTTCGACTCTGCCGCCATTGCGGCGATCAGCGAGTGGCGCTACAAGCCTGTCATGCGTGATGGCAAGGCCGTCGAACAGCGCGTTGCCGTTCGCATCAGGTTCTCGGATCAATAGATGGACGCGCCACGCCCGCAAAAATTCCTGATCGTCGAGAACGACGCGAAGTACGCGCAGTGGGTGCAGCACGCGGTGAGCGCCGGCTGGCCCGACGATTCGCTGGTCATCATGGACTGGACGTCGTTCGGCCGCGTTCGCACGGCGATGACGGTGCGCGACTACGACATCGTGATGCTCGCGCTGACTTTCGACGAAGGCATCGAGGATCCGACCACCGACAGCTTCGACTGGATCCGCAAGCTGCGCAGCCAGCCCGGTTTCCCCGAGATGATCATCCTGGCCGAAGGTGGCAGTGAGCTGGCTGCCATCCGCACGCTGCGCCTGGGCGCGGCCGACTATCTACCGAAACGGCTGCTGACGCCGCCGCGATTACATCGCTCCATCAAGCTCACGCTTCGCGCCATCGAGAAGGAAGCCCAGCGGCGCGCCGAGCGCGGCGCGCTGGCGGCCGCGAGGCCGGAATCCGATAAACATGCGGAGAGCATGCCTGCGGCGAAGGCGGTGACACCTCCGGCGCCCGCATCCGCGTCAGTCGCTGTTCCCCACGCAGCTGCGGCCGCGTCCGCGCCCATCGCGGCGGCATCTCCCACGTCTTCGCATGTCTCCACGCACACCGCCGCCAGCCTGGCGAAGGCGGCGGCGCAGGTGCAGCCTGCAGCACCGAAGCCGGTGTCCGGGGCGCCCGCCTCTGCTGTTGCTCATGCTCCGGCGCCCGTCCCGGCTCCGGCCCCGCCTGCGCACATCGCCACCCACACGGGCGCTAGCCTGGCCGTGGCGGCCAGGGCCGCGCTGGCCGCGCATCCGGCGGCACCGGCAAAACCCGAAGCGTCCCTCAAGGAACCGCCGAAGGAATCCAAGCCAGTCGCGCCGGAGAACCACCAGATTCCGGGCTACACCATTCTTCAGAAGATTGGCGAATCGGAAGCAGCGGCCGTGTACCTCGCCATTGCCGATGACCTCGGGCACAACGTGGCGCTCAAGATTTCCAAACGCAGGCACACGGGCAACGTAGAGGTGAATGCCACCGATACGGGCCAGCGCTCGATCATGTTCCAGCGCGAATTCGAGGCGATCGCCGCGCTTGATCATCCGTCCATCATCGATCTCTTCGACTACGGCATTCACGATGGCGTCGAATACCTCGCGATGGAATATTTCCCCTGCGGCGACCTCAAGGCGCGCCTGCAGAACCCGCTGACGGCCGACGAGGCCATCGCCTTCCTCAAGGAAATCGCGCGCTCGCTCAAGGTGGTGCACGAAGCGGGCATCATCCATCGCGACCTGAAGCCGCCCAATGTCATGCTCCGCGACAACGGCAGCGTGGTGCTCATCGACTTCGGCCTCGCGCGCAGCCTGCTGGCCGGCGACGGCAGCACGCGCACCGGCGTGCTCCGTGGCTCTCCTTACTATATGAGTCCGGAACAGGCCCAGGGCGAGGCACTCGACGCGCGTACCGATCTCTACAGCCTGGGCGTGATCCTTTACGAGATGCTCGCGGGCAAGAAACCTTATCTCGGCGCCTCGGCCATTGATGTGCTGCAGCAACATGTGATGGCGCCGGTGCCCGAACTGCCCGTGCATCACCTCGCCTATCAACCTCTGCTGGAGCGACTGATGTCGAAGTCGCGCGAGCAGCGGATTTCGTCCTGCGATGATCTGCTGGCCGCGCTCGAACAGATGCGCCTCAGCCACGATAGCGGCATCATCGACCCGGAAACCCTGGTCTCGGCAGGAGCCGGGACCTGAGGAGGGCGAATGGAATTCATCAACTTCCCCGTCGTCGCGCTCGGATTGGCGCTGATCTGCCTGATCGGCGTGACGCTGTACGCCCTCACACAACGCGCCAGCATCCGTTCGCGTGACGAACAGCTGGTGGTGGCGCGCGCGCAGTCGTACGCCATGCTCGAGCTGTCGCAGGCGGGAGTGCTGTTCCTCGACCGCGAACACAAGCTCATGGGCGAGGCCTCGGCTGCCGCCCCCGAATTGTTAGGCCATACCTGCGGCGCCGGCACCGCCTTCGTCCAGGTCATCGCCGATCTCGTCGATGTCCAGGTGCGCCGCCAGGCGGTCGCGTTCCTCGAAACGATGTGGAAGGCGGAGGCCAGCGCCGTGGTCGATGCCACGCAGAATCCGCTCGCCAGGGTCCATTCCGGCGCTCGCCACCTGGCCATCCGGTTTGCGCGTCTCGTGGTCGACGGCCGCGTCCATCACATCATCGTGTCCATCGAGCGCATCTCCGCCCCGCGCGTGATGCCGCACACCATCGAAGTGCCCGTGCTCAACGAAGACACCTTCGCGAAGCGGCTGGCGGGTGAAACGGGTACCCGCCCGGCGCTCCATGTGGCGTCGATGCCCGTGAATCCCGATCCTGTGACCGCGGTCGACCCGATCGCGATTGCTGCCGCCGCAGTGACTCTGCCTTCGCCCACCGCCTTGCCTGCCGCGATCGTTTCTTCCGACGCGCCCGCCAAGCCTGCTGCGGCCGTCATCCCGCCGATGTCGACCGGCGAGTTCGAACTCGGTCCGCTCGATGTCACCGCCGATTCGATGCCTTCGTTACCCGCGCTGACTGAATCCGTCGTCGCCGCGATGGCGAAGTCGATTCCGTCGGCGGATGCCGCGCCTGCGCCCCACCCGGCTGGCGCAGCCCCGTCGACGGCAGCCACGGCGACGATGCGCCGCCTCGACGACGGAGAAGAGCAGCAGCTCGCCACCACCATCACCTCGCCGGATGTCGGGAAGGAAGCCGCGAAGCCCGCAGCGCCTGATCCGTCGTCCATCATCGATCCGCCCGATCCGCGCCTCAGCGAAGTGCTGAAGGAGATCATGCACATCGATGCGGGCCGGCTGGACATCTTCCTCGGCGAAGCGCGTGACAAGGCCGGCCAGCTCCGCGCCATCATGAAACTGCCCGCGCGCGAGCCGCAGGCGTTCCGCGAGAAACTGGTGCTGATCCTCGAGCTGATCCGCGGAATCCACTCGCGTGCCGAGCGCCTGCCGGTTCCCTCGGTGTGCGAACGCTCGGATCGTTTCGCGGCCGCGCTCAACGGCCTCCGCGACAAACAAACCTTGTCGGGCAACGATTTCCTGCCGCTCGCCGTCAAGCTCGATGATCTGCTGAGCCATCTCGCCATGGTGGGCGAAGTGGTCGGGCGACTGCGTGAGTGGCGCGTACAGAATGGCGAGTCCGGTGGGCCGTCCATCGATGCCACGCAGCGGTCCGCCACGGCGACTGGCACGACGATTCGCCAGCCGTTGATGCGCGGCGCCGAGGTGGCGAACACCGGCATCCAGAAAGCCGCGGCGAGGCTCTCCGATCTTTCGCAGGAAAGCCTCGACGAGATGGCCGTGTTCCTCTCCGACATGTATTCCAAGCGCGTGTCGCTCGTGGTCGTGGGTCTCGAGGACGTGCCCACTCACTACCGTCGACCCGTCGAAAAGATCCTCGGCCAGCTCATCCACAACGCCATCCGCCACGGCGTCGAAAACCCGGCCGATCGCGTGGTGCTCGACAAGCCGGAGATCGGCACAGTCGCCGTGCAGTTCGCACGTGCCGGCGCCGATGGTTACCAGCTCAGCGTCCAGGATGACGGGCGTGGACTGGACCACGAGAAGATTCGCGTCGAGGCCATTCGCCAGGGCGTGCTGACGCCGGAAGTGGCGGCCAACATCGACCCGCGCAAACTCGCCAGCCTCATCTTCCGCCCCGGGTTCACCACGGTCGGTGAAGGCGGCGCGCGTGGCATCGGCATGGACGTGGTGCGCGATATCGTCACGAAGGCGGGCGGCCGCGTCGGCATCGCGACCAAGCCCGGCGAATACACGCGGTTCCGCATCACGCTGCCGCACGAGAAGAAGGCGTCGAACGCCGCAGTGGCGTAGCCGCCGATCCGGTCAATTCACGCGCGTGTGCCGGATTTGGTGCCGGATGCGCGCAGCCCGCCCGAGTTGAGCGAGGCGCCGTTACTTCCCCTCCGTCGCCCTTTCCTTCTCGTAGCGGCGGCCCAGCCACCAGCCATTGATGGCCCAGAGCGCAGCGGCGCCGGCGGCGATGAGCGCCTGAGCGGTCACGCCCATGTGGAGCGAATCGAGGATCTTCTTGATCTGCGCGAAGCCCGCGTCCGCGAGCCGGTACACCGCGACATCACAGACGTTCTTCGCCTTGTACTTGCTCTCTTTGTCCACCTTGCTGAAGAGCATCTCGCGGCCGGGCCGGATGAACGCGTATTCACCCCAGCGCCGAATCACCATCGCCGCGGCCATGACGATGAAGGTGCCGGAGATCGCGTAGACGGAGAGTCCGAACACCATGACGATGGGCACGAGCACCAGGAGCACGGTGACTCCGAAACGCGTCGCGATGAAACCCGTGAGGAAGAGCTGCGTGATGATCACCAGGCCCTGCACGATGGAATCGAGATTCGCGAACACCTGGGTGCGCTTCGCGATCTCTTCGAACTGGTCTTCGACGAGTTGCAGCTGTTCGAAGTAGAGGAACGTGTTGATCGCCGATATGCCGACGATGAACAGCGCGATGCCCAGAATGTAGGGATTGCGCAGCACCAGCAGGAACCCCGCGAACGGATTCCCGCCAAGTGCACGATCGCGCTCGGACGCGGCCATTTTCTCTTCGGCACCCGGAGCCATGCGGCGCCATTCGGCCATCAGCAGGCGTTGAAGCACGATGGCGATCGCGAACATCGCGGCGCCGAGATAGAGCACACCGACGTTGCCGACCTCGAGCACGATACGGCCCGTGATGAACGGGCCCAGGAACGCGCCGGCCGTCCCGCCGGCGAAGATCGGCCCGAACAACCGCTTGGATTGTTCGGTCGAGACGATCTCGAGCATGAAGCTCCAGAACACCGACACCAGCATCACGTTCATGACGCTGATCCACACGTAGAAGACCTTTGCGAACCCGGCGCTTTCCGAGTGCGACCCGAAAACGATCGCGGTGATCACGAACCCGAGGCACATGAAGCCGTAGATGGCGGGCACGAGGATGGAACGGCGAATGTGCGCCACCAGCCAGCCGTACAGCGGCACGATGATCAGCGCGAACAGCGCCGTGAAGATCCACAGGTCCTGGGTGGCCCGACGGCCGATGATGGTGCCGATGGTTTCACGCACCGGCCGCACGGCGAAATAGCCGCCGAGCACGCAGAAAAGCAGCAGAAACCCGGTGATGACGATGCGTCGTTCCGAAGGGTTACGGAGGAAGGCGAATGGATTGTTCTTGTTCGATGCCGGGTCGTTCATCCGCGCTCCAGGTTAGCGGGCGATTCTAGATACTCGCTGGATCACGGGCCAGCAGTTGCAAGGCCGAAAGATCGACTATCAGGCCAGGGCGGGCCACAGTGGCAGAGGTACCCCGCTCGCGCAACTTTGCGGCGAGTGCTTCCGACGACGCGACTTCGCCGTGCACGAGATATACAGGGGGTCGGCCGGCGAAGCTGTCATACCAACGTAGCAAGTCGTCCTGATCACCGTGCGCGGACAACCCGCCGAGCGTGTGGACCTGGGCCTCCACGCGTACGCGTTGTCCGTGGATGCGCACTTCGGGCAGACGGTCGACGAGCTGCCGGCCGAGCGTTCCTGGCGCCTGGAAGCCCACGATGACGACGTGGCACTCGGGACGGTCCAGGTTGTGTTTGAGGTGGTGAAGCACGCGGCCGCCGTTGGCCATGCCGGAACCCGCAATGATCAGCGCGCCACTGCGCACGTGATTGATGGCGCGGGAGTCTTCGGAGGATTCCGACAGCACGAGGTTCGGCAGTGGCGGCATGCCGCGGAAAGACTCCCGCAACCGCGTGGTCTCTTCATCGTGACGGTCGGGGTTGTTCCAGTACACGCGGCTGGCGGCAATGGCCATCGGACTGTCGAGGAAGATCTTCCAGCGCGAGAGCCGCCACTCGGCGTAGTGCTTCGCGAGTAGATAGAGCAGCTCCTGGCTCCGGCCGATCGCGAACGCGGGCACGATGACGTTGCCGCCGTCGCGCGCCGCCTGCGCGAGGATGCCGCCGAGTTCGCGCTCCGTATCCTCGCGACCGCGATGCAGGCGGTTGCCGTAGGTGCTCTCCATCAACACGAGGTCCGCGGACTCGAAGCGGTATGGATCGTGGAGGATGGGCGTGTCGTACTGGCCGAGATCGCCGGAGAAAACGAGCTTGCGGCGAGTCGCGCCGTCAGGCGCGCCATTAGAAGCGCCGTCAGGCGCGCCATGAGAAGCGCCGTCAGCCGCGCCATCGGTCACCCACAGCTCCACGCTGGAGGAACCGAGGATGTGTCCGGCGTCCCGCACGCGCACCACGATGCCGGGCAGCAGCTCGCGCTGCGTGTCGTACGGGATGGGGACGATCTGCCGCAGCGCGACCTCGACATCTTCCAGGTCGTAAAGCGGCTCCGTACGTTCGCCGTAGCGCTCTTCGCCCCGCTGCGCATCGCGCATCGCGAGACTCGCTGAATCCCGCAGCAGGATGGGCACGAGATCCGCGCAGGCCGAGTTCGTGTAGATAGGCCCGCGGTAGCCGCGCTTCACCAGCAACGGCAGGCGCCCGCAATGATCGATGTGGGCGTGGCTCAGCACCACGGCGTCGATGGCGGCCGCGTCGAACGGAAACGGCAGGCGGTTGCGCGCAGGCGCATCGGGGCCGCCCTGGATCATGCCGCAGTCCAGCAGGAGCGCCCGGCCCGCCACACGAAGAATGTGACAGGAACCGGTCACTTCGCCCGCGGCTCCGAAAAATTCCAATTGCATGCGGGCCATACCTTAACATCGACGGCCCGTCCTCCCGGAGCGCGCCATGGACAACAAGTCATCCACGGGTTTCGACCGCCGAACCTTTCTCGCTGCGGGCGCCGCCGTGGGTCTCGCGGGCGCCGGCCTGGTTCTCGGCATCCGGTACGCGAACAAGCGTGAGGCATCGGTGGGTGCCGGCCGTACCCTGGCCCCGAACGCCTACGTGCGGATAGCGCCGGACGACACCATCACCGTGGTCATCGGCAAATCGGAGATGGGCCAGGGCATTTACACCGGGCTCGCCATGGTTCTCGCCGAAGAACTGGATGTGGAGCCTTCGCGCGTGAAGGTGGAGTTCGCGGGCGCGGATCCCGCGTTCAACGTGCCCTTCATGCCCATCCAGTTCACGGGTGGCAGCATGAGCCAGAGCACCACGTACACGCAGCTGCGCGAGGCCGGCGCCCGTGCGCGCGCCATGTTGTTAGGTGCCGCAGCGCAGAAGTGGAGCGTCGACGCGGCGACGTTGCGCACCGAAAGCGGCAAAGTGCTGAACGATTCGAAGTCGGCGACCTATGGTTCCTTGGCAGACGCGGCTTCACAGCTTCCCGTCCCCGAGAAGGTGACGCTCAAGGATCCGGCGCAATTCCGCTATCTCGGCAAACCGCAGAAGCGGCTCGATGCCCCGATGAAAGTGGATGGCAGCGCCAGGTTCGGCCTCGATGTGCGCGTGCCGGGGATGTTGTTTGCCGTCATAGCACGGCCTCCCGTCATTGGAGCGGCACTCGGCAAAGTGATTGACACCGCGGCGCGCGCTGTGCCGGGTGTGGTCGACGTGAAAATCGTGCCCGCAGGCGTGGCGGTTTACGGCACGAACACGTGGGCGGCGAAACGCGGCCGCGACGTACTCGAGATCACCTGGGATGAAGGCATCCAGAGCGCGTTCTCCTCGGCCGGCCAAAGCCTTGAGTACCAGCGACTGCTCGGCAAGCCCGGCGCCGTCGCACGAGACACCGGCAACGTGAAGAGCGCGCTCGGGTCTGCCGCGAAGCGCATGGATGTCACGTACGAGCTGCCGTACCTCTCGCACTCACCGATGGAGCCGCTCAACTGCCTCGCCGATGTGCGCGCCGACGGTTGCGACCTGTATCTCGGCACGCAGATGCAATCACCGGATCGAGATGCAGCGGCACGTGAACTCGGGCTGCCGCCCGAGAAGGTCAAGCTGCACAACCAGTTCCTGGGCGGCGGCTTCGGACGGCGCGCACAGCGCAATTCCGAAGTCGTCATCGAAGCCGTGCAGTTGTCGAAGGCGATCGGCAAGCCGGTGATGAGTGTCTACACGCGAGAGGACGACGTGCGCGGGCTCTCATATCGCCCGCACGTGATGTCACGCGTGCGCGGCGGCGTGGACGCCGCGGGCATGCCGGTGGCTTACCAGCAGACCATCGTGAGTCAGGGCGTCCTGCGCGGTGGATGGACTGACGCCTTCATTCCGAAAGGCCAGGCCTACGACCAGTCGAGCGTCGAAGGCGCTTCCGACATGGCTTACGACATTCCGAATGTCATGGTCGATGTTCACGAAGGCACCAGCCAGGTGCCGGTGTTGTGGTGGCGGTCGGTGGGGCACTCGCACACTGGCTTCACCGTGAACTGTGCGATCGATGAGCTCGCGGTGCTGGGTGGACAAGATCCCGTGGAGATGCGACGCAAGTTGTTGGCCAGGCATCCGCGACAGCTCGCGGTGCTGAACGCGGTCGCCGAGGCATGCAACTGGGCCGGCGGGGCGCCGGCGGGGCGAGGCCGCGGAGTCGCAATACAGGAATCGTTCGGCAGCATCGTGGCCGAGGTGGCGGAAGTGTCCGTCGAAGGTGGCAGCGTGCGGGTTCACAAGGTGTGGTGCGCCATCGATTGTGGTTTCGCGGTGAATCCAAGTGGCGTCACCATGCAGATGGAGAGCGCCATCAACTACGGCCTCACGGCCGCGCTGTACGGCGAGATCACGTTCGCGAACGGCAAGGTGGAGCAAAGCAACTTCCACGATTACCAGATCCTGCGCACGAATGAAGCGCCGGAGATCTTCGTCACCATCGTGAACTCGGGCGAGCAGATGGGTGGCGCGGGTGAGCCGGGAACACCGCCGATTGCGCCGGCCGTGGCGAATGCGATCTTCGCAGCTACCGGAAAGCGAGTGAGAAAGTTGCCGATATCCAAGAATTTGATCTAGTGGTGCCGGGCCGGGAAACCGGGAAAAGTCAGCGGCGTGCCGTATGCACTTTCAGCGCATGTCTCAAGCTGGACTCATCGCGATTGAATCTCCGTGCGACCTCCGCGACGGATGCGATTCGACCTGCCAGCGCCTCTTGCGCCACCCAGGCTCGCGCTGCCACCAGTACGGGCTGCCTACTGGGTGAACTAAGCTCGGCCGGGACACACCCAAAGCGAGTGCAGGCTTCTTGGATCAACGTCTCCAGCGATTTCGCAGACTTCGGCTTCCAGGCGTCACCGAGCAATCGGCGGGCGAAGTCGTCGCCGCCGAGAATTCTCTTGTCATGTGAAATCCACGAATCGGGCAATGCCGCTGGCCCGCCCCCGGAATCGCCGTTCAGAAAACGCCGATAGGCGCTCATGGCGCGTTCTGTGTCGGGCGCGAACTGCGACAGTGCGAACTCCGTGGTGACCCACGGTTCCACGCGGGCGCCCGTGTACACGTGGTGGCTCGACCACTCGTAGGCGTCGGGCGACTGGGCCAGACCGGCTGCAACTGGGTTGAGGTGGATGTACCTCAGCACCGTTAGGAAATACTGGTCGACGTCCACCAGTACGGAGTGGAAGCGCTTCTCGAACAAGTGGCCGGTGGTTTGCAGTCGCGCCTGCGTCTGCCGTGCGTAACCGCCCGCTACTCTCAACATGATGGAGCTCAGCGGATCGTCACCAACCTGGACGAGCACATGAATGTGATTGGTCATGTAACAGTACGCATGTATTCGCGCGTCGAACCGCGTGGTCGCGTCGGCCAGGAGTTTGCTCATCCGCTGTCGGTCTTCGCGAACGAAGAAGATGTCCTGCGAGTGATTGCCGCGAAGCGTGACGTGATGCACCGCGCCGGGCACGTGAAGTCGAGGTGGTCTTCCCATGGTCCCTGAGGCTTTCGTGAAAGCCTCAACGTATGCCATCGGAACTGCGGTGGGGAGCCGTGCTAAATGACTACTTCGTACCGATATCAGACTTATCCCGGTTTCCCGGCCCGGCACCGTTCACTGCTTCGTCAGGTAGTCCGCGGCAGCGGTCGCCAGGGCGCGCGTCGCCAGCGGAATCGACGCCTCGTCCAGATAGAACAACGGCGAGTGGTTAGCCGGCGCGGTCACCACGTCCGTGCCCTTCGGCGTGCTGCCCACCATGAAGAAGAAGCTCGGAATCTTCTCGCCGTAATAAGCGAAGTCTTCCGAGCCGGTGATCAACGCGATCTCCTTCACATTCGCAGCACCTGCAACCTTCCGCAGGCTCGGCAGCACGCGCGCAGTTAGATCCGGATCGTTGTACGTCACGGGATTCGAATACGCGTCGAATGTGAACGTGGCTGTCGCGCCGTTCGCCTCCGCGGTGTTCTCCACGAGCCGCTTCATCGCATCGTGGATCTGCTGCTTCTGGTTCGGATCGAATGTGCGGATGGTGCCGATCATCTCGACCGAATCCGGAATGATGTTGTTCCGGATGCCGCCTTTGATGATCCCGGCCGACACCACCGCGGGAACCTGCGTGATGTCGATTTGCCGGCTCACGACGGTCTGCATGGCGTTGACGATCTGCGCGGCCACGACAATGGGGTCCACGCCCTGCCACGGTCGTGAACCGTGCGTCTGTTTGCCATTGACCGTGATGTTCCACGCCTGCGATCCCGCCATGAACGGGCCGCCGCGATAGCCGATGGTCCCGGTGTTCAGCGAAGCCCACATGTGCAGGCCGATCGCGGCCTCGGGTTTGTATTTCTCGAAGATGCCGGCCTTCAGCATTTCCGATGCGCCGCCGACTTCGCCCGGAGGCGCCCCTTCTTCAGCCGGCTGGAACACGAACAGCACATTGCCGCGCAGTGACGGCTTCGCTTTCACGAGCGCTTCGGCGACGCCCATGAGGATGGCGGTGTGCGCGTCATGGCCACAGGCGTGCATGACCCCCACCTCTTCTCCGCGATAGCTAGACTTCGCCACCGACTTGAACGGCACATCGGCGCGCTCGACCACCGGCAGGGCGTCCATGTCGGCACGCAGCGCAATAGTGGGACCGGGTTTGCCGGTGCGCAGCAACGCCACCACGCCGGTCTTCGCGATGCCCGTCTCGACCTCGAGTCCCAGTTTCCTCAGATGTTCGGCGACTATTCCCGAAGTGCGCACTTCGCGATTGGAAAGTTCCGGGTTCTGGTGGAAATCCCGCCGCCAGGCGATGACCTTGCTATCCACGGCCTTGATTTCGGCTTCGAGATCTTTGGAGTACGCTGGTGACAGCGAAAGTGCTGCGAGTGCTACCAGAGGTAGCGACTTGTAGGTGTAAGTCGACATAGGGAACCCAGTCTGCGCTGATTGGTCGCACTACTGCAACGCCCGGATACTTCGCAAGAGCAAGAAGAATCTCCCATGCATGTAGTCGATGCCACGCTCTTCTATTCGCCCACCAGCGGCGGCGTGAAACGTTACCTGTTGGCAAAGCATCAGTGGATGCGCGAGCACACTGGTTGGCATCACAGCATCGTCGTGCCCGGTGAAAGTGGAGCCCTCGTTCCCGGCGACATCTCGACCGTGGCCGGTTGCCTCGTTCCAGGTGCGTTCAACTATCGGCTTCCGCTGAATCCGCTGCGCTGGTCTCGCGCCATCGACGCGCTGGAGCCCGACCTCATCGAGATCGGCGACGCGTTTCATCCTGCGTGGGCCGCGGCCAGCGTCGCCAATCGGCGTGGCATCCCGCTCATCGCGTTTTATCACTCGAATTTTCCGCAGCTCGCGGGCCGCCGCCTTGGACGCGCCGTGCAGCGGTTCATCGAGTGGTACATCCGGCTTACATACGAGCGTTGCGAACAGGTGCTCGCGCCCAGCCGTTACATGTGCGAATACCTGCACAGCATCGGCGTCACGCGCGCCACCTGCCAGCCGCTCGGCGTGGACGTCGACACATTCCACCCGTCCCGCGGCACGCGCAACCTGAACGCCGAATTCAACCTGCCGCCTGACACTCGCGTGCTCGTATTCGCGGGGCGCTTCTCGAAAGAGAAGAACATTCCCGTACTCGTCGAAACCCTGCGCAAGCTCGGCAATACCTACCACCTGCTGTTGATCGGAGGTGATCGGTCAGGCCGCGACGGCAACGTCACGCGCATTCCGTACTGCCGTGACAACCAGGCGCTGGCGAGCTACATCGCGTCGGCGGATGCCTTCGTTCACGCCGGCATGCATGAGACCTTCGGGCTGGTCGTGCTGGAAGCCATGGCCTGCGGGCGGCCGGTGGTGGCCATGCGCGCCGGAGCATTGCCGGAACTCGTCGATCCGGCTGCGGGGAATCTCGCCGAGCCGCATGGGGACCCGGAAGTCGCCGCCGCGAATCTCGCGGATGCCATATCGGATGTCTTCGGGCGCGACCTGGAGGCGCTCGGCGCGGCTGCGCGGCGCCACGTGCTGGCTAACTACAGCTGGTCGCGTGCGCTGCAGTCACTCATGGCCCGGTATCAGCTCGCGGTCAATGCACGCCGTCTGCCGACGCTTGCCGATGCGCTGGCGCAGGCGCAGGCGCAAACGCCCACACATTAGACCCAGCCCGACCACTTCTGCAGGTAGTCCTGCGCCCACTTCACGCCGTCGAGCCCGGAGCCGACGCGGAACTGATCGACGAAGTTCGTGAACGAACGCTGCAGCGCTTCCGGGCCACCAAAGCGCTTCTCGAATCGCTCGATGACTTCGGGCGGGCCACCCAGCACCGAGTAGTGCATCTGCGAGTCGACGATCAGGAACACGTCGAGCGTCGAGGCGAGCAGGCAAGTCGGGTTCGACACGAGTCGCGTGCGAATCCAGCTCGCGAGATCGGAGTCGAGTTTTCCCGTGTGACGGAAGAAGGGCTTCGGCGCGCTCAGATTCGCGATATAGAACTCGCCGCCGCAAACGCCATTGAGAAAGCCGACCAGGCGCGCCGATTCGTTGAAGCTGTCGTCGCCGTCCGGCGGCTGAATGCCCTCGGGAAACGCGCGCCCATCGAGCGGCGCCTTGGGCCACCACACTTCATGGCGCGGCTTCTTCGCGAGCGGCGCAAACCGCTTCGCGGCCAGTTGCTCGAAGCGTTGCTGGATTTCGTGACGCTCAGCCGGCGTGAGATCACGCAGCTCGACCATTACCTGGCCACCAGGTCGAACAGGGTGACTCGGCCGTTCTTCTCTCCCGCGACCACGCGCTGGCCATCGGGCGACCAGCGCGCCACGCTGATCTCGGAATCGAGCATCTGCACGTCGATGGGTTGTCTGGCCTTCGCGGGGCGCCAGAGCGTCAGCCGCCAGTCACGACCCGCCGTGACGAAGTGTTCGCTGCCGGGTTGCCAGGAGAAGCTGTCGACACGCTCGGTGTGGGCGCCCAGCACGATCGGCTTCGTACCTTCGGGGCCCTTGCCGCTGAAATCCCAGAGCACGACTTCGTTTCCGGCGCTCGAAGCGAGATAGCGACTGTTGTCGCTCCACGCCACCAGTTCGAGCTTGCCGTCATAACCGCGCATCTGTGAATCCTTGCCCGTCGAGCGATTCCAGAAGTGCAACGTGCCATCGGCCATACCGCTAGCAAGGAATCGCCCATTGCCGCTGAAGTTTACCGTGAGACATGCGGCCGGCCACTTGTAGCGCCGTGTTTCGTATCGCGATTTCTCGATGCGATGCACCGCCAGTTCACCGTTCAGGGCAACCCCGAGATCGGTTCCGGGTCGATCGAAGGCCAGAGCCACCGCCGTGCTCGCCGCAGGTGCAAACGAGTGGGACAGGTTGCCCTGGGTCGACCACAGACTCACAACCTTGCCGGCGGCACTCGCCAGGATTTCGCCATCGGGCGAAAAGCACAGGGCCTGCGTGGGGCTCGGCGCAGGCTTCCAGCGGCGGATTTCCTTGCCGCTGGCGCCATCCCACAGCGCGATGACGCCGTCCTGGCCCGACGTAGCGAAGACGTTCGTGTGCGGACGCCATGCGAGGGCCAACGTGCCCAGCAAATGCTCGCCTAACACGTCGACGGCCAGGGAGTCGGCGCCGGCGCGAGCCAGCGCCACCTTGCCCTCGCCGCCCGCAATGGCAAACGACTTGCTGTCGGGCGCCCACACGCAGTCGGCCACGTAATCGTCGATGGTGGCGGTCGCGCGCGGCTCGAGCGCGAATGACAGGGACTTTTTCGCGGCCATGGCTACTTCGCGACGGCGGATTCGAATCCGGCTTCGAGTTCGGCGCGGTCGAGGTCACGGCCGATGAACACCAGGCTGTTCACGCGCGGCGTGGAACCCCAGGGCCGCTCCGCCTGCGCGTCGAACATCATGTGCACGCCGTGAAAGACTTGCCGGCGCTCTTCGCCCTTCACGTTGAGCACGCCCTTCATGCGGAAGATGTCCTGGCCGCGCGTCTTGAGCAGGTAGTCGAACCACTGGTTGACCTTCACGGGATCGAGCGCGCGCGGATCGCTGATGCCGATGGAGCTGATGTCGTCCTCGTGGTGATGCGAAGCGAACTTGCGCTCGGCAGCCGGCCGCTGACCCACGAGGTGAAGTCCGAACTCGAGCGGATGGTGCTCGCAGAAGATGGCGTACGCGCCCGCCTTCTCGACGGTCAGTCTGAAGTCCGAACCCGGATGCGAGATGTCGATGGCGTTGTGCGACGGCGCCGCGTCGAGCGCGCCGTGGCAGGGCACGACGGTCGCGGGCTCGGCGAACGCACGCACCGCGGATTCGATGGCGGCCTCGAGCGCTGCCGGTGTTGCGGCCGTGAGCGGCAACACGACCACGTCGAGGTCTTCGTGCTTGTGGCCGTGATCGTGGCCATCTTCGTGGTCATGACCATGGTCGTGGTCGTGATGATGGTCGTGATGCGCATGCGACGAATGATCGTGTTCACCCGCCGTCTTCAGTAGATAGTCGCCGGGCGTGAGCTGGTACACGCCACCCCACTCGAACGGATACTCCGGCTCGAGGAACGAGCCATCGACCGCGAGTGCGCGCTGCAGATCGAACGCGCCGACGTTCAGCACCTTGTCGATGGGCGCGTCGGCGTTCTTCGTGCGCAGGATCTTCGCCGTGCCGTTGATGCCGCGAATCCGGCGCTCGATGCGCTCGAGAGCGGCCTCGTCGACGAGATCCGTCTTGTTGAGCAGCACGAGGTCCGCAAAAGCCACCTGCTCGGCCGGCTCGTTGAGCTCGTCGACGTGCTGTTCGAAGTGCCGCGCGTCGACCATCGTGACGATGGCATCGAGCGAGAACTGGTTCTTCAGTTCGTCGTCGAGGAAGAAGGTCTGCGCCACCGGGCCCGGGTCGGCCATGCCGGTGGTTTCGATGATGATGTAGTCGAAGCGGTCTCGGCGCTTCATGAGCTGGCCCAGGATGCGGATCAGGTCCCCGCGCACCGTGCAGCAGATGCAGCCGTTATTCGTTTCGAAGAGTTCCTCTTCCGCGCCGATGACCAGCTGGTGGTCGACGCCGACTTCGCCGAATTCGTTCTCGATGACCGCGATGCGCTTGCCGTGTTTCTCGCTGAGGATGCGATTCAGGAGCGTGGTTTTTCCGGAGCCAAGGAAGCCCGTGAGTACCGTGACCGGTACACGTGGTGGAGTGACTGACATGGGGCTGAATTATAAGGGCTTGTGAGGGTCAACCAACCCTGTAAACCCATTCGATTAGTGCGTCGTGGGCCCCAGTTCCGCGGCTTGCATTAGGGTGATTGATGATGGCTACCACCACGTACCGCTTGCCGCTGGCCGCCAGTACATAACCGGCCACCGCCCGCGTGTCCTCCAGGAGGCCGGTCTTCAAGTGGGCCGCGCCGGTCGGCATGTTTCGCGACTTCACGGTGCCGTCCACGCCGGAGATCGGCAACGACGCCATGAGTTCGGGCATCCACTGGCTTTTCCAGGCGTCGACCAGCAGGTTGCCCAAGGACCCCGCCGAAATGCGCTCGACGCGGGACAGGCCACAACCGTTCTCGAGCACCAGCTCGGGCATGTCGAGACTGCGCGAGGACAGGAAGTTCCGGATCGCCGCCCCGCCACGTGCCGGATTCCCCGGCTGCCCGTTCGCAGCGCCCATGGTCAGGAACAGCTGCTGGGTCATGACATTGTTCGAGAACTTGTTGATGTCGCGGATGAGCATCGCCAGCGGCGGCGAGTCCTGCACGGCGATGGCGCGCGCATCGGTCGGCGCCACGCCGTCGCGAATCCTGCCGGCCCAGGTTCCGCCCTGCCGCTCCCACAATGCGCGGAACACGGCGGCGAAGTAGCTAGAGTGCTCGAGCGCACCCAGGTAGATGGCGCGTTCGCCGCAGGCGGTCGGATAAACGCCGCCCAGGCGGATGTTCATCGGGTCATTGATGTCGGCCTTCAGGCGCCCCCGCCAGTCTCCGCAGGCGCCCTCGATCGCCGGCACCGTGGCCGGCACATTCAAACCCGCGACTTCCGGCACGACGATGACCCGCGCCACCTTCGACACCGGATCGGGCACGAACGTGATCGCGATGGACTTGAAATTCACCAGCAGCGCATCGGGCCCCACGTTGTAGGCACGACCCTCCTCGCCATCGAACTCCGCGGGATCGTGCCGCAATGGTTCGAAGAGTGTCTTGTCGAGCACGAGGTCGCCGCGGATCTCGCGGATGCCGAAGCCTCGCAGCCGGTTGACCAGCAGCCACAGGTCCTCGATCACGAGCTTGGGGTCGCCGCCGCCGCGCACGTAGAGATCGCCGCGCAGCGCGTCGCCCAGCACCGGCGCTTCCGACAACATCTCGGTGCGGAACGTGAACGCGGGCCCTAACAAGTTCAGCGCCGAGTAGGTGGTGACGAGCTTCATGGTGCTCGCCGGGTTCATCGGCTTCTTCTCGTTGGCCGACCACGTCAGCGTGCCGCCATCGAGTGGTTTGACGACGACGGCCGCCGCGTCGGCGGAAATTCGCGCCGCGGCAAGCCGCGACAGGTAGGTGCCGGGGACGGGCGGGGCCGTTGGCGCGGGCACGGGGTCCGCCGCCCAGGCATCGGGGCCGGCGAGAAGTGCGCAGGCAGCGGCACAGATAACAATGGGTTTCATGCACGCAAGACTACTGAGAATGATCGGGTCCGGGGAGTGTCTCCCCGCGACACGGCGCGGTCGCTCGGGTAGATTCCGGGCACGTCATCGGGGAGATGTTCACTTGCCGAGTCTCACTCGCCACGCTGCGGTGGCAGGCCTTCTTGTCGCTTTCTTGTCCTGCGCAGTTCCGGCCGGCGCGCAGAGCCCGTCCCGCGCCGAGGCGCTGCTCAGGAAGATGACGCTGGACGAGAAAATCGGCCAGCTCGTCCAGCGCGCTGGCGGACGCAGCAAGGCGCTGAACTCCCGCCTGGACGACGCCGAGCTCGAGCGCGTGCGCGCGGGCCAGGTGGGCTCCTATCTGCACGTGGCCGGCGCGGAGCCGCTGGGCAAGCTGCAGAAGGTGGCCGTGGAGGAATCGCGGCTCGGCATTCCGCTGCTGTTCGCCATGGACGTGGTGCACGGCTACCGCACGATATTCCCGGTGCCGCTCGCCCTCGCCGCCACCTGGGCTCCGGAAAGCCAGGAACGCGCCGCGCGCGTGGCCGCGGATGAAGCCACTGCGGCGGGCCTCCACTGGACGTTCGCGCCGATGATCGACATCGCGCGTGATCCGCGCTGGGGCCGCATCGTCGAGGGCGCGGGCGAAGATCCATATCTCGGTGCGCGCATGGCCGTGGCCCAGGTGAATGGTTACCAGGGCGGCAACACGTTGCGGCCCGGGTCGCTGATGGCGACCGCCAAACATTTCGGCGCGTACGGCGCGGCCGTGGGCGGCCGC
>Ga0315910_10000800_pt1 | contig 30318 bp, 28 predicted proteins | sample EdamamesoilMG_FD_204470 | JGI IMG/M metagenome (GOLD analysis project Ga0315910, IMG submission 204470) | Garden soil microbial communities collected in Santa Monica, California, United States - Edamame soil | ecosystem: Environmental > Terrestrial > Soil > Garden | place: USA: California... | reverse complement strand
GCATGGGTGGGCACTCGACCAGCGACGATCCGAATCGGTATCGTGGCGACGAGCAGCTGGCTCCGTGGGCCGCGCGCGATCCGATCGAGCGCCTGCGTCAGTACCTGTATCTCCACGACGCCTGGAACGAGGCTCGCGAATCGGAGTTTTGCGACGAGGTCGATCGAAGGTTCAAGGCAGCCGTTGCGATAGCGGAGCAGACGCCGCCGCCGGCGCTCGAGACGATGTTCGAGGACGTATACGCCGAGCCCCCCTGGCACCTGGTCGAGCAGCGCGCGGCACTCTTGGCTGGGCCGCGCGCGAAAGGGCACGGGTAAGGTCGCACATGCCACAGATGAACATGGTTCAGGCCATCAACGATGCGCTCCGCATCGCGATGCGCAAGGACCGCAGGGTGATCGTCCTGGGCGAAGACGTCGGCAAGGTTGGCGGCGTTTTTCGCGTGACCGCGGGGCTCTTCGACGAGTTCGGCGACCAGCGTGTCGTCGATACCCCGCTCAGCGAAGGCGGCATCGTCGGTTGCGCCGTGGGCATGGCGCTCTACGGGCTGATCCCCATCCCGGAGATTCAGTTCGCCGATTTCATCTGGCCCGCCTACGACCAGATCGTCAACGAGCTGGCGAAGTACCGCTATCGGTCGGGGGGTGAGTATCCCGCCAACATGGTGATCCGCACGCCGGTGGGCGGTGGCATTCGCGGCGGCCACTACCACTCGCAGCACCCCGAGGCGCAGTTCGTCTGCATCCCGGGGCTCAAGGTCGTCGTGCCGTCGAATGCTTACGACGCCAAGGGGTTACTGCTCGCGTCCATCGAAGATCCCGATCCGGTCATCTTCCTCGAACCGAAGCGCGTCTATCGCGCGGCCAAGGGCGAGGTGCCCGAGGGCGCCTACCAGGTGCCGCTCGGGTCCGCGGCCATCGTGCGTCCCGGCGACGGGGTGACGGTCGTCGCCTACGGCGCCATGCTGTACGAGGCGCTCGACGCTGCCGCGAAAGCCGCGGCGGAGCACGATGTGCAATGCGAAGTCATCGATCTGCGCACGCTTTGGCCCGTCGACGTCGACACGCTGACCGAAAGCGTGAAGAAGACGGGGCGGCTGGTGGTGGTCCACGAGGCGCCCAAGACGGGCGGCTTCGGGGCCGAAATTATCAGCCTTGTTTCAGAAAGAGCATTTTACCATCTGGAAGCTCCGCCCGTGCGTGTCACTGGCTTCGATACACCATTCCCGTACACGCTCGAGATGGAGTACATGCCGCTTTCTCACCGCATACTGCCTGCCGTCCTGAGCGTCGCGCGAGCCTAGCGAGGCGCGTCGCGCGCATCAGGAGCAGGAACGACCCAGCCCGCGAACGCTGGTTGACACCAGCGCTCACCACGACCATTAGGATACACGATCAAGATGTCGAAGTTCGAGTTCAAGCTGCCGGATATCGGCGAAGGCGTCACCGAAGGCGAGATTGTCGGTTGGTTGATCAAAGAGGGCGATTCCGTCTCCGAGGACCAAGAGATGGTCGAGGTGATGACGGACAAAGCGACCGTCACCATCGGCGCTCCCAAGGCGGGCAAGGTCGTCGAGCTCCGAGGCGGGGTCGGCGACGTGATCCCGGTGGGCGACGTGCTGGTGGTGCTCGACCTGAACGGCGGCGGCGCAGCCGCCGAGGCACCCCAGCCCGAAGCCAAGCCTGCCCCGGCTGCGGAAGCCAAGCCCAAGCCTGCCCCAGCTCCTGAAGCCAAGCCCACCGTGGCATCCGCCGTCGGTGACATCAAAGAAGAGCTGCCAGGGACGTCGCTGGTGGCACAGCCTGCGGCTGTCGGCAGCGCAGCGGCGAGCGACTACTACAACGACAAGCCCCTGGCCGCCCCGGCGACGCGCAAGCTCGCGCGTGAGCTCGGCGTCGACTTGCGGCAGATCAAGCCATCGGGCGACGCGGGGCGCGTCACGCGTGAAGACGTCGAGCAACACGCTCGGGGTGGTGCTCCCGCGGCAAAGGCGGCGCCGCCAGCGGTCAGCGAGGCCAAGGCTCCTGCGCCGTTGCCCTCGCCTCAGGTGCACGCAACCGACGAACGCAAGCCGATTCGCGGACTGCGCCGTCGCATCTTCGACAACATGGCGCGCTCGAAGCACACCGCGGCGCATTTCACCTACGCCGACGAGTGCGAGGTGTCGAAGCTGATCGAGGTGCGCGCCCGCACCAAGCCCTACGCCGAGCAAGCGGGCGTCAAGCTGACGTTCCTGCCATTCATCGTCAAAGCCACGGTGATCGCGCTGAAAAAGCATCGCGAGCTCAATTGCATCGTGGACGACGCCGCCCAAGAGATGGTGCTGAAGGGCAGCTACGACATTGGAATGGCGACGGCGACGGAGGCGGGACTCATCGTGCCGGTCATTCGGCATGCCGATCGCAAGAGCGTGCTCGAGATCGCGCGTGAGATCGATCGCCTCGCCACCGATGCGCGCAACGGCAAGACCCGACAAGAAGACGTGGGCGGAGGCTCGTTCACCATCACCTCGTTGGGCCGCTTGGGTGGCATGTTCTCCACCCCTGTCGTCAACTACCCAGAGGTGGCGATCCTCGGCGTGCACGAGATCAAGAAGAAGCCCATCGTCAAAGACGACGCGATCGTGATCGGAAACGTGATGATCCTCGCGCTTTCTTTCGACCATCGCATCATCGATGGCCACGTGGGCGCGGCGTTTGCTCAAGAGATCAAAGCGCTGCTCGAAGAACCCGATCGGCTGCTCGTCGAAATGTGAGGAGCTTCCAGCGGGTCTCACGCTGGTGGTGGCAGGGCGAGGCGAGCGCTTCGGCGGAGCGCTCCCGGCTTTGCTCGAACTTTCGCGGGGTAGGGAAGCGCAGCGGCTTGTAGGGGGGCGGCCTACAGCGGCGCACATTGGGAGCTGTCAGCATTTTCCCGGCGGCTTTGCTGCTGCCTGTCTGGAGCGCGCTGGGCGACTTCCAGTGTGCGGCGCTGCGTTACCACTCCACCGGAGTTGTTGAGGAATCGCGCGGGTTCGGCTCGCCGCGCCGCCAGACTCATTGTAGCCTTTCCCGAAGTCCATGCGACGGGTGAGCTTTCTGCGTTTCGAATTTGTCGCCGCGGCCATCGCTGCTCAGTTGATGTGCAGCGCGCTCGCACACGCGCAGGATGCGGGCGCTCAGGACGCAGAGCCGAGCCCCACGGACATCAAACAAGCCGCGCGAGCTTTCGATAACGCTCGCAACGCTTTCGGCGCCGAAGACTTTGCGACGGCAGCCGATGAATTCGAGACCGCAGACGGTTACGCGCCAAGTCCCGTGGCCTTGCAATGGGCAATCGACGCCCATCACCGCGCTGGCAACGCTGCCCGCGCTGCCACCTTGGCAGCGCTCGCCAAGCAGCGTCACCCCGAAGTCGCAGAACTCGTCGAGCTCGCCGACCGTGTCATCTCGGAAACACGCGAGAACTTGGTCGAAGTTCAGGTGGTTTGCGACGAACCGTGTGAGCTGTTCGTGGACAGCAAGATCGTCCATGGGCAGCCCGCCGGAACCCGCACGCTGTACCTGAATCCGGGTAGCTATAGCGTGACCGCGAGCTTCGGTAGTGGCGGCAAAGGCAAGGCTGAGCAGGTCGAGGGGCAAGCCGGTGACGCGCGCAGTGTCTTGTTTGCTCCGCCCGCGCTGGGGGCCTCGGGCACAGGCGAAGATGCCCCGTCGGACGGCATGGACGACCCCTTTGCGGAAGATTTCCACGGCACCGACGACCCGACCGCCGACACCTCTGCGAAGGGCGAATCCGGGGGCTGGTCGCCCGCCGTGTTTTGGGTCAGCGCTTCGCTCACCGCCGTGAGCGGGGCCGTCACCATCTGGAGCGGCCTCGATACGCAGAAAAACCCCGGTACTGATGCGGTGAAGGAAAAGTGCAAAGGGCTCGGTGAAAGCTGCCCCGAGTACCAGGAAGGGCTCCAGAATCAGAAACGCACCAACATCCTGCTCGGTGTGACGGGCGGGCTCGCCGTGTTCACCGTCGTCTCGGCGATCCTTACGGACTGGTCCGGTGCACCGGCGAAGGCGGACAATCGAAGCCCGAAGCACTCGGACACCGCTTGGGCGGTGGAACCCTGGGTCAGCGTCGGCCAGCACAACGCGGTTGGCGCGATGGGAAGGTTTTAGGAAGGGGGGGCGTGGCCGCGAAGCTGCTCGACATCAGCGCCACCGGGCGCCATCGCATCGATCGCTACGAGCTGATCGGGGAGATCGCCTCGGGCGGTATGGCGACGGTGTTTCTGGCGCGCCTGACCGGGCTCGGTGGTTTTCAGCGCTTCGTGGCTCTGAAGCGGCTGCATCCCCATTTGCAGAGCGAGAAAGACTTCGTCCGGATGTTCCTCGACGAAGCGCGCCTGGCGGCTGGGATTCATCACCCGAACGTGGTGCCCATCCTCGAAGTGGGGGCCGGCAGCGTCGGCTACTACCTCGTGATGGAGTACATCGAAGGCGAGACGCTGGCGCGGCTGCTCGCCCGTTCGGCGGCTGCTGGCACCAAGCTGCCCGTCCCCATCTCGCTGCGCATCGGAATCGACATGCTGCGCGGCCTGCACGCTGCCCACGAGCTGCGCGACGAAGCGGGCGCTCCCACGAATCTGGTGCACCGCGACGTGTCGCCGCAGAACGTGCTGGTCGGCGGGGACGGGGTGGCGCGCATCACCGATTTCGGTGTGGCCCGCGCCGCCAGCCGGCTCGGCGATACGCGTGCCGGACAGCTCAAGGGCAAGATCGCATACATGGCGCCCGAGCAAGCCTCGGGCGTCGAAGAGCTGGACCGCCGCGCCGATATCTTCGCGAGCGGCATCGTGATCTGGGAGGCGCTGGCTCAGCGCCGTCTGTTCAAGGCGCAGAACGAAGCCGCCACGCTGTCGCGCGTGATGAACGAGCCGGTTCCGAACTTGAGCGCCATCGCCTCTGACGTTCCGGACGTGGTCACCAAGATCATCAACCGTTCGCTCGAACGCAACCCCGACCGCCGTTTCCCGACGTGCGCGGACTTCGCCGATGCGCTCGAAGACACCGCGTCGCGCTTCCGGCTCGTGGCGAGCTCGCGCGATTTGGCGGCGTACGTCGCGGACGTGATGGGTGACGAGATCGCGCAGCAACGCGAAGCGGTCCGAGCTTGGCTGGCGCAGAGCGAAGCGAGCGGGTCGGTGCCGAACGTGTACGGTCCCCCGTCGTCGAGCATGTCGGCGGCAGCGATGGCGATGCCCGATCGTTCCGGCATCGCGACCGCTCCCGGTCGTGCGCCGATGCGGCGCGAGAGCTCGAAGGCTCCCTGGATCTTAGGGGCGCTCATGCTCGGTGGGGGCGCGGTGGGCGCGTTCTTCTGGCTCACCGGTCCGGAGCCCGCGCCCGCCCTCGGCGCGGGGCTCGGCGCACACGCTCCCAGCGCCGCTGTCCTGCCACCCGCCGCGCCGGTGGCCGCAACGCCGCCGCCGGCGACCTCGGGCACGGCCGCGCCCGAAAAGATCACGCTGGACGAGGTCGCCGAAGAGCAGGAGCCAGCTTCGCAGGCCAAGTCTGGGACGCGCGGGGGCGACGGCGCGGCGGCTCCTAGGACGGGCAGCCGAAAGGGCGGCAAAAAGAAGAAGCCGAACCTTCCGGACAACCCCTACGAATTCTGAGGGCGCAGGCTCCCCCCCAAGGTGGGGCGCAGGTAGCCCGTCACGACGCAGGGTACCAACACCTTTTCCGGCTGGCTGGACGTTGACAGCCTCGCCGCTCCCTGCTAGTTCTCCCGCGCTTCGCGTGGGCAGGTCGGCAACCTTCAGCGCTTTCCTACACTTACGCTAACGATCCCACAACACGAGCGACAGGCATCCGTGGCTGATAAAAGAGTCTGCCTCTTCACAGGGAATGCGAATCCCGATCTAGCACTCGAGATTGCTCAGGCGCTCGGCACGCCGCTCGGGGACTCGCGCGTGTCTCGGTTCAGCGACGGCGAGACATTCTGCGAAATCAAAGAGAACGTGCGCGGCCTCGACATCTACGTCGTGCAGCCAACGGCTTCGCCGGTGAATGACAATTTGATGGAGCTGCTCATCATGTGCGACGCGCTTCGACGCGCGTCGGCGGCATCCATCACGGCGGTGCTCCCGTACTACGGCTACGCTCGACAGGACCGCAAGGTCGCGCCCCGCACGCCCATCACGTCGAAATTGGTGGCAGATCTGCTCGTCGCCGCAGGGGTGAGTCGGGTCGTGTGTGTCGACCTGCACGCCGGCCAGATTCAAGGGTTCTTCAATATTCCGTTCGACCACCTCTACGCAATGCCGGTATTTCTCAACGATTACCTCACAGCACGCTACGACGACGCGGCGGTGTTCATCGCGCCGGACGCCGGCGGTGTGGAGCGGACGCGCGCCTTTTCCAAGCGCTTGGGTGCCAAGTTCGCCATCATCGACAAACGCCGCGAGCGGGCCAACGTGAGCGAGGTCATGCACCTCATTGGGGACGTGCGCGACCGGGACTGCATCATCGTCGACGACATGATCGATACGGCCGGGACCCTGTGCAATGCGGCCCGCGCGGTCATGGAACATGGGGCGCGCTCGGTCGTTGCCGTCGCCACCCACGGTGTGCTAAGTGGGCCCGCTGTCCAGAGAATTGCGGAATCTCCGCTGAAGCAGGTCGTGGTGACCAATTCCATCAAGGTCTCGGACGAAGCGCGCGCCTGCCCGAAGATTACCCAGGTATCCATTGCCAAGTTACTGGCCGAAGCCATTCGGCGCATCCACAATAGCGATTCTGTGAGCTCCCTATTCGCGTAGCGTGAACCAGAGCCGAACCAAGCCGAACCAAGCGAGCCGAACCAAGCCGCCAAAGAAGTGAGTCAAACGAAGATGGAACTTAGAAAAGTCACAGCCGCCGACCGTCAGGAAACCAAGAAGGGGGCGATGCGTCGCCTGCGCGCCAACGGCAAGATCCCGGCGGTGGCCTACGGCAAGAAGCTCGCGCCCCGTTCGCTGAGCGTCTCGCCGAAAGACCTCGAAGACATTCTGACGAGCGAGCGCGGGCGGAACACCGTGATCGAGCTCGACGTGCAGGGCGCTGACAAGCTGACGGTGCTGCTCTCGAGCTACCAGTATCATCCCGTCGGGCGCCAGTTGCTCCACGCCGACTTCCTGCAGATCAACCTCGACGAGCCGGTGCGGGTCGAAGTACCGCTCGAGCTCACGGGTAAGGCGAAGGGCATCGTGATGGGCGGCACCCTGCGTCAGGTGTTCCGCAAGTTGCCGGTGCGCTGCCTGCCGCAGCAGATCCCGGTCAAGATCACGCACGACGTGACCGAGCTCGAGATCGAGCAGCATGTCCATGTCTCCGATCTGACGCTTCCCGAAGGTGTCTCCATCGAGCTCGAGCCGAAGCGCACGGTTGCGGGCGTCATCACCGAGAAGCACCGCAAGGACGAAGAAGAGGCTGCCGCTCCGGCTGCCGCAGCTGCTGCGGACGACAAAGACAAGGCAAAGCCGGCCGCCGAAAAGAAGTGACGCTGGTCGTCGGTCTCGGCAACCCTGGTCCACAGTACGCCGGGACCCGGCACAACGCTGGCTTCCTGGTGGTGGATCGGTTCGCCGGGCCGGACGCTACCTGGCAGCGAGCCCACCAAGGGCTCGTGACGACGATCGCGCTCGGCAGCGAGCGGATTAGCTTGCTCAAGCCCGAGACGTTCATGAACGGCTCGGGCGAGAGCGTCGCGCGAGCCTCCGAGTTCTTCGACGAGCCCGCCGAGACGGTCGTTGTCGTGCACGACGAGCTGGACCTGCCGTTCGGGCAAGTGCGTCTGAAGCAGGGTGGGGGTCACGCGGGCCACAACGGGCTGAAATCGGTGGCCGCGTCGCTCGGATCCAGCGAGTTTTGCCGCCTCAGAGTCGGTATTGGGCGCCCCGGAGCGGAGTTTTCGGGAACGATCGCCGATTATGTGCTAAACGGCTTCGCCGCCGAGGAGCTCAAGCTCCTGCCGGACGTCCTCGACGAGGGCAGTCAGGCACTCGGGCTGCTGATTCGACTGGGTCTTGCGCAAGCGATGAACCAGGTGAACCGACGGCCCCGACCGGTGGCAGTAGAACCCAATCAGAGTTGAACGACTCCTTGCTCCCACTTCGGGGGCCCCCGTCCGAAAGGAGACAATCTTGGACACCCAAGCAAAGACAGAAGTACCCAAAGTTCGCGAATACGAATCCATCTACGTCCTCAGTCCCACGACCTCGAAAGAAGCCTCCGACAAGGTGGCGGCGCGTGTGACGGAAGTGCTGGGACGTGAAGGTAGCACCTTGACCCTGGTCGAAAACTGGGGCCGTCGTCAGCTGGCCTACCCGGTGTCGAAGCATCGCCGCGGGGTCTACGTGTACCTGAAGTACACAGGCGGCGGCGCTGCGGTGGCCGAGCTCGAGCGCAATTTTCGCATGCTCGACGAGGTCCTCAAATTTCAGACCGTCAAGGTGCGCGATGACGTAGATCCTGGTTCGCTCAAGGTGGACGAAGCTGCCATCAAGTTCGAAAGCCTGGAGCCACCCGCGGAAGAAGAGCTCGAAGAAACGCTCGAGCAACAGCTGGGCTTGGCCGAGCCGCTGCCAGGCGCTGCGGCTCCCACTGCTGCTGCTGCTGCTGCCGTTGCTGACGATGAACCCAGCGACGACGAGGCGGACGCTGCCGAAGCACCGAGCGCACAGGAGGATGAGGAATGAACTCACTGAACAAGGGCGATCGTGGCGATCGTGGCGACAGGGGCGATCGTGGCGACAGGGGCGATCGTGGCGACAGGGGCGAGCGCGGCGACAAGGATGCCGTCAGCGCACTGCGCCGAGGGACTCGGCGTCGTGGCTGCGGCTTCTGTGGCGACGAAAACCTGGCGATCGACTACAAAGATCCGCAGGCTCTGCGTTACTTCGTAACCGAACGCGGCAAGATCGTTCCGCGTCGTGTGTCGGGCAACTGCGCCAAGCACCAGCGCGAGATCACGCTGGCGATCAAGCGCGCCCGCAACATCGCACTCTTGCCCTTCACCTCGAACGAGTAGGAGATCTCCGTGCCAAACACCGTAACAGTGATCCTCCAGCAGGATGTCGAGAGCCTCGGTCAAGGCGGACAAGCCGTGCGCGTGCGCCCCGGCTTCGCGCGCAACTACCTGATCCCACGCGGCCTCGCCGTGCCGGCCACCAAAGGCAACCTCGCACGTATCGACGAGCTGAAGCGCATTGCTCTGCGTCACACCCAGCAGAAGCTGGATGACGCGAAAGCACTGAAGCAGAAGCTCGAGAGCGTGAGTGTGAAGATCGAGCGTGCCGTTGGCGAAGAAGGCAAGATGTACGGCTCGGTAACCGCGAAGGACATCGAGGACGCGTACGCCGCGCAAGGGCTCAGCTTCGATCGCAAGAAGCTCGAGCTCAACGAACCGATTCGCCAGCTCGGTCTCAGCGAAGTCAAGGTCAAGGTTCACGCCGACGTCGTCGCCACGCTGCGTGTCGAAGTGATCAAGGCCTGAGCGTCGCTGACCATCGCTGGGTCGCGCATCGATCCAGCGATGGGACTGGCCACTCCGGGGGTCGACTCATTCTAGGGTTGACAGGGCGCGCCCAAACCCATAGTAAACTGCGCACACCCCGAGCGAAGACACCAAACCCCAGCAGCTGAAAGGCCGCTGGGGTTTGCTGCATTTAGGGCCCTGGGGATAACCGGTGGAGCACAAAGTGGAGCGACTGGGAAGAAGAAGGGGACAGCTGAGGTGGGACAGCATCTGTCCTAGCGCGATGGCTTCAGGAGCGGCCACTCGCCTGAGGTTGGGGGAAACTTCAGGTGCTTCGCGGAGACGCGCGCCCCGCCGCCTCACGCGGGCGGTCCTGGAGGCAAGGCTTCGAGACGTGACGACCGAACTGACAGGAGGGACCATTGCAGCAAGCGATTGACCGGCGAACCGAGCGGCACCCTGAACGAGAACTGCGTCCCGTCGAGGGGCGGGTGCCCCCCAACGATCTCGATGCCGAAGCTGCGGTGCTGAGCGCGATCCTGCTCTCGGGCGACGCCTTCGACGAAGTGCAAGAGGTGCTCGAGGCTACTCACTTCTACTCCGACGCCAATCGCCGCATCTACGAGGTGGTGATCGAGTTGAACCAGTCGGGCACCCCGGTCGACCTGGTCTCCGTCGCCAGCCGCCTGAAAGATCGCGGGCGCTTGGATCAGGTGGGGGGCACCCCCTATCTGCACCAGTTGGCCAACGCGACCCCCGCGGTCGCGCACGTCGCTGCCCACGCGCGCATCATCCTCGAGAAGTGGCGCATTCGCCGCTTGATCGCGACCTGTCAGCGCTTCGGCGCCGAAGGCTACGGTGACACTGGTGACGTTCAGCAGTTCATCGACTCTGCGGAACAGGCGGTGTTCGACATCGCTCGGGTAGCTTCACAGACCTCGATCGTGCCCGTCAACGAGGCGATCCACGACGCATTTCGCATTCTGACCGAGGCGCGCCAACGCGGTGGCGCCATCACCGGCTACGAAAGCGGTTTCGTCGAGCTCGACAAGCTGACGTCGGGCTTGCACAAGGGCGACCTCTACATCGTGGCTGGGCGCCCTGGTATGGGGAAAACCTCGTTCGTGTTGAACATGGCGGTCAACGTGGCGATGCCCAAGGGCGAATCGCTGAGCGACGATCCGTATCAAGATGCTCCCGTCGAACGACCCGGGCAGGCGGTCGCGTTCTTCTCGCTGGAAATGCCCAAGGAGCAGCTCGCGGCGCGTATGCTCGCTTGCGAGGCTCGCGTGGACATGAAGAGCATTCGCAGCGGGCAGATTCAGCCTGACGATTGGAACAAGCTGACCGAAGCGGCGGCTCGCTTGGGTCGTATGCCCATCTGGCTCGATGATAGCCCGGCGCTCGGCCTCCTCGAGCTGCGCGCGAAGATCCGCCGTTTGCAGGCGGAGCTCAGTCGCGGCAATCACGGGAAAGGCTCCGCCGATCGGTTGGGGATGGTCGCGATCGACTACCTGCAACTCATGAAAGGGCGGCGTGACGCGGCGAGTCGCGAACAAGAAATCAGCGAAATTTCCCGTGGCCTCAAAGCGCTCGCCAAGGAAATGGGCGTTCCGGTCCTCGCCCTGAGCCAGCTGAATCGATCCGTCGAAACCCGTGGCACGAAAGACAAGCGCCCGCAGCTGAGCGATCTGCGTGAGTCCGGCGCCATCGAGCAAGACGCCGACACCATCATGTTCATCTATCGCGACGAGTACTACTTCCGCGACAGCCCGGACAAGGGCGTGGCGGAGATCATCATCGCCAAGCAACGCAACGGTCCCACCGGCACCGTGCGCAGCAAGTTCACCCCCGAGTACACCCGCTTCGACAACCTCGCCGACGACGACTACGACTTCGGCGAATATGACGAATACGCCGGCAGCATCCCCGGCGGCTGACCGAACGACCCCGAGCCCGGGCAGTCCTCCAACCAGCTCACCTTGAGATAGATCTCCGCTTCGGGCTTCGCCGAGATGTAGATTTTTCACCGCCAGAACGCCACTGATGATTGGTCACATCGTCGACCGTGCGAGAGCAAGCGCGAGATCCCATGACGAGGACAAGGGAGAGGACGCGTGCGAGGTGGCCGCGCGGCCACCCGCGTTCGAAGGCAAGAAGCGAAAATGCATTGCTCTTTCTTGCGCTAGCTGAGATCCAATGGGGCTCGCATACCCGCAAGCTCGCTTGACGGCTGGAGTGCTGAGGCGGTTCGGCGGACGAGGCGCACCAGATCCGGAAGGGTGACACCGCCGCTATTCTTGATCGCGCCCTCGACGCACTGTTGACCAAAGTCCACAGGCGCAAGACTAGCATCACGGCTCAGCCGCGAGCAGCGCGGGTCACGAAGCCTACCTCCAACGATCTTCACACTCGCCACCTCAAAGCCTCGGACCGCCGCGCGGCTTGGCGGTTAACAAAACGCTATCAGATGGAACGCCCTGAAGGGCTTGGGGGGGCGCGGAGGCGGAGGCGCGGGTCGGGGCGGTTAGGCGGCGGGGGGGGCGCGGAGGCGGAGGCGCGGGTCGGGGCGGTTGGGCGGGGGCGAACGCGAGGGGGTTACCAGAGTTGTTCGGCGACTTCATGCATGAGGTCGTCGAGGCCTTCGTGGGTCGCGGCGCTCACCAGACGGAGCGCGACGCCGATGGCTTCGAAGTCGCTCTTCAGCTGCGGGTAGGCCTCGCGCACGTGGGGCAAGTCGCATTTGCTGAGCGCGACCACTTCGGGGCGATGCAACAGCTCTCGGTCGAAATGCGCGAGCTCTTCGCGGACCACGCGGTAGTCTTCGACGGGTGAGCGCGTCGGCGCTTCGTCGAGCGTGACGAGGTGCAAGAGCACCCGGGTGCGCTCGAGGTGCTTCAGAAATTGGATGCCAAGGCCCGTGCCTTCGCTGGCGCCCGGGATCAACCCGGGAATGTCTGCGAGCACGAAGCTGCGCCCGAGGCCGCGCGAGGCGTCACCGAGCTGAACCACGCCCAGGTGGGGGACGAGTGTGGTGAATGGGTAGTCGGCGATCTTCGGGCGGGCGCGACTGACCGCGCTGATCAAGGTGCTCTTGCCCACGTTGGGAAAGCCGAGCAAGCCGACGTCCGCCAGCACCTTCAGCTCGAGCCGGAGCGTGCGCCTGACACCTGGAGTGCCCGGCTCAGCCTTGCGTGGAGCGCGGTCTGCAGGCGTCGCGAAGTGAATGTTGCCGCGGCCTCCCTTGCCGCCTTTCGCTACGATCTGACGCTGGCCCGGCTGAACGATCTCGAACAAGCGCTCGTCGCTGTCCAAATCGTAGACCACCGTGCCGAGTGGAACGCGCACCACCTTATCGCTGCCGGCCCTGCCGTAGCAGTCCTTCCCCTGGCCGCGCGCGCCACTCTCGGCGCGGATCACCCTGAGATGCTTCACGTCCAGCAGTGTTCCCAGCCCTGGATCTCCTTCGAAGAGGACGTCCCCGCCATCCCCCCCGTCTCCACCGGCCGGCCCGCCGAAAGGAATGTACTTGGCGCGGCGGAACGCGACGCAACCGTCTCCGCCGTCCCCAGCTTCCACGAGCAGGGTGCATTCGTCGATGAACCGCATGGCCCAGCGCTGTAGCTTGAAACGCCGCTTGGGGCTAGCCAGCGGAGCCGAGAAAGACCTGCTTTCGCGCGTGGGGACGGCTATGCTGACGACTTGCGAGTCCGATGACTTTCCTCGGAGTTTCCTGCGCTCTCGTCGCCACTGCGCTGTTCGTGGTGGGCGCCGCTCGTGCGGACCAGGGCTTAGCGGGCACGTTCAGCTGCCCTCAGCGCGAGACCGCCGGACGGGTGGTCTGTGACCTCGATCTGCCCAAGCGGGTGGGAGAGTCGACGCTGGTCTGGGTCGATGCGCTGGTGCTCAAAGCTCCACCCTTCGTCAGACCCCTCCGATCGCGCGTGACCGTGCCCGTGGCGCGCGGCGGTGCCGACGCGCTGAACCTGCCCGTGGCCTTCGTCGCTCAGGAGCTCGGCCGCGCGGAGCTCACCGTGCGGGCGCGCGCCGTGGTGTGTCGCGAGGTCGACCCGGCGCCGCGCGGGTGCCGCGCCGTGCAAGCCGATTTCACGACGGCGATCCGCGTAGGCCGTTGAGTGCGCGCTGCTCGGCGAGGCAAGGCGACTTATCGAAGCCGTCCCCAGCGTCGGCTCCAGAAGTTGCCCGAGCGCCGGGCCTTTGTGTAACGGGTCGGTATGCAGCTCCCGGGCAACCTGCGCTCGACGACCCTCGGTGACCTCCTCGGGGCCCTGCACCGATCGGGGCTGAGCGGCACGCTCGAGTTGGTCGAGGACCGCGGGGTTCAAGCAGGGCGCCGGCATCGCGTGCACCTGGCGCAGGGGCTGGTGGAGCGCGTCGAGACCGACCTGCCGGTGGCGCGCCTCGGCGAGATTTTGCTGCGGCAGGGCTTCGTATCGCGCCCGCTGCTCGACCGCATCGCGGCGCACGCAGGCCGCTCGAGCGCTGGCTTGCTCGGGCAACTCTTGCTGCGTGAACGCGTCATCACCCGGGACGTGCTGTCGGCGGCCTTGCGCCATCAGCTTCGGCGTCGCCTCGATTCGCTGTTCAATCTGAGCAGCGCAGCGGTGCGTTTTCGCGTGCCTCGACCCGACGCGCGTGACGCCAGCGGCATTCCGCTTTCGCCGCGTGAGTTCTTGCACGGGCGTCCGCGCCGTGAGCCGCGCCAAGACACGCCCGCTCCGGGCAAAAGCGGAGCTCAGCGCGTCGACCCGGCACTCGCGCAGGCGCTCACGACTCTGGGGCTTCCCGCGCACGCGACCCTGGAGGCGGTCCGCCAGGCGTTCCGCATGCACGCGCTCAGGGTTCACCCCGATCGGCATCCCGCCGCATCGGCGCCCGAACGCCAACGGCTCCTCAAGCGTTTCGCCGAACTGAGCGCCGCGTACCACACCCTCGTCGGCTGACCCGAGCTTCGATCGGCGGGTAGCGGTTGCGTTAGCGAGTGGACAGCTTCGGGCGGAGCGCGCGGCCTACGAAGAAGGGGCCCATCTGGCCGATGTACTCGGAGGTTTGGCGCGTGCCACGCATGGTTTGGACCACGTGCGAGAGCGGGTGCAGCTCCTTGCCGATGAGGCCGATCACGAACTCGTTGTCGTTCGCATCGAGGCCATGGCACGCGAGACGAACGTCGTGTGCGAGGTCCGAGTTGCCGTAGCGTTTTCCGATCACTGCGTGCTCGCGCAAGATCGAACCTCTCTCGCGGCTTTCGAGCTTCTCGAAGGCGCCGATTCGTCGCAAGGGGTACCAAACCGCCCAGGGCCAAGCGGGATTGGTGACGGTCTGCTTGGGGCGATCGATCAACCAATACTCGAGGTTGTCCTCGAAACCACTCGAGTAGCTGCGTCCCAACATCGTGAATTCCGGCCGTAAGCTGAGGCCCGAGAGCCCGGGGCTCGTCACCGCGGGTCGCGTCTTCGTCACCAGATCTGCCGGGTCTTCGCTCCACGACAAGAGGCCGAAGCCGCTCGGATGGTTCACGTCTTCGTACAGCACCGATTGCGCACCCTGCTGCTCCAGCGCTGCCGACAAGTGCTGCACCAGTTCGCTCGGCGCGAGTTGACCGTCGTAGCTGAAGACCAAGAGCTGCATGAACAACCTGCGGTCCATGGTCTGAGGAACTCCCTCACGGGGAGCACCGTGTTCAAAGACATCAACGGCGGCTTCGGGTGGGCTGGGATGACTGGTCATGTTCGGCGTTCTCATAACATCGTTTCTCCGCTGACTCGACTCGGGTCGCGGGCGGCGGCTGAGCTTCAGGGCCGGAACACGGCCCGGGTGTGCCGTCGGCCGAACGGAGGTAACTTTGGGTTTTTTCTGGATAAAGGTGGCGGTCGACTTTCGCGCATGGCGCACTGGGCGGCCCAGGATTCTCTGTTAAGCTCCGCCGGCATTGAACGGTTCCTCAAAAACGTACCCGCCCCCGCCCGCCCGCGCGGTGGACATCGCCGGGGTCGGTGGCCTCCGCGCGCTCGCCCATCCGTTGCCTGCAGGCATGCGCGATGGGCTGCCGGGTGAGGCGCGTCGCCTCGCCCGGCTCACTCGCGTCGTGATGAAGGCGTTCGAGCTTTTCGGCTACGAACGCGTGCAATTGCCCGCACTCGAATACTCGGAAGTGTTGGAGGTAGGCGGACGTCACCTCGATCCTCATTCGGTGCTGCGCTTCGTCGAGCCGGAAACGGGTGAGGTGGTCGCGCTGCGGCCCGACATGACGCCTCAAGTCGCCCGCATGGTGAGCACGAGACTCGCTGAAGCACCCACGCCCGCGCGGCTCTGCTATCAGGGGTCGGTGCTGCGGCGTCGCCGCGAGCGTGCGCGCAACAACCAGCAGATCCCCCAGGCCGGCATCGAACTCATCGGAGTCTCCGGCCCCGACGGCGATCTGGAGGTGCTGCAGGCGGCTGCTTCCGCGTTGACCGCGTCGGGTCTCGCACATTTCGTCGTCGATCTGGGGCATTCCAATCTCGCGCCGAGCTTGCTGAGCTCGGTGGCCCGTGAACGCTGGCCGGCGATTTTGGATGCGCTGGTTCTGAAGGATCAGTCCGCGCTCGCGCGCCGCGCCGAACGCGCGGGGCTTTCGGGGCGACCTCTCGCTGCGCTCGTGGCGCTGCCCGAGCTGCACGGGGCAGGCGAGGTGTGGGACAGGGCCGAGCGGTTGCTCGCGGGCACCAACGCCGCCCAGCCCGCCCGAGAGCTCAAGTCGCTCTGGCAGGTGGCGAGCGATCACCGCGTGGGTAGCGAGGTCACCGTCGATCTCGGCGAGACCTGGCGCTTCGACTATTACACCGGGCCGATGTTCCAGCTGCTCGCCGAAGGCCCCGGGCTCCCGGTCGGTTCCGGCGGGCGCTACGACGCGCTGTACGCCCGCTTCGGGACGGGGCACGCCGCTGCCGGTTGCGCCATCGATCTCGACAACCTCGCCTGGGCTTGCCGCCACGGCAACGTTCCCGAAGTAGAACCACGGCGGGTGCTGGTCGCGGGCCCACTCGAGGAGTCGGCTCGCATGCTGCAAGAGCTGCGCGCTCAGGGCATCGCCGCTGCTCCGGCGCCCGAAAAAGGGCGCTTGGCGTACGCCCAAGCCTGGCGCTACACCCACCTGCTCGAAGTCTCCGCGGATGGCGCCGTGCTGACGCACGTGGCAGACCGAGCGAAACGAAGTACCCACACCGATGCGACCGACGTCGCGCGCGCGCTCCGCTCGAGCCGCCTGACTCATCAGAAAGATAGCGAATAGAAATGTCGAGTGTAGTGATTGTTGGCGCCCAGTGGGGCGACGAAGGCAAAGGCAAGATCGTCGATATCTACACGGAGTTCGCCGACGTGGTGATTCGCTACGCCGGTGGACCGAACGCCGGACACACGCTGGTGATCGGCGACGACAAGCTGGTGGTGCGGCTCTTGCCGAGCGGTATCTTGCGGCCGGGTACGCTGTGCGTGCTGGGGCAAGGCATGGTGGTCGATCCGACGGTTCTCGTAGGCGAAATCGACGAGCTCAAACGGCGCGGTCACGACGACATCGAGGCGCGCCTCGCCATCAGTGATCGATCGCACCTGATTCTGCCGTACCACATCCAGATCGACACGCTGCGAGAGTCCTCGGCGCCGAAAGAACGTGCGCTAGGCACCACCAAGAAGGGAATCGGTCCTGCCTACGAAGACAAGGTCCGGCGCACCGGTATCCGCGCAGGTGAGCTCAGAGATCTGAAGGCGCTCAAGCGCGGCGTCGAAGCCTCGCTCGAGGCCTGGGCGCCGGTGATCACGGCGCTCGGCGGCAGCGTGCCGGTGGCCGAAGAAATCGTGGCAGAGCTTGCTCCGCTTGCCCGGCGGCTGGTCCCGATGTTGACCGATACCTCGCGCGTCGCCCACGACGCGCTGAAGCAGAACAAGCGGGTCATGCTGGAGGGCGCCCAAGGGACGCTGCTCGACATCGACCACGGCACGTACCCCTTCGTCACGAGCAGCTCGGCCGTGGCGGGCGGCGCGGCGATCGGGGCGGGTATCGGTCCGAACCGCATCGACACGGTGATCGGCATCACCAAGGCCTATGCGACCCGTGTCGGTTCTGGGCCGTTTCCGACCGAGCTGGATGACGCCGCGGGCGCACACTTGCGCAACGTCGGCGTCGAGTTCGGCTCCGTGACGGGCCGGCCACGCCGTACCGGTTGGCTCGACCTGCCGGCGCTGCGCTATGCCTCACGCGTCAACGGTATCGACGGCCTCGCGCTGACGAAGCTCGACGTACTGACGGGGCTCGAGCAGATCAAGGTCTGTGTCGCCTACGACACGCCCACGGGTCGGGTCTCCGATCTGCCGATCGATCAGCTGGGCACGCCCGGCCTCACGCCGGTCTACGAAGTCTTGGAAGGCTGGGAAGAACCCCTCGCCAGCGCGCGGGTTCTCGACCAGTTGCCGCGTGCTGCGCGTGCCTACGTGCGGTTCTTGGAAGAAGCCGCGGACGCGCCGGTGTACCTGGTGTCGGTGGGCCCCCGCCGCGCCGAGACCATCGTGCTGCACAACCCCTTCGTCGGCCGCGCCGAGACTCCCTAACCCACTTGGGGCGGACCTCGTAGAAACAGGCCCGCCCAGGAGACACTGAGGTCCGAGAGCCTCATGTTTCAGGTAGCTCGGCGCAAGTGGGGTTGGGGCGTTGGGGCCCCACGCGCAGCCGCCGCAGGCGCGAAGCGCAGCGGCCCGCTCATGGTCTCCGGGTCAAAGTGCTTTCGACCGATCGCGGCCGTTGGTGTAGGCTGAGAGCATGCTGCGGCCCGGCTGGTTCCTGCTCGTGAGTGGGCTTTCGGTAGCGCCGCTGGCCTTCGGCAGCGACGGTGCCATCGACCAAGGCCATGTGCTCCAGGCGGCGTCCGGGTCGAGCCCCCGCCCGCCCGAGTGTCGGACGAGCGGGCCCGATCGCGCTCACACGTTCTGGGATCGAGCACGCGACCCACGCCTGCGACGCTACTGCGACCTGCTCGCGAAGGGCTACGCTCGTCTCGACCAGGACGCGGCACAAGCCCTGGAGGCCGCGAAGCAGGCGCACGCGCTCGAACCCAAGCGGTCGGCTCCGCGCTTGCTCGAGGCACGCGCCCTGGTTGGGCAGGGGCGAATGGCCGAGGCCTTTCAAACATTTCAACAGGTGCTCACGCAGGCACGCATGCCTGAATCAGCGCCCGGTGTGAACGCTGCCGATCGGACTGTCGAGTTGTCGCCCGCGGGGCTGTATGCCTACGCCGTGGCTGCCGTGGGCAGCGGCCAGATCGACCAGGGCCTGAGTGCTTACCGCCGCGTGGTACCGATGGCGAGCCTGCTCAGCGGCGAGGGGGCGAGCGAACGTGTCTACGTCGAAGCGGCGGTGCTGGTGATGCAGCGGGACCCCGCCCAGCTGCAAGAAGCCGTGGCCTACTTGAACGAGGCTCGCCGCCAGAGCGCGAACCTCGGGCTGCGTCCCTTCGTAGTGTCGGCGTTGGCCCTGGCGCTGGATCGGCAAGGGCGCCACGAAGAAGCCCGCGGCGTCGCCCGCGAGGCGCACGGCCACACCGCGCTCCTGATCAGCGCAGCCGCGCCCGCCGGGGTGGCACCCGGGGGGAGTCCCTCAGCAGCCCCTGTCGGGCCCGAAGTGTCGAGCGAGTCGCCGCGGACGCCGTTGCCGCGGGTCGACCCCATCGAGCTCCTGGCGATGGCCGCCATGTTGGCTGCAGGAGAACAGCCTGAGCTCGCGAAACAGTACTGGAAGGACTTCGTCGAGCGCGCACCGCCGGCCCACCCTTGGCTTGCGCACGCGCGTGGCAAGCTCGCCGCCCGAGGCTGACATGCTGCCGAGAGTTCTCGGGATCGCGCTGGTCTTCGCTACGCTCGTCACGCCGGGTCCCGCGGCGGCCGAACCTGGCGTTTGGGACGTGGCTCGTGAACCCAAGCTCGCGGAGGAACACCTCACGCTGACGTCGGTGGAGTCGTTCTTGCTGGGGCATGCCAGCGCGTGGGACGAGATGAACGTGCACAAGTCGACCATCGACTACCTGCGAGGCGAGCGCTACCTGGACCCCAGGCTCGAGCTGCTCTTGGCACAGCTGCGCGTGGAAGCCACGCTGCGCGGAGAGCAGGCGGTGCGCGATCGGTTGACGGACACGCTCGCGCGCACTCCGAATTCGCCGCTGGCTCCACGGAGTTATCTCGAGCTCGCGCGCGTAGCGTCCCTGCAGGGCGACCTAGTGGGGGCTCGTGCGTACTTCTCTCAGGCGCTCGAACGACTGTGGGAGCCGGAGCTCAGGTCGGCGGCTTACTACGGGCGCGCCAAGGTAGTCATGGAGAGCGGTCACTCGCGCGAGGCACTCGCTGATTACCGCGAGGCGCTCCGGATTGCCCGCTCGCCCAAATACCGCGCCTTGGCGCACTGGGGCCTCGGGGTGGCGCTGGAGCGGAGCGGCAATCTGAATGCCGCGTTTCGCGAGCTCATGACCGCGATTGCCATCCCGGTGCAGTCGACCGCGTTCGCGGCTGGCACCGTGCTCGACCTCCCGGACGTGAGCTTCACGCCGGACTACGACCGCTACTATTACAAGGGTTTGGCGGCGATGGCCGAGGCAGACTCCGACGACGTGCCTCCCCAGGCGATCTTGGACTACCAGGGCGCGGTGCAGTATTTCGAACGCTACCTGAGTGAAGCCGAGCCGGCGCAGCACCTCTACGCTCCGAACGCCCGGCGCCTCGCGCAGGCGTGCAACGAGCGTGCGCGCAAGCTCCGCGAGCAGGAGGCGAAGCACCCCCAGGCACGCGATGCGGCCGACGAGCCCTAGCCTGGCTCCGCACCCCTTGTTTGAAAACCAGGGTGCGTTAGGCGGCGCGGGGTAGGTCGCCGGCGCCGAGCAGGATGCGGCTCAGACTCTCGGCGTCTTGCACGGACTCGAACACGGGCCGCAAGTTGGGCCCGCGGTTGATCTCGCCGAAGGCTCCGCTCGCCGCCAAAGCGCGCGCGCGTGGACCGTCGAGGACGATGAATACGTTGCTGAGCCCCTCGCCTGTAGGTGTGTCGATGACCTCGACGATCTTGCCCCGATCGAGGTGCAGCTCTTCGCTGCCGCGTTGGATCAAGACTCGCGAGTCAGTCACGAGGTAGCGCGTATGCTTGACCAAATATGCCGGACGGATGCAGGCCGAGTACAGCAAACCGACGGCGACTGTCAGCACCAAGAGCACGCTCATCACGAGGCCGAAGACCAGCCCCACGAACGCAAACGAGAGCGCCGGCAGGCCGCTGTCGAGCACGCGCCCGAGCGCGTGGGCGCCGCGCCATGCGATCGTGGCACTGACGGCGAAGAGGCTGACGGCGATGGCGAGCAAGGACCATTCACGGTGCCCGTGGGGCAGGTACGCGCGCCAGCGTGTGCGCGGCCGCGCCGACCACACCACCCGTTCACCGGAGTCGAGCCGTTGGGTCAGCGGCTGGTCGCCGTCACCTCGGGGCGCGACGTCTTCGGCGCCGCGTACGATCGCCCACACGCGATCGGGGGCTGCCACGAGGTTCAGGCGTAGCATCAAGCGTCGCCTGAGCGCACCCGTGGGGACGGCTCGCACCAGTTCGAGATCGCCCACGCCCGGTGCTTTGGGATCCCAATAGATGCGCGCATAGCTGATCGAGCGTCGTTCGATGCTGCGGTGAAACGGACCGCGCCGCCAAATCACATGGTTGTCCGTGATGACGTACTGCGCTTTGCTCAACCAGATTTGGGGCAGCTGAAGCGCCGCCAACCCGAGCGTGACGCTCCACACCGCAAACAAGAGCGACTCGGTGGGCGGAACGGAGAGGCCCAGGCCGATCACGAATGCATAGCAGGTCGAGATGGCTGCGAATACGAAGAGCAGATGTGCGACCGCTTTGAACATGGGCGGCGTCTTCACAACCTTGGGCCCGCCCATCCAGATGATGCGTTCACCAAACAGCGATTCGCGTTGCATGTTCTACTCGCCTCTAAGCCGAAGAACGTCCCATGATTGAATAACTTGCGTCTTCGGCGCGCCAGCGTCCAGTGTTCCACGCGGTTCTAGTGCTACTGAACCGTAGTGTTGCGACACTGTGCGGGCGGTCACACTTGGCTCCTCGGTCACGCGCTCTCGCTTCGTGCGGTGCGAGCGAGGTACGACTTTGGAGGTGAAGAGGGCCGTAGCGCACTCACAGGAAACCGAACTGATCGGCAATCACGGATTGCCTGACAACCGATCGTAGGAATAGTTCCCGAAGTTTTTGCTGCCTGCTGAACGCGGGCGCGGGGACCTTAGCCTCGCTGCGAATGCAGGGGTTTCGGTCCGTTTGGTCGTGCGGCCAGGTAGTGGGTCAGGAACTCGGCGACACGAAGACGATCTCGGTGCGGGTGTTCCGCTCGCGAGCCCCGGGGCGTTTCGGGGGGGCTACCGGCTGAGCGTTGCCCGCGGCATGCCCCTGGACCGATGGGGCGCCCTTGTCTTTCAGGAACCCGACGACCGCGTCGAGGTCGCGGGTGGTGTTGCCGCCGGCCGACGCCGCATGGGTCACCACCAAGACCGGAAACTTGGGGTGAGCCTTGGCCACGCGTGCCAGCGCCTCGAGCTGCTCTGCGCCGGCAGTGGTGGGAGTACCCTGGGCCGTGAGGACGTCTCTGAGCACGACGACCACCCCGCGGTCGTCACGGAACGCGTAGAACTTCTCCGTCTTGGTCAGCGCCTCGAGCAGCGTGTCGGTCAAGCCCTCGGCGGGTGCGTCGAGCAGCTGCGGGCGGCGGACCAGGGTGAGCTCTTTCAGACATGCTGAACGCAGCTTGGTCGCGGTGTTCAGGTCGACGCTGGCGTCCCGCGCGACGGACGCTTCGAGCCCGTCGATCGCAGTGAGGTGCTGGCTGACGCTCTCGCGTTTCGGTTCGAGCAGGCGCGTGGACAGACACAAGAGACGCGCTTGCGAGAGCAGCGCCCGCGCCGCGGCGGCTCGCGCTTGCTCGCGCTCGGGGGTGGCTGCTGCGGGAGTCGCGAGCGGCTCCGCATCGCGTAGCACCTTGACGCGGAGCTCGAGGTTGTCGGCCTCTGCCGTGATGCGCTGCGCCTGTTCATCGAGCTGGGCGAGCTTCTGTTGGTTCTTGGCCAACTTGGCGTTGGCTGCGTCGAGTCGTCGTTGTGCTTTGACGAGCCGAGCGAGCACGAAAGCGCGATTCATCGCTGCAATCGAGTGTTCACCCAAGATCTGCGCGCCCGCCAGGTCCCCTGCGCGGTAGGCAGCGTCGGCGCGGTCTCTGAGCGAGAGGGCGTGTGCATGCGCTTGCGGCGCCAGCTCTTGGGCTTCTGCGGCGGCGGGAGTTTCCGCGACCCGATCCGCCTCGTCCACGACGGCAGGTCGCGGCATGCTGGCGCAACCGAAGAGCACGAGCCCGAGGGCGAAGGCGCGGTAGCTGGGCTTCACTGCTTACCCTCCGCGGGTGGGGCTGCCTGCTTCTCCACGGGCGTCGCCGCCGGGGCCTTCTTCTCTGCGGGCGTGGGCGCTGGCGCCTTCTTTTCGTCGGTTGTCGTTGCCGGCGCCTTCTTTTCGTCGGCTGTCGTCGCTGGCGCTCCCGCGGCGGTCTCTTGCTCGTTCAGTTCGAGCTCGGCGCGGCCGCGGCGCGCGACGGCCTCCTCGATGATGGCGAGCGCGCGTACGGATTTGGCATCCAGTTCGGCGGCTTTGGCTTCGAGCTCGGCGGACTTTTGCTCCAGCGCGGCGCTGCGGGTGAGATCGCCGGCGCTCTCGGCCCATTCGAGGGCGAGATCGTCCAAGAGCTTGGCATGCTGCTTGTCACCGGTGGCTCGCGCGTCGGCCGCACGCTCGAGCGCGCCCTTCGCGCTCTTCAGCGGTTCGGCGGCCAGCTTTTTGCCCTCCGCATTCGCTTCGACGAGGTCGATGGCGCGCTTGGCCTGCTCGGCGACGTTGCCGGCGGCTGCGGCCATGGCCAACGCCCCGGGCAGCGAGAGCGCTGCCAACAGCGCAAAAGCATGCTTGGTTTTGGTTCTCACGTCGTGGAACAAGCCACGTGACCGCCTCGCGGTCAAGACCTCTCGTCAGTCCACGCCGTTCAGGGTATAGCGGGACCGGCCAAAGCATTGGAGGCAGCATGCCGGAGCGTACGAGAGCCAGCTGGGACGACTACTTCATGGCAATTGCAAGGGAAGTGGCGAGTCGCTCGACTTGTTCTCGCAAGCACGTCGGGGCGGTCATCGTTCGCGACAAGATGATTCTTGCGACCGGCTACAACGGCTCGATTCGGGGCCTCGCGCACTGCGACGACGACGGCCACCTGATGGAAGACGGGCACTGTGTGCGCACGGTACACGCGGAGGCCAACGCCATCGTGCAGGCAGCGCGCAACGGCGTGCGCTTGGACGCTGGTCACATCTACGTGACCGCGTCGCCGTGCTTCGGCTGCTTCAAACTGATCGCGAACTCTGGCATCCAGAAGATCGTGTTCGGTGAGTTCTACCGCGACGAGAAGATCTTCGATTTCAGTCGGGCCTTGGGGCTCGAGCTCGTGCACCACGCGCTGCCCGAGGTGGCTGCAGAATGACGCGAGCGAGCAGCGATCCCGCCCGGCTCGCCGTCGTGTACGGAGGCCCGTCCGCGGAAGCGGCGGTCAGCAAGGTGTCGGCCGACGCGGTGTTTCGGGCCCTGTCGTCGCTCGGCTACCAGGTCACGTTGCTCGAGCTCGGCGCGACGCTCGCTGCCGAGCTCGCGCGCGCGGGGGTGGACGCGGTGGTTCCTGCGACGCACGGAGCCATGGGTGAGGACGGCTGCCTGCAGGGGCTGCTCGAAGTGCTGGGCGTGCCGTACTCCGGTTCGGCGGTGCTTGCGAGTGCGCTTGCGGCTCACAAGGGCGTGGCCAAGCGCGTGTTCGCGGACGCCGGGCTGCCCGTAGCGCGCGGGCGCGAGATCTCCCGAGCTACTTGGCAGCCTGGGCGCGCGGGAGAGCTGCGCCGCGAGCTCGCTCGGGCGGTGGTCGTGAAACCCTGTTCGGGAGGGTCGGCCATCGGCATCGGGCGTGTCGCAGAGACGGATCCCGACGAACGGCTGAACGAGGCGCTCGAGGCAGCCTTCGAAGTCGACCCACAAGTGGTGGTGGAGTGTTTTCGCAAGGGCGACGAGGTGACCTGCGGCGTGCTCGAGGACGAGGCCGGTACAGCGGTGGCGTTGCCGCCGACGCGCATCCTGTCCAAGGCCGCGGATTGGTACGATTTCACCTCACGCTATGGCACGGGTGGCAGCGAACACCAGTGCCCTGCGCCCTATGCGCCCGAGCTCCTGGCTCGCATTCAAGAGGTGGCGGTCGCGGCACATCGGGCTCTGGGTGCTCGCGACCTGTCTCGCGTCGACTTCGTCGTAGCGAGCGACACCAACGAAGTCACGTTGCTCGAAGTCAACACGCTGCCGGGTATGACGCCGACCAGTCTCTTCCCGGAAGCTGCTGCGGTCGCTGGCGTCGACTTCGCGACGCTGTGCGGGCGCCTCGCCAGCCGCGCCCTCGCTCGAGCGCACGCCCGTCATCGGCCAGCCGTACGCTCGATGCCGGCCTAACCCGCGGCGGACTCCGACTAGCCGCGCGCGCGCTCACGCAGCCGGGTGAGCAACGCCTCGCGGTGCGTGGGGGGCGCAACGGGGGTAGCGCCGTTGCGGTCGAGCAAGCCCTTCAGCCGCTCGCGCGCGGGGGCCCCAAAGCCGGCCGGGATCGCGCGCACGCCCGGCGATCGCACGCCTGGCGAAAGCACCGCGACTGGAGCCATAGGCATGCCTGCGACGTGCAGTTGCTGTAGATCGAGCGACTTCTGCGGGGCGCCCAGGGCATTCGCCAATGCTGCGCCGCCTTGCAAGGCCCCACTCGGCAGCAGCCCGCTCGGCAGGGTAGGGTTGGTATGCAGCGCCGCCGCAGCGCTCGGAGCTTCCAAGGGGGAGCCGAACCCCAGCGAATTCGGAGCCTCGCTGATCGGGCCGTCGCCGGGGTCGCTGCCGCGTCCGGACGCGGGATACAGCGTCTCGAGGCCCGGACCGGGACCGTGTTCGGCCACCACCTGCTGGATGAAGGCCTTCGTCGAGCCGCCAAAGCGCTTGAAGCGGACCTTGGGACCACCGGGCTTGTCAGGCGTGGCGGTCTGATAACCCACGACCTTCGCTTCCGCGCGGATCAACTTCTCGCCGTTTTGCAGGCTGAGCTCGAAGCGGACGATGGTGTCGCGATCGAAGCGCGGTTGATCCAGCAGGATCATGCGCTTGTTCGAGATGGTCCAGCCCTCGCTCTGGATGTAATCCTCGATCGACTCGTAAGGGCGCGTGATACGCAGGATGCGCGGTTTGTTCGAGGGTTGGTTCATGCCGAAGCGATCGAGACGAGCCGATCAGCGTGAACCAGATTTGTACCAGAAACCTCCCGAACCTTCAACGCTCACCGCGCCTGCTGCGTTGGTGCCCTGCGACCCGCGAGTGCCCTGCTCGCCTGTCGGCTCGACCCCGCGGTTCCCGAGCGGAGGCCCCAAGCGCAGGTGCTCCAGTCGCTGCCCGCGGGGCGACTTTTGCCGGTGCGGCTGTGCCCGGAGATTTTCATCGCTAGCGTTTTCCCGCAAACCAAGCTCCGCGGCGTACACTTGGCTGCAGCAGCTTTTGCTTTCATTGGAATTCAGCTAAGCACCCCACGAACGCCGTCACCCACGCCCTGCACGGCGCACCGAATCAGTCTTTATGGGTACGAATCGACGAATCATGGTCATCGGCGCGGGCGGTCGCGAGCACGCCCTCGCACTGCGCCTCCTGGAGTCGGAGTCTGTAGGTGAGGTGATTGTGTGCCCGGGTAACCCCGGCACCGAAACGGCACCCGCCGACCTAGCGGCCCGCGGCAAGCAGATGCGCAACGTCGACGGCGAGCCGGCCGAGCTCGCCAAGAGTGCGGGGGTCGATCTCGCCGTCATCGGTCCTGAGGCCCCCCTGTGCGCCGGACTGGCGGACCGTCTGGTCGAGCGCGGCGTTCCCTGCTTTGGACCAAGCGAGCTGGCAGCTCGTCTCGAGGGTTCGAAGGAGTTCATGAAGTCCTTTGCAGAGCGCCATGCGATCCGCACCGCACGCCACCACGTGGTGCGCGACGCCGCCGGATTGGATGCTGCGCTCGCTCGCTTCGACGAGCCCCCCGTGGTGAAGGCGGATGGACTGTGTGCTGGCAAGGGCGTCGTCGTCGCCCAAGACTTCGACGAAGCGCGCCAGGCAGCGCTCGAGATGTTGAGCGGCGAGCGCTTCGGTCCTGCGGGCACGACCCTCGTCCTCGAGGAGCGTCTGGCTGGGTTCGAGACCAGCGTGCACGCGATCTGTGATGGCGAGCGCTTGGTGGTGCTACCCCCTGCCCAGGATCACAAGCGGCTTCAGGACGGCGATCGCGGGCCCAACACCGGGGGCATGGGCACCTTCGCGCCCACGCCGCGCCTCAGCGACGCGCTCATGGCGACGATCGAACGCGATATCCTCGCGCGCGCGGTCTCCGGGATGGCCCAAGACGGCTGCCCGTTCCGGGGCTGTCTCTTCGCCGGCTTGATGATCTCGCCCAAGGGCGAACCCGTCCTCCTCGAATTCAACGTCCGATTCGGCGACCCCGAGACGCAAGTGCTGATGGGGCTCGTCGAGGGCGACCTCGGGGAGCTGCTCGGGGCAGCCGCACAGGGCAGGCTGACCGAGAAGCTCGCCGTGCGGCGGGCACACTCGCTGTGCGTCGTGCTCGCGGCTGCGGGTTACCCGGACAATCCGCGCAAGGGCGACGTCATCACGGGCCTCGACCGAGCCAATGCCGTGCCCGGGGTGCGCGTGTATCACGCGGGCACACGGCGTGAGGCTGAGCGTGTGGTCACGGCGGGGGGCCGCGTGCTCGGCGTGACCGCGGTGGCTGACAGCATGCAGCTGGCGCGTGAGCACGCGTATCGCGCCGTGGATGCGATCGACTTCGCGGGCAAGCAGTGGCGTGGCGACATCGGGCTCTCGGTGCTCGCCGACAGCCAGCCGGAGGCGTGATGGACCTTAGTGACGTGCTCGAGGCGCTGCGCGCAGGCCGGGTCGTGGCTGCGCCCACCGAGTCGTCGTACGGCCTGTTGGCGGACGTGCGACAACCCGACGCCCTCAGCGAGCTTTTGGCGATCAAGCCTCGCGGGAACGACAAGGGGCAACCGCTGATCGCGCCCGGCGTCGAGAGCTGGCTCGAGTTGGTCCAATCGCCTCCCGAAGCTGCCTTGCAACTCTGCGACCGCTTCTGGCCCGGGCCGCTCACAGTGGTGGTAGCCGCCCGACCGAGCGTGGATGCGCGCGTCACGCTCAACGGCGATGTAGCGGTTCGCGTGCCGGGGCGTTCGGTGGCAGCTGACATCGTGGCGCGCTACGGCGCACCGCTCACGGCGACCAGCGCCAACGATCCCGGCGCCCCCCCATGCCTGAGTTCCGCGGAAGTCGAGCAGGTGTTCGAAGGCGCCGTGCGCGCGGGGCGCCTGGTCGTCGTGGCGGGAACGGCGCCAGGCGGCGCTCCTTCCACGCTCGTCAAACTGCAAGCAGCGAGCTGGAGCGTGATCCGCGAAGCGGCAATCCCGAGCGCGGCCCTGGAGCAAGTGCTAAAGACGGCTCCGACCGCGCCCTGACTCCTCGGCTCGAGCTTCGCACCCCGCTCGGGGTTGACGGATGACCGGCTCGACGCTAGGCGAAGCGCCCGGTCGCATTACGGAGAATCATGGCCACCATCCACAACTTCAATCCAGGTCCTGCGGTGTTGCCCTTGCCCGCGCTCGTGCGCGCGCGCGACGAGTTTCTCGACGTGAATGGCAGTGGCATGAGCATCATGGAGCATAGCCACCGGGCCAAGGTGTACGAGTCCATCCACAACGAGGCGATTTCGCTGCTGCGTGAGCTCTGCGCCATCCCCGAGGGCTACGATGTGCTGCTGCTCCAGGGTGGCGCGAGTCAGCAGTTCGCGGTCGTTCCAATGAACTTGCTCGAGGCCGGCAAGAGCGCCGACTACGTCGTGACCGGTACCTGGTCGCAGAAAGCACTCAAAGAGGCGCGCTGCTTCGGGCGCCCGCGGGTCGCCGCGACCACGGAAGTCGACGGCAAGTTCTATCGCGTGCCGAGCGCGGCAGAAATCGAGCTCGACCCCGACGCCGCGTACGTCCACATCACCACCAACAACACCATCGCTGGAACGCAGTTTCACGAAATCCCACACACCGACGCAGCGCTGGTCGCAGATATGTCGAGCGACATCATGTCGCGGCCGCTCGACGTGAGCCGCTTCGGGCTGATCTACGCGGGAGCCCAGAAGAACCTGGGGCCAAGCGGTGTCACGCTCGTCATCATTCGAAAAGATCTGGTCGAGGCGGGCAGGCGCGATATCCCCGCGTTCTTCCAGTATCGCACCCACGCCGCCGACAATTCCTTGTCCAACACGCCGCCCACGTTTGCCATCTACATGCTGCGCAACGTCCTCGACTGGTTGAAACAGCAGGGCGGCCTGGCGGCGATGGGTGAACGCAATCGAGAAAAAGCGCAGCTCTTGTACGACGTGCTCGACGAGCGCGCCGATTTCTACCAGTGCCGGGTCGAAAAGAGCAGCCGCTCGCTCATGAACGTCGTGTTCAACTTGCCGACGCCCGAGCTGGAGGCGGAGTGCATTGCCGCTGCACAAAAGCTCGGCATGGTTGGCCTCAAAGGACACCGTCTGGTCGGAGGGCTCCGTGCCTCCATCTACAACGCCTGCCCGAGAGAGTCGGTGTACGCGCTCGCAGAGTTTCTGCGGTCGTTCAAGAAGTAGCCCCTGAGTGGATCAAACGTCGCAGCTTGAAACACGCGCGGGCTGGGAACGTCTCGATTTTGAACGGCGCTCGGCGCATCCGAGCGCTCGAGGTGCGTCTTCCGCATACAGCGGCGTGACGCCATGACGGCGTCTTCGAATGCTCGCTCATCGGAAGCAACGCTGATTCTCGCCGAGGCGTGGTTCAGATGACGTTGCGCGTGTTTCGTATCACACTGCGCACAGCTGGTTCCATGCGTCCAACGCTGCTTGGCCTGGCCTTTGCAACCTCTGCAAACCGTCGAACAGTTCGTTTGACAGATTCGTGATCGCCACGCCGCGCTGAACGCGCATGTTGCCGTCCAGCAGGCGTTAGCGGTTGGTGCACACATATTCCTACGCTGTCCGAGTGGCACCGACAAAAACTCGACACGCCCATAAGCCCGAAAGCAATGTCTTTGACGGCCGGCGGGCTGGTCGCTAACCTGTCGTAACTTGGGCTGATTCGCCCCCAGAGGTTCTATTGGTTCGCTTCCGTCTACGCTTCCTCCTTCAGGAGATCGATTTGCCCCAGGGTGAGACTCTGATCGGCAGGAGCACCGCGTGCCACATCACGCTCGAGGATCCACTCGTCTCGCGCACCCATGCCAAGATCACTGTCGCCGAAGATCGCGCGATGGTGGAGGATCTCGGATCGCGCAACGGTCTGTTGGTGAATGGTGAGCGGATCCAGGGGCCCACGAGCCTTGCTGACGGCTCGCGGATCCGCGTGGGTACTCAAGAGTTCGTGCTCGGGTGCATTCTTGAATCACAGGCCGCGCGCAAGATCGGGCAAGACACTGGTTTCTTGTGCCACTGCGCAGCGTGCGGTCTGCCTTACCCGAACAAGATGTCGGAGTGTCCGAATTGCGGATCGAAGGACAGATTCGAGGAGGACACGCTGAGCGGCTCGCTTCCGTCGCGCGAGGCATGGACGCTCGACCTGGTC